>ENA-OQBT01000131-OQBT01000131.1-human-gut-metagenome-genome-assembly--contig:-NODE-131-length-50843-cov-5.121224_pt1 | contig 50843 bp, 65 predicted proteins | sample MGYA00242749_ERZ504557 | MGnify/ENA primary metagenome ERZ504557 (study PRJEB26092, sample SAMD00036243) | human gut metagenome | host: Homo sapiens | study: EMG produced TPA metagenomics assembly of...
ACTGCCACATTTGGGACAATTCCATTCCCGTACAGACAAATCTTTAGTTTCACTAGTTCGGTAGCCACATACGTGACACAGCTGGCTGCTCGGATACCACTTGTCTATCTTGATAAGCTGTTTGCCTTGCCAAGCCAACTTATATTCCAGCATGTTCGTGAACAGATTCCAGCCATTGTCCGCTACGGATTTGCCAAAACTGAACTTACCACCCTTTTTCCGCTTTGCCATCGCTTTGACGCTGATATCCTCAATGCCAATGGCATCATAGCGGTCTGCAAGGTAGCGGGACTTTTTGTGCAGGAAATCCCGGCGTTGATTGGCCACTTTCTCATGGAGAATAGCTACGCGCAGTCTTTGTTTCTCTCTGTTGTGACTTCCTTTTTGTTTCTTGGATAGCTTCTGTTGCGCCTTAGCCAGTCTTTTCTCTGCCTTTCGCAGGAAATCGGGATATTTAGCATCCTCCTCATCGGAAGCCACATACAAGCCGTGCATCGCAAAATCCAAGCCAAGGAAGGTCTTCGGTATGACAGGGAGTACTTGGTTTTCATACTCCACCAGCATACTGATATAGTACTTTCCTGATGGCGTCTTGCTGATGGTTACGGTCTTTATGATACTGTTCTCTGGCAAGGGGCGATGCTGGCATAATTTCACCCAGCGACTTTTGGCAGTTTCACCTTATGGCCCTCGATTCGGACAGAACCCTTCTGGTTGTTCGTGGAATACGAAGCGCGACTATTTTTCTTTGACTTGAAGCGCGGCTTGCCGAAATGCTGGCTGTCATTCCAAAAGTGGCTGTATGCCTTGTTCAGATTCAGTTGGGCATTGGCAAGGGCTAAACTATCGACTTCCTTTAGCCAAGGGAAGTCTTCCTTGTACTGCGCAGGCGTGTTATTCAGCTTTTGGCCGGTTTCCTTATAATAGTCAATGCGGTCACTCAGCATCTTGTTGTAGATGAATCGGACACACCCAAAGGTCTTGGCAAACATCATTTTCTGTGCCGTTGTCGGATAGATTCTGTATCGGTATGCCTTATTCACTATCATCACCTGCCTTGACTTTCTATATACTTGCGAATTGTCTCTATAGGAGCCCCGCCGGTTGTCAGCAGACAATAGCTTCTTGACCAGAACATTTCCTTCCATAGCTTACACCTAACCTCGGGGAAGTATCTCTTTATGAGCCTTGAGCTGGCACTTTTATAAGCGTTGACAAATTTCGATATCTCTGTATTAGGATGGGCACGAAACATAATATGTACATGGTCCTGGTCGTGGTTCCATTCTTCCAAAGTGATATTATATGATGAACCTATGCGGACGAATATATCTTTTGCATATTGGCTCATTGGGTCAGAAAATACTTTGCGTCGGTACTTCACCACTAAAACAAGATGGTAATAGAGCAAGAACACTGAATGGTTATTACTGTCTAATTCCATAGTATAATCAGTCCTTTCTCTCTTACTACTGATTATACTGCAAAACAAATTATGAAGCAATTGTCTTTCTGAGGGCATCGAACCCTCAGAAAAACCTGCAATTCATCTCACCGCCTAAAGAGGCGGGAGACTTCTTGCAGAATCAGGTTAAAAACTGCGAAAATGAGGCTGATTTTGAAAAAATGATTCTTTAAAAACGGCTTAGTGAAGCCATTCTCATTTTTGGGAAAGGCCGAGGGAGTAGAACTCAAATAATTTCCTTTGTGAAATTAGCAGACCTGTGTACGATTCCGTACACAGGTCTTTTTTTTATGTCAAAAACGGACTAAACAATTCACCTAAGTACTAAAAACTTAAATGGGCTTATGCTATAATTAGTTTATAATTTGTAAACGATAATTATAGTATTTATAATGACGATAGAGGACGTGATTTGTTATGGGAATAGGGGAGATGCGAGCAGAGCTACATCGCTATTATGACCGGTTGACGTCAGGTATCTGCCTGATCGGGATGGAACCGGGAGAGCCTATTTTATTTGTCAATAAAGGGATGCTGAAGATTTACCATTGTACTGATGAAGCGGATTTTTACCGCTTTACCGGGAAGCAGCTGCAGGGCATGGTCGATGCCGAGGACTATTATCCTATCGCCCATATGGCCGGCTCGGACCAGACTGGTTTTGTGACTTTCCGCTTCCGCACGCGGGATGACCACTTTCGCCGGGCTGAAGGTTCGGCCAGTGTTATTTCCTTCGAGGATGGGACGAAGGCCTGGCTGCTGCAGATCATCAGCAGTGAACTAAAAGGCAGCAGCGCCCAGAACGATCCACTGACGGGGCTGCTCGGTATGCGCCTGTTCTTTAGGAAAGCCTTGATGGTGGCTCGGCAGGAAAGTCCTAAAGGCCGTCTGTCATTATATTGCCCGACTTATTTCAACCTTACGAACTTCCGCCTTTATAATTCACTCCATGGCTTGGCTGCTGGCGACCATTGCCTCAAATACATCGCCTCTGTGCTGCAGCAGTCTTTTCCGGATGCCTTGATTTCGCATCTCTCTGCCGACGGGTTCGCGGTATTGGCGATGAAGAAAGATTTATTCCAGACTATAGAAGTCGTTTGCAGCCGCGTCAATGCCTATATCAATAATTCCAACATCGTCTTGAAGGCTGGCGTCTGCCTGTTGGAAAAAGACGACATTTATATCGTGCGCCATACTTTTGATATGGCTAAAATCGCCTGTGATACAATCAAAACCGATGCTACGCGCTGTTGGGCCGTCTATACGCGGGATATGGGCGAAGCCTTGGAAAAGCGGGCTTTCGTCCTGGAAAATTTCAATACCGCTTTGGAAAAGGGGCATATCAAGGTCTATTATCAGCCCGTCGTCCGGACCATGACTGGGAAAATCTGCGGTGTTGAAGCCCTAGCCCGTTGGAAGATCCTGTCTACGGTCGGCTCACGCCGAATGTCTTCATTCCCGTCCTGGAACAGGCTCGGCTCATTCATAAATTGGATGGCTATGTTCTCAATCAGGTAGCCAAACAGCTTCATTACCGGCTGGCCAATAAACAGCCTGTCCTGCCGGTGTCGATCAATTTATCGCGCATGATTTCAACCTTATGGACCCTTTTAGGATGGTTGAAAATGTCATATCCCGCTATGACCTGCAGCGGGACTATATCCGCATCGAAGTGACGGAAACGGCGCTGGTCAAAGAGAAGCATAACTTGATTCAGACCTTGCGGCAGTTTCAGCGGTCTGGCTATCAGGTCTGGCTCGATGACTTCGGCAGTGCCTATTCGTCGCTCAACGTCCTGCATAACTATCATTTCGATGAACTCAAGATCGACATGGCCTTTTTGCGCAATTTCAATGAAAAGAGCCGCCGCATCCTCAAGGCTATCGTCCTCATGGCCAAGGAACTGGGTGTCCATACCCTGGCTGAAGGAGCAGAAACGAAGGCCCAAGTCGACTTTTTGAAGGCCATTGGTTGTGAAAAGATACAGGGCTATTATTGGGGACAGCCCATGTCTTATGAAGACATACAGATCTTTTGTGAGAACTATGAGTACGGCCAGGAAACGCGGCGGAAGAATCGGTCTATGATAAGGCTGGCCTCATCAATGTCGTGACCGATGTCCCTGTGGCTATCTTTCACTATGATGGGAAACAGGTCGTCGTGCTGTCAGCCAATCAGGCTTTCCGCCAGATTATTCGCCAAGCTTTGCCAGCCTATAATGGGAAAGACCTGCCCTTGCGGATTGAGAACCTTTCTTTCCGCCAGCGGTTGCAGCCTTGCTTGGAGGAACTCATTGTATCCAGTCAGGAACAGGTCGTGACCTATATCGAGGAAGATCACTATTTGCAGCTTCATCTGGGGCTAATCGGCGGGACCCAGGGCCGTTATCTGTGCCGCGCCTGGATTTATAACATTGCTGATGCCAGAGAAGATAAGGAAGCCCATCGCATTGATTATTTACTGCGCAACATCCTCCAACTCTATAAGGGCTTGTATTATCTGAATCCCCAGGACGATACCTTTGAAGTTATCAAGACGGTGATGCCAACTGGGCCCAAGGGCAGGCCCAGAAGGGTATCCTCCGTCTGCTGACCGATTATGCGACCCGCTTCGTCCATGATGACGACAGGAAACGTTTTTTAGCATTCCTCGATTTCGACAATGTACGCCGCCAGGCCGGCAAGTCGCAGACGAATAGCACGGGCAGTGTCTTCCGCATCAAGCAAGCTGACGGCAGCTATCGCTGGACAGTCTATTTAGCTATGCTCCTGCGCAACGGCGGCCGGCAAGGGGTTCTACTGTGCTGCCGCGATGATATATGGGAAACGGCACGGGACCGCAAGAGCTTACTGCCGATACTGGCTACCTCTTTGGGCCTCCATGAACTGGAACCGGTCCGGCAGCCTTATTTCCGTATCCTGCGGGAACTGTGTCAGGCCATGATTCGTTATTCGGATATCAAATTCTTCTGGAAAGACCGAAAACGGCGTTTTGCTGGCGTTAGTCAGGCTTTCCTCGATTATTACGGCTTAAAAGATGAAAAAAGCCTCATCGGGAAAACCGATGAGGATATTGGCTGGCATATCCAGGGGAAAAAGTATGAAGAGGCCGAATGGGCTGTCCTTGAAAAAGGCGAGGTCACGCACTGTGTTGTCGGAGAATGTCTCGTCCAAGGCCGACCGCATCGAATTGCCGCTACCAAATTTCCTATCTATCGCGGGAGACGTATTATCGGATTGCTGGGGTATTTTGAAGATTTAGAGTATGCCGATGCCCGTCAGGCGCGGCTCCGGCAGAGAAGTTTTGTCGACGACGTGACGGGACTGCTCAATTTCCGGGGACTCTTGCAGGCGGCAGATGAGTACGGCGAGAAATATCGGCGCTATGGTCGGGATTATACGTGTGTACTCCTCGAAGTGCCTGCATATGAAGCGCTTTTTCAGGAGTATGGCGATGAAGTGGGACAGAAGTTGCTGCAGGCCATTACACAGCAGCTGATGGCCTTCCATACTTTAAATGAAACGTTGGCCCATTTGAGCGGTAGCCGTTTTTGTTGCATTATCCCGAAGACCATAGATGACGATTTCCGGAATAAAATGCTGAGTCTCGTCGATGCCATCCATGGCATTACGAATATTGGCGACTACAGCTGTACTCTTTATTTACAATACGCCGTGGCTCAAGGGTCGGAGGGCCAGGATTTCGATGAGGTCATGATGCTTTTGCGGAAACGCTTGAATGAAGTGAATGAACAGCAGTATGGACAAGCTATCTATATCGGCGACCGCCTGGTCTTCGATAAGGAAAAATTTGATAAGCTCGATGAAGAAGTATCCATTATCGCTCCGGATACGTATGAACTGGTCTATGTTAATGAATACATGCAGAAGAGCTATGGCCTTTCCAATACCTATAGCTGGGTCGGTGAAAAGTGCTATAAGATCCTGGCCGGCTCGATGCGCCTTGTCAGGACTGCATCAATGGCCAGCTGCGCCGCGACTGTTTTTATACGACGACGCGCCGTAATCGCAAGACCGGGCAGAACTTGCTCATGCGGGCGACGCTCATTCCCTGGCAAGGGAAGAATTACCGCTTTTCCATGGCTGTCAATATCGATCCGTATATCAGCCATGATTTGGCTGAAAATAATGTCATTTTCCGCGAAGTCATGGCCAATGAGTCATTGCTATCGGCATGCGCGAAGCCAATCCGGATGTAGGTTTGCAGAAGATGTTGGAAAAATAGGTCACAGCTTGCAGGCCGAACGGGTTTTGATTTTTGAAGAACAGGGAAGCCAGGTCAGTGCAACCTATGAATGGCATCAGGAAAACTTGCAGCCCGTCGCTCGTACGGTTCAGCACATTCCCATTAATTCCCTGCGGCCCCTCTATGATACGTTCGATACGAAACAGATGGCTATTATTGAAGATGCACCGGAATTCATACAGACGCATCCTGGTTTCCATCCCTATATCCCTGGCGTCCGCCGTCTCGTATCGGGTCACCTGACCCAGTCAGGCAAGTCCTTGGGCTTTACGGAAGTCATTAATCCGTCGGCGCTGGCCTTTAAATCAGCAGGTCTCCTGTTGTCGACGCTGACCTTGTTCTTGGCCATCATGTTGCGCAACCGCGATATTTTCCGTTCCCTCGAGAGCATCAGCACGACAGACCAGCTGACCGGCGTCGGTAATCGCCGGGGCTTTGCGGAATATCGCCAGACGTTACCTGACGGGATTTCCCTGGCCTTCATCTTCGGCGATCTCAATGGCCTCAAGCAGATCAATGATACTCAAGGCCATGAAGTCGGCGACCAGCTCATCCGCCAAGCTGCTCAAATCATGAAGAACCTGACTGGTGACATCGCCGTATTCCGCATGGGTGGCGACGAATTCATTATCGTCGCTAAGGATGCCGATGAAGCGCAGGCCCAGCGGCTCGTCAACGACCTGCGTGCCCGCTACCGTTCCAGTGGTATCAGCATGGCTTTAGGCTATATCGTGTGCCAGACGCCTATCGCCAACATTGACGACGTATTATCTCAGGTAGACAAGAAAATGTATGCCGATAAAGAACGGATTTACGGCCGGCGTCATCCCTGAGTGCCTTTGAGGCCCAAGGCCAGCAGCGGTCGTGCCAAAGCGGCAGCACAGAGGCTCTTGACGATATCCAAGGGAATAAACGGGACGACGCCGCTCATGATGGCGGCTTCCCACGGCATGCCTGTAACGCCTTTGAGCTGCAGGACACCGCCTAGATAGATGACCGGGATGCCGATGACGACGGCTACCAGGGCGTAGCGCCGGAAACTATAGTCCTTCCCTTTGAACCAGGACATGAGGAAGACCGCAGCGACGTAGGCCCAGATGTAGCCACCTGTCGGGCCGAACATCTTGCCAGGTCCGGCCGTACCGCCTGTGAAGACGGGGACGCCGATGAGGCCGATGCGATATAGGCCAGCATGGTGATGGCTGCGTCTTTCGGCGGCAGCAGGAGGGCGACCAGGTTGACGATGAGCGTCTGCAAGGCTATCGGCGACTGGGAAAAAGGCAGGGGGATGATTAAATACGCGGAGATACAGTTCATAGCAATCAGTAAGGCGATGCGCGTCAAGCGCATCGTCTTTTCTCTGGAATCGGACATGATAAAAGCGCTCCTTTGCTTACGGATTTCCTACGTATTATAGCAAAAAAGCGCTTGTGAGGTCAACTTTATGTATAGTTATATTGGTTAACAATAGGGACTAGAACAACTTCTTTAAGCAAGGTTCGACCTGGACGCCTTCGCGGGGATCGCTGCCGGACTGATGGGTATAGCTGATGGCGTAGTTCAGGAACTGCGTGGCCTTTTTGACACTGTCGTGCAGGGACTGGCCTTGGAGCAGGGAGCCTGTGAGAACGCTGGTGAACAGGTCGCCCGTGCCGCAGGTGCTAAAGGGGATGCGGTCGACCGTACATTCGTCAAAAGAGGATGTCTGGGCATCATAGCTGACGACGGTGATTGTTTCGCTGCCGGACGGGACGCTGGTGATGATGATTTGATGCGGCCCCATGGCGGCCAGCTGCTGGCAGAGTTCGAGCATGGTCTTCATGGACGGGGTACCCGGGTCATAGGGGCGGCCCGTCAACAAGGTCGCTTCGGTGTAATTCGGCGTAATGATAGTCGCTTTAGCAATGAGTTTGCGCATTTCCGTGACGATATCCGGCTTGAAGACGGGATAGAGTTTGCCGTCATCGGCCATGGCCGGGTCGACGACGACGAGCGTATCGTCTTTGGCGAAGCGGGAAATGGCATCGAGGACGATGGCTATCTGGCCGGCGTCGGCGAGGAAACCGCTGTAAATAGCATCATAGGAATAGCCCAGTTTCTGCCATTTATCCATAAATTCCGTCATGTGCGGCGTGAAATCAGAGAAGGTAAAGTCGCCATAGGTCAGGTTATTGCTGAAAATAGCTGTCGGGAACGGGCAGACCTGGAAGCCCATGGCCGAAATGACCGGGATGGCAGCTGTCAGGGAGCAGCGGCCGAAGGAACACATATCGTGAATTGCAAGGACGCGTTTTGTAGCCATAGAGAAAACCTCCTAAAAATAAACTGTACCATCATTTTACCCGATAACATGGGCCATGTAAATAAGACAGATTGCAGCGATTCTGTCCTGCCAGTTCGATTCTCCCGGGGCCGTAAATATGGTATAATTAAATTTATATTATTTGTTGCAATGAATTTGTTGAGATAGGAGACTGGGGTTATGGCGCAAGAAGCGAATGTATTGATGGGGTTGAGTGTCAAAGCGATGATTTTCCACGAAGGGAAGTTGCTGTTGTTGCAGAAGAACGATGCCGAAGGGCTGCATCATTGGGAATTTCCCGGCGGCGGCCTGCGTTTCACGGAAGACTTTGAAGCCGGCCTTCGCCGGGAAGTACGGGAGGAAACGGGCCTTTCTATCACCTTGGAGGCTCCGGCCGGTATCTGGAGCTATCAGAAGAAAGACGGCCAGTTCCTGAACGGCGTCATCTTCACGGCTATGGCCGATACGGATAAAGTGTCCCTGTCCGAAGAACACCTGGCCTATCGCTGGGTCACGCCGGAAGAACTGCCGTCGTACCGCCTGCACGGGTCGCTGCAGCGCTCGCTGAAACAGATGAAACAGTTCTCGTATGAAAAGAGCCACGCCTTGCTGCGCGGTTTCCTTTCGGCTATATGAGGTGCCCTATGGACAGGAAGAAACAGGAACGGGCGCCTTTTGTCGAAGCCCTGGAAGGGTACTGCCAGCAGCACCTGAAGGCCTATCATACGCCGGGACACAAATTGGGACAGGGCATTTCCGCCTATCAGGCCAGCCTCTTTGGCGATGCCCTGCGGCGGGATTTGGGAGTCATGTATGCCCTGGATGACTTATTCCAGCCGGAAGGAGCCCTGAAGGAAGCCATGGACCTGGCAGCTGATCTCTATGGTGCCGGGCGGACTTTCTTTTCCATCAACGGCACGACGGCCTGTATCGAAGCCATGATCCTGCTGTTTGCGGCGATGGCGATGAAATCCTCATTCCCCGCGAGGCCCATAAGAGCGTCATCAATGGCCTGGTCTTGAGCGGCGCCGTCCCGGTCTACCTGGAAAGCCGCTTCGATGCGGTCCGGCAAGTGTCGCTGGGACCGGACCTGGACAGCTTGAAGAAAGCCGTTGCAGCCCATCCCCGGGCGAAAGCCGTCGTCTTCACCTATCCGACCTACGATGGCATCGCCGGCAACCTGAAGGCACTGGCAGCCTATGCTCATGAACAAGGCCTGTATGTCCTCGTCGACGAAGCTCATGGCGCCCATCTGGCTTCCACGGGGATTTGCCGGCAGAAGCCCTGGCCTGCGGTGCCGACTGCGTCGCCCAGAGCACCCATAAGATGGCCGGTTCCCTGACCCAGACGTCGATGCTGCACTGCCGCAAGGACTTTCCCCTGACGGACCGCGTCGCCGCGTCGATGGCTGTCGTCCAGTCGACGAGCCCCCATTACTGGTTCCTGGCTTCCCTGGACAGCGCCCGCCAGCAGCTGGCTCTGGAAGGCCCCAGTCTCATTGGCCGGGCCCTCGAACTGGCCCGGTCGGTGCGGGATGCCATCCGTGCGATTCCCGGACTGACCGTTTTTGGACGGGAAATCATCGACGGAAAAGTCGTCAGCGGCTTCGATGAAACGAAAATCACCATCGACTTTTCCGGCATCGGCCTCGACGGCGTGACGGCTGAACGGGCCTTGCGTCAGCAGGGCCTCGAAGTGGAACTTATCGCCGGCAATCACGTCCTGGCCCTGATTACTCTGGGCGATACGGAAGAAACGGCCCAGGCCCTGGTGGAGGCCTGCCGGACAATTTCTGCAGGCCGCAATCTCTGCCAGGCCGGAACGGTCCGGGAACAGGCTCTGCCGGAGCCGCAGGTCGTCATGGCGCCGCGCCAGGCCTGGAACTGCCCCGTAGAAGCCGTGCCTTTCACTGAGGCACGCGGCCGCATCGCCGCGGAAAATGTGACCTTTTATCCGCCAGGCATCCCGGTCCTGACTTTAGGCGAAGAAATTACGGCAGCCTGCCAGGATTATATCCGCCAAAAGATGGCCCATGCTATAAGCCGAACGGCCCGGCCGATGGAACCTTGGCGACGATCCGCGTATTGAAGGAGGAGTTCCATGAAAGGTAAATTATTCATCATCGAAGGCGGCGACGGCAGCGGCAAGGCGACGCAGACCCGGCTGCTGACGGAACACTTACAGTGCGATGGCTATGACGTGAAATCCGTCAGCTATCCCGACTATGACAGCGATTCCAGCGCCCTGGTCAAGATGTACCTGCGCGGCGATTTCGGCAGCGATGCCGACGCCGTCAATCCCTATGCGGCGTCGGCCTTTTTGCCGTCGACCGCTTCGCATCGTATCAGATGAAGTGGAAGGCTTTTTATGAACAAGGCGGCATCGTCATTGCCGACCGCTATACGACGAGTAATATGCTCTATCAGATGATCAAGATCGACGACCCGGACCAGCGCCGGGCCTATCTGTCCTGGCTGGAAGACTTTGAGTTCCATAAAATGGGCCTGCCTGCCCCGGATAAGGTCTTCCTGCTCGACGTTCCCCTGGCCGTCACGGAACGGCTCATGGCGGACCGGACAGGCAAGACCGGCGGCCAGACCGGCGATATCCACGAAAAGAACGAGGCTTCCTGCCAAATGCCATGCCGCCTATGACGAACTGGCTGAACGCTATCACTGGCAGCGCATCGCCTGCACAAAAGACGGGGCCATGCGCACGCCCGAGGCCATCCATCAAGACTTATACCGATTCCTATTTACTTTATAAGGGATTTTTTTTATAATTAATTGTTAAGGTATTTTATTGGCGTAAGGGGGACGACTCATGGACAGGACGCTGTTTGATCCGATTATCGGCCACGGCCGTTTGAAAGAACAGTTCGCCCGCCTCATCGACGAAGACCGCGTCCCGCACGCATGATTTTCGCCGGTCCCGCCGGTGTCGGCAAGACGATGATGGCCATAGCCGTTGCGTCGGCCCTGGTCGGCCGCCGGGTCTTTCCCGACCTGGCCAGCCGTGAAGGCGAAGCCGTTGCCGGTGATAAGGACGATGCCTTCTATCTGGCTCCCCTGGGGGCCATGCTGAAAGTAGACCAGTTCCGCCAGCTCCAGGGTGAACTGGCCTTGCAGGGCGAAGCCGGTTGCCGCCGGGTCTGTATCATCGACCATGTGGAAACGATGAATACGGAATTTGCCAACCGCATGCTGAAAATCTTGGAAGAGCCGCCGTCGGGAGTCTGCTTCATCTTGATTACAGACCAGCCCGATTTACTGCTGCCGACGATTATTTCCCGCTGTGCCCGCTTCACTTTCGATCCGGTCAGCGACGAGGAGATGCGCCAGGGCCTGCGGCGCCTGAAAGGCGACGGCGGGAATTGGGAAGAAGCTATCCTCTGGGGTGGCGGCATCGTCCGGACCGTCTTGTCCTATCTTGAGGGACAGGGGACGGATAAGGCCCATTTTGCCCTGGACTTCTTGACGATTACGGCGAAACACGCCTGCCCCTATGCCAAATGGCTGGCCGTATCGGCGGCGCTGACGGATACGGAAACGACGGAGATCCTCGGCTGGATCAGCCTTTTTCTCCGCGACATGGCGGTCCTGCGCAGCGGAGCCGGCCGGGACTATATACGTTTAAAAGGATATATCCATGAAATGACAGAATTACTGCCGTATTGGACGGATGACGCCGTCTTTGGCCTGTCCCAGGTCCTCGATGAAGGCCTGGAAGCGGTGTCGCGCCACGTCAACGTCCGCCTCGTCTGGGATTATGTATGCATCCGGGCGATACGGCTCAGAGGAGGATTTTAATGATCGTTGTAGGTGTACGTTTTAAACCTGCCGGAAAGATATACTATTTCGACCCCGCCACTATCGAACTCAAACTGGATGACGCGTCATCGTCGAAACGGCACGGGGCATGGAATTTGGCCATGTCGTCATTGCGCCGCGCAGTGTCGATTCGTCGGAGGTGGTCCAGCCGCTGAAGCCGATTATCCGCAAGGCGACGGCCAAGGATTTCCGCCAGGTAGAAAAGAATAAGGAACGGGAAAAGAAGGCCTTCGGCATCTGCCTGGCGAAGATTGCCAAGCATAAGCTGCCCATGAAGCTCATCGATGTCGACTATACCTTCGATATGGGCAAGATCATCTTTTTCTTCACGGCTGACGGCCGCATCGACTTCCGCGAACTCGTCCGCGACTTGGCGTCGGTCTTCCGCACGCGCATCGAATTGCGCCAGATCGGCCTGCGCGATGAAGCCAAGATGATCGGCGGCATCGGCTGCTGCGGCCGGCCCCTGTGCTGTGCCACCTTCCTGGGCGACTTCAAGCCCGTTTCCATCCGCATGGCCAAGGCCAGGGCATGTCCCTCAATCCGACCAAGATTTCCGGGATCTGCGGCCGCCTCATGTGCTGCCTGCGCTATGAAAACCAGCTCTATACGTCAGGGGAACTGAAGTGCTGCAACTGCCAGCAGAAGTGCAGCGAACAGCAGAAGCCGCCGGCTGTGGGCAAACGGGTCATGACCGATGAAGGCGTCGGTACGGTCCTGCGGGTCCACATGAAAGACCATACGGTCAAGGTCCAGCTCGAATCGGGGCACAATATCAACGTGCCCTGGTCGGACGTAGGGGAAACGGAACATGAACATTGAGTTAGGCCCGCACGAACGGCTGGATGACCTGGTCCTGGACGGCATGAAGGTCATCCAGCGCGATGACCAGTTCTGCTTTTCCCTGGATACGGTCCTCCTGGCCCATTTCGGTGCCGTGCCCCACGGCCCGGCCCTGGACCTGGGGACGGGCACGGCGGCTATCCCCCTCATCTTGACGGCCCGCGGCGCCAAGAAGCTGACGGCCGTAGAATTTAATCCGGTCATGGCCGATATTGCCCGCCGCAATGTGGCCATCAACGGCCGGGATGACCGCATCACCCTCGTCGAAGGCGATTACCGCCGTATCCGCGATTGGGCGGCGAGCGGTGCCTTTGCCGCTGTCTACGCTAATCCGCCGTACCGCGAAAAGAGCCGCGGCGCCTACAGTGATGTCGACGGCATCCGCCGGGCCTGCCATGAAGAGACGGCGACCCTCGCGACGTCCTCGATGCCGTGAAGTATGCCCTGAAATATCACGGCCGTTTCCGTATGGTCCATATCACGGAACGCCTGGCCGATATCCTGGAAGCCATGCGCGCCCACGATATCGAACCGAAAGTCCTGCAGATGGTCCATGGCCGGCCTGATAAGAAGCAAAGCTCTTCCTCATCGAGGCATCCGCGGCGGCAGTAAGGGGCTGGATGTCCTGCCGCCGCTCATCGTCCACAACCCGGACGGAAGCTACAGCGACGCCGTGAATAAGCTGTACGGGAAGCTGTAGGGGCGCCCATGTGGGGCGCCCGCTTGTGGGAATCCCATGTTCATGATTTTGGAGGAGAAACAATGCCAGAAATTTTTCAAAAAGGGACGCTCTATCTTTGCCCGACGCCGATTGGCAATCTCGAGGACATTACGTACCGCACGGTCCGCTGTCTCCGTGAAGCCGACCTCATTGCGGCAGAAGATACGCGTCACACGAAGCAGCTGCTCATGGCGTATGATATCGACACGCCCTTGACCAGCTATCATGAACATAATAAGGCAGAAAAAGGGCCGCAGCTCATTGAAAAATTGAAAGACGGCTTGATGATCGCCCTGGTCAGCGATGCCGGTATGCCGGCTATCTGTGACCCTGGCAGCGATATGGTCCGCCTGGCTCTGGAAGCCAATCTGCCTATCGTACCTCTTCCCGGAGCCAATGCCGGTCTGACCGGCCTCATTGCGTCCGGTATGGATACGACGCGTTTTACCTTCATCGGTTTTTTGCCGAAGACCCAGAAACACCGCCTGCCGTCCTGGAATCGGTAAAAACTTACGAAGGGACGCTCATCTTTTATGAAGCGCCTCATCGCATCCAGCAAGTCCTTGGTGAAATGATTGAAGTCCTAGGCGACCGCAAGGCCGTCCTCTGCCGGGAACTGACCAAGCGGTACGAACAATACCTGCGCGGCAGTCTCAGCCAGTTGCGGGCTGACCTGGCTACGCAGGGGACGCGAGCGGTGAATTTGTCATCCTCGTCGAAGGGGCAGCAGCGGTGGAAAGGGCTGCTTCCGGCGACGTCGATTATGCGTCCCTGGTCCGGGAACTGATGGAACAGGGCGTCGATAAGAAAGAGGCTATCCGGACTGTCGCCAGACGGTGCGGCGTGCCCAAACGTAGTGTATACCAGGCTGCGCTTAGTTTATAACACCCGGCTCATTTGCCGGTAGAGGAGGAAAATCCCATGTCTGAAAAAAGAAAGTATTACATTACAACACCTATTTACTATCCAAGTGCCAAACTTCACATCGGGCACACGTACTGCACGACCATTGCCGACTCGCTGGCACGGTTCCACCGTCTGCGCGGCGACGACGTCTTTTTCTTGACCGGCTCTGATGAACACGGCCAGAAAATCCAGCGTGCAGCCGAAGCAAAAGGCGTCAAACCGATTGAATACGTCGACGAAATCGTCGCCCTCTTCCAGCAGCTCTGGAAAAAACTCAATATCTCCAATGATGACTTCATCCGCACGACAGAAAAACGCCATGAAAAAGTCGTCCAGGCTTTGATGCAGAAATCCTACGACAACGGCGATATCTATAAAGGCGAATACAAAGGCTGGTACTGTACGCCGTGCGAAACGTTCTGGCCGGAAAACAAGCTTCCTGAAGGCAAACACATCTGCCCGGACTGCGGCCGCCCGCTGGAACTCGTTTCGGAAGAAGCGTACTTCCTGAAAATGAACAAATATGCTGACCGCTGGTTGAAATTCATCGACGAAAACCCGGACTTCATCCAACCGGAATCGCGGCGCAATGAAATGATCTCCTTCGTCAAGAGCGGTCTGGAAGACCTCTGCGTATCCCGTACGTCCTTTGACTGGGGCATCAAAGTTCCCTGGGACCCGAAACACGTCGTCTACGTCTGGTTCGACGCCCTGGTCAACTACGTCACGGCCGCCGGCTATCTCGATGACCCGGAAAAATTCAAGAAATTCTGGCCGGCTGACCTGCACCTGGTCGGCAAGGAAATCGTCCGCTTCCACAGCATCATCTGGCCGATCATGCTCATGAGCTGCGGCCTGCCTTTGCCGAAGAAGTCTTCGGTCACGGCTGGCTCATCGTCGACGGTACCAAGATGAGTAAGTCCCTGGGCAACGTCGTCGACCCGATTCCCCTCATCGACCGCTATGGTGCCGATGCCCTCCGTTACTACCTGCTGAAGGAAATCCGTCTCGGCCAGGATGGCAACTTCTCGTTGCCGTCGTTCATCAATCGCATCAATTCTGACCTGGCCAACGACTTGGGCAACCTCTTGCAGCGCACCCTGGCTATGGTCGAAAAATACGAAGGCGGCGTTGCTGCCGGTCCGACCGTGAAAGAACCCGTCGATGACGACTTGGCAGCGTGTGCTGTGGAAACGGCCAAACGCTTTGAAACGTACATGGACGACATGAAGATCAACGACGCATCAACGACGTCTGGGCCCTCATCCGCCGCAGCAACAAATACATCGACGAAACGACGCCGTGGGTCCTGGCCAAAGACGAAGCCAAAGCCCAGCGCCTGCAGACGGTCCTGTACAATCTTCTGGAAGCACAGCGCATCATCGCTACCCTGGTCAGCCCCTTCATCCCGGTCAGCGCCGCTGAAATGTGGAAACAGCTCGGGTTAGGTGACTTTGCCGAAGCCAACCTCGCGTCTGCCCAGGAATGGGGACGCTATCCGGCAGATACGAAAGTCTGCAAAGGCCATGCCCTCTTCCCGCGCTACGACTTGAAGGAAGAAGTGGCTGAAGCGGAAGAAGAAAAGAAAGCTGCTCAGGCCTGCCCGGCCGCCCAGGAACCGACGAAACCGGAAATCGCCATCGATGATTTCGGCAAAGTCGACCTCCGCGTCGGCAAGATCGTAGCCTGTGAAAAAGTGCCCAAGGCCAAGAAATTGTTGAAATTACAAGTCGACCTCGGCACGGAAACGCGCCAGATCGTCAGCGGCATTTCCCTGTACTACAAGCCGGAAGACCTCATCGGCACTGCGTCATCGTCGTCACCAACTTGAAACCGGTCAAACTCTGCGGCGTCGAATCGAAAGGCATGCTCCTGGCCGCTTCTGACGGCAATGATAACCTCCAGGTCGCTTTCGTCGACGGCATGGCACCGGGAAGCCGGGTCCGCTGATGCTCTTCGATACCCATTGCCACGTCAATGACGGTGCTACGCAGAAGACCGTCCGGCCGTATTCGACCGGGCGGCCGCTGCCGGCGTAGGACTCCTGCTCTGCCCGGCGACGGATATAAAAACTTCAGCTCAGTGCATCGCCATGGCCAGGGAACACGATGGCCTCTATGCGGCCGTCGGTATCCATCCCGAAGAAGCGGCCAAGGCCCAGGACGGCGATGTCGAAAAGCTGCGTCAATGGATACGGGCGGAAGAAAAAGTCGTTGCCGTCGGCGAAGTCGGTCTGGATTATCACTGGCCCGAACCGGCCCGGGATATCCAGCAGGCCGTCTTCATCGACATGGTCAAGCTGGCTGTCGAACTCGACGTGCCCATCATTATCCATGACCGCGAAGCCCATGGCGATACGCTGGACATCCTGCGCCAGTACGGCAAGGGCATCCGCGGCGTTTTCCACTGCTATTCGGGCAGCCTGGAAATGACGGACGAACTGCTGCGCATGGGCTTCTATTTCGGCTTCGACGGGCCCTTGACCTATCCGAACTCCAAGCGGGCCAAGCGCGTCGCCGCCCACCTGCCTTGGAGCGCATGCTCATCGAAACGGACTGTCCGTACTTGACGCCCCAGGCCCATCGCGGCCAGCGAAACGAACCGGCCTACGTTCATTACGTCGCCGAAGAAATCGCCGCCCTGCGGGGCCTCGACGCCGCCGAAGTAGCGCGCGTAACCACAGAAAACGCCAAGCGGCTTTTTGCGATTCCGTAACCTGCAATACTCATAGGGGCCGTCCCAAAGGCCTTTTTGGCCCGTCAGGTACCGACCAGCGGAAGGTGCAGGACGGTTGCCAAAACGGACAGCAGAGGCTGGCGGCCCGCTTACTTATCCATAAAGGAGAACACCATGTCACGAGGAAAACGACCAGCTATCCAGCTCACGATTACGAAAAAACTGGGGACTATGGGCTGCCATCGCGGCCATCACATCGGGGAGACCTTTGATTACGATACGGACCGGGGAAAAATCTGTCCCATGGCCCTGCACTGCGCCTTTCCCTATGTCGACATCCTGCGCTATGGCGGCCAGCTTCCGGGCCAGCCCGAAGCGAAGCCGAATTTTGCTGTTCCGATGCCGACGTAGCCCTGGTCTTCAAGGCTAAAGTCATAGAATGATTGATGTTTTAAGTTTGATGTTTGATGTGGTAGGCATATATTTAAACCCATCTACATCAAACATCAAACTTCTCACATCGAACTTAAAAAAATGCAAAAAATCCCTTGACAGAATCCTTTGGATTTGGTATTATAATCAAGTCTTCTGAAACAGACAGCACACATGCGGAAGTAGCTCAGTGGTAGAGCACCACCTTGCCAAGGTGGGGTCGCGAGTTCGAGCCTCGTTTTCCGCTCCATTTATTCCTCAATAGCTCAGTTGGTAGAGCAATCGGCTGTTAACCGATTTGTCGTAGGTTCGAGTCCTACTTGAGGAGCCATACAGGGGTGTCGCCAAGCGGTAAGGCAACGGACTCTGACTCCGTCATCCGTAGGTTCGAATCCTACTACCCCTGCCATTATGATCCACTAGCTCAGTTGGCAGAGCACCTGACTTTTAATCAGGGTGTCCCGAGTTCGAATCTCGGGTGGATCACCACATTCCACATTACGTGGCCCCTTGGTCAAGCGGTCTAAGACATCGCCCTTTCACGGCGAGAACATGGGTTCAAATCCCGTAGGGGTCACCACTTGGGCGATTAGCTCAGCTGGGAGAGCGCCTGCCTTACAAGCAGGATGTCAGCAGTTCGATCCTGTTATCGCCCACCAAACTCTATTCAAGGAACTGGAGCATGAAGGTTTTCACCATCGTGCACGGTTCCTTTTTATTTATAGTTAGTTTGAGGTTTGATGCGATAGCTTTAAATTTAAAACCATCCACATCAAACATCAAACTTTCAACTTCAAACTCAAAAAAGAGGATGTCGCATTATGCGGTTTTTGCTTAATGCGATATCCTCTTTTTGCGCGCAGCGCCTGTACCAATATCCATATTTTGTACTACCATCCATTGTCGGGTTACGGAACCGAAAGGCCATAAAAGAGTTGTCTTTATGGCCTTTTTTCATTATCATGGAAGTATAATGTTTTTTCGTACAGACAGGAGGCCGACAATTATGGCAGACACGATAAAAAATTGGGAATCAATGAGACAGGCTTTGCAGCTATCCGGCGCGGAACTGCGGGAACTAGCACAGCACTTCCGGAAGGACGCTGAAGATGCCTTGGCCGGGAAGCCGAGTTCCCTTTCTGCCCTGCGCACCTATCTGGGCTTGCCGACGGGACGTGAAATGGGGACGTTCTTAGCCCTGGATTTCGGCGGTACCAATGTCCGGGCTTCGCGCATCCGCCTTATGGGAGAACAGGGCTTTGTCGTAGAGAGTAAGGTGGCTAAACCTTGAAATGTGCCGACTATGACTATACCTCTTCATCGACGACGGCAGAAGAGCTCTTCGATTTCATCGCCGCCATCGTCAAAGAAGCGGCTGAAGGCAATCAGGACTATAAATTGGGCTTTACCTTTTCTTTTGCTGTTGACCAGACGTCAGCTAAGGATGCCCGTCTCATCGCCTGGTCTAAGGAAATCGCCGTGCCTGGCGTGGCAGGCCAGTCAATCAATGGCCTGCTGAAGGCAGCCCTTGTCCGGGCCGGCCTGGACCGCATCGAGCCGGTAGTCTTACTGAACGATACGACGGCGACCCTGCTTTCTTCTGTATATCAGCATAACCCGTCGCGCATCGGCATCGTCTGCGGCACGGGTTTCAACATGTGTTATTATGAACCGGCCCTGCAGATGATCGTCAACCTGGAAGCGGCCGGCTTCGATGGCGCACCGGCGACAGTCTGGGACCGCCTCGTCGATGAAGCGTCCCAGCAGCCTGGCGACCATCCCTTTGAAAAGATGATTGGCGGCCGGTATTTGAGCGAAGTCTGCCGTGCCGTCTTTGGTGAATACCTTAAAAAGGCGATTCCTGAGTTCACGACGCGCGATATGAACGAACTCATTTCCGGTCAGAAGACGGCCGAAGCTATCCTGGGATTTGCCGTCAGTGAGGAAGAACAAGAAGGGCTCTGTGCTTGGTACGGGCTGTCTTTGCCCGGGCAGCCCGGCTCATCGGGGCGGCCAGCTTCGGGATCCTCAGCCACCTGGCTCAGGGGAAGGGGGTTACGGAACAGTCCATCGCCATCGAAGGCAGCCTGGTCGAAAAGATCAAAGGGGTGCCGTCCTCATCGAAGATGCTGTCTGCATCTTCTGCATGGCGCCGACTGAAAATACCCGCATCCATGTAGCCCCCAACAGCAACGGTGCGTCCGTAGGAGCCGCCATCGCTGCGGCGCTTTCGTGCTACAAACTTTGAAAAAGGCCCTGCATGATGGGCAGCCTTTTTCTGTGCACAGCCCCCTACCGGCTTGACGTTCCTCCCGGGATTCCTTATAATGAAACTATAGCCCGGCCCCTGCGGAGTTTTCCGCCGGGGCCTGTTTCGTGAAGGGGGAACCAGCCATGCAACTTGCCGAACTCATCAACGCCCATCGCCAGAAACTCAACAATACGGATATGGGAATCTGGAAGTACATTTTGCAGCATCGCGCTGCCGTCCGCCACAGCTCGATTCATGAGCTGGCCAAGGCCTGTCACGTTTCGACGACGACGATCGTCCGCTTTGCCCAGAAACTGGACCTCGACGGCTTTGGCGAATTTAAGATGCTCCTCAAGCGGGAAGAGCCGGAAGGTTCCTGCTATGATGCGAATGTCATGGATGAACTCCATCGTTTCTATGAGCAGACCGTGGACAAGCTCTGCAGCCGCAACTTCGATAATGCCAGTGCCCTCGTCCATGAGGCCAACCGGATTTTTACCTATGCGTCAGGCTACGTCCAGAATAATGTCGTCCAGGAATTGAAACGACTGTTTTTCTACGACAATGTCATGCTCTACGACGTGCCGGCGCGGGAAGAATTTCGCAATCTCATCCGGACCATGACCAAAGACGACTTATTCATCATCGTTTCCTTTTCCGGCGAATCGCCGGCTGTCAAGGAATTGGCCCAGGCTTTGAAATTACGGGATATTCCCTTTATTTCCATTACCCGCTTGCATGACAATACCCTGGCGTCGTTGTCGACGGTCAATTTTTACGTCTCACCGGCCCGGTTCCAGATTTATGATAAGGAGGATGACCACGTCGCTTTCCAGTCCATGATGCCCTACTTCATCCTGGCTGAAATCTGGTATGTGAAATATTGTATGTATCTGCACCACTTAAAACAAGGAAAAGAGGCTTCCCGATAGGCTGTACCAAAGTACAGGAAATGTACCAGGTTACAGGCCGGGGGCCACGTGCCAGAACGCCGCGAATCTATTGTATTCGCGGCGTTTTTTGTATATCCTGTTACTAACGATAATCTTATGTACTTTGTTTCACAAACGGGAGGAATTGCATATGTCATTCAACAAAGACCGTGTGATGCAGGAATTGCAGCGTTTTGGCGGCGCTATGTACACACCGGTCATCTTATTTGCCTTCTTCGGGCTGACCGTCGCCTTGTCGATCATCTTCAGCAACACGGGTCTCTTCGGCAGCCTGGCAGAAAAAGGGACTCTCTGGTACGATTTCTGGTACGTCGTCCAGCAGGGGGCCTGGACGGTCTTCAATCAGATGCCGATCCTCTTTGCCATCGCCGTTCCCATTGGCTTTGCCAAGAAGGAACAGGCCCGCTGCGCCATGGAAGGCTTCGTCATCTACATGGTCTTCAACTATTTCATCGCCGGTATCCTGACCTTGCACGGCAGTTACTTTGGCGTCGACTACAGTCGGGATGCCGGTGCTGGTACGGGGTTAGCCATGATTGCCAACATCAAGACCCTGGACATGGGCATGCTCGGCGCTATCTTCATCGCCTGCATCTCGGCGTACTTGCATAACCGTTTTTATGATACAGAAATCCCGGACTGGCTCGGCATCTTCAAGGGCCCGGCCTTCGTCGTCGCTGTCGGTTTCCTGGTCATGCTGCCCATGGCGCTCCTCTTCTGCTACATCTGGCCGCCCATCCAGCACGGCATCGAACAGTTCCAGTTCTTCCTCAAGACCAGCGGCATCTTCGGCGTCTGGGCGTACACCTTCTCGGAACGCATCCTCTTGCCGGCCGGTCTGCACCACTTCATCTATCTGCCTTCATCTACGGCCCGGCTGTCTGCGACGGCGGCATCCAGGCGTACTGGCTGCAGCACCTCAATGACTTCGCCACCAGTGCTCATTCCTGCGGGACATGTTCCCCCAAGCGGCTTTGCCCTTCACGGCAGTGCCAAAGTCTTCGGCCTGCCTGGCGCAGCCCTGGCCATGTACTATTGTGCCAAACCGGAAAAGCGCAAGAAAGTCGCTACCCTGCTCATTCCGGCTACGATTACAGCCGTCCTCTGCGGCATTACGGAACCGATTGAATTTACCTTCTTGTTCGTCGCCCCGATCCTCTATGTCGTCCATGCCGTCTTAGCGGCTACCTTGTCGGCGACGCTCTATTTCATCGGCCTGTCGGGCAACTTCGGCGGCGGCTCATCGACTGCTTCGTCCAGAACTGGATTCCCTTGTTCCGCTATCATGCCTGGACGTATATTTTACAGATTGCCATCGGCTCGGATTCACGGCTATTTACTTCGTCGTCTTCCGCTTCCTCATCCTTCACTTCGATTTGCCTACGCCGGGCCGTACCGACGATGGCGGCGAAGATAAATTGTTCACCAAAGCGGAATATAAAGCCAAGAAAGAAATGGAAAAGAAAGGCATTGCCGGCGGCGCCGATGCCTGAAAGCCCAGGTCTTCCTCGACTGCCTCGGCGGCCCGGACAACATCCGCGAAGTCACTAACTGCGCAACCCGCCTGCGCGTCACGGTCAACGATCCGGATAAGGTCGCTGCGACCAGCAAGTTCACCAATGCCGGTGCCTTCGGTCTGGTCAAGAACGGTCATGCCATCCAGGTCATCGTCGGCTTGTCCGTCCCCAATGTCCGCGGCCACTTCGATGCCCTCATGAAAGGGGAAATGCCGCAGTCGCAGAAAGTACAGTTCCGGAAACGAAAGAAGCCCCGGCAGAAAAAACGGCCGCTCCGGCTGCTGAAGCCGTCGTTTCCGTCGATGAAGACGACCGTTCCATGAAGCTGAAAGCCTTCGTTTCCGGCGACCTCGTCGATATCAGCGAAGTGCCGGACGATGCCTTCTCCCAGAAGATGATGGGTGACGGCGTCGCTATTAAACCATCGAGCGATATCATCGTTGCTCCGGCAGACGCGACGGTATCCATGATTATGGAAAGTTCGCTCCATGCCATCGGCCTGGAACTGAGCAACGGTGCCGAAGTGCTCATCCATATCGGCCTGGATACGGTCAATATGAATGGTGAAGGTTTCACCCTGCTGACCGAGCAGGATGCTCAGGTCAAAGCTGGCGACCCCTTGATCCGCTTCGACCGCGATGCCATTGCCAAAGCCGGTTATGACGATATCGTCATCATGGCCGTCACCAACTCGACGGAATATCCGCAGATGAAGAAAGAAGCGGACCAGCCTGTCGTCGCCGGCGAAACACCGATTGTCATTTTCTAGGAGGTTTTTATGGATACCTTGAAATGGTGGCAGCAGACGGCTGTCTATCAGATTTACCCCCGCAGCTTCCAGGACACGACGGGCAGCGGCGAAGGCGATATTCCCGGCGTGACGCGTCACCTGGATTATCTCCGGAAACTCGGCGTCGGCGCCATCTGGCTGACGCCGGTCTACCCGTCGCCTATGGTCGACAACGGCTATGACATCAGCGACTATACGGCCATCGACCCGCGCTATGGCACGACGGCTGATATGGATACCCTCATTGCCGAAGGAAGAAGCGGGATATCCGCATCGTCATGGACCTGGTCTATAACCATACGTCGGACCGGCACGCCTGGTTCCAGAAATCGAAACGCAGCCGCACTAACGACAAGGCCGACTGGTACATCTGGCGCGATGCCAAAGAGGACGGTTCGGCGCCGACGAACTGGCGCTCTATCTTCGGCGGCCCGGCCTGGACGTGGTGCGAAGAACGGAAGCAGTATTACCTGCACACCTTCGCCGTCGAACAGCCCGATTTGAATTGGGAGAATCCGGCCGTCCGCCAGGCCCTCTATGATGCGGCCAATTTCTGGATCGATAAAGCGTCGGCGGCTTCCGCATCGATGCCATCGTCTACATCAAGAAACCGGCCGTCTTGGCCGACGGCCCGGTCGACGGCGCCGATGGCCTGTCGTCTATCCACAAGATGATTGCCAATACACCGGGCATCTTGGATTTCCTCCACGAATTCCGCCGGAACGTCTTCGACGGCCACGATATCTTCACCGTCGCCGAAGCCAATGGCGTCACGCCGGCCGACCTGCCCCGCTGGGTCGGCAAGGACGGGGCCTTCAGTATGCTCTTCGAGTTCAGCCATACGAATCTGGAATTTCCCGATGATGAAGTCTGGTGCCGGGCCGAAACGTGGCCCCTGACCAAGCTCAAGAAGGCCCTGTCCGACAGCCAGCAGGCGACGGCAGCCAATGGCTGGTATCCCATTTTCTTCGAGAACCACGACCAGATACGTTGTGTCAACCGCTATTTCCCGGAAGGGACGGATAAGCAGAAGGCGGCCAAGGCCATGGCGACCATCTTGTTTACCCTGCGCGGTACGCCTTTCATCTATGAAGGGCAGGAACTGGGCATGGCCAATACGGCCTTTGCCCGCATCGAAGACTACAATGATATTTCGACGCACGGCCAGTATCAGCTGGCTTTGGACGAAGCTTTGCGCCGGCAGAGGCCCTGCGTCTCGTCCAGGCCCACAGCCGCGACAATGCCCGGACGCCTATGCAGTGGACGACGGCTCCCCAGGCCGGTTTTACGACGGGGACACCGTGGCTCCCGGTCCATGACGATTACCCGCAGTGCTGTGCCGAAGGGGAAGAAGCCGATGCCGATTCGGTTCTCCAGTACTATCGCCGCATACAGCAGAACGCTTCAACGGGGAAGCGGCGGCCATATTGCAGCAAGGGCGCTACGAAGAATTGCTGGCTGATGACGAACGCATTTACGCTTTTAAGCGCATTTTAGACGACCAGGCGACATTGACGCTGGTCAATTTTACCAACGAAACCATCGAGTATGACGCGTCCCTTACGGACGGCGCAACGGTCCTTCTGGGCAGCTATGGCGCCCCGGAAGCCGGCAGACTGCGCCCGGCGGAAGCCGTCGTCTATCGGTTATGAGGAGGAGTACTATGTTAAAAGTTGCTGCCAGCGATTATGACGGGACCTTGTTCCGCGACGATATCATTACGGCCCGTGATGCCGAAGCCATCCGCAAATGGCGGGCTGCAGGCCATAAATTCGGCGTCGTATCCGGCCGGGACCACGGCATGCTCATGCCCCAGCTCAAACATTATGGCGTCGAATACGATACCTGGCCTGCAATAACGGCGGCTCATCAGCGATGCTCAAGACCGCGTCCTCTGGGAAGCCCGCATCGAGCCGGCTGTCCTCAAGGCCGTCAGCAAACTGGAACGGTCCGTAAGTCCTTCCATTTTTCCTTTTCCTCGCAGGACCGGACCTACCTCTGCCATGATTTGCCGGGTACCTGGGTCTGGCGGGAAGCGAAAGAATGGGATTATCCCATCGTACCGGTGACGGAAGACGACATTGAACACCTGCCTCAGACGATCCACCAGTATTCCCTGGGCTTCACCAATCCCGACGATGCCTGGCAGCTAGTGAACAGGTCAACGCCCATTTCGGCGATACTGTCCATGCCTATCCCAATCGCTGCGCCGTCGACATCATTCCCTCCGATATCAGTAAACAACAGGCCATTGCCCACACGCTCTCCCTCTTTGGCTGGGACGGTGCGGACATCCTGGCCATTGGCGACGAAATCAACGACCTGCCCATGATTCTGGGCTATCACGGCTACACCGTCGCCACGGCCCGTCCGGCCATCCAGGAACAGGCACGCAAAGTCTATGACAGCGTAGGGGCCATGCTGGAAGATAATTTATAGAAAAGAGGTCCTTATGATGGAATTCAACAAGAAAGCCTTTGCCGTCCTGCTGGCCCTGAGCCTGGGCATGTCGGGCGCGGCTCTGGCGGCATCGGCCGACAGTTTCTCCGATGTCCCCAAAGACCATTGGTCCTATGAAGCTTTGGATTACCTGGCCAAAGAAGGCGTCATCGAAGGCATGGGCAACAGCACCTTTGAAGGTGGCCGTACCATGACCCGTTACGAAGTCGCCAGTATCGTCGCCAAAGCCATGCAAAAAGGCGGCGGCAACTTCGGCGATAAGACGGTCCTGGAAAAATTGCACGCAGAATACGCCGACGAAATCAACGTCCTGCAGCAGCAAGTCGCCAAGAACACCAAGCAGATCGAGCAGAATACCAAGATATCCAGGAAAACAAGGAAAAAATCGACCGGGTCAAATTGTATGGCTTCATGCGTACACAATACGATTATGACAAAGATACGACATCCGGAACTATTGATAAACAGACGAATCGTTTTTACATGGATTTGCGCGGCGACTTTAAGGTCAATGATTATTGGACGGTCAAGTTCCAAAGCGAAACGAACCGCCATTATAATGACGGTCACCGGCGCAGCGAAAACGCCTTTAACTCGAAGGGGGAACAGACTTGGTCCGGCCATGACGGCAATATGCAGCGAATCTGGGTCGAAGGGCAGAAAGATGGCCGTTTTGTCAGCATTGGTCGTGCCTGGCGCGGCTTAGGTTTTCAGAATGTCCTCGTCGGTAATGAAACCGACGGCATCCAATTCGGAGCGCCCATTCCGGGAACGAACTTGACTGGCAGTGGTTTCTGGTTCGCTTCGACAGGTGCAGGAAACCGGGAAAGCTTATACGGTGCTGCTGTTTGGGGTGCTGTGGCCAAGAACTTGGATATCAACTTTGCCTATGCAAAGAGCAGCTTAGGTAAAAATGAAAAGTACGGTTCTGGCAATGTTTCGTACTACCAGACGGACATGAAGGAATTCAACGATGATGGAACTCCCAATAAAAATTATGGCCGCGTATCGCCAGTATACGATAATCAGGATACGACGAATAAACGCAGCTATGGCTATGTCCTTAGTATGGCTACAAATATCAATAAAGACTTGCGCTTTATTGCCGACTATGCTAAAACCGATGCCGATTTCCAGAACAACAGCATCGCTTTGCGTTTGAATTATAAAGATGCTGATTATAAAAAGCCTGGCAGCTATGGCCTTTATCTGCGTTATATTAAATACGGTGAAAATGGCTGGCTCGCTGGGGATGATGAATGGAACTCCATTTGGAATGGCACCAAGGCTGGATTGCTGGTGTCCGTTATGCCCCGTGGAAGAATATCATTTGGGAAACGATGTATTCCAAACAGAAACGCCATTGGAGTACGTCGAATGAATACGACCGAAATCTCTTCCGGACTGAACTGGACTTCCATTTTTAAGGCTTTTCATCGGACTCAGATGCGGCTGCGCCGCGACAGACTCAAACTAGCAACGACCTTTCGGGAAGCCCTCAGCGCGTAGCAGGCCGACCGCTGTGAGATTTTACCACGGCCCATTCGGGTATAATGGCAGGCCTTTACGAGCCACGAGCCACGAACCACGAACCACGAGCTACTAACCACTAACCACTCAAAAAAGACGCTGTCTTCCTGTGACAGCGCCTTTTTATCTTTTATTCACGGCATACTGATGTCTTCCTGGTGATTCATGGAGAAGCCGCCTTTTTCTACGTCGTCGAAGTCGAGGGACGGGTCGTATTCCGGGAGCTTGGTCAGTCGTTTGACCAGGCCGAAGGGCTTCTTCAGAGAGAGTTTGTCTCCCTTACCCGAGAGAACCCAGAGGACTTTGTAGCCTTTGGGCGGTGTCTGGAGTTTTTCTTCGCCTTTGCCGTCGGTGAAGTAAACGACGAGGTCGACGCGCTGGGTATTGGCGTAGGTGAAGACCGGGGAATAGGCCGTGCCGCCGCGGATGTCCAGGCGGCCGCGGACGTCGTCCATGGTGCGGATGCGGTAGGTGCGGCGTATTTCGTCGTCACATTCGGCGACGATGATTTCATGGTTATAGCAGCGGACCAGGTGCAGGACTTCGCCGATGGCCTGACGAAATTCGGCATCGGTGATACTGCCGCTGATGTCCAGGCCGATGAGGATTTTGGCCGTATGGGAGCGCAGGCAGCCCGGCAGGTCCAGCCGTTCCGGCTGGCGGCGGTTGCGGCGCATGGTCGTCCGCTTCCAGGTGCTAGTTACGGAGCCGACGAGCTTTTTCAGGTACCAATGCCAGGGCAGGTCTTCCTGACTGTCTTTCAAGGCTTTGATCATGCTTTCCAGATAATTCGACAGCTCGCCCTTGCACGAAGCGTCGATGTATTTTTCCGTGAATTTGCGCAGCGTCTCTTCGTCGATATCATCGCCTTCGTCCCATAAGTCGTGGGTCTTAGCCGGGTCGTAGGATACGGCAATGGATTCGTCGGAGTCGCTGTCCGATTCGGGCAGGTCTTTTTTGTCGGTCCGCAAGTCCAGGGCGCCTTGAATCTTATCGACGTAGTATTCCAGGCTTTCAAAGGGATTCAGGAGCAGGGAATAGTTCATGTTCACCCATTCCAGGGTCGTCGAGAAGGGCGGCAGGTGGTCGAGATAGGTGTTGACGACGACGTCCATGGCCAGGTTGACGGCCATTTTGCTGTATTGCTGCCGCAGTTCTTTGGACCGGATGAGGTGGAGGGAGACGACGTGGAGGATTTCATGCTTAATCGTGCTCTCCATCTGTTCCGGCGACAGGGGCAGGAACAGCATGGGGTTGAAATAGAGGTGGTACCGCGTTCCCTTGAAGTTGGTCCCTGTCGGCGAGGCCATGTCGAAGCGGATTTCCTTGACCATTTGGAAGAGAAAATAGCCGAAGAAATTGTCCTTGTCTTCCATGAGGTGGCCGTTGATGCGGTCCAGGAAGGTGTAGAATTTCTTTTGGAAATCGGCCGGCACATCCGGGACGCTGCCAGTCCGGCGCTGCTCGGCGAGGACGGCGTCGGCGACGATAGATGCCTGCTGATAGAGGAGGTTAGCCGCAATGGGCAGTGATTGTTCCATAGGCATTTACCGAAGGGACCGGAAAGCTGCGAAGTAGCTATCGATGAAGTCGTCGTTATCCAGAGCGCAGGCATAGACTTTGGGGTTGGCGGCTTTCATGTCCTTCATGACGCCGAGGCGCAGGTCGACGGGATAGAGCGCCAGGAAGGCGACTAGGCGGGAAAGGAGCGGCTGAGCTTCGCTGTCATCGAGGCGGATGGCATGTTCCAGCTGCTTGAGGATGTTCTTGGCAGCCAGGTAGAGCCGGGTGTGGCTTTCACTGTTGACCCGGCTGGACAGGGCCGGATCCAGGGATAGACTGCCGAAGACATCGTCATAAGCGATGAGGGGCTGGGCGTCGGACGTGACGAAATGGACGAATTCCTGAGCGATGAGCTTGCCGACGTTGCCGCGGATGACGTTGTAGAAGACGCCTGCGGGATGGCCGACGGGTCCTGTTTATAGATGTGGTACAGTTTGGAAATGCGTTCGTAACTGCGCGGCGTGGCATTGATGTCGTCTTCGTTGGTCTTGTCCAGATATTCCGGGAAGGTGGAAATAAATTCCATGACCTTTTCTTCAATGCCTGCGTCGAGGCCCAATCGAGCCACTGCAGGTAATCGGCTTCCATGTACAGCCAAACGAAGCGGTTCTGCTGGGCTGCATCCATTTCGACGACTTCGTAGTCATAGGAATCGGCCGGGTTCATGGCGGCGATGATATGGACCGACGGCGACAAGACGTAGCCGTTGATTTCACGGTTGAGGATGAGGTTCATCAATTCCTGCTGGACGGCGTGGTCGCAGCGGTTGATTTCGTCGATGAACAAGAGGACTGTCCGGCCCTTGGCGATTTCTTCGTCGATTTTGCGGAGCTTGTGGTGGACGGCATAAATCGTCGTGCCCGCTTCGACCGTAGGCAGGCCGCCGATTTCCCCTTCTTTGAGGAGGTTGCCGTCGATGCCGACCAGGCTCCAGTCATTCTTGGCAGCCAGTTCCCGGGCCAGGGAGGTCTTGCCGATACCCGTTTCGCCGACGAGAAGTGGGACTTCACCGGCTTTGAGGACTAATTCTACGCTTTTGAAGTATCTGTAAAGTTCATGGTTTCTCTCCTATTTCAACGTCAATTTTTCATCTACTGTGATACGGCGGGCCTTCTTGCTGCCGCAATCGTCGACGAGGAGGACTTTATCGGCCGGTGTCAGATCGACGGCGTTGCAGGTGATGAAGTTGCGGACATAGTCTTCCGGTACATCGTCCCGGGACAAGACGGCCTTGAAGGTATTGCGCCAATCGTCAGGGGTCAGGGAAATGCCCTTGGGCATGTATTTGCTGACCAGGACGTTGCGGCTGAGATAGTGGAGAAATTCCTCTTTGCTGATATTCGGGATGAGGCGGATGGCCTGTTCGTTTTCGCTGATGGCCAGTTCTTTTGCTTCTTCTGTCGGTTCTTCGATGTAGCGCAGGGCTTCGTAGTTGCCGCGGATGGCGGCCAGCTGGACGACCGGTGTCGGATGCTTGATGTATTTGATGGCGTCATAATTCTTTTCTACAGCCCGCAGCTGCAGGGCTTCGTCCGGGCCTTTGACGTATTTGATGGCCCAGCCCGACTGGTCCAGGGCGGCGTCGATGAGTTCCGGTGAGGGATTTTCGATATAACTCAGGTTGTTCCAGCCAGCGCGGACCGCTTGCAGGAGCATGTCTTCCGACGGATGGTCGATGAATTGGATGGCCCGGGCCGTATTGGCGACGGCGGCTTTCTGGACCGCTTCTGACGGATGTTTGATGTATTGCAGGGCCAGGCCGTTCATCTGGACAGCCAGGAGCTGCATTTCTTCCGTCGGGTTTTCGATGCGGTCGATTACATAGGGATTGTTGCGGATCATATTCATATATTTTTCGTTCGTCATGTCAGGTCCCTTTCGTTTTATATAATAAAGATTCACTTGCCTCTATTATACAATAGCTGCGGGCCGGAGGAAACTCAAAAAGGACTTGTCGTGTGCAACAAGTCCTTTTAAGTGGTTAGCCTTTTCTACAAACTACGTTGATAGAACAACCTCTCAGTCAGCTTCGCTGACAGCTCTCCTATAAGGAGAGCCACTACGAGCCACTAGCCACGAACCACTAATTCTTCTGCGGCATGAGGGCGGCGAAGTGGTGCAGGGCCGTGTACATGTCGCGGATGTTCTGGAACTGGACCGTGTCGATTTTGACAGAGTACGCCGTTCCGTCGGTATGATAGACATTTGTCAGGTCAGCGTTCAAGTCATATGTCCCCTCGCGCTTGTTGGCGTGCAGGGCCGCTTTGTATTCGTTGATTTGGTGGATTTCCTGGCCAAGCTGGAAAATTAGTCATCGCGGATGCCGGCATATTTTCGTACATACAACGTAAAGCTCATGTTTTCGATGCTGTTGGGATAGTCCATGGTCTGCATGCCCCGGAGGGAATCCATATCGGCATAGGCGATGCCGTCCGGACTGGTGCTGATGACGCGGTAACGGCCGGGGTTGCTGACCAGGGTCTGGGAATCCATGGCGTTGGCTGTCAGGCAGCCCAGGGCCAGGAGCAGGGACGCACAGAGCGTCGTCATTTTTTTCATGAGAATCCATCCTTCCTTATCGTAAAATAGGTTAATCGCTTGTCCTATTATATCATGAAGGCAGGGGTAAAACTATACTGGGAGCAAAGACGTCCCGTACGTATACGAAAAATGCCCACTTTTTTTCTTGATAAAAATTTTGAAATATCATAAAATTATCTTATGGAAAACGCAAAGAAAGGGAAGGGTGCTATGTTAGATTTTCGTATCCATACATTTTTGTGCGTTTGCCGTCACATGAATTATACCCGGGCTGCTGCGGAACTTCACATCACACAGCCTGCCGTTTCTCAGCATATTCGCTACTTGGAACGCGAATACGGGACCAAGCTTTTCAGTTATAAGGGAAAACATCTGCAATTGACCCAGGCTGGGCACATCCTTTGGAATGCCGTGACTGCCATCAGTCATGACGATGCCATCTTAAAAGAGCATCTTCGCGACCTGCAGCACAATCGCTCCCTGACCTTTGGGGCGACGCCGACAGCTGGCATGGGGATTCTCGATAAATTGGCTGACTTGCTCAAGCATAATGACGATATGAATCTTCGCATGGAAATTGCGGATGCGGAAAAGCTGCTCCAGTCCCTGGACGATGGCGCCATTGATTTTGCCATTGTCGAAAGTTCTTTTGACCAGGGACGCTATGAATCGCTCTTATTTTCTAATGAACCGATCGTCGCTGTCTGCGGTACGGGCTATGAAGCTCCGGAAGAAATGACGCTGTCAGAACTCATGCGCTATCGGATCATCATCCGCGAACGCCATGCCGGCGCCCGCCGGATCTTGGAACATAAGCTGGCAGAACAGGGATACACACTGGACCATTTCCCGGCCCGCTATGAAGTGGGCAGCCTGTCGGCCGTCAAAGGACTGGCCTGCCGCGACTGCGGTATTGCATTTTTATATGAAAAATCGGTTCAGAAAGAACTGGCTGACGGGACGTTGCGACGCATCGTCGTCAAGGATTTCTCCGTCATGCACGCATTTTCATTCTTGTGGCGCAAAGGCAGCATGTATCGCGCTTTATTCACACAGATATACGACCAGTTGAAAGACTGAGTCTTATACGTGCTGCTTTTTATTTCTCATACATTTTGAAAGGGTGAAGAGAACATGTTATATTCAACAGAAGTTAAGAATATGTGTCCCGTCACGAAAGGCGCATATCACGGACCGGCCCCGATTCCGGAAGAAGGCGAATGGGTACAGGTAAAGGAAATCAAAGATGTCAGCGGCTTGACCCATGGCGTAGGCTGGTGTGCTCCGCAGCAGGGTGCCTGCAAATTGACACTCAATGTCAAAGACGGCATCATTGAAGAAGCCCTCGTTGAAACCATCGGCTGTTCCGGCATGACTCATTCTGCTGCTATGGCTTCGGAAATCCTTCCGGGCAAAACGCTTCTTGAAGCCCTCAATACAGACTTGGTCTGCGATGCTATCAACGTGGCTATGCGCCAGCTCTTCCTCCAGATTGTATACGGCCGTACCCAGACAGCCTTCTCCGAAGGCGGCCTCCCCATCGGCGCCAGCCTGGACGACCTCGGCAAAGGCCTGCGCAGCCAGACCGGTACCATGTTCGGTACGAAAGCGAAAGGCACGCGGTATCTGGAAATGACCGAAGGCTATGTTACCCGCATGGCACTCGATGAAGATAACCAGGTCATCGGCTATGAATTCATCCACCTCGGCAAAATGATGGAAGCCATCAAGAAGGGCGTCGAACCGGCCAAAGCTATGGAAGACGCAAAAGGCCACTATGGCCGCTTTGAAGAAGCAGCTTCGTATATCGATCCGAGACAGCAATAGGAGGGCAAAACCATGGAATTATTTGAAAGCTACGACAGAAGAATTGATAAGATCCTCGGCGTACTGAAAGAATACGGTATCGGCAGCGTTGAAGAATGTCGCGATATCTGTGCAGCTGCCGGCCTGGATCCCTATAAAATCGTCAAAGACGTACAGCCGATTGCATTTGAAAATGCTGGCTGGGCCTACACCGTTGGCGCTGCCATCGCTATCAAGACCAATGCACGGACGGCTGTAGAAGCGGCTAAAGCCATCGGCATCGGCCTCCAGTCCTTCTGCATTCCCGGCTCCGTCGCGGAAGACCGCAAAGTCGGCCGCGGCCACGGCAACCTGGCAGCTATGCTCTTGCAAGACGAAACGAAATGCTTCTGCTTCCTGGCAGGTCACGAATCCTTCGCCGCTGCTGAAGGCGCTATCGGCATCGTCCGCAATGCCAACAAGGCTCGTAAAGTGCCTCTCCGCGTCATCCTCAATGGTCTCGGCAAAGACGCTGCCAGATCATTTCCCGTATCAACGGCTTCACCTATGTTCAGACCCAGTTCGATTACAAAACGGGCGAATTGAACATTGTCCGTGAAATCCCCTACTCCAAGAGCGAACGGGCTAACGTTCGCTGCTTCGGTGCCGACGATGTCCGCGAAGGCGTCGCTATCATGCACCACGAAGGCGTCGACGTTTCCATTACGGGGAACTCCACCAACCCGACCCGTTTCCAGCACCCCGTTGCAGGTACATATAAGAAAGAATGCATCGAAATGGGCAAGAAATACTTCTCCGTTGCATCCGGCGGCGGCACAGGCCGTACACTCCATCCGGATAACATGGCTGCCGGCCCTGCTTCTTACGGCATGACCGATACCATGGGCCGTATGCACAGCGATGCTCAGTTCGCTGGCTCTTCGTCCGTACCGGCTCACGTAGAAATGATGGGCTTCCTCGGCATGGGCAACAACCCCATGGTTGGTGCATCCGTAGCCGTAGCTGTCGCCGTAGAAGGCGCTGCTAAAGCTGGCAAATTCTAATATTACGTATGTAAAAAAAGGCGCTGTCGCATGAAGACAGCGCCTTTTTGAGTGAAAGAAATCTCGTATGATGGCAGAAGCTCTGTATGACAATGGCCCCATACCCTACAAATACAGTCGAAAAAATGATATAATAAAATAATATATTACGATTTTGTGAAAGGGGTATTTCATGGATACGACAAAGAAGATAGCTGTTATGCTGGGCTTGTGTCTGATGACTTCTATATCTTTTGCCGGTGCTACTTTTCATCCCGGTGACAAGGGAAATCAAATCACGACGATTCAGCAGGCCTTAGCCAATTATGGCTATGATATTTCCGTCGATGGCGATTACGGCGCTTCGACGCAGGCTGCAGTCCGCCAATTCCAGGAAGCACAGGGATTGGAAGCAGATGGCATCGTCGGAGCTGCGACATACGAAGCCTTGATGGGAGAAGCGATGCCGGAAAACCATACGGTCCAGGCCGGCGCTTCGGCAGCGATGCCGGCAGCGACGTCGCAAAATGAAATCACGCTCGTCCAGCAGGCTTTGGCCAACAATGGCTATGACGTTGCCGTAGACGGGGCTTTTGGACCCGGTACGGAACGGGCTATCCGCTCTTATCAGGTGGACCATGGACTGGAACCAGACGGCATCGTCGGTCAAGAGACGTTCTATTCCTTGACGGGGCAGTCCTTGCCGACCGGACCGATCCGCCGTTTCGGCAGTGGCGGTTATAACGGGGTATCCCGGGTCGAAAGCCCGGAAGCGACGCATATTCTCGATATTGCCAACCAATATATCGGTGTACCTTACGTCTTTGGTGGTTCTACGCCATCCGGCTTTGACTGCTCGGGCTTTACGCGTTACGTCTATTCGGCGGCCGGTATCGACTTGCCGCGCGGCGCCGATGAACAGTATGGCGTAGGTTATTCCGTTTCCATGGCCAATTTACAGCCTGGCGACCTGGTCTTCTTCTCGACTTATGAATCGGGAATTTCCCACGTCGGCATCTATATCGGCAACCACCAGTTCATCAATGCCGCCAGTGATGGCGTCAGCATCTCCGATATGGACAGCAGCTATTGGGCTGCCCGCTATATCGGAGCCAAACGTGTCATGTGATGTCAGAAAAACTCCTACAGGAAAATCAGAATTTTTCGGCTACCGTTGTTAGAATCCGTTTATTATAATAAAAACCGTAAATTGCGGAATTGTGGTTACGAATTTTTGCAACGGAAGGAGTTTTCACTATGTTCAACTTAATTTGGAATTTTTTCAAGACTGCCCCGGATGCTCCGCAGATGACGGACGCCACGGCGATTAAGAAGAAATTCAATGCCATGCGCTGGCGTGTTTTTGCGTCCATTACCATCGGCTATGCTTTCTACTACATCATCCGCCAAAGTTACTCGGTCATCAAGAAGCCGCTCTTGGCTTCGGGTATCGTCACGCCGACGGAAATCGGTATCATCGGCTCTATTTTCTTTGTGACCTACGGTCTTGGGAAGTTCACCAACAGCTTCCTGGCAGACCGGATGAATAATAAACGGTTTTTCTCATTCGGCCTGTTCATTTCCTCGCTTACCATGGTCGGCATGGGGTTGGTCAATTCCTTTGTCCCTCTGGCCGTCTTGTGGGGGCTTAATGGCTGGTTCCAGTCGTATGGTGCCGGACCGTCTATCGTTTCCCTTAACCAGTGGTTCAGCAATAAACAACGCGGGACCTTATATGGCATCTGGTTCACGAGCCACAATCTCGGCTCTTCTTTCGCTTACTTTGCCATTGCTGCCATTGTCTCCATGTATAACTGGTCTATGGGTTTCATTTCGGCCGGCATCATTTCCCTGGTCGGTACAGTTTTTATCTACTTTGGCATGAGTGACCGCCCGGAGACGCAGGGCTTGCCGAATGGGGCTGTCTATTATGGGGAAAAGACACAGGAACAAATTGACGAAGAAAAGAAAAAATCGGTTGGTTCCATGCAGTGGAATGCCGTCGTCAAAAATCCGGCCGTCTGGATCCTCGGCTTGTCCTCGCTCTGCGTATACATTGCCCGCTATGCCATCGAAAGCTGGGGTGTCGTCTATCTGACCTCGCAGAAGGGCTATGACATCATGGGGCTGCCGGTGTCATGGCTTATATGCAGGTAGCAGGTATCTTCGGGGCCTGTTGTGCGGTGTCATTTCTGACAAGTTCTTTAATCATAAGCGCAACATGCCGGCCTTGCTGTACGGGATTTTCTACTCTCTGTCGATTGCTGGTTTCCTCTGGGCACCGCAGTCGTTTACTATGGATATGCTCTGCATGACCTTCTACGGCTTCACGATGGGCGCCCTAGTCTGCTACATGGGCGGCCTCATGGCTGTCGATATCGTGCCGAAGCGTGTCACTGGGGCAGCGATGGGCATGATTGGACTGCTCAGTTATGCCGGCGCAGCTATCCAGGAATTCATCACTGGGAAGCTCATGACGATTACCGTCGTCAACGGTGTCAAGACCTATGATTTCGGCATGGCTACGGAGTTCTGGGTCGGGGCCGCTATCGCTTCGACCGTATTGGCCCTCCTCGTATGGAATGCTAAACCGAAAGAAGATTGATTTGTTAACTTGAAAGGGACTAGCGCATGAAGGCTTCTGTCATCATGCGTGGTCCCTTTTTCTTTCATGTTTGAAGTTTGATGTATGAAGTTTAAAATGATGTTATGGAGGTAATCTATGAAACGGGTCCTTTCACTGATGGTGCTGGTCATGATTTCCTTGTTCTGCGCAGCCTGTGCCCGTCCGCAGGGCTATATCGACTTCACCCAGCCTCAAGATACACAGCCGGCTGTGGAGAAATCGGATACGAAGCCGCTGCGCATCGCCTTTGCGTCGGTCATGTCGCCTAAGGAAACGCGGCAGGTGTACCAGCAGATTGTCAATTATATTTCGCAGCAGGAAAACCGGCCGGCCATCCTCATCCAGCGCCGGACCTATGAAGAACTGAATACGTTGCTGGCCAATGGCGATGCCGACGTGGCTTTTTCTTCGACTGGGGCTTATGCAGCTTATCAAGCCATGAGCCTATTGAATTACTGGCGATGACCGAGACGAATGGGTCATCATATTATCAGACATACATCATTACGCCTTCAGACAGCGACATTACCGATACGCACCAGCTCCAGGGGCGGGTCTTTGCTTTTACGGACCCCTTGAGCTATTCGGGTTGTCTGGCCATTACTTTCCGCCTGGCCCAGAAGGGGACGACGCCAGAACAGTTCTTTAAGCGCTTTTTCTTTACCCACGGCCATGATAAGTCCATCTGGGCCGTAGCCAATCACCTGGCCGATGCAGCTGGCGTAGACAGCCAGATTTATGAGCTTACAGAGCAGTCGAATCCCCAGCTGGCCCGGCAGGTGCGGGTGCTGGAAAAGATGCCGGAAGCGCCGACAGGGCCTATCGTCGTGCGCAGCAACTTAGATCCGGAAGAAAAAGCGTCCTTGCGGAGAATATTCTATACGATGCATGAAAACGCAGATTTATTGCGGTCCATGAAGACTATCGTCATCGACCGCTTCGTAGTTCCCGATACGGTGGCTTATGAGCGGTTCAAGCGGCAGTATGCAGAACAAAGAAGATTGGCAGGAAATTGATATGAAAAATTATACACTCTATGTAAAATTTAACGCCTCATCGTCGGCACTATCTTTGTCTGTGGCCTGCTAGCGGCTTCCCTGTTTCTTTACTCGACGAGCACCTATATGAATCACGAACTCGATACATCCGGCCGGGAACTGGCAGCCTCAATCAGCCAGGTTGTCAGCAATGATATTCTCGTCGATGACCGCTTTGCCATGACAGAACAGTTGCTCCATGCTCAGCAGACGAATGACCAGGTGCGCTATATCCTGGTAACTTATCCCGATGGCCGTATCCTGGCTAGCACTTTTACGGACGGCCTGCCTAAGGGCTTGCCGGAACGACGTGATGTGCAGCATGGTGGCGTCGATAAGACTATGATCTTCGACAGTACGGAAGGTTATATCCGGGAAGTCGTCTATCCCATTGATGGCGGCCTGGTCGGTTATTTTCGTATCGGCCTATCGGAACGGCCAATGATGCAACTCATGTGGAAGCGATTCATCCAGACCATGCTGGTCATCCTGGCCATCTGTCTGGCGGCTTCCGTGCTGGCTACGCGCTATGCCCGGGCTTTCTTGCAGCCTGTCCAGACCTTGGCCCAGGCTATCCGCCAGATTGGCCGCGGTAATTATAGTGTTCGTGTACCCGTCGAGACGAAAGATGAAGTCGGCGCCTGGCAAAAGCCTTTAATGTCATGAGCAACCGCCTGGCCGTAAAAGACCGGGAGAACTCGAAATTGCTGACCGCCCTGCGGGAAAAAGAGAAGACCCGGATTTGGCTCATCGACCAGCTCTTTTCCGCCCGTGAAGACGAAAGGCGCCGCATTTCGCGGGAACTGCACGATGAGACGAGCCAGTCTATGGTATCTATGCTGGCCTATTTGCGGCTCATCATGAATCAGACGGAAGAGCCGAAGGTCCGGGAACTCGTCGCCGGTGTCCGCGATTTGACTCGTGAAACCTTAGAAGGCTGCGCCATCTCGCTGTCAATCTCCATCCGCCTTGCTGGATGATTTGGCTTGGTCGTAGCCATTGAAAAGTATCTGGACACGTATCGCCAGACCCAGTCGGGGCTGACGGTATCCTTCCATTATGATGGTGATATATCGCGCGTGTCCCGGCCGATAGCCTTGTTTTGTTATCGCATGGTCCAGGAGGGATTGACCAACATCGCCCGTCACGCCCAAGCCCATACGGTGACCATCGGGCTTCACGTCCTGCCGTCGAAGCTGACCTTGTCTGTCCGCGATGATGGCATCGGCTTCAGTGCGAATCGGGCCGAGCGGGCTCGTCTAAATAATCATTTGGGGCTGGTCAGCATGCGCGAGCGGGCGGATGTACTGAACGGGACCTTTGCTATCGACAGTCATCCTGGCGAAGGGACGACGCTGACCATTTCCCTGCCGTTGTATTTGAGTGAGGAGGAAGAACATGAACATTCTCTTGGCTGATGACCACCGTATCTTGCGGACGGGGTTGAAACTATTGCTGGCCTCTCAGGACGACTGCCATGTCGTTGCCGAAGCCTCGAATGGACAGGAAGTCTTGGAGTGCCTGGAAGTCACACCTGTCGACGTCGTCCTGCTGGATCTTTCCATGCCAGTCATGAATGGCATCGATTGTCTGCGGGAAATCCGGCGCCGCCGTTATGATGTCAGAGTCCTGGTTCTGACTATGTACAGCGAGCAGCAGTACGTCACGGAGCTCATGCAGCTCGGCGCAGACGGGTATCTCTGTAAAGATACGCTCGATGCTGAATTATTTAAGGGCTTACGCTCGGTTGTTTCTGGACACCGCTACCTGAGTGAACGCGAAGCCCGGAGCCTCCTCGATGGCGTCCTCGACGGTGCCGGCCAGCATCCGGCCCTGTCGGCGCGGGAACAAGAAGTCCTCGTGGCCCTGGTCCATGGGCATTCCCTGTCAGCCATTGGCGACACACTACACCTCTCTGTCAAGACCGTGTCGACTTACAAGATGAGGCTTATGCAGAAATTGAACTGTAAGACCAAAGCCGAAATCGTAGACTACGCCTTGAAACACCATCTGATGTGAAGTAGTCTGTCGCATGAAGTTCTACCATCATGTGAGTTTCCTTAGACTTAAAAGTTTTTCGTTCGTTAATTCCCTACGACCAACGTGAAAAGGCGCTGTCTTCATGGGACAGCGCCTTTTTTCAAAATGTTTTCTCAATGCTAGCGATATCTTCGTCGGTGATGGTCAGGTTCGGTCCTTTACGCAAGGCTTCAATGGCTTTCGTGTCGATGACCCAGCGGGCTGGGGCGAGGTCATGAGCGTGGTCTTTCATCCACGTTGCGATGGCCCGGGCGCCCTGGCTATAGGGCAAGGCGGCTTTGACGTAGCGGAAATGGGAGCGGGGAACGGCCTTCATCGGCTGTTTCCATACTTCTTCGATTTCCAGGGTATAGTCACATTCGTGGTAGCCGTTGGATACGGCTTCGCGGCCGATATCTTCCGTGTTTTTCTGACCCATGTCGAGGAGCAAGTAGTCGTAGAGCAGAACTTGTTCCCACTTTTCCTTGAAGATATCCCGTTCAGGGAGAATCTGGCACGGGTCTTTGCTATACAGGCGCAACAAGTCCAAGATGAAGCGGAAGCGGTGGCGCTTGAAGGTGAAGTTCACGGCGTCGACATATATTTCCCGCATGCGGATATAATGCTTCGTCTGTTCGCGGAAATCGCTGTCGAAATAGCTGATCGGCGTCTCGTGGCGGATATAGTCGAAAAGCTTTTGTTCCAGGGTCATCCCCTTTTTGAGGGCTGCCCGGCGGTCCGCTGCAGCTGCCAGGGGATCGCGGAAGATGCGGTTCAACCGGTCCAGGTAGTTCAGGCAGGCCGTTTCCAGGGCCAGGGCGCTGAAGGGACCGTTATCGCGCTGATGTGAAAAAATTTCGTTTTTTTCTGCTGCCGATAGCAATGATTTAGACATCGTGATCTACTCCTCTGAAAGGTAAGGATGTTCGGAGGCGGCACTCTGGATGGCCGCATTGGCATCCTTGAAATAATCTTTGAACGACTGTACATGTCCGCGATGGGTGCGATAAATAGCCCTTGCTTTTCCATATCAGGGCCAGGGTCCAATAGAGATGGGGCTGGACGAGGGGGACGGAAACGGCAAGGTCCGGTGAAATCCGTTGACAGATGGTGTGCGGCATCAGGGAAATGCCCAGGCGGCCGGCGACCATCTGAGCCAGGAAGTCCCAGTTACTGGAACGGCAGACGATCTTCGGATGGGACATGATTTCCTGGAAAGCCGAGCGCAGGTAGGGATTCAGGGAGAAGCCATTCGGATAGAAGACGAAGGTTTCATCTTTGATGTCCGACAAGGTCAGCGACGGCCGAGAGGCCAGGGGATGATCCGGCCAGAGAACGACGTCGAGAGGTTCTTCATGGAAAATGAAAAATTCATACGGTATTTCCGTCGTAATCGGCAGGGCGACGAAACCGACCTGGATGAGGCCGTCGTCGATGGCGGATACGACGTCCTGAGAACCGACTTCTTTCATTTCCAGCTCGATTTTAGGATATTTATTGATGAAATGGGCGATGAACGGTGCGATGACCGATGACCCGATCATAGGTGGTACGCCGACGGATAATTTGCCGGCATTGAGCAGCTGGGGCGATTCCATTTCTTCGTTCAGCTGGGTGAATCCCTTGATGAGCTCTTCGATTTTGGGGAGCAAATAGGACCCCGTTTCCGTGAGCTCTACATTTTTCCCCTTGCGGTCGAAGAGCTGGACGCCCCAGTGTTCTTCCAGGGCCTTGATTCCCTTGCTGATCGATGGCTGGCTGATATGCAGTGATTTAGAAGCTTTGGTGAAGCTTTTTTTATGAGCGACTTCGATGAAGTATGTCAATTGGAATAAATCCATAATGTGATATTTCACCTCTCTTTAGTATTCTTATAGTTTACCATATTATGGCATGAAAATCCAATGGTGTACACTTCTTTGTAAGCGGCACTACTAAGCCGTTTTATAGCAATTTGTGTTTCAGCGCATGGATGTATTGTTAACAATATTTTGTATGAAATGACACAAGCCCCTATATTTAGGGACGGCAATCGTTGTATAATATAGTATAGAATGGAGGAGGGATGGCTATGGCACGGCGATGGATCATGCATGTCGATATGGATGCGTTTTATGCTTCCGTAGAACAACGGGATAATCCGGCCTTGAAAGGCCTGCCTGTCATCGTCGGCGGCCTGATGGAGCGGGGCGTCGTTGCGACGGCGTCTTATGAAGCGAGGGCTTATGGCGTCCATTCAGCGATGAGCATGAAACTGGCCCGAAAGCTCTGTCCGAACGGTGTCTTCCTGCCCGTGCGCATGTCCCATTACCGGCGCATTTCCCACCAGATACGCCTGATCTTATCCCACTACTCGCCATTTATCGAACCACTGGCCTTAGATGAGGCTTTCCTCGATGTCTCCGGGATGGAACGCCATTATCCGGATATCGTCGACATAGGCAAGGCCGTCAAGGAAGAGATACGGCGGACGACGGGCCTCGTCGCCTCGGCCGGCATTGCGCCCAATAAGTTCCTGGCCAAATTGGCGTCGGACCTGCGCAAACCGGATGGTTTAGTATGGATTCCTTATGGGACGGAACGGCAGTTATTGGCGCCTTTGCCGCTGAGCTGCCTGTGGGGCGTCGGTAAGGTGACGGCAGAAGCTCTGCAAAAAGCGGGGTATCATACCATCGGCGACATCGCCGCGGCTAGTCCCGAAGCTCCAGCCCATCGTAGGCAATCAGGCACAACGGATTTACTGCCTGGCCCAGGGGCAGGATAACCGGCCGCTGGAAGTGCGGCGGCGGCCTCAGTCCGTCGGCAATGAGCATACGTACAGCCACGATCTGACACAGGAGCCGAAGTGGATGAACAGTTCCGACTCCTGGCCAATGAAGTGTCCTGGCGGCTCCGGCAGAACCGGCTCATGGGACGGACCATCACCATCAAGATACGCTATGCCTCATTCAAGACCATTACCCGGTCTTTGACGTTGCAGAGCATGGGAACCTGTTCAGAAGAACAATTATATTTTTCGGCAAAAAGATTGTATAATAAGAGCAGAGGCCATGAACCCATCCGCCTCCTGGGACTGACGGTCAGCCAGCTCCAGGCCTATCAGGTGCAGGGCGATTTGTTCTCGGAAGACGAAGAGACGAAGGCCAAAGTGACAGAGGCCATCGACAAGCTGCAGAAGCGCTTTGGCCGGACGGCCATCATGAAGGGATTTCTCTGGGAAATGTCCCATGAAAAAGATACATAGAGAAGGAGTTTTTGTTATGGCAATTTTTAAAGTAGCGGCCATACGGGTGACAACAACAACGGGTACATCGAATACGATACAGAAACGAAGGAACTCGGCGTCCACCTCAATGATGACGCCATGGATGAAAAGGCTCGTCAGTATTTGACGACAGAAAAGGCCTTGCATCAATATACGGATTTATCGAACTACAAGACCTTGAGTGTCGTGCCGACGTCGAGCCTGGAAGCTTTGAAGCTGGCCCTGTGCTACATCTGGCGGGCTACGGGCATCCACATTGACTGGAGCCGGCCTGTTGATTGAAGTACAACTATCCACAATTCAGGTATACACAATTTATCCACATTTTCTGTGTACAAGAGTGACAGAAATGTGGATATTTTTTTGTCAAGCGCATGGTTATGCCATTTTTTCAGGTGCATACTTTTAGGAGATGGACGGCTGAAATGTGGATAACTTTCGTGGATAAATGTGTATCTCTAGTGAAAATGGACGAAAAACGGGATAGACACGCCAATGATACCAGGCGAACAAATGGCGCAGAGAATGTGTATAAGTCTTGTGAAAATGTGGATAACCCGTTGCGGCGAGTTTTCCACAATATGTGGATACATTGTGGAAAGGTATGCACAGGTGGACAAAGCATAAAATAGCCATTTTTTAAGGATGTGCACAACTTATCCACTTTACTTATCCACATTTTCACGTCTTGGCGTTTGTGGTATACTTTAAACAGTGAATACGATTAGGAGGAATTTAATATGAAAGCTATCATCGACGGACTCATTGTTCTGCCGAACGAAATCATTAATGGACATGTCATCATGTATGAAAAGGACATCTGGCGCATCGTACCGCGCAAACAGTTCCGTGCCGGCATGTGTTCGGAATTTATCGACGCTAACGGCGGCTTCGTCGTACCAGGCTTCATCAATGAACACATCCACGGCTGTGCCGGTGCCGACACCATGGATGACGATGACCAGGCCTTGAAGACCATGCAGCAGGCCCTGCCGGCGACGGGCGTTACGTCCTTTGTCCCGACGACGATGACCATGGAACAGGGCCGCATCGAGAAAGCCCTGCAGCGGATACGCCAGGCCCGGGAAGATTATCAGGCGGAGCCCAGGTATTGGGCGCCCACATGGAAGGCCCATTCATCAGCCCGGCCTATAAAGGTTCCCAGGCCGAAGAAAATATCCAGACGGCTGATTTTTCCTGGCTCGAATCCTATGCCGATGTCATCAAGATCATCACGCTGGCACCGGAAACGCTGAAGAACAAGAAGTTCCTGAAAGCCTGCCAGGACCACGGCATTACCGTATCCATTGGACATACAGCGGCTGATTTCGACCAGGCCATGGAATGTATGGACGCCCTCGGCCACTGCCATGTCACCCATTTATATAATGCCATGACGCCCTTTCATCACCGTAAACCCGGCGTCGTCGGGGCGGCACTGCTCAATAAGCACGCCTGCTGCGAATTGATCTGCGACGACCTCCACGTCCATCCGGCAGCGCAGAAACTGGCTTATCAGATGAAAGGCCGCGATGGCCTCATCCTGGTCACTGATTCTTTGCGGGCCTGCCTGCAAGGCGATGGCGAGTCCAGCCTGGGCGGCCAGAAAGTCTTTGTCAAGACGGCGAAGCGCTTGGCCGACGGAACTCTGGCTGCCAGCATTGCCCCCATGAACGAAGTGGTCCTCCACTTCCTGATCAATTCCGGCGCTTCCATTCCCGAAGTCGTCGCCATGGCTACGGTCAACCCGGCCAAGGCCCTCGGCGTCTACGACCGCATCGGTTCCTTAGAAGAAGGGAAACAGGCGGACATCACCATTCTGGACAGCAACGATTTCCACGTAAAACAGACAGTCATCGCCGGGGAGCTGGCATACAATGAAGAAGCGTAATGCCAAGAGCGGGATTTTCCTGGCCCTGGCCGTCCTGGTCCTCGTGCTGGCCGGGGCTTGGTTCTTCTGGGGTCGGTCACCGGCAGTACCTTCGCCGTCTTCTCCTGGCGGGACCGTACAGGAAGACGAGGCGGCCAGATTGGTCCACAAGATGTCGCCAGAAGAAAAGATCGGCCAGCTCATGATGATCGGCCTGGCCGGGACAACCATCGACGACCAGGCCCAGCGCCAGCTGGAATACTGCCACGCCGGGAATGTCATCTTATTCGACCGCAATATGGACAGGCCCGACCAGGTCCAGCATCTGACCAAAAAAATAGACACGACGATCCGCAAGAAGAGCGGCGTCATGCCTTTTATTGCCCTCGATCAGGAAGGGGGCCAGGTCCTGCGCATGCGCAAGGCTTTCCCGCCGATTCCTTCGGAACAGGCCATCGGACAGAGCGGCCAGCCGGAGCAGGCCAAACAGTGGCCCTTACGGCGGGGACTGAGTTGAAGAAACTGGGTATCAATGTCAATTTCGCTCCTGTCGTCGACCTCGGCTCCCAAGCCGAACGGTCGTACAGCCTCGACCCCGGCGTCGTGACCCAGTTCGCCCATGAAGCCGTTGCCGGCTATGGACAGGCCGGTATCTGGTGCTCCTTGAAGCATTTCCCGGGCATTGGCAAAGTCAAGACGGATCCTCACATCGACGGGGACAGCGTCAACAGCTCTAAGGATGAACTCTTGAAACAGGATTTGAAGCCCTTTGAGAACCTCATCAAGCGCGAAGACAATCAGAAAATGTTCATCATGGTCTCGAACGTCACCTTCCCGGCTTTGGACCCCAATCTGCCGGCCTGCGTCTCCAAGCCGATCATGACCGACTTGTTGCGCCACACTTTCGGCTACCAGGGTCTCATCGTTTCCGACGATATGGAAATGGGGCCATGGCCAAACACTATGCCTTTGCCGACATGGGCGTCATGGCTATCAAGGCCGGTGCTGATATAGTCCTGGTCTGCCATGAATATGCCCATGAACGGGAAACCTATGACGGCCTCTTGAAGGAATATAAGAACAATGCAGACTTCCGGGCCTTAGTCGATGAAAAAGTTACCCGCATCGTCCGCACCAAACTGAATCATTAAGGGCTTACTTTTTTTGTTGTAACAGGTACAAAGCGCCGAGCATGCCGGCATCATTCTGTCGCTGAGCGAAAGCCAGGCCTTTCGGCGGCAGCATCATTTTTGGCAATCGCGCCGCTAAGGCTTGTTCCAATCGGGGCCGCAGGATGGCTTCCTGGGCCATGATGCCGCCGCCGAGGACGATGCCGTCGGGATTGCACAGGCAGGCGATGTTGGCCAGGCCGTCAGCCAGATCTGGCAGAAGGCATCGAGGGCGGCTAAAGCTGATGCATCGCCTTGACGGACGAATTGAAAGACCTTATGGCCGTCGACCTTTTCCGGGTCGGCGGCTTTTTGGCGTGCCGTTTCCCGGCAGAGGTACGTCGCCGAGGCGACATCGTGGAGACGGCCGGCGGGGACGCGCATATAGCGATTTCTCCGGCCGCCCGGCTGGCACCGTGGAGAATATGACCGTTCTCGATGAAGGCTCCGCCGATACTGGTGCCGACCGTAACGGCAAAGAGGGACGCCATATCCCGACCGGCGCCGAGCACCATTCCCCCAGGGCGGCGCAGTTGGTATCATTTTCGACGATACAGGAAGGTGAAATTCCTTTTCCAGGATGCCTTTCCAGTCCGTCCCGGTATAGCCGGGGATGGACAAGGCGTAGTCGATACTTCCTCTTTCTGTATCGACGATGCCGGCTGTCGAGAGGCCGATGCCTTCTAGGGGATGGTCGGTCAGCTGGCGATGGATGAGCGAGCAGACCTTGTGGACGATGCCCGGCCCGCCTTCCGTCTGGGCTTCGGTCGGCAGGCTGCCTTTCTTGCGGAAGCGGCCAGTTTCGTCGATGAGCCGAATTTGATGGCCGTGCCGCCAATGTCAAAGCAGCTATAAATCATGAGTATACACATCCTTCCTGGGATTATACAAAGATTATACATAGTTTTGACCGTTTCTATGTATAGGAATTTTATACTTACCATGTCGAATATGTTACGAAACTCAGGAGGTCATGATATGAAACGACAATGGTTGAAACGAGCAATTCTTTCTATGGTAGCCTGCGGCTCACTGGCAGGTTTCATTCCCGGTGTACAGGCGGCCGATGTCCGCATCCTTCCCGTCGATAATGCGAAATTCCTGGCAGGTGCCAAATTCGATTTCGACGTCGAAGTATCGAAAGCCAAGAATTTGAAGAATGTCGATATTACCGTCAATGGACAGAAAGCCGATAAATTCTTTGGCCAGGAATTAAAGGGGAAGGATTTGGGCAACGGCGTCATTTCATATCGTGCCAATCAGGTCAATTTCCCTAAAACCGGTTCCTATACGGTAAAGGCGACGGCCACCGATGCTGACGGCGCTAACTCCGCCGATGCCCGCTATACCGTCGTCCAGGAAAAAGCCCAGCGCCAGGCCAAGAACGTCATCCTCTTCGTCGGCGACGGCATGTCCCTGCAAGCCCGCGAAATGGCCCGCATCATTTCCAAAGGCATGACCAACGGCAAGTACAATGACTTGCTGGCTATGGAAAAGATGCCCCATAACTGCCTGATTACGACCAGCGGTTACGATTCCCTGACGACAGACAGCGCCAACTCGGCGTCGGCTTATGCGACAGGCCATAAATCCGTCGTCAATGCCTTGGGGGTCTATGCAGATTCCACGAAAGATCCCTTCGATGATCCTCGTGTCGAAAATATTTCGGAAATCGTAAAACGCAGCCGCGGCATGTCCGTCGGTATCATCACCCAGGCTGAATCGACAGACGCTACGCCGGCTGCCATGGTCGGTCATACGCGCCGCCGTGCCAACCAGGACTACATCGCTTCGGAATATCTCGAAGATTATCATCGCCCGGACGTCATCATGGGCGGCGGCTCGCGCCGTTATATCCCGCAGTCCGAACAGGGCTCGAAGCGCCACGACAACCAGAACGTCATCCAGGAATTTAAGGATAAAGGCTATACCTTCGTCACCAATTCTAAAGAAATGATGGCCGCACCGGACAACAAACCGCTCCTGGGCCTGTTCCATCCGGGGACGATGAACGTCTATATCGATCGGGAAATGCTCAAGAACCCGGAAGTCCTCGATAAATATACGGATCAGCCGAATCTCATCAACATGACCAAGAAATCCCTGGACATCCTCAGCAAGAACCCGAAAGGCTTCTTTGCCATGATTGAAGGCGCTTCCATCGACAAGCAGCTCCATGCCATGGATTGGCAGCGCGCAACGTATGATACCATCGAGTTCGATAAGGCCATCGAATATGCTCAGAAATGGAATAAAGAACACGGGGACAACACGCTGATCATCGTCGTCGCCGACCACGCTCACGGCGCTTCCATTACCGGCACCTATCATGAACGGGACGGCAAGAAAGGCCTGGCCGCAGTCCGCACCTATGCCGACTCCATCTTCCCGACCTTTAAAGATGCCAACCACGACGGTTCCCGGATAATCCCGATCCCGATGTCACCCTGGCCGTCCAGTATGCCAACCATCCGGAATATTACGAAAACTTCCACTTCCAGCAGAAACCGACGCTGCCGACTGTTTCCCAGACCGTTACCAAACAGGAAGCTCAGCAGGCTGGCGATAAGACCGAATACCATCAGGTATCGACTGTCGTCGAAAAAGCAAATCCGGCCCGCCATCACGATGGCGATCCCTGGGAACTCGTCCCGGCCAATATCCCCGATACCATCGGTGACGAATGTCATGCTGCTGACGACGTACCGCTCAACGCCGAAGGTCCCGGCTCGGAATACTTCCAGGGCGTCATGGATAACACAGAAGTCTTCTTTGGCATCATGAGAGCCTCGGCATCGACGCCACGAAGAATGTAAAATGATTAGTGGCTAGTGGCTAGTGGCTAGTGGCTAGTGGCTAGTGGCTCGTAGGGGCCGTCCCAAAGGGCGGCCCGCAAGCTGGTCGCCAAAACGGACATCAGAGGATGGGCGGCTCGCAGTGGCTCTCCTTATAGGAGAGCTGTCAGCGAAGCTGACTGAGAGGTTGCTCTTTCAATATAGTTTGTAGTATGGGGTTTGTAGTTTGTAGTTTGTAGTTTGTAGAAGCTAGCTTTAAATTTAAAAAACTTCACTAAAAACTACGAACTGCAAACTTAATACTCAAAAAGGGCTTGTCGTCGTGCGACAAGCCCTTTTTATTATTTCCCTAACACGCCTTGCAGGAAGGAGGCTGTGTCCGCCATGTAGCTGGCTTCGTAGCCTTCGATGTCACCTTTATCGCAATGGGATGCAAATTCCGGGTCGATCGGCAGTTTTGCCGTATGGGGAATATCGTATTTCTGTGCCGATTCTTCGACATGGCTCTGACCAAAGATGGCTAATTTTTCGTGGCAGTGAGGACATTCGAAATAGCTCATGTTTTCGATGAGGCCCAGGACTGGGACGTGCATCATTTCCGACATGTTCAATGCTTTTTCGACAATCATGGAAACGAGTTCCTGCGGCGATGTGACGACCAGGATGCCGTCCATGGGCAGGGACTGGAAGACTGTCAGCGGAACGTCACCCGTTCCCGGCGGCATGTCGACGAACATGTAGTCGATATTGCCCCAGATGACGTCAGTCCAGAACTGTTTTACAGCACCGGAAATGACCGGGCCGCGCCATACGACCGGAGCGGCAGCATCTTCGAGCAAGAGGTTCATGGACATGACTTTGATGCCCGTCTTGGTCGTAACAGGATAGATACCGTTTTCGTCGCCTGTCGCATGGTCCGTCAGGCCGAAGACCTTCGGAATCGACGGGCCCGTGATATCGGCGTCGAGGATAGCCGTCTTGAAGCCGCGGCGCTGCATTTCAACAGCCATAAGGGACGTTACCAGGGATTTACCGACGCCGCCTTTGCCGCTGACAACAGCGATGACATGCTTGATGTGCGAGCCGGCATGGGGGGCAGCCTGCAGGCTCTGGGGCTGGGTGCGTTCAGCGCAGGAGCTGCCGCAGCTGGAACAATCGTGTGTACAATTTTCACTCATTGGGATCATTCTCCTTTGTATTCTTTTTTTCCGGCGTGACAGCAGGCATGACAGCACGTACCGGAACGTTCACAAACTTGGATATGGCCGCCTTCGATGACGAGACGTTTGCCATGGATGAGGCATCGGCCAGTTTGCGTCGGGCCGAATCATAAATGCCGGTTACCGTCGTGCGCGCCACATTGATCTGAGCGGCGCACTGTTCCTGCGTCAAGCCGACCCAGTCGATGAGGCGGATGACTTCATACTCATCAATGCCCATGATAATGGCATCTGTTGATTGTCCTCCGTCTACAGGTCCAAAGATAGAAGCCGCCGGCAATGAACAAACCCGCCGGCACCGCGGTGGTCTCGGCATAATACCCCCTCCTTTACGCCTTTTATTATAGATATATAGATGACATATGTCAACATTAAAGGCACCACCGGAAATGCTTTTCGTTGAACCTCTCCCGCTTATAGAAGCGGGAGATTCTTGAGAAGATTGCAGTTTAAGTTTCCTCCTGAAATCAGGATAGCCTTATTCTCAAAGGGCTGTCCAAAAGCCCCTTACACAGTCCCTCGAAATCGAAGTTCTGCTTACTTTTGCGGAGTATGTTGGCGGCGCCGTTGATGTCGGCATTAGCTGTCCTGCCGTCGGCGAAACGGTACAGGCCGCGCCGGACTCGTTTCCCGCTGAACGTTCCTGTATAGGGGGCATCCGGCTGGTATACGGGAATATCGTCCAAATCCAGGCAGCTGGCCTGAGAAGTATACGATTCTTCTTGTTCCAGATAGGTTATCCCGTAGCGTTCACACAGGTGTTTCAAGGTATTGCGCAAATAGCTCAAATTGATTTGAGTGAAGTGCTGATTTGTCACTTTACCTAGTTTCAGTCCTCGTTTGAAATCGCGATTATAGCCGCAGACAATGGTCCCTATCTGATGACTGATGCAAAAATCGAGGATATAGCGGGCTGTCTTGCGAAGGATATCTTGCATCCGGCAATTGCGTTTTTTCGCTAACTGACA
>ENA-OQBT01000132-OQBT01000132.1-human-gut-metagenome-genome-assembly--contig:-NODE-132-length-50793-cov-4.713082_pt1 | contig 50793 bp, 68 predicted proteins | sample MGYA00242749_ERZ504557 | MGnify/ENA primary metagenome ERZ504557 (study PRJEB26092, sample SAMD00036243) | human gut metagenome | host: Homo sapiens | study: EMG produced TPA metagenomics assembly of...
GAAAAGAAATCAGCCCACTTGACTTGGATGCGGTGATTATTTCACATTATCATCCTGACCATGTTGCTGATTTAGGCGTGCTACGCCATTATTTCCAACTATATCCCAAACATCTCTGGGAGCCTAAAATTTTGCCAATCTACGGACACACCGAAGATGAACAAGAATTTGCTAAACTGACTTTAGACGGTGTTTCTCAAGGGAAAGCCTATGATGTCAACGGCGTTGAGAAGATCGGTCCATTCGACATTACCTTTATCAAAACCGTTCACCCTGTTCCTGCTACGCTTTTCGTATTGTCGAACATGCAACAGGGCAAACACTTGTTTTCACTGGTGATACGGGCTATTTTGAAGGCTTGGATAAATTTGCTGCAGGCGCTGACCTCTTTTTGGCAGATGTTTACCTTTATGCAGGAAATGAAAATCATCCAGCGCATTTGACAACCAAAGAAGCAGGGCAAATTGCCAAGGCTGCAGGTGTGACATCTCTTGTCTTGACGCACACGCCACCAGTTCCACCGCAAGGCATTGATGCCGAAAATCACCTTCAAATGCTTAAAGAAGAAGCAGAAAATTATGCTGACGGTGTTTCTGTTGATTTGGCTGAGCCACACAAATCATGGCAACTTGGTGAGCTATAATGGCTGAATTTACACAAGAAGAAAAGGAATATTTCATGCGAGAAGCGCTCAAGGAAGCGCAAAAGTCGCTAGCAAAAGAGGAAATCCCAATTGGCTGTATTATCGTGAAAAACGGTGATATCATTGGACGTGGCCACAATGCGCGTGAAGAACGTCAGAAAGCCATTTTGCATGCTGAAATCATGCGATTGATGATGCCAATGAAAACGAAGGCAATTGGCGTTTGCTAGATAGCACCTATTTGTGACCATTGAGCCTTGCGTGATGTGTAGTGGAGCTATTGGCTTGCCCGCATTCCGCAAGTGATTTATGGGGCTGCCAATCAAAAATTTGGCGGTGCAGGCAGTCTTTATGATATTCTGACGGACGTTCGTCTCAATCATCGAGTGGAAGTGGAGACTGGGATTTTAGAGACCGAATGTGCAGCTATCATGCAAGATTTTTCCGTAAAAACCGTGAAAAGAAAAAAGCAGCCAAGCAAGCTGCCCAAGAACAGTCTTAGTTTGCATAATCTAGAAATTATGATATAATATTCTTCGGAGCAACATCTGCGCGTGAAGTGGGTCAGGGGAGGAATCCAGCAGCCCTAAGCGATTGTAGGTGTGTGCTCTTTTTGTATATAAAACTAAAACCCTTTGAAATCAATCGTTTCAGAGGGTTATTTTTTATTTAAGAGACTAAAAGGGGCGAAAAGGGGCAGGAATTAAAATATTTTAATTGTGTTTAATCGTTTAGATAAATCAAGTGTCATCTGTGTTGTGACGTGGTTATAACTGTAAAAATCTATGAAATTTTCATCACAAAATGGTTGTTCCATGAAAGTTTTCAGCAACTTGGTAAACGCTTTGTTTAAATGAGATAATTTAGTAAAAATCATTGAAAAATCATGCATAAAAGAGTAATATAGAAGAGAAATTTAAATTTTTTGAGGAGTATTGTAATGACACATATTAAATTTGATTATTCAAAACTTTTGGGTCAATTCGTCGAACAAGAAGAAATCGACTTCATGCAACCACAAGTCAACGCTGCTGACGAATACTTGCGCAAAGGTACAGGTCCAGGTTCTGACTTCCTTGGTTGGTTAGACCTTCCTGAAAACTACGACAAAGAAGAATTTGCGCGTATCCAAAAAGCTGCTGCAAAAATCCAATCAGACAGCGAAGTTCTTGTTGTTATCGGTATCGGTGGTTCTTACCTTGGAGCTCGTGCGGCTATCGACTTCTTGAGCAACCACTTCTATAACCTTCAAGCATCTGCAGACCGTAAAGGTCCACAAATCCTTTACGCTGGTAACTCAATTTCGTCAACTTACCTTGCAGAATTAGTGGAATACGTTAAAGATAAAGAGTTCTCAGTAAACGTTATCTCTAAATCTGGCACAACAACTGAACCAGCTATTGCTTTCCGTGTCTTTAAAGAACTTTTGATTGAAAAATACGGTCAAGAAGAAGCTAACAAACGTATCTACGCTACAACTGATAAAGCTAAAGGTGCTGTTAAAGTTGAAGCTGTTGCTAACGATTGGGAAACATTTGTTGTTCCAGATAACGTTGGTGGACGTTTCTCAGTATTGACTGCTGTAGGTCTTCTTCCAATCGCTGCCGCTGGTATCGACATCGAAGCTCTTATGACTGGTGCTAACGCTGCACGTCAAGAATTGACTTCTGCTGAAATTTCAGAAAACATCGCTTATCAATACGCTGCTATTCGTAACATTCTTTACCGTAAAGGTTACATCACTGAAATCTTGGCTAACTACGAACCATCACTTCAATACTTTGGCGAATGGTGGAAACAATTAGCTGGTGAATCAGAAGGTAAACACCAAAAAGGTATCTACCCAACATCTGCTAACTTCTCAACTGACCTTCACTCACTTGGTCAATTTATCCAAGAAGGTTACCGTAACATCTTCGAAACAGTTGTTCGTATTGACAAACCACGTAAAAACGTTGTTATCCCTGAATTGTCAGAAGACCTTGACGGTCTTGGATACCTTCAAGGTAAAGACGTTGACTTCGTAAACAAAAAAGCAACTGACGGTGTTCTTCTTGCTCACACTGACGGTGGTGTTCCTAACATGTTCTTGACACTTCCTCAACAAGATGAATTCACTCTTGGTTACACAATCTACTTCTTCGAGTTGGCTATCGGTCTTTCAGGTTACCTTAACGCTGTTAACCCATTCAACCAACCAGGTGTAGAAGCATACAAGAAAAACATGTTTGCTCTTCTTGGTAAACCAGGATTTGAAGACTTGTCAGAAGAATTGAACGCACGTCTTTAATTCATCATTAACATAGATAAAAAAGCTTCCGTAAGGGAGCTTTTTTGCGTGAAAAAATTATTCGGGGTGAATAAATAACCAAATTTCTTTCCAAATTTTCTGAATATTTGTTATAATAGTAAATTATATAATAAAATTTGAATTAGAAGGATTTGAGTGTTTAGCAAGGGGAGTTTTGAATAACTGTATCTGAGCTAAAAGGGAAAATTGGTTAGTAGTAGATGTTCTGCTTTACTTTTTCTCGATTGAAAGGCTCTGTGAGCCGCTTCAACGCTCTGGGTATCTTAAATATGACTGCACAAAAAATGACTGCTCAAGAAATTATCGCATTTATCGGAAATGCTGAGAAAAAAACAAATGTTAAAGTGACATTTGAAGGTGAATTAGCAGCAGCTGTTCCAGAAAGTGTCATTAAGCTTGGTAATGTGCTTTTTGGTGATTGGAAAGACATTGAGCCACTTTTAGCAAACTTGACTGAAAATAAAGATTATATTGTTGAACAAGATGGTCGTAATTCAGCTGTGCCATTGCTTGATAAACGCCGTATTAACGCTCGTATCGAACCGGGGGCTATCATTCGTGACCAAGTGACAATCGAAGACAATGCGGTTGTTATGATGGGAGCTGTGATTAATATTGGTGCTGAAATCGGTGCAGGAACAATGATTGACATGGGTGCTGTTCTTGGTGGTCGTGCCATTGTTGGTAAAAATAGCCATATCGGTGCAGGTGCCGTTCTTGCAGGTGTAATTGAACCAGCTTCAGCTGACCCTGTGCGTATCGGAGACAACGTCCTTGTCGGTGCTAATGCGGTCGTTATCGAAGGGGTTCAAGTCGGTAATGGTTCTGTTGTTGCTGCGGGAGCTATTGTTACCAAAGATGTCCCTGAAAATGTTGTTGTAGCAGGTGTTCCAGCGCGTGTCATCAAAGAAATTGATGCCAAAACACAACAAAAAACAGCACTCGAAGACGCTTTGCGTAATTTGTAATAAAGGAAGTAAAGGCTTGAGAACTTCTCTCAAGCTTTTAAAAAATAAAGGAAAAAATATGACTTTAGATTTAGTTAATATCCGCCGTGATTTGCACCAGATTCCTGAAATTGGTTTGGAAGAATTTAAAACACAAGCTTATCTTTTGGAGCGTATTGCAGAAATTACGGCTGGAAAAGGTTTTGTAGAGCAACGTACTTGGCGAACTGGGATTCTTGTCTTTTTAAATGGCTCAGCTCCTGAAAAGACGATTGGTTGGCGAACAGATATTGATGCTTTGCCTATTGTAGAAGAAACTGGGTTGGCGTTTGCTAGCAGCATGAGGGGCGTATGCACGCTTGCGGGCATGACATGCACATGACCGTTGCGCTTGGTTTACTTAATGAATTGGTGCAAGTACAGCCCAAAAATAATTTACTCTTTCTTTTCCAACCAGCAGAGGAAAATGAAGCAGGCGGCATGCTCATGTATCAAGATAATGCCTTTGGTGATTGGAAACCAGATGAATTTTATGGACTTCATGTTCGCCCTGATTTCAAGGTTGGTGATATTGCGACCAATACCTCAACATTGTTTGCAGGAACTTGCGAAGTGTTGGTGACTTTTAAAGGAAAAGGAGGACATGCTGCTTTTCCACATGAAGCAAATGATGCTTTGGTTGCTGCTTCGTATTTTGTCACGCAAGTACAGACAATTGTTAGCCGTAATGTTGACCCAATTCAAGGTGGTGTGGTGACTTTTGGTTCTTTCCATGCTGGAACAACTAACAATGTCATTGCCGAGACAGCGCGTTTGCATGGTACCATTCGAACATTGACGCAGGATATGAGCTTGCATATTCAAAAACGTTTAACGGAAATTGCCAAAGGCGTTGCTGCCAGCTTTGACATGGAAGTTGATGTCCATTTGAAGCAAGGAGCTATTTGCCTGTGGAAAATAATCCAGAGTTGGCACAAGACTTAATGGTGTTTTTCCGAAATCGAGAGGCTGTTAATTTGATTGATTGCCCGCCTGCGATGACTGGAGAAGATTTTGGTTATCTTTTAAATAAAATTCCCGGTGTGATGTTTTGGCTTGGTGTTGATACGCCTTATGCGCTTCATCACCCACAAATGAGTCCAAATGAAGCTGCCTTACCATTTGCGGTTAGTGAAATTTCAGCCTTTCTTAAAGAAAAAGCAAAGTAGTGATAGCTAAAAGAATTTGAGTGTTTCATTCTCGAGTTCTTTTTTAGGGAACAAAAAAAGTCGCCATTGGGAGTTAGCGACTTTAAAAGGGAAGGACATGATTTTATCAATCATGTCCAGGAGATTTATGAAAAGGGAATAAATCCCAAAAGAGTTTATTCCCAGCGGTTTGGGAGAACCGCTATTTAGGATATTTATATTTTATCGGAAAAATCTTAAAGAAACCTTAAAATAAATTTTAAGATTTTTGCTAAGTAAAAATCCAGTTTTGTGTTATCATAATAGCATGGAAAAATCACAGTTAAGAGCAGCTATTCTGACTCAGTTAAAAGAGCATGACAAGGCGGAGAAAGCTACTAAAGATAAGGCTTTGTTAGAAGATTTAGTCGCGTCAGCAGCTTATCAAAATGCGCAAACAATCGCAACGTATTTAGCTTTTGATTTTGAATACGATACGCAATTGTTAATCAATCAAGCCCAAAAAGATGGGAAAAAAATTCTTGTTCCCAAGACTTATTCCAAAGGAAAAATGATTTTTTGCCCTTACGATAAGGATAATTTGGTGAAAACAAGGTTTGGTCTGTGGGAGCCAGCGGTAGCTAATGCTGTGGATAAGTCGCAAATTGATGTCATTCATGTCCCAGGCGTAGGATTCAATCCGGCTGGTTTTCGTATCGGATATGGCGGCGGTTACTATGACCGTTATTTAGCTGATTATGACGGACATACCGTTAGCACGATTTATGAGTTTCAGAAAGTAGAGTTTCAGGCAGATTGTCATGATATGGCTGTGAAGGAGGTTTTTAGTAGATGAAAAATGAAATTAAAAGAAATCCAATAACGATATTTTTACTGGTTTTAACAATACTTGTCTTTTTGGCAATGCAGATTGTTTATTTTGGCAATGCGACCTCTGGGCAAGCGATTCTTAATTTTGGTGGCATGTATGGTGCTTATGTTAGCCTAGTCCCGACACAATTGTGGCGCTTAGTGACACCAATTTTTGTTCATATTGGTTGGGAACATTTTTTCTTTAATGCCTTAACGCTTTATTTTGTTGGGCAAATTGCAGAGCAGATTTGGGGGCATCATAAATTTTTAGCGCTTTATGTGCTATCAGGAGTGGTTGGAAATGCCTTTACCCTTTTCTTTACGCCAAATGTGCTTGCAGCAGGTGCTTCAACATCGCTATTTGGTGTCTTTGCAGCTATTATGGTAGTTGGCTATTTTGGTAGAAATCCTTTTTTGAAAGAATTGGGGCGCAATTACCAATTGTTGATTTTGATTAATTTACTTTTTAATTTATTCACCCCAGGTGTTGGGATTATCGGACATATTGGCGGTCTTGTTGGTGGTATTTTATGTGCTATCTTTTTACCAACAATTGTAGAAAAAGATATGTTTAAACCTTGGCAACGTTGGCTTGCGGCAGGTTCGTATGTCGTTTTAAATCTTATTTTGATTTTGGCTGCGTTGTTATAAAAATCCTCACTTAGACAACTGTACTGGTCCCTAAAAGTTGGACAATTAATTATTGAAAGGATTTAGTTCTATATTGCATAGGGCTGAATCCTTTTCGTTTTGTCTTGATTCGTTTATTGTTATAGTAAAAAATATAGTCTGTAATGGCTTTCTCAAACGCATCAAGAGACTGATAAGACTTCCCGTATAAAACATTTCGGACTTTAGAATGCCAAAGAAAGATTCCATCTATTCCCAAGTTTTCTTTGGTTTTCGCCCCATCTTTGGTGGGCTCCCTCTAGTTTTCTCAACAATAGTATCCCCATTTTTCTTATATTGTGCCAGCCACTTTGCCAGCTGACTATAATTGAGTAAGGCATAATCAAGAGCTACTTGTTTTTGGGATTGCCCTTCAAACAAAAGTTTAGTAATCATTTCCTGCTTTAAGTCTGGAGAGTAATAGATATTTTTCCTTTTCTTGACGATACCTATTCCCTACCGATCAATCAGTCGGAGAACATATTTAATATGAGACTTAACAAAATACTAAACTTTTGTTATAAGGATTTAATTGATTCTCCATTTTGTCTCAACTTATAGAGTTGAACCTTGTCTTCGTAACTTAATGTCATACAAAAAGCACTCCGATCGTTAGATGTCGTGTCTAACGATCGGGGTGCAGGTCAAAGTTTTAAGGGGGGGATTTTATTTAGTTTCTTCTTTTTTTGAATCAGCTTCTAATTCTTTACCTAAATCGATAAGATATTGTTTCATGCTATCTTTGATTTGAGGGTGTTGAAGGGCATAGTCAATAGAAGTTTTCATAAAGCCAAATTTGTCACCGACATCATAGCGGTCACCGTTAAATTGGCGGGCGAAAACACGTTGCGTTTTGTTAAGGGTATCAATAGCATCTGTCAATTGAATTTCATTACCAGCTCCAGGTTCTTGTGTTTCAAGGATATTGAAGATTTCTGGAGTAAGAAGATAACGGCCGATGATTGCAAGGTCACTTGGTGCATCTTCAGGGGCTGGTTTTTCAACAAATGTTTCAACGCTATAAAGTCCGTCAATGCCTTCTCCTTGAGGAGCAATAACACCGTAAGATGATACTTCTTCGTGTGGTACAGGCATAACAGCGATAGTTGATGCGTGTGTAGTTTCGTAGTCATTGATAAGTTGTTTTGTCAATGGCACAGCGTTGTCATTATTGATGTCCATAAGGTCGTCACCAAGCATAACGACAAAAGGTTCATTACCAACAAAAGCTTTGGCTTGCAGAACAGCATCTCCCAATCCGCGTGGATGACTTTGGCGGATAAAGTGAAGATTGATAGCTGTTGTATCATTCACAAGTTTGAGAAGGTCAGTTTTCCCTTTATGTTCCAAATTGTATTCTAATTCAAAATTTGAATCGAAGTGGTCTTCGATTGAACGTTTTGATTTCCCAGTAACAACCAAAATGTCTTCGATACCTGATTTCAAGGCTTCTTCGACGATAAATTGAATGGTTGGTTTATCAACAATTGGAAGCATCTCTTTAGCGAGTGCTTTAGTTGCTGGCAAGAAGCGTGTTCCAAGACCAGCAGCGGGAATGACGGCTTTTCTAACTTTTCTCATATGAGAACTCCTTTTCATAAATTAACTATACTGGACGAAATTATACTACAATTCTAATATTAGTGCCATTCATTTTCAGAACGGAAATCATTTGACATCATACCTAAGATACTTTCACGGACGTCGCCGCCTTCATAAATCACTTTATAGATAGCGCTAGTAATTGGCATGTAAACACCTAACTCTTTAGCAAGTTCATAAGCAACTTTAGTGGTTGAGATACCCTCGATAACCATACCCATATTTTTTTCGATGTTTTCGAGTTTTTCACCACGTCCAAGTGCATCACCAGCTCGCCAGTTACGAGAGTGAACAGATGTTCCTGTCACGATAAGGTCACCAACGCCAGAAAGTCCGCTATAAGTGAGTGGATTAGCTCCCATTTTTACCCCAAGACGAGTAATTTCGGCAAGTCCACGTGTGATAACAGCTGCTTTGGCATTATCACCGTATCCAAGTCCGTGAAGGGCACCAGCACCAACAGCAATGATATTTTTAAGAGCCCCAGCTGTTTCAACACCAACAACATCAGTATTAGTGTAAAGTCGGAAATAATTGTTGCTAAAGAGTTCTTGGACGTATTTAGCGGCGTCTTGGTCTTTTGAAGCGGCTGTAATCAATGTAATATCGCGAACAATTGTTTCTTCAGCATGGCTTGGTCCAGAGACAACAACGATTTCAGAACGCAATTCAGCAGGAATTTCTTCCTCTAAGATAGTAGAAAGGCGTTCGTGTGTTCCAGGTTCAAGTCCTTTAGAAGCGTGCATAATAACAGCTTTGTGGTCAAGTGTTTCAGCTACTTGTTTTGCGACCAAACGTGTTACTTTAGTCGGTACAACAAATAAAATAGCGTCAACGTCTGTGAGTGCCTCTTTTAAGTCGAGTGTCGCTTTGATATTTTCAGAAATTATAATATCTTTAAAGTAGCGAGTGTTTGTATGCTTGGTATTTAATTCTTCGATTTGATCTGGGACATTTCCCCAAAGACAAACGTCATGTCCGTTATCATTTAATACTTGCGCAAGAGCCGTTCCCCATGAACCAGGCCCTAAGACAGCAACTTTTTGTCTTGTCATTTTTTCTCCTCTCTCAAACGAGTAAGATTTCACTCCCCATTATATCACAAGAGCCCTTGTTTGTCTTTGTTTATTGGAAAGGTAATTGGGGAATTATTTGTGATAAGGGGAAATTTCCGGAAGTTTAGATTATATTTTTGAAAAATAACCTAAATGACGATAAGCCTTATAATATCAATGATTTATGGCTTGTCTAATGTAATTTATACTTCCTTTATTATTCCCCAAAAGCATTAATAGCATACTCAAAGAAACTAGCTGAATTTTTAGCACCTTCTTTTGTGACATGAACATACGTGTTAAGTGTCATGCTGATATTGCTATGTTCTAGCCTATATTGTAAATCTTTTGGCTGTATACCAGCATTTAGCATAATAGTAGCGTGAGTGTGGCATAGACCGTGAAAGCCTATGTACGGTACAGCAGGGTGCTTTAAATGCCATTTTAGTCTGTTCTTTAAAAGTGCCATAATAAGGGTGATCGTGAGGAAATACAGAAAACACAACGTCAAATAGATTATAATATTTTGATTTGTTTAGCGTATCCAAGTAGTTATAGTCCGTGCTGTTACGCTTGTTTGTGCTTTCTTTCCTGTAATGCTATCTACTCCCAAATAAACATTTGAGCAGTACACTTTAGCACCGTCTTTTTTAATAACTTCTTTGATATTCATGGTAAAACTTTCTACAGTAGGTAAGCCATTATTAAAAAGGTTTTAGGTTTATATGAATTGTTGGGAAATGTTGGGATAACTGTAGTCCTAAATTGTGATAGCAGGTTAGAAATACTTGGATTTAAAATCCAACCTTTCCAAAAATCCTATAAAATCCTACACACACTGTTGGCAGAACACTGGTGAAATAAACATCGCTGTCGGCCCCAATAAAATAACGTTAGCAGAAGCTAAAGGTTTAGAAATTTATTAAGGAAGGGCTACGACTTGAAAAGTGTAAAAAAAGAGAATTACAAAAGGTAAACGGTAGCACCCTGTATTTAAAAAACGTGGCAAATACTAAAAAATAAACACTATCTTCCGTTATACAATATAACCACGCTTATATTACTAATTCGTGATATAATAGAACTAGTGAATTGTAAGAAATGTGTTTTTTTATGGCTTATAAAGAATTAGATAAAAAGCTAAAAAATATTAAAAAATTAGATAGGGAAATTCAAGACTTCTTCGAAGTAGGTGACAGAACTTTGTTCCGATTGAAACAAAAAGCACTTCAAGAAATAGCTAAGCAGATTTAAAATATATCACTCAATGGTTCTCTATAATTTGGTAAATGAGAGTTTAGTCTTGACTTATAGTGACTTTACTGTTAGAGTAATGAGTGTAAATAAGATTTGGAGTTTAAGTAATAAGTGGTATCTTTTGTTTTTCCTCTTGAATATTTTTACAAATTTATATAAAAAAGAGGTAACTCAATGGTACAAGGTACAGTAAAATGGTTTAATACGGATAAAGGTTTTGGCTTTATCTCTCAAGAAAATGGAGCTGATGTGTTCGCACACTTTTCTGAAATCAAATCTAACGGTTTTAAATCTTTAGAGGATGGTCAGAAAGTTCAGTTTGACGTTGAACAAGGAAAACGCGGACTTCAAGCAGTCAATATTATTAAAATTTCTTAACGTTTAGGAGGAGCTATTTTGATAGCTTCTTTTTTATTTGGGAATACCTCACTTAATTTTGAACGAGGCATATACCGTTCAAAATAAACAACGCCACCTTCTTTCGTGAGTAATTTCCCTTTTTGATTTTTCTAGCATGTCACTATTAGCCCATAAAATGTACTGTATGACGTTTTAGGGTGATGTGTTTTTTAAATACTCCTTCTCCATGTATGTACCAAGGAGAGTTACAACAAGGTGTTTGCTTATATTGCAGACTAATTCTCAGATTTTTAAAGGGGACATAACTTGCATTAAGTTTTGTTGTTATGCTATTTGTTAATTAGCTAGCAATTAAATTTGTTAAGGTTTTAGATGTTGTCAATTTGTAATGGAAGTAGTAGAATGGAAGAGCAGGCAGGAGGATTTTCCTTTGCAATATAAAAAACATCCATATATTTTTGTATACTCCCTTGCTTGTATGCGGTCAGTTTGTTCTTTTATCGTTGAAAAGCCAAAACCTTTAAACTCTAAATAAACTTTTTCATATAGTTACAATTCCTTGACCGCAGGCGCTCCATTATTGGGGCGCTTTTTAGGTATCAAAAAAGACCATGGATAACCCACAATCTGAAAGAGAAAGCCATGCCACACAAAGTTCTTAAAATATGTTAACCTTATTATATCATAAGCATTTCTATATTTGTTTTGGCTTGTGCCAATAGATGCATGGTATCATGAAAGGGCAGAATATGGAAATTATATCAAACCAGCATTTAGGTTTGATTTAACGCTTGTAGAATGTGTCTAGGAGCAAAAGAAAGATACCCCCTTTTTGGACGGTATCGGTGACAAATGAAACTCAAAAAAATGGATAAGTGAAAAGATTGAGTCTTTTAACTATCTACTTTTATATTCTAACACCGAATAAAATTTTTTCAAGAGAAAGAGTTTTGCCAGTTGCAAAGACCTAGGTTCAGAAAGTTTAACACATGAACAGACCTAGTTTATCAGTATTTAAAAAATTATCAAATAGATTATCAAGAACAACTATGTTATACCACAGCCAAACTAACAAAAGCAGCTTTTGGGTGCTGGTTCCTTGCTTGCTGAACTTATTAAATTTATTCCCTCTTTTATATACCCCAATGATAAAAATGCATAAGGTTGTGTTCCTATATTTTTGAAAAATAACTTGTGGTATAATGAAATGACGTTACTATGAAAGGAAGAAATAAGTTGTGATTGATTTAGAAGAGATTTTATCCAAAATGAATCCCAATCAGAAAATCAACTATGACCGTGTCATGCAACAAATGGCAAAACGGTGGATGCAAGAAGAGACTCGACCACGTATTCTTGTTCATGTTTGCTGCGCACCTTGTTCAACTTATACTTTGGAATATTTGACGCAATATGCTGATTTGACGGTTTATTTTGCCAACTCAAACATTCATCCCAAGGAAGAATATTACCGTAGAGCTTATGTTGTTCAAAAATTTGTATCGGATTTTAATGAAAAAACAGGCAATAACGTTCAATTTATTGAAGCGCCTTACGACCCGTCGGAGTATTTTCAAAAAGTTCATGGTTTTGAGGAGGAACCTGAGGGTGGCGAGCGTTGCCGTGTTTGCTTTGATTACCGTTTAGATAAGGCAGCAAAAATGGCTGTTGAGCTTGGCTTTGATTATTTTGCTAGTGCCTTGACCATTAGTCCGCACAAAAGTTCACAGGTTATTAATAGCGTGGGAATCGAAGTCCAAAAAGTTTATGCAACCAAGTATCTACCAAGTGATTTCAAGAAAAATAATGGCTACCGCCGTTCAGTAGAAATGTGCGAGGAATATGACATCTATCGTCAATGTTACTGTGGTTGTGTTTTTGCTGCTAAAATGCAAGGTGTTGACTTCACCCAAATCAAAAAAGAAGCCAAAGCATTTATGGTCGGAAAAGACGGCGAAAAAGAATTTCCACACATCCGCTTTACCTTCGAAGGAAAAGAAATCTAATACGAATAAATAATTAAGGAGACAAAATGAGTAAAATCAGAGGATTTGAATTAGTTTCACAATTTACTGATGAAACATTGCTACCAAGGCGAGAAACAGCACACGCTGCAGGCTATGATTTGAAAGCTGCGGAAACAACAGAAATTGCAGCTGGTGAGATTAAATTAGTGCCAACTGGTGTCAAAGCTTACATGCAAGCTGGTGAGGTGCTTTATCTTTTTGACCGTTCTTCAAATCCGCGTAAAAAAGGCTTGGTTTTGATTAATTCGGTAGGTGTCATTGACGGTGATTATTATGGCAATCCTGCTAATGAAGGTCACATTTTTGCACAAATGAAAAATATCACTAATGAGACTGTTGTGGTCGAAGCTGGCGAACGCATTGTTCAAGGTGTTTTCATGCCTTTCTTGGTCGCTGACGGTGACGAAGCAGACGGCGTTCGTACGGGCGGATTTGGGTCAACAGGGAAATAAGTGACATTTGCGAGTTGATTAGAGATTTCTATGAGAGTAATATTTGTTCGACATTCTGAACCAGACTGGTCCATGTTGGATGGGTGTGAGAACTCTGGAAACTATAGTGGTTTTGGACGTGATTTGGCACCGTTGATCGAACATGGTCGGCATTTAGCATGAGAGCTTGCTAAAAAAGAGGTATTTCAAACTGCTGATGTCATTATCTCATCCTCGATAACTCGCGCACTTGAAACAGCAACTTATATCGCACGTGAAACTGGCTTGGATCTTTTAGTTGAGCCTTTCTTTCATGAGTGGCGACCTGATTTAGATAATTTGAATTACACAGGAGAAGCTGTTGCAAAAGCTTATCGGATTTTTTGGGAAAATAATGGAAAATTAGAAGAAAATTCTTGTTATCGATATGAGACAGCAGAACAAGTTAAGCAACGTTTTCTAGCTGCTTTGGAAAAATATCGTAGATATGACACGGTTATTATTGTGACCCACGGTGTGCTAATGCGCCAATTTGTTTCTCAGAAAGAAATTGCTTATGGTGAAATAATAACAGTAGATTTATAAGTAGGAGGTAATGGGCTATCGCTAAGAAAAAAACAACATTTATTTGTCAGGAGTGTGGCTATCATTCTCCGAAATATTTGGGACGTTGTCCGAATTGTTCGTCTTGGACGTCTTTTGTTGAAGAAGTTGAGGTGCAAGAAGTCAAAAATGCGCGTGTTAGTTTGACGGGTGAAAAGAGTAAACCGACTAAGTTAAAGGATGTTAGCTCGATCCATTATTCACGCACCAAGACTGGCATGGATGAATTTAACCGCGTGCTTGGTGGCGGTGTGGTGCCAGGTAGTTTGGTGCTTATCGGTGGTGACCCAGGTATCGGAAAATCAACGCTTCTTTTGCAGGTATCTATTCAACTTGCAGATAAGGGAACAGTTCTTTACGTTTCTGGGGAAGAATCAGCAGAGCAGATTAAACTACGTAGTGAGCGTCTTGGCGACATTGACAATGAATTTTACCTTTATGCTGAAACGAATATGCAAGCCATTCGCGCACAGATTGAGCAAATTCAGCCTGATTTCTTGATTATTGACTCGATTCAGACCATTATGAGCCTGATATTTCTGGGGTCCAAGGGTCGGTATCACAAGTACGTGAAGTGACTGCAGAGTTGATGCAACTGGCTAAGACAAATAATATTGCAACCTTTATCGTTGGTCACGTGACTAAGGAAGGGCAGCTTGCAGGACCGCGCATGCTTGAGCATATGGTGGATACAGTGCTTTATTTTGAAGGGGAACGTCATCACACCTTCCGTATTTTACGTGCTGTGAAAAATCGTTTTGGTTCAACTAACGAAATCGGCATTTTTGAAATGCAATCTGGTGGTCTTGTTGAAGTGCTTAATCCGAGCCAAGTTTTCTTAGAAGAACGTTTGGACGGTGCAACGGGGTCAGCTATCGTGGTTACCATGGAAGGTAGCCGTCCAATTTTGGCGGAAGTCCAAGCTTTGGTAACGCCGACAGTCTTTGGAAATGCCAAACGCACCACGACAGGACTGGATTTTAACCGTGTTAGCCTTATTATGGCGGTGCTTGAAAAACGTTGTGGACTTTTATTGCAAAATCAAGATGCTTATTTGAAATCGGCTGGTGGTGTTAAACTTGATGAGCCAGCGATTGATTTGGCAGTAGCGGTAGCCATTGCGTCAAGCTATAAAGAAAAGCCAACAAATCCACAGGAAGCCTTCATCGGTGAAATTGGTTTGACAGGCGAAATTCGTCGTGTGACACGTATTGAGCAACGTATCAACGAAGCAGCAAAACTTGGTTTTACTAAAGTTTATGCTCCTAAAAACTCTCTGTCAGGTATTGATATTCCAGACAATATTCAAGTCATTGGTGTGACAACTGTGGGCGAAGTCCTCAAAAAAGTTTTTGTGTAAAAAGTGGGAGAGTATTTCCGCTTTTTTTATTTCCTCATTGTAAAGTCATTTTAGGCGACAAGAGGTATGAAAAATGATAATATAAGAAAAACTTTATTAGTCACGTAGTCAAGGAGGACTTTTGATGTCTTATTTTGAAAATTTTTTGAAAACTAACCAAGCTTATGCTGATTTACATGGTACAGAGCATTTGCCACAGAAGCCCAAAACGCATGTTGCTATTGTGACTTGTATGGATTCTCGTCTACATGTGGCACAGGCTTTGGGGTTAGCGCTTGGTGATGCTCATATTTTGCGAAATGCTGGTGGTCGTGTGACTGATGATATTATCCGTTCTTTGGTGATTTCTCAGCAACAATTGGGGACACGTGAAATTGTAGTTCTTCATCACACAGATTGTGGGGCACAAAGTTTTACAAATGAAGCTTTTGCAGCGCAGTTAGAGCGTGATTTGGGTGTTGATGTCCATGATAAAGATTTTTTACCGTTTTCTGATGTGGAAGAAAGTGTGCGTGAGGACATTGCTATTTTGCGAAATTCTCCCTTAATCCCAGAGGATGTTGTGATTTCGGGAGCTGTTTATGATGTGGACACAGGACGCATGAGAGAAATCAAATAAAGATGAATTTTCGGATTTTTGTTGACAGCTTTTCGAGGAAGTAATATAATTTTTGTATTAGCATATTGGTACAGATGAATTGAAAAATATTGAGGTGTACAAGATGAGAAGTTTTGAGATTAAACAAAAACTTTGGTCATTAGCTGGCAAATTTGATATTAAAGATGAAACTGGTCAACTTGCCTATCACGTTCAAGGATCATTTTTAAAGTTTTTAAAGGAATTCACGATTTCTGACAGTCAAGGGCAGTTTGTTAGTCATATCAAACATCATTTTAGCTTTCCTTTTCAACGGTTTACGGTGACTTTTGTGGACAGTAAACAGATTACGATTCAACAACGTTTTTCATTGCTTAAAGCTAAATATGATATTTCTGATTTTGGCTTGGAAGTGGCTGGAGACATTTGGAATATGAATTTTAGTCTGCTTGACCAAGGGCGTGAAGTGGCAAGTATTCATCAAGAATGGTTCAAGATAGCCTCGACTTACCATGTTGATATTTACGATGACAGTCTTGCTGATTTAGTGATTTCGCTAGTGATTGCTATCGACTATGTCAAAGCAATCGAATCATCAAGTAGCTCTGCCTCAAGCTGATTATGGAGTTGGAAAGTAATGGTCTGGAAATAGACCGTTTTAGGTTAACAACAAGAAATCAAAACTTGATGGAAATCAAATGTTGAAAAATACGTAGGAAATCAGCTGTTTTCAGCTGATTTTTTGTTCCAAGGATAAATATTGTGCTATAATAGAAATGATCGAAATTCAACAGGAGACGAAAATGCCTAAGAAAATTCGCGTGCGTTATGCACCAAGTCCAACAGGACTTTTACACATCGGAAATGCGCGTACTGCGCTCTTTAATTATCTTTATGCTCGTCACCATGGTGGTGATTTTGTTATTCGTATCGAAGATACTGACCGTAAACGTCATGTCGAAGACGGTGAACGTTCACAATTGGAAAACCTTAAATGGTTGGGAATGGATTGGGATGAAAGCCCACAAACTCATGAAAAATATCGCCAATCAGAACGTTTGGACATTTACCAAAAATACATTGACCAATTGTTGGCAGAAGGTAAAGCTTACAAATCATACGTTACTGAAGAAGAATTAGCTGCAGAACGTGAACGCCAAGAAGCTGCTGGTGAAACACCTCGTTATATCAACGAATTCCTTGGTATGTCAGAAGACGAAAAAGCTGCTTATATCGCAGAACGTGAAGCTAAAGGAATCGTTCCAACTGTTCGTTTGGCTGTTAACGAATCAGGCATTTACAAATGGCATGATATCGTTAAAGGCGACATCGAATTTGAAGGTAGTAACATCGGTGGTGACTGGGTTATCCAGAAAAAAGATGGTTACCCAACATACAACTTCGCCGTTGTTGTTGATGACCATTTGATGGAAATTTCTCATGTTATCCGTGGGGATGACCATATCGCAAACACACCAAAACAATTGATGGTTTACGAAGCACTTGGTTGGGAAGCACCAGAATTCGGTCACATGACATTGATTATCAACTCTGAAACTGGTAAAAAATTGTCAAAACGTGATACAAATACCCTTCAATTTATTGAAGACTACCGTAAAAAAGGTTACATGCCAGAAGCAGTCTTTAACTTTATCGCTCTTCTTGGTTGGAATCCTGGTGGTGAAGACGAAATCTTCTCACGTGATGAATTAATCAAACTCTTTGATGAAAATCGTTTGAGCAAATCTCCAGCTGCCTTTGACCAAAAGAAAATGGACTGGATGAGCAACGAATACATCAAGAATGCTGATTTTGATACAATCTTTGCAATGGCGAAACCATTCTTGGAAGAAGCTGGTCGTTTGACTGACAAAGCTGAAAAATTGGTTGAACTTTATAAACCACAAATGAAATCTGTTGACGAAATCATTCCATTAACAGATTTGTTCTTTGAAGATTTCCCAGAATTAACAGATGCTGAAAAAGAATTCATGGCTGGTGAAACAGTTCCAATAGTTCTTGAAGCTTTCAAAGCTAAGCTTGAAGCGATGAGTGACGAAGATTTCAAATCAGAAAATATCTTCCCACAAATCAAAGCCATTCAAAAAGAAACAGGTATCAAAGGTAAAAACCTCTTTATGCCAATTCGTATCGCTGTTTCAGGTGAAATGCACGGTCCAGAACTTCCAGATACTATCTACCTTCTTGGTCGTGAAAAATCAATTGAACACATCGAAAATATGCTTAACAGCTTGAAATGATAGAATAAAAGCCTGAGATGTAAATCTCGGGCTTTTTGCTTAAAATAATGAATTTTGAGAAATATTTAAATTTGTTGTAAAAACCGTTTTTTGATAATGTCTATTCTAAACGTGTGTAGTTCTTGTTATAATAGGCATTGAATTTGTTTATTTCTAAGTTAAGAGGGGTTACATGAAAAAAGATTATTCGAGCTTTTTTGTTCTTGGTATCATCTTAGTGGGAGCTGTTTTGCGGATCCCATTTACAACGATACCAACGGTTTTGAGCTATGTTGCAGACGGTTTGGGCGTTTCGGTCAATTCACTAGGGATTCTAACGAGTATTCCGTTGATTATGTTTGCTTTTTGTTCGTCTTTGGCACCGCGCTTGGCAGATAAATTTGGGCTTGAAAAATTATTCACCATGGTTTTGATTGCCATGTTTATCGGCTCAAGTATGCGCGTGATTAATTTACCAAGTCTTTATATCGGTACTATGATTATTGGAGTTAGTATTGCCATGATGAACGTTTTACTACCAAGCGTTATCTTGGCTAATCAACCGTTGCGTATTGGGCTTTTGACGACTGTTTATACGACAGCTATGGGTTTAGCTTCTTCGGTCGCTTCATCTGTGGCTGTGCCAATTGTCAAGATGACATCATGGAAAGGGTTGATTTTACTTCTTAGTTTCTTGATTTTGCTTGCTTTGGTGGTCTGGTTTCCAAATACATTTCATAATCATGTGACTGAAAAGGATGAAGAAGCACACGTTGGCTCACTTTGGAAAAATAAGCGTGCGCTGGCATTGCTTGTTTTTGGTGGTTTGCAATCTCTTCTTTTTTACACAGGAATGACTTGGTTACCAACAATGGCAAGTCAAGCTGGTGTATCAAGCGAAGCAGCAGGTATCTTGGCTTCTATTTATTCATTGATTAGTTTGCCATTTTCATTGACAATTCCAACTTTAGCCACTAATTTATCGGCTAAGAATCGTAAAATCATGTTAGCGATTGTCTCTGCTTGTGGTATCATCGGAACTGGTATGCTGTTATTCCAATCAAGTAGTTTTGTCTATTGGTTGCTTGTTAATGTTTTAATCGGAATTGCTGTTAGCGCCCTTTTCCCATATCTGCTTGTCGCTTTCTCAATGAAATCTCATACACCAAGCCAAACCGCTCAATTATCTGGTATGGTACAATCAGGAGGTTACTTCCTAGCAGCTTTTGGACCAACACTGTTTGGTTATAGCTTTGATCTCTTTGGTTCATGGACAGTAGCAGCCCTTTGCCTATTCATCTGTACAATTATCATGACAGTAGCTTTGTTCTACACCGAAACGTTTTGAAAAAATATTATAAATAGATGAAAAATAATATCTTCCTAGCTTAGCTAGGAAGATTTTTTTGCATAAAATCGCTTATTTTTTGTATATATACTGTATATTTGTTATAAAATCGTAAAAATTTCGCTTTTTTTGAAAAAAATATTCAAAAAAGTGTTGACAGGATTGTTTTTGATATGTATAATTATACATATAAAGTTGATAAAAACACAAAAATAAGAAAAGAGAGTATTCCTATGTCAAAAGAAAAAGTTATCCTTGCTTACTCAGGTGGTCTTGATACTTCAGTTGCCATTACTTGGCTCATGAAAGATTATGATGTTGTTGCTGTTTGTATGGACGTCGGCGAAGGTAAAGACCTTGATTTTATTCATGATAAAGCTCTTAAAGTCGGTGCGGTTGAATCTTACGTCCTTGACGTTAAAGATGAATTTGCTGAAGAATATGTGCTTCCAGCACTTCAAGCTCACGCTTACTACGAACAAAAATACCCATTGGTATCAGCGCTTAGCCGTCCAGTCATTTCTAAAAAATTGGTTGAAATTGCTCATAAAACTGGTGCGACTACTATTGCTCACGGATGTACTGGTAAAGGTAATGACCAAGTTCGTTTTGAAGTGGCAATCGCTGCGCTTGATCCAAACTTGAAAGTTATTGCTCCAGTTCGTGAATGGAAATGGTCTCGTGAAGAAGAAATTGAATACGCTAAAGCAAACGGTGTGCCAGTTCCTGCTGACCTTGACAATCCATACTCGGTTGACCAAAACCTTTGGGGTCGTGCTAATGAATGTGGTGTCCTTGAAAATCCATGGAATCAAGCACCAGAGGATGCTTTTGGTATCACAACTTCTCCAGAAGAAGCTCCAGATACACCAGAATTTGTTGATATTGAATTTAAAGAAGGAAAACCAGTTGCACTTAACGGCGAAGAGCTAAAATTGGCAGACCTTATCCAAAAATTAAACACAATCGCTGGTAAACACGGTGTTGGACGTATTGACCACGTTGAAAACCGTTTGGTTGGTATCAAATCACGTGAAATTTACGAATGCCCAGGTGCTATCACACTTTTGACAGCTCACAAAGAAATCGAAGACATCACATTGGTACGTGAAGTTTCTCATTTCAAACCAATTCTTGAAAATGAATTGTCAAACCTTATCTACAATGCTTTGTGGTTTAGCCCTGCGACAGAAGCTATCATTGCTTACATCAAAGAAACACAAAAAGTGGTTAACGGTACCGCTAAAGTGAAACTTTACAAAGGTCATGCTCAAGTTGTGGCTCGTAAATCACCAAACTCACTTTACGACGAAAACTTGGCAACTTACACATCAGCTGACAGCTTTGACCAAGACGCAGCTGTAGGATTCATCAAACTTTGGGGACTACCAACCCAAGTTAATTCACAAGTAAACAATAAATAATTAACAGAAAAATAAATTAAAGGAGCTGCTTTAGCAGCAACACAACCCTATGCTTTTCGCTGTGGTAAAAAGACAATCAGCAAAAAAAGCTGATTGCCTGAGAAATTTTGAGACTTAGGCTCAAAATTTAGCCATGGAATTCCTTGGATTCCTTCAACAGTTCACTGGATTATTGAACCTGGCGTCCCTACCACTTAAGAAAAGTATAAAAAGAAAAGATGGTTTCTAAGGTGATAATTTTGATATCAATCAAGGAATTGAGCCGTAGATAAAAATCTTAATAAGTAAGGAAAGAATTGGTGAGAAATTTTCAAGGCTAATCAAGGGAGAATGGCGCAGGCAGTACTTAGGGTATGGCAAGCCATGATGACGATGATTAGTACCGAAAATTTCCACCAAGCTTCAGATAAAAGGGGACAGGGAGCCCCATCTGAGACTCTTTTCTTATAACTTACCTATCCTCGTCAATGTCAACAGAGAGTGGCATCGAGCTTAAATAATGATATCCTGTGAGAATCATTTAAGACCAACGCCCCGTGAGGCAACACCCTATAAGTCCTAGGTCGCTCCTTGGACTTATTTATTAATTAAACAACTAAGAAAAGAGAAAGGCTTTGAACACCACGTGTTTTGGTGGTTCATTGTATCATTGGTTATGGCAACAGAAAATCATAAATTATGGGGCGGGCGTTTTGAAGCTGGTCTTGAAAAATGGGTTGAAGAATTTGGAGCATCGATTTCTTTTGACCAAAAAATGGCAGAATTTGATTTGAAAGGCTCAATTGCTCATGTGACCATGCTTGGTGAAACAGGCATTATTGCAAAAGACGAAGCTGCGCAAATCAAAGAAGGTCTTGAAGAATTGCTTGCAGAATACAAGGCTGGAAAAATTGAATTTGACGTGTCAAACGAAGATATTCACATGAATATGGAAAGTCTCTTGACTGCTAAAATCGGTTCTGTGGCTGGAAAATTGCATACGGCGCGTTCACGTAATGACCAAGTGGCAACTGATATGCACTTGTACTTAAAAGCTAAGCTTGATGAAGTGATTGAAAAGCTTGGCAATTTACGTCAAACGTTGGTGGACTTGGCTGATGAGCATGTCTATACTATCATGCCAGGTTATACACACTTGCAACACGCACAGCCGATTTCATTTGGGCATCACTTAATGGCGTATTATAATATGTTTACGCGTGATAGTGAACGTTTTGAATTTAATGTGAAACATACGGATATATCACCGCTTGGTGCGGCTGCTCTTGCTGGAACAACTTTTCCAATTGACCGTGAGATGACAGCGGAGCTATGGGCTTTGCCAAACCTTACAGCAATTCCCTTGATGCAGTGTCTGACCGTGATTTTATCTTGGAATTTTTGGCAAATAGTTCGATTTTGATGATGCATATGAGCCGTATTTGTGAAGAAATCATCAGCTGGTGTTCAAATGAATTTAAGTTTGTGACGCTTTCAGATACGTTCTCAACAGGTTCATCAATCATGCCGCAAAAGAAAAATCCTGATATGGCAGAATTGATTCGCGGAAAATCTGGTCGTGTTTATGGTAATCTTTTTGGGCTTTTGACGGTTATGAAATCTTTGCCTTTGGCTTATAATAAAGATTTGCAAGAAGATAAAGAAGGTATGTTTGATACGGTTGAAACCATTACGGTGGCTATTGATATTTTGGCTGGTATGCTTAAAACCATGACGGTCAATAAAGAGCATATGGCTGAATCAACTGAAAAAGATTTTTCAAATGCAACTGAATTGGCTGATTATCTCGCAAGCAAAGGGCTTCCATTCCGTCAAGCTCATGAAATCGTTGGTAAATTAGTATTAGAATGTACTAAAGCTGGCTATTATTTGCAAGACGTGCCGTTTGAACGTTACCAAGAAATTTCTGATTTGATTGATGAGGACATTTATGAAACTCTTAAATCACACACCGCTGTTGAGCGTCGCCATTCTCTTGGTGGGACTGGATTTGACCAAGTCAAATGGCAAATTAAAGAAGCCAAAAACAGTCTAAAAGCGACTCATTAACAATTTTTTCTACTTCCTAAAGCATTTTCAAAGCATTTTCCAATAAAATATTTAAAGATATTAAGCCAAAATCCTTAGAGGTTAGGGCTTTTTAAATTTTTATGGTATAATAAAAATAATTTAGAATGGAGTCGTACGTTGAAGAAAACCTATCGTGTCAAAAGTGACAAAGATTTTCAGGCAATTTTTAGCAAGGGAACAAGTGTTGCCAATCGAAAATTTGTCGTCTATCAATTAGAAAAAAATCAAGGCCACTATCGTGTAGGGCTTTCTGTAAGCAAAAAACTTGGTAATGCTGTTACCCGAAATAGCATCAAGCGAAAAATTCGACATGTTGTCATGGAATTGTCACCAAATTTACGACATCATGATTTTGTTATCATTGCTCGTAAAGGTGTCGAGGAACTTGATTATCATGAAGTGAAGAAAAATTTACTCCATGTTTTAAAACTTGCCAATTTATATCAGGAAGGTCTAAATAGTGAAAAGAAAGATTAAATTATTAGGGTTAAGTAGTCTTACTTTAATACTTTTGGCTGCTTGTGGTCGCAGTGAAGTAACCGCTTCATCAACTAATGGCTGGGATCAAATTGTTTATTTCTTTGCCAAAGCTATTCAGTGGCTATCGATTAATGGTCGAATCGGAGTTGGGATTGTTCTCTTTACCATTATCATTCGAGCAATCATGATGCCGCTTTACAATATGCAAATCAAATCAGGCAAAAATGCAAGACTTGCAGCCAGAGCTTAAAAAGTTGCAAGAAAAGTATCCTGGTCGTGATACAGACAGCCGCATGAAGTTGACAGAGGAAAGCCAAGCGCTTTACAAGGAATACGGTGTTAATCCATATGCGACGATGCTCCCACTAGTCGTTCAATTGCCGATTTTGATGGCTTTGTATCAAGCCTTAACACGTGTTGCCTTTTTGAAAACAGGTACATTTTTATGGATTGAATTATCAAAACCAGACCCATATTTTATTTTGCCTGTTTTAGCCGCTTTGTTCACATTCCTTTCATCTTGGTTAACAAACAAAGCAGCGCGTGAGAAAAATATTGCCATGACGGTGATGACTTATGTGATGCCAATTATGATTTTCTTTATGAGTTTCAGATTGGCTTCAGGGGTTGTGCTTTATTGGTCAGTTTCTTATGCTTTTCAGGTATTCCAAATTCTTTTGTTGAATAATCCTTTCAAAATCATTGCCAAACGATTGGAAGAGGAACAAGCTGAAAAAGAACGTTCGGCTAAGATTCGTCGTGCTAAGAAGAAAGCGCAAAAGAGAAGAAAGTAAGAGGAAGAAAGTATGGTAATATTCACAGGTAGAACTGTTGAAGATGCTATTGAAAAAGGCTTGAAAGAGTTGCATTTGTCACGCCTTAAAGCCCACATTAAAGTGGTTTCTCGTGAAAAAAAAGGGTTCTTAGGTTTTGGTAAAAAGCCTGCTCAGGTTGATATCGAAGGGATTAATGAAGTGACGGCTCACCGAGCTAACCAAAAAGTGGTTAAGGGTGTGCCAGAGGAAGTTAATCAAAAAAATGAACCTGTGTCGTCAAAATTTGAAGATACAATGGAACTTCGAAAAGTTGCCAGCATTATTAAAAAAATGGAAGAGCGTGGCGAAGTCATTGACGATTCGGTTAAAGAAGATATTGTCATGCACAAGAAAAAAACACAAACCATTCTTGAAGAAGCTGGGCATACAGAGGTTTTAGAAGCACTTGAAAAGGCTAAAGAACCAGTTGAAGAAGATGTTCAGGTTGACGAAAGCCCAGAAGTGGCTAAAACTGAGCAATCTTTTGAAGAATTTGTTGCTAGTGAATTTCCAGCTCAACGTGAATTGAGTAAAGACATCGAAAAAGCTACGGAAGAAGTTGCAGAATATGTCAAAAAAATCATCTATGAAATGGACATTGATGCAACGGTTGAAACTAGCCACAATCGCCGTCAAATCAATTGCAAATTGAAACGCCAGAAGCTGGTCGTGTCATTGGTTATCACGGAAAAGTTTTGAAATCTCTTCAATTACTTTCACAAAATTTCTTACATGACCGTTATTCAAAGAATTTTTCTGTCATTTTGAATGTTCATGATTATGTGGAACACCGCACAGAGACATTGATTGAATTTACTCGCAAAGCAGCCAATCGTGTTCTCGAAACTGGTAAAGATTATGTCATGGACCCAATGAGCAATAGCGAGCGAAAAATTGTTCACAAAACAATCACAAGCATTGATGGTGTGGATAGTTATTCAGAAGGTAACGACCCAAATCGCTACGTTGTTGTGACAGCTGTTCAATAAATTTACAGAGCCGTTAAGGCTCTTTTTTTACCGCTTACCGTAAGATGGCTTTATATACTAGAGTATTTTTAAACTATAAAAGCTCTTTGGGGTCATCTTTTAAAAGAGAGACATTGAAATAAAAACCAAGTAGTCCTTGACAGCTTTCTATTCTTATTATAAAATAGTATGGTATGTTTAGTAACTGATCAAATATAGCCGGCTAAACGAATACGAAAATCTATGAGGAGGTATTCATCGTGAAACGTACTTATCAACCAAGTAAAATCCGTCGTCAACGTAAACACGGATTCCGTCACCGTATGTCAACTAAAAACGGACGTCGCGTGCTTGCTGCTCGCCGTCGTAAAGGACGTAAAGTTTTATCTGCTTAATTGATAGAATATAAAAAGTCACCGTCAGTGCTCGAGTCTGACGGTTTTTTATTTTCTTGAAAATCAGTCTTATTTTTTGGGTGTTCATGAAAAAGATGATCTAATAAGATTTTTTTATAGCGAAATTTCTTGAAAACACACTTATGGTAGAAGAAAGTTTTTCAGTTCCGATAAAAGAGGTTCAACTATTTATTGAAACAAAAAATATCATGAGCGTTACTGTTTCAAAATGCACAGTCATATTGAAAATCCGTATGGTGATGATAACGGTAACGTTGTGTACAGCTATCAAGCCTCTAATAGTGAAATGGACGACACCTTGCCGTTGAGGGATTGACAGAGAATTTGTTTCATCTGGCTGAAATCGAAAAATCTTGTCAATTGATGGCCAATGAAATTGAAAAAACACGCCATCGTGTCAATGGTTTGGAATACACAACCATTCCACAATTGGAAGAGACCATTCGTTATATCGAACTAAAAATCGAAGAAACAGAACGCGCTAACCTAATCCGCATTATGAAAGTTAAATAAAACAAAAAGTGTCTTTTAGACGCTTTTTTGTTAGGTTAAATTTGTAATCGAATTCTTTTACTTATAGGCTGTAAGGTGATAAACTATAGGTAATTTAAGGGCAGGAGGAAATAATATGTCTGAAAAAAAATATGATGCAAAATTAGAACAAGTCAAAGGAAATCTTAAAAAAGGTTTTGGAAAAGTAACAGGTGATAAGGAACTAGAAACAGAAGGTCTTGCCGAAAAGACTATCGCCAAAGGAAAAGAATTAGTCAGTGATGTCAAAGAAAGCGCGGAAGGTGCTATTGAAGGTGTCAAAAAAGCTCTTCATAAAGATAACTAAATACGACTATCTCTCTAGGATGACTACCTAGAGAGATTTTTTATTTTCATATTTGAAAATGGCTAGTAATTATGATAGAAAGTGATATAATAATATTTGTAAGCGTTTTAAATCAAACGATTAATCATCATTTTGGGAGGCTACGATGTTTAAAGAAATTGGGGCATATATTAGGATAGTTGATTTGTTACTTGCTATTTTGTTGGTACTGGATAGAGGTGTTAAAAGCATTCTAGTGCTTGCGATAGCTATTTTTATCATTTCTGCTGCTGTGCAGTTTATGATGTCTTATAAACGCTTAAAATTCACAGCGCATCCGTAACATTTATTGTAGAGGTAGAATAAAAAACATAGATTAAGTCTTGGACATTGTGTCCGAGGCTTTTTGCTTTTGCTAAAAATCACGTGTGATACTAAAATAATTTCTTACAATTCTGTAAGAGTTTGTGGTGAAAATTTGGTTAAACTGAACTTTAGAGGAATTGCCACAAATTTGCCCTAGTTTTGCAACAATTTGTCCAAGATTTCTCCAGTGAATTTGATTATACTGATTTAGTATGAGGAGCAAGTCATGAAAGAAATAAGTCAATTTATCCTAAAGACATTATTTTATGTGTTGATTTTTTTAGCATTAATTTACTTTTTCAGTTATCTTGGGCGCGGTCAGGGTAACTTCATCTACAACGAATTTTAGAAAGGTAAGTTTCATGTTACACGATATGATTGAAAGAATTGAGCATTTTGCACAAGTACAAGCTGATTTTCCTGTCTATAATATTCTGGGAGATGTTCACACTTATGGTGATTTAAAGGCTGATTCAGATGCTTGGCAACTTACATTGATTTTTTGAAAATCGAGGAAAAGTCGCCAGTTTTGGTTTTTGGCGGTCAAGAATATGAAATGTTAGCCAGTTTTGTTGGGCTGACAAAGTCAGGTCATGCTTATATTCCAGTTGACCAACACTCAGCTCTTGAGAGAATTGAAGCTATTTTGGCAATAGCAGAGCCAAGCTTGATTATTGCCGTTGGTGACCTTACTTTGGAAATCACACACATTCCTATCATTAAATCTGCAGAGCTCAAGACTATTTTTGCTCAACAATCAGATTATCATATCACACATTCTGTCAAAGGTGATGATAATTATTATATTATTTTCACATCTGGCACAACGGGTCAGCCAAAGGGCGTGCAAATTTCGCATGATAATTTGCTTAGTTTTACCAATTGGATGATTGAAGCAGAGGCTTTTTCTGTTCCGCAGCGCCCACAAATGCTGGCGCAGCCACCGTATTCATTTGATTTGTCGGTCATGTACTGGGCACCGACTTTAGCATTGGGTGGCACGCTTTTTGCGCTTCCAAAAGAGTTGACAACAGACTTTCAACGTCTTTTTATGACGATTAATCAATTGCCGATTGGTGTTTGGACATCAACGCCTTCTTTTGTTGATATGGCAATGTTATCAAATGATTTTAATCATGAAACCTTACCCAACTTGACGCATTTTTATTTTGACGGCGAAGAATTAACGGTGAAAACCGCTCAAAAATTGCGCAGTCGTTTCCCAAAAGCTCGCATTGTTAATGCTTATGGTCCAACGGAGGCGACCGTGGCTCTTTCTGCGGTAGCTATCACAGATGAGATGTTAGCGACTTGCAAGCGTCTGCCAATTGGTTACACCAAAGCCGATTCTCCCACTTTTGTCATCGATGAAAATGGCAATCCTTTGCCAAATGGAGAACAAGGCGAAATCATCGTGTCCGGTCCAGCTGTTTCTAAAGGTTACCTCAACAATCCAGAACGCACGCAAGCTGCTTTCTTCGAATTCAATGGTTTGCCAGCCTATCACACAGGTGACTTAGGTATCATGACTGACCACGGTATGCTTCTTTACGGTGGGCGCATGGATTTTCAAATAAAATTCAACGGCTACCGCATCGAGCTTGAGGAAGTCTCACAAAATCTGAATAAATCAACCTATATCAAGTCGGCTGTGGCTGTCCCGCGTTACAACAAAGACCACAAAGTACAAAATCTGCTGGCTTACGTTGTGTTAAAAGACGGTGTTGCAGAGCAATTTGAGCGTCAACTGGACATTACTAAGGTAATCAAAGAAGAACTCAAAGACATCATGATGGATTACATGATGCCGTCTAAATTCCTCTATCGTGACAGCTTACCACTCACACCGAATGGAAAAATCGATATTAAAGGCTTGATGAACGAGGTAAATCGCCGATGAGTGAGTTTCTTCAGCAATTACCGCATTTAGAAGCTTATGGCAATCCGCAATATTTTCTGTATTTGATTGTGGCTGTGCTTCCCATTTTCATCGGATTATTTTTCAAGAAACGCTTTCCGCTGTACGAAGCTTTGGTTAGCCTAGCTTTCATTATTTTGATGTTAACAGGAAAAACGGCTAATCAGCTTGTGTCGTTGTTAGCTTATGTCGTTTGGCAAGTAATTCTCGTCTTTTCCTACAAGATTTACCGAAAACGTCATAATCATAAATGGATTTTCTATCTTTGGGTGTTTTTGTCTATTTTGCCATTAGCTTGGACCAAGCTGACACCTTGATGACCATTGATAATCACCAATCACTTTTTGGTTTTTTAGGAATTTCTTACCTGACTTTTCGTGCGGTTGGTATGATTATGGAAATGCGAGACGGCGTGCTGAGTGAATTTACCATGTGGGAATTCTTGCGTTTCTTGCTTTTCATGCCGACATTTTCAAGTGGTCCGATTGACCGTTTCAAACGGTTTAATGAAGATTACGAGAATATTCCTGAAAAAGCTGAGCTTCTGAATATGTTAGAAGAAAGCGTGCATTACTTGATGCTTGGTTTTCTTTACAAATTCATTTTGGCTTATGTTTTTGGTAGCTTGCTATTGCCACAGCTAAAAGAGTGTGCCCTGCAAATGGGTGGTGTGTTTAACATTGCAACGCTTGGTGTCATGTATGCTTATGGGTTTGATTTGTTCTTTGACTTTGCAGGTTATAGCATGTTTGCCCTTGTTATTTCTAATCTTATGGGCGTTAAGAGCCTGTTAACTTCAATCAACCTTTTAAATCACGTGATTTAAAGGAATTCTGGAATCGTTGGCACATGAGTTTGTCATTTTGGTTCCGTGATTTTGTTTTTATGCGTTTGGTCAAGGTTTTAGTTAAACACAAAGTTTTTAAAAATCGAAACGTCACCTCAAGTGTTGCCTACATTGCCAATATGCTAATCATGGGCTTTTGGCATGGATTGACTTGGTATTATATCACTTACGGTCTTTTTCATGGTATTGGGCTTGTGATTAACGATGCTTGGGTGCGAAAGAAGAAAAAGATTAATCGAGAGCGTAAGGCGCAAGATTTGCCACCTTTGCCAGATAACAAATGGACTCAGGCACTTGGTGTTTTTATCACATTTAACGTTGTGATGTTGTCATTTTTACTATTTTCAGGTTTCTTAGACCAGTTGTGGTTTCCAAAAACAGTTGGGAAATAAACCGTTTCAGATTTAAAAGGAGTTTATCACATGGATATTAAAACAGATGTATTAGCGATTATTGATGACCTTTTCATGGAAGATGTTTCTGACATGATGGACGAAGATTTATTTGATGCGGGTGTGCTAGATAGCATGGGAACGGTAGAACTCATTGTGGAATTGGAAAGTCATTTTGACATTGATATTCCGATTTCAGAATTTGGGCGTAATGACTGGAACACAGCTAATAAAATCATTGCAGGAATAGAGGAACTTTGCCATGTTTAAGCGCCTCTGGCAGATTTTAGGACCAGTTGTCTGTGCTGTACTGATTGTTCTTTTGGTTTTTATCTGTGTTCCAACAGCTAATCAAAAGCATGATTTAAAAGCTGAGAAAAAAGATGCGGTCTCATTAAGCAAAACGAGTTTTAAGAGTAAATATAAAAAGGTACGTGCTTTAACAGATGCTAAGCACCGTTTTGTGCCCTTTTTTGGCTCTAGCGAATGGCTGCGCTTTGATAAAATGCATCCGTCTGTCTTGGCAGAAAAATATCATCGCAACTATACGCCTTATTTACTCGGACAACGTGGCTCGGCTTCACTAACGCATTATTTTGGTATTCAGCAGATTAATAAAGAACTCAAAAATAAACAAGCTGTTTATGTAATTTCACCACAATGGTTTACATCTAAGGGAGCGAGCGCTAGCGCTTTTCAAGAATATTTTAGCAGCGGACAAGCGATTGATTTCCTAAAACATCAAAACGGCAGTGTTTATGACCGCTACGCTGCTAAACGCTTTTTGAAAATGTACCCTGACTCTTCTTTTAAGGATATGATGGAAAATGTTGCGGCAGGAAAATCGTTGACTGCCTCTGACAATGAAAATCTCAACACGCAACAGATGATTTTCCAGAAAGAAGATGCTCTTTTTAGCCAAATCCCTATGTTTGACAATTACGACAGCAAGATTAAACCGCAAGCTAAGAAATTGCCAGCTTGTTTTTCTTACAGCAAACTCGGTGGCATAGCTATTGCTGACGGAAAAAAACGAAGTAGTAATAATACCTTTGATATCGACAACACTTTTTTTGACACACGTCTTAAAGCGCAACTCAAACGATTAAAACAGTCTCAAACAAAATTTAATTACTTAAACTCTCCAGAATACAATGATTTACAACTAGTGCTCAGTCAATTTGCACAGGACAATACCAATGTTCTCTTTGTTATCCCACCAGTCAACAGAAAATGGGCAAATTATACTGGTCTTAATCAAGCTATGTACCAAAAAACAGTCGCTAAGATAAAGTATCAATTACAAAGCCAAGGCTTTACCAATATTGCTGATTTTTCAAAAGATGGCGACAAACCTTTCTTTATGCAAGATACTATTCACATGGGGTGGACTGGCTGGTTAGCCATGGACAAAGTTGTTAATCCGTTTCTAAGTCAGAAACAAGCCACGCCAAGTTATCACTTAAATGACCAATTTTTAACGAAAGTTTGGGCAAGCTACGACGGCTCTGTTCAGCAGTTTAATGCAAATTCTTAAAAAAATTCCTTGTCATAATCGGCAAGGAATTTTAATATTTCTGTTGTTGAATTTTCATATTTGAAAATTTCTGAAAATAGTATCTTTTGGGAGTACAATATCCTTGTGAGCGCTTTATGGATCGAAAATCATTACATTTTAGTAACTTTTCTTGGGTAATAAATGTCGTTACATGGTCAGGTTTAACGGGCATGGTTGCGACAAACCCAACCAATGGTGGTGACGCCCAAGTCAACGGCGTTTCTTATAACAATATTTTCGACTGGCTAAACGCCCAAAACGCAACCAATTAATCACCCCCCTCCTTATAGGATTTATAAGGAGGGGTTAGTGTTTATAAAGTTATTATCATTTTGCTAAGGAAAGTCCACTAAGAAATTTTTTCGATTAGGCGGACCAAATCTTTGGCTTCTTTTGAGAGGATAGCATGTCGTGAATGGGCGTAGCTGACGTAGAAAGAGATACGGTCTTGCTCAGCCAGAGGCACTTTAACCAATTGGTCAGAACCTGACGTTAGCGCAATATCAGACAGCAATGAAATGCCCATGTTTTCCGAAACCATTTGCTTAATCACCGAAACATCATCGATTTTAAACAAAATTGAAGCTTGGTCATGGTAACGATGATTGAGCTGATTAAAAGCGGTTAGGTGGATATTATGCTCATCTAACAAGATAAATTTTTCGTAAAGAATATCCTGAAAAGACAGTTCTTTCTGGTTTGCCAAAGGGTGTTTTGGAGAAAGAATGACATAAAAATCTTTTTTAAACAGCGGATGAATAATCAACTGGTCATTTTTGAGCGGCGCTAGCGAACCCAACAGACTGAAATCCAATTCTCCATCTAGCAATTTCATCATTAAACTATTAGAGCCACCACGCACAGCCTTAACTTGTGAAAATGGGGCGATACTTTCATTTTTGTGAAGGAGTTCCGTCAGCAAATAATTGCAGATAATCGGTGGCAATCCAACAGCATCATAGGATCGAGTGACTGATGCACCTCGTTGACCGCTGTCTTTATTTGAAGTAGAACATCTTCAACATGGCTTTGAAAAATATCACCTTGCAAAGTAAGTGCTGCTGAGCGATGTGACGGGTCTTTGATGACCAAATCACAGCCTAATTCTTTTTCAAGCCGTTTAATAGCATAAGTAATTGTCGGTTGACTAACTTGAAAATACTGTGCAGCAGCGGTATAAGATTTTAGCTTTGCTAATTGGTAAAAATATTCTAAATCTCGTAAATTCATTCAGACCTCCTTGCTTTATTTTACCATAATCTTTTAAAACTTATTATAAATAATATTTATTAAAACTAAGGTGTTTGACTATAAGAACTGGAACAGTTTATAATGACCCGCGTAAGAAATTTCATCTTATTTAAATACATCTTTAGGAGGATACGTCATGCGTGGACATGATATTTTAAACAACCCATTCTTAAACAAGGTACTGCTTTTACCATGGAAGAACGTAAAGAACTAGGATTGCTTGGTATTTTACCACCTTACGTTCAAACAATCGAAGAACAAGCTGAACAAGCTTATCAACATTTCTTGCGTAAACCATCAAATCTTGAAAAACGCCATTTCTTAATGGAAATTTTCAATACAAACCGTACGCTTTTCTACTACCTATTCAACCAACACATCGTTGAATTTAACCCAATCGTGTATGACCCAGTTATCGCTGAAACAATTGAAGAATATAGCGAATTGTATGTTGACCCACAATACGCTGCTTACCTTGATATTAATCACCCAGAAAACATCGAAGAAACACTAAAAAATGCTGCTGGTGACCGTGACATTCGTTTAATCGTTGTGACAGATGCCGAAGGAATTCTTGGTATTGGTGACTGGGGTGTCCAAGGTGTGGATATTTCTGTTGGTAAATTGATGATTTACACAGCTGCTGCTGGTATTGACCCTGCTTCAGTTATGCCACTTGTTATCGATGCTGGTACAAACCGTAAAGAACTTTTGGAAAATCCAATGTATCTTGGGAACCGTCACGAACGTGTTACTGGTGATAAATACTATGAATTTATCGACAAATTCGTTCAAACTGCTGAAAATATGTTCCCTAAATTGTACCTTCACTGGGAAGACTTCGGTCGTTCAAATGCTGCCAACATTCTTAACAAATACAAAAAAGAAATTCCAACATTTAACGATGACATTCAAGGAACTGGTATCGTTGTTCTTGGCGGTATCTTTGGTGCTATGGACATCACAGGTGAAAAATTAACTGACCAAGTTTACCTTTGCTACGGTGGTGGTTCTGCTGGTGCTGGTATTGCTGACCGTGTTCACGCTGAAATGGTTTCAGAAGGACTTTCATCAGAAGAAGCTTACAAACATTTCTTCATGATTGACAAACAAGGTCTCCTTTTTGACGATATGGAAGATTTGACACCTGCCCAAAAACCATTTGCTAAAAAACGTGAAGATTTTGCAAATTGCGGTGATATGACTAAACTTCTTGACGTTATCAAAGCTGTTAAACCAACAATATTGGTGGGAACATCAACAGATGCTGGTGCTTTCACTAAAGAAGTCGTTGAAGCAATGTGCGAAAACACTGAACGCCCAGTTATCTTCCCAATTTCTAACCCAACTAAGAAATTAGAAGCAACTGCCAAACAAGTTATCGAATGGTCAGACGGTAAAGCCTTCGTTGCGACTGGTGTGCCTTCAGGTACAGTAAGCTACAAAGGTGTTGATTACCAAATTGGTCAAGCAAACAACGCCCTAATCTACCCAGGTCTTGGTCTTGGTATGTTGGCTTCTGAAGCATCACTTCTTACAGATGAAATGATTGGTGCTGCAGCTCACTCACTTAGTGGTCTTGTAGATCCAGGTCAACCAGGAGCACCTGTTCTTCCTCCATTCCAATACGTTGCTGAAGTGTCAATCAAAGTTGCGGAAGCTGTTGCTAAAAAAGCTCAAGAACAAGGCTTAGCTCAAGCTGAAGAAAAAGACATGGCTAAAGCTGTTCGCGAGCTTAAATGGTATCCAAAATATTAGTTTAGGAGGATAACCATTCGTATGAAAAAGTTATCTAATATCAAAATCGCGGGGCTTTCTCTTCCGCTTTATACGGCTCTGGTTATTATTTTAGCTGTTGTTATTGCAATGGGGAAACTACCGCTTAACATGGTTGGAATCACTTTCATGTTGGTCGTTTTAGGACATCTTTTCTATTTCCTTGGTGAACGATTACCATTTTGGAATACTTACCTTGGTGGTGGGTCAGTCTTTACCTTGCTGTTAGCCGCAATCTTAGCTTCAACAGGGTTGATTCCAAAATCAGTTGTCTCAGCCACTTCTAGTTTTATGAGTGATTGGGGCTTTCTAGATTTTTATATTGCAGCGCTTATTTGTGGCTCAATTCTAGGAATGAACCGCAAACTTTTGGTGAAAGCCTCTGCTAAATTCATTCCTGTCGCTCTTTTATCAATGGTTATCGGTTTCTTTGCCACTGGTGCTGTTGGAGCTTGGCTTGGTCAAGGCTTTGGACATTCTGTCATGTACATTTCATTTGCCCAAATGGCAGGAGGGATGGGTGCAGGAATCGTGCCATTATCTAAAATCTATGCGGCTGGATTGCACACAGATGCCTCATCAATCTTGTCACAATTAGCCCCAGCAACCACGCTAGGAAATATCTTTGCCATTATCGGTGCCATTGTGTTGGCGCGTGGATTTGCTAACACCAAATTCAATGGGAATGGTGTGCTCATTCCTGTTGATAAAGACGATTTGAAAAAATCTGAAGCTCCGCTTGACCCTACAAAAATCGGTGTCGGAATGATGCTTGCCTTTGCCCTTTTCCTTATCGGCGTTATCTTAAATGCTTTATTCCAAAAGTGCACAGCTATGCCTTTATGATTATTATTGTCTTCGTTCTCAAAGCGCTTGATATTGTACCAAAACCATTAGAAGAAGCAGTGGTCATGTTTAATCGTGTGATTATGACTAACTTGACACACGCTGTTTTGGCAGGTATCGGGCTTTCAATGATCGATTTGAGTTCCTTAGCGCAAGCCATGACATGGCAATTTGTCCTTATCAGTTTAACATCTGTTGTGTCAATGGGACTTGCTAGCTGGATTTTGGGACAAGTTCTCGGTATGTATCCAGTCGAAACAGCTATCGGTGCTGGGATGATTAACAATTCCATGGGCGGTACAGGAAATATCGCTGTGCTTTCTGCGGCGGACCGCATGGAAATGATTGCCTTTGCCCAAATGGCAAATCGTCTAGGTGGTGCAATTGTCCTCATTTTAGGAGGAATCCTCATCCAATTTTTACATTAATTCAACAACTTCTGGAAAAATATTCAACCTTGTTCTTTGGCAAGATTGAATATTTTTAGATGATATAAGAACCATGTAAGCTATCTGTAGTGAGTTGAAAAATGACTAGAAAGTTCTAGTCATTTTTTTAAGCTCTAAATTTTGATCAACTTATTTTTAAATAATACTTGACACCGTAATTTAATTAAGTTATATTAAATATAAAATTAAGCACACTTAATTTTTGTGAATATAAATATTTTAAGGGGAGTTCTATAATGAAAAAGATAACATCACTCATATGTTTATTACTAATAATATGTATTTTGGGAGCATGTGCTACTACAAAGACATCAGAAAAGAGTAAGTTAAATGTTGTTGTGACTAATTCTATATTAGCTGATATTACTCAAAACATTGGTAAGGATAAAATAAACCTACACAGTATTGTTCCTATCGGTCAGGATCCACATGAATATGAGCCACTTCCTGAAGATGTTAAAAAAACAACAAATTCAGATATTATTTTTTATAACGGTATCAATTTAGAGACTGGTGGAAATGCATGGTTCACCAAATTAGTTAAAAATGCTCATAAAGAGGCTAATAAAGACTATTTTGCGGTAAGCGATGGTATTGATGTCATATATCTTGAGGGAAAGAATGACTTAGGAAAAGAAGATCCACATGCATGGTTAAACTTAGAAAACGGTATTATTTATGCAAAAAATATTGCGAAACAGTTGATAGCTAAAGATCCTAAAAATAAAGAATTTTATACCAAAAATCTCACTAGCTATATTAATAAACTTGATAAATTAGATCAGGAAGCTAAGCAAAAATTTTCAAAAATCCCAGAAAATAAAAAATTAATTGTTACAAGTGAAGGATGTTTTAAATATTTTTCTAAAGCGTATGGCGTGCCATCAGCCTATATTTGGGAAATTAATACTGAGGAAGAAGGAACACCTGAGCAGACTACTAGCTTAGTTAGGAAATTAAAAGAGGGACCAACGCCGTCAGCATTATTTGTGGAGTCAAGTGTTGATGACCGTCCAATGAAACAATTTCTAAAGAAACAGGAATTAGTATCTATTCAAAAATTTTTACGGATTCTATTGCTAATAAAGGTGAAGAAGGGGACAGCTATTATAGTATGATGAAGTGGAATTTAGATAAAATAGCTGAAGGATTATCTCAGTGATGATATGTATGATAAAGTTGGTGAAACTATGAAAGGAAATAAATGATAGAGATACAAGGATTAAATGTTATTTATAATAATGATTATCAAGCCTTAGCTAATGTGTCAATTACTTTAGAAGAAGGAAATATTATTGGTGTTATTGGACCAAATGGTGCAGGGAAATCAACTTTTATGAAGGCACTATTAGTTGGTTTCTTGTACAGGAATGATTACTATTTCACACGAAAGAGTTAATAGTTTACGTGGGAAAGTGGCTTATGTTGAGCAAAAAAGTCATGTTGACTATCATTTTCCTATTACTGTTAAGGAGTGCGTATCCCTTGGTACTTATCAGCGAGTTGGACTTTTTCGACATTTAAGCAAAAAAGAGTGGGGAAAGGTTGAGAATGTTTTAAGGCAAGTAAAGTTAGAAGAATTTAGTAATCACCCTATTTCCACTTTATCCGGAGGGCAATTTCAACGAATGTTAATTGCTCGATGTCTGATTCAAGAGCAAGATATTCTTTTTTTTAGATGAACCATTTGTTGGGATAGACCTAGTGAGTGAACAAATTATTATGAATTTATTGCAATCACTAAGAAGAGAGGGAAAGACAATTGTGATTGTTCATCATGATTTAAGTAAGGTAGTGGATTACTTTGATAAAGTAGTCATTTTGAATAAAAAGTTGGTAGGCTATGGGAACGTAGCTACTACTTTTACTCCTGATGCTTTAAAAAAAGCTTATGGGGATTCGATTGTTATATTATAAGAGGGTATTTATGGAATTTATTAACGATTTAATGACCTATCATTTTTTACAAAATGCTTTGGTAACGGCTGTTGTTATTGGAATTGTTTCAGGAGCTATTGGCTGTTTTATTATTTTACGTTCAATGTCACTGATGGGAGATGCAATCTCACATGCAGTATTACCCGGAGTAGCTATATCTTTTATTTTAGGAATTAACTTTTTTATTGGAGCAGTTATTTTCGGTATATTAGCTTCTTTCATCATAACTTTTATTAAAGAAAATAGTGTTATTAAAGGGGATACAGCTATTGGTATTACGTTTTCTTCTTTTTTAGCGTTGGGTGTTATTCTGATAGGAGTAGCCAATAGTTCAACAGACCTCTTTCATATTCTATTTGGAAATCTTTTAGCCGTACAAGATAGTGATAAATGGGTTACCATAGTTATTTCAGGAATTGTAATAGGGCTTCTTATTATTTTTTTCAAAGAATTGTTAGTAACCTCTTTTGATCCAATTTTAGCGGAATCAATGGGGATGAATGTCAAATTTTTTCACTATCTTTTGATGGTACTATTAACTTTAGTTTCTGTAACAGCGATGCAGAGCGTAGGGACTATTTTAATTGTAGCAATGCTGATTACCCCCGCAGCAACAGCCTATCTTTATGTGAATAGTCTTAAGGTGATGGTACTCCTATCATCAGGAATTGGAGCGATTACTTCGATTGTAGGGTTATTTTTAGGCTACACGTTTAATATAGCAGTAGGCTCTAGTATCGTTTTAACCTCAGCCTTTATCTTCTTAGTTAGCTTTTTCATATCTCCAAAACAATCTCTTATGAAGTGACATTAGATAAACAATGCATCCTAATAGAAATTAAAACCTATTTTATTGTAAAAGTCTAAACGCTTAAGTATCTGGAATATGAAGAAATACGTTTGTATGTGCTAATAATAAAGATATTAATTACTATCAGTCAGAAATACCTTATTTTTAGAATTACCAAGTACTGTCAGCTAGTTGATAACCATAGTTGTAGTGCAGAGCGTAGGCAAACCCTCTCAGCAGTATAAATATTGTAAATTTAGAGTGTGTCTACCGATTTGAACAAACTCTTAAAAATGCTGATATAACGGCGTTTCTAAGAGTTTTTATTTTTTAACAAAAAGAAAAAAGATTGAAGAAAAATATCCAAAATGGACTTTTCTTCAATCTGACAGTTACTAATAAGTACCTGTTTTGTACGGTATAAAAGCTGTATTTTCTACTAGCTTTCCTCGTAAAATAGATTCTATATCTCGATAATTTGGTCAAATAGTGCTCTATTTTCGTCATAGAGATGATGAGTAATCATGATAACTGTTAGTTCTTTGGTCTGAAGCAGACGTCGTTCAATATTAATAGCGGTCGTTTTGTCTAGGTTTGAAACACCCTCGTCCATGATGAGTATTGGTTTCTTACCAATTAATTCACGGGCAATAGAGATTCTTGCTCTTTGTCCACCAGACAAGTCATCGTTGTAGATTTGATTCAAACGTCCCTCAATAAAGTTGTCCACATGTGACAGTGATAAAGTTTTTTCAAACTGCTCTTTATCCACAGAACGACCAAGTGTCAGATTATCAAGTAAAGATTCTTTAAAAATATGTGGTTTTTGAGGAATCAAGGCAAAAATAGTTTGTAAACTTTCTAGCAGCGTATCTTTGTAATGATGATTATCAATCACAATGTCACCATCATAGCGGGTCAACTCTCCTATTAATACTCGGATTAATGTTGATTTTCCACTGCCCGATCCGCCAACAATAGCAACCTTTTCTCCTTTCTTAATCGTAATATTAGGATAGGTGATGCTATTGCCATTTTCAAAAGTGACACACAAATCGTGAATAACCAATTCTTGATTAAAGTTAGTTACAGTATCGAGATTCTCAATACTTACTTTTTTAGGATATTTCTCTAGCAATTTAAAGGTCGCTTTAAAGGTAACAATGTTATAAGCAGCTCCTCTGGTGTAGTTGAATAGGCAACTGGTTAGATTGGCAATTGAGAAAATAACCCCCGTAGTGATTTCCCCCTTAATGACTAGATAACCAGTAACCATAAAAATAATTACTTGTGCCACAACACTTGACATCAATGAAAGAGAATTAGCCGTACTAGAGCTTCTTGCCAACTTAACCTTGGATTTTATCACTGTGGAAAAGTCTGCTAAAATGCGATTTTTAAAGTAAGCAGTTTGATTATTGTGGAAAAAAATGTCAAAACCACTTAAATAATCACTTGTACGATTTAAAGCAACAGTCAAATCAGATGAGACAACCTCCGTTTCTTGTGCAATATTATTTTCAAAAATTTTAGGAAGAAAGTAAACTAAAGCAGTCATTAAAATACTAACCGCAAGTAGTAGCCAATGAAAATAAATGATAGCAAAAGCGTTAAATAGCACAGTTATAATACTTTCAATGGTGTTGTATAACTGATTAAAACCGTTATCTTTTAATAAATTCATGTCATTAATTAACCATGAATTGTATTCGTCCTTGCTATGATGAGAGTTACCTGCATATGAATGACTAATTAAAGAATCTAATAAATCATTACGAATAAGATTGACTTCTTCCTGACACAGCTTTTCTTTCAAGGAATCTTTCAAAATCTGAAAAATACTGTATCCTCCCCAACAAAGAATATCAATCACACTCCAAAAAACAAAGCTATCCCATCTACTTTTTATCAATGAATCCAACATCCATGTCAAGGATAGCGAACTCATGACATTAGTAATAACCCAGAAAATGATGATAGCAAGCAAAAGTAGATTTTCTTTTTTAAATTTCCATAGATATGTCAACATAGGCATCCAGCTCTTCTTTTTTTTAATGTTTTGTTTATATTTATTATACAAAATAAACGCTATCAAGCAAGCGGTTGCATAAAAAGGGGGGAAGAGAGAAAGAGTTAAAGGTAAGAGATAAAGTAACTAAAGAACCATTTTTGAATTTTATTATCATATTTATCTTTGATATTTCACCATTTTCTTCGCACTTGGTTTTGGTCTCTCTTGTGGTCTGTGTTATAATAAAATCATGGAAATATTTGACACACATACGCATTTAAACGCCGATGATTTTGCTGGGCGTGAAGCAGAAGAATTGGCACTTGCTAAAGAAATGGGCGTCACTCGACATAACGTTGTTGGGTTTGACGCACCAACTATTCAACGTGCTATTGAGTTAGCTGAAAAATACCCTGAAATCTACGCCACGATTGGGTGGCACCCAACGGAAGCAGGTTCATATACTCAAGAAATTGAGGATATGATTGTTGCCCATCTATCACACCCCAAAGTGATTGGTCTTGGTGAGATTGGACTAGATTATCATTGGATGGAAGACCCAAAAGACGTCCAAATTGAGGTTTTTAAACGTCAGATTCAGCTTTCAAAAGATCACAACCTCCCTTTTATTGTCCACACTCGTGATGCGCTTGAAGATACTTACGCTGTCATCAAAGAAGCAGGCGTTGGACCTCGCGGCGGGATTATTCATTCATTTTCAGGCTCTTTGGAAATGGCAGAGCGTTTTATCGAGCTTGGCATGATGATTTCATTTTCAGGGGTTGTTACCTTTAAAAAAGCACTTGATGTTCAAGAAGCTGCGCAGAAATTGCCGCTTGATAAGATTTTAGTTGAAACGGATGCGCCTTACCTTGCTCCCGTTCCAAAACGTGGTCGTGAAAACCGCACCGCTTATACTTGCTATGTTGTAGATAAAATTGCAGAGCTCCGTGGTTTGACCAGTGAAGAAGTGCAAAAGCGACATCAGATAATGCAAAGAGGTTGTTTAACTGTGACTGAAAAAATCAAAATTCAAGAAGTGCTTGTTGTTGAGGGGAAAGACGATACCGAAAATTTGCGCCGTTTTTATGATGTAGATACCTATGAAACCCGCGGGTCAGCTATCAATGATGACGACCTTGAACGTATCGAAAAATTAAATGACCTTCGTGGAGTCATTGTCTTTACAGATCCAGATTATAACGGAGAACGCATTCGTAAAATCATCATGAATGCTATCCCAAATGTTAAACACGCTTTTTTAAATCGTGATGAAGCTGCGCCAAAATCAAAAAGTAAAGGGCGTTCACTTGGCGTTGAACATGCAAGTTTTGAAGATTTGCAAAAAGCTCTTTCTGGCGTATTAGGAAATTTTGATGATGATAATCAATTTGACATCACAAGAGCTGACCTAATGCGTATGGGGCTTTTAATGGGAACTGATAGCCGCAGGCGCCGTGAATATTTGGGCGAAAAGCTCCGCATTGGTTACAGCAACGGCAAACAACTTCTCAAACGCCTAGAACTCTTTGGTATCACTTTAGCCGAAGTAGAAGAAGCTATGGAGAGATATGAGGGATGAAAAAAGTTGCGCTTTTACGGGGAGTTACGCCAGTTGGGCAGAATTGTATTCCTAAAATGGCTTATCTGGCAGAGATTTTAACAGAAGCAGGTCTTGAAAATGTTAAGACATATATTCAAAGTGGCAATATCGTTTTTGAGACAACCTTGTCTGACGGTGACGTTTGTGCATTGATTCATGACACGATTCAGGCAAAAATCGGTGCTGATTTATCGGTTATCCTCAAAACGCAAGCCCAGTTTACGACGGCTCTTGCTGAAAGTCCCTTTGATGAAAGCTACGATGACTCACGTGTTCACTTGGTATTTACCAATGACCATCTTGACCAAGAGATATTAAATGAACTACTAGAGATGGATTTTGGTGCTGAAATTTTGAAAGCTGGTAGTGAGTGCCTGTACCTCTATTTACCAAGAGAAGCAAAGAAAAAGCGACTGAATACCAATTACCTTGAAAAACAGTTACATATCACAGCAACCATGCGAAAACGTCGCAGTATTTTGCGATTGAGCCAGATGTGATACAATAGTAACTTGCATTGATAGAAATGAAAGGAAAGACATCCCTTAACTAATGACATTATCGGTTGGGATTATTAATTATGAGAATTGCAGATTACAGCGTGACGCGTGCTGTCCTTGAGCGTCATGGATTTACGTTTAAAAAATCATTTGGACAGAACTTTTTGACAGATACAAACATTCTTCAAAAGATTGTGGATACTGCTGAAATTGACAAGAACGTCAATGTTATCGAAATCGGTCCTGGTATCGGTGCTTTGACAGAATTTTTGGCTGAAAATGCTGCCGAAGTCATGGCATTTGAAATTGACGACCGTTTAATTCCGATTTTAGCTGATACGCTCCGCGATTTTGATAATGTAAAAGTTATCAACGAGGATATTTTGAAATCAGACCTACAAAGTCGCATCAAAGAATTTGCTAATCCAGACCTTCCAATTAAGATCGTGGCAAATCTTCCTTACTATATCACAACACCAATCTTGATGCACTTGATTGAATCAAAAATCCCATTTGCGGAATTTGTCGTGATGATGCAAAAAGAAGTGGCAGATCGTATTTCGGCAGAGCCAAACACCAAAGCTTACGGCTCGTTATCAATTGCGGTGCAATATTACATGACCGCTAAAGTTGCTTTTGTTGTACCGCGTACAGTCTTTGTACCAGCACCAAATGTGGATTCAGCGATTTTAAAAATGACTCGCCGTGAACAACCACTCGTTCAAGTCAAAGACGAAGATTTCTTCTTCCGTGTTTCAAAAATTAGCTTTATTCACCGCCGCAAAACCCTTTGGAACAACCTAACAAGCCATTTTGGAAAAGCAGACGAAACCAAAGCCAAACTTGAACAAGCGCTTGAAATCGCAGAAATCAAACCATCTATTCGCGGAGAAGCCTCTCAATTGCCGAATTTGCCAAACTAGCAGACGCCTTAAAAGAAGTCGGATTATAAAAATGAACCTCAGTCATTATTATGGCTGGGGTTAAATAATCTACTATTTATTTGATATAAAAATCCATTTTTTATTACTATGAATTTTAAGAGAATTTATTTATAGTAATTATGAGCTATTCTTATCAAAATATCAAAAATCTTTTAATAGCTTGTCTTTGTAATAATTAAAGAAAGTTTTTTTGCCGATAGTGCTGATTGTTTTGCCTTGTAAACCATATTTTAATTTGGAGCTATCTTGTTTATCAGCGGTGGCTAGTGCTGTCACCTCAAAGATATTTCCTTCTTTGGTTTGTGTGGCAGAACTTGCAATTTTACTGATTTTGCCAGTGATAACAAGAGGTGAGTGCTAATATTTTTGTTATTTTTTTGCAAACCCTTTAAAATCAGTGGTTTGCAGTATCTTATTTCTTTTGAAATTGTGATTTTTCTGTTTTGACACCAATTTGACACCAATTTTTCTTTTTATGGTGTCAAGCATTTAACACCATACTATCTAGTCTTGCAATCTCATTTTCAATCCTTGTCAGCTCTCCAATATGGTTATACACTTCCATTGTTACATCTATATGAGCGTGTCCCATAATATATTGAAGAACTTTTACGTCCATACGGCACTCTGCCATTCTGGTACAAGCTGTGTGACGCATTACATGAGCTGAAAACTTCGGTAACAGCTCTGCTTTCCTATGCTCTTTTTTTGCTCTCTCTACTTCGGTTTTGTTATATGCGTCTACAATGTTATATAAAACACTATTTACGCCATTCGGCATAAGCGGTCTGCCCGATTTCGCTGTAAAGACAAACCCCGAATACCCGTCCACCTCAATGCTCTTATCCTTTGCAAGCATGAAATTGATTTTCCTTTGTTCCTCAAAGGCTTTTGCAACTTCTTGTGTCATAGGTATAATACGAATACCCGACTCCGTTTTTGGTGTTGAGATATGGAATTTGCAACCGTCGCCTAAATTCTTATAAATGAGCTGGTGGTCTACATTAACCGTTTTTGCCTTGATATTTATATCTTTCCATGTAAGACCAATAAGCTCCCACACCTTAACCCCGTACCAATCATTATGGTAAACATAGGATAATATATGTTATAGACATTGCTCTGTTTTACAAACTCCATAAACTTTTCTTGTTGAGAAACAGTTAAGGCTTCTTTTTCCTCTGCTGGTTTTCCATAATCGCTAATGGAACTTTTTGCAGGGTTCTTTCGGATAATATCATCATCAACAGCCATTTCTAATGCAGGATAAAGCAGGTTGTGAATATACTTGATTGTAGAATAAGCATATCCAGCTTTGGAAAGTTTCGCATAATACGCTTTAATATGTGAGGGTAAAAGCTGAACAACTTTAATATTTCCAATCTCGTCTTTTACTCTGTTTTCCCAAGCACGAACATAACTAACTCTTGTAGTATCAGCCAGCTCACGAGTTGCCATATAACGCTCAAACAACGTGTTAAGCGTCATTTTTTTGATTGCCCCGTCTGTCAGTATGTTATCTTCCATATCCTTTGCAATCTGTTTCTCTTTTTCTCGAAGCTTTGGTAAATCTTGTGCATAGACTGTCAATCTCTTGCCTGTTCTTACATCTGTATAACGATAACTGTATCTTCCATCATTACGCCAGTTTTCGCCCTCTCTTAATTTTCTTCCTTTTGGGTCTTTTCTACTAATTGCCATGAGAACCATTCCTTTCTGAAAAAGCCTCTTTTCTTGTTCTCACAGCGTGCTTTGTCCTTTCTTATTATACTACACACGCCAGAGAACATAAATAGAAAATCGCTCTATTCTTCCAAATATAACAAGTATTTCTTGACTTTTTCTATGGAATAAAGAACCCTGCGACCTATCACAATTTTTGCTCCTGCCTGCTCACCAATCTTTCTTGCGGTAGCACGACCACAAGATAACATAGCAGACAGTCCCTCTATATCAACAGCAATCGGCTGTTCCGTTGCTCTTATCTTCGTTTTATTCATATTCCAACACCTTACCTCGCTGGAACATCACATCATTTAACACATCAGTATTTAACATAATGTAACACCCCCTTTACTGTGTGTCTATTTATAAGTTACAGAAGCAGACAGACGGCTTTGGAAAGCTCCGTTAGTATCTCAACTATTCCCATTCTTGTGGGCAGAACCGCACCATGCGGACGTATCATTATTCTGTGAGAATAGGTCGTGGCAAAACGACTTTTCCAATAGTCGCTCTCGGATCACTGCGTGGGTCGCTCGCTTTCTTTTGAAAAGGTCGTGGCGTACAGTCCCCGTGGCTCGCTATCTCACAAACGTATCTGTCTGCTTTATTCAGTTGTCAAAGAGCTGTGGCGAAAGCGTGTTGCTTTCATGTAAAAGCAGGTGCAGAGCAGGAAAGAGGGGGATTGAACAAATCATGCTCTGCGGTTACTGCTTGTTATTCTTCTTCGATTTCTAAGGCAATATCAAACCCTAAAATCATTTTGATAAGTGCTTCTCGGATAAGTCCTTTTAACTCCATATCTACGACAATATAGACATTACCGTATTCATCATAGAGTGGACGCAGACAGCACTTTGATATGTACGGGTCATAAAATGCCAGTATCTTTTCAATCGCTTTTTCGTCCCCGTCCATTGCTTGTGAAAGCAAATAGTAGGACGGCTTCTTAAATGTTTGCTTCATTTTACTGTTTCTCCTTTAGTAATTTTTTCATAAGTGCCAATGAGTTATGTCGATTTTGGAATACACCGCTTCTGGAAATATTCTGCTTTTTTGCAATTTCTTCGTTGTTCATTTCCAAGAAGTAATACATCAGCAAAGTTTCACGGTTACGCTCGGATAACTGTTTCAAGGCTTCTGCCAATTCATCATCATAAACACGAATATCGTGACCGCATACATTGAAAATCGTATAGTCCGTTTCATAATCGTCCAAGACAGCCATATTTTCTACAACGATTTCTGGGAGTTCGCAAAAAAGCGTTTCTTTCTCTTGTCGTCGTTTTAATTTCTGCTGGTAGTCCTTAACAACATGACGGACAACTTTCTTCAAACAACTTTCAAAACGGCATTGAACTGTTTTCTGGAAGTCAGACGGTTTCATCAATCTCACCCCCTTTCCGCTATGACGTGAAAAGTGGTTCTCCCTCTTTCCGCACCATATAGGGAACGGCAGGTGTGATTTGTTAAGTTGAGAACTCAAAAAAGCCAAAATTTTTCCAGAATGAAAAAAGCCCGCACAAAACAGGCTGTTTGCACGAGCGAATGAATTTATATATCTAATTAACGATTTTATTGATTGCTTTTTCCATTTATAGCCGATAAATTTCTTTAAAACATTCCATGAAACATACTCCCTAATTTACACATCAAAAATATTTTCCAAAATCATAAAGTATATTTCTAAATAATTTCTAAATGTACCATAGACTTCTTTGTTTCATGTGGATAGCATAAAAACCTTATGATACAATGTCTAATTAAAGGAGATGAAATCACATGAATAAAATTGCTATTATTGAAGATGATATAGACATTTGCAATATGATTGCAAAATTCTTAGAAAATAATAAATATATCGTTCATTATGCCTTGAATGGTGCAGAGGGAATAGAATTATGTAAATCGCTTGTTCCAGATTTAATAATACTTGATATTATGTTACCGAAGTTAAATGGAAATGATGTATTACAGCGATTGCGTAAATTTACAAATGCTCCTGTCATTGTTGTTTCCGCAAAAACAATGGTACAGACAAAAATAGATTTATTAAAATTAGGTGCTGATGATTATATGACTAAGCCGTTTGACCTGCATGAGCTTCTTGCTCGTATTGAGGCAAATTTGAAAAGGACTTCAAATACGTCCTGCCAAAATGATACTTTGACATATAGAGATATTGAAATCAATAACTCTCTAGTTATATCAAAGAGGTATTAGTATCTTTTACATCAACCGAGTTAAAGATTTTAAGACTATTATTGCAATATCCGCAAAAAATTTTTTCAAAGCAAAATTTATATGAATCCATTTGGAATGAAACTTATGCTTATGATGATGATACGATAAATACCCATATCAGTCATATTCGTAAAAAAATCAAGGCAATTACAAATGAAGATTATATACAAACCATTTGGGGAATCGGTTATAAAATTAAATAACTTTAGATTTTCTTTAGACTTATCAGATATAGTGGCATAGAAAGGAGTGTTTAGAATGACAAAATTTATATGCGAAACAAAAAATCTAAGCAAAAAATATAAAGATTTCTATGCTTTAAAGAATGTGAACTTAACTATTCCAAAAGGAGAAATCTACGGTCTTGTAGGCGAAAATGGGGCAGGAAAAACAACTCTAATCCGATTATTAACGGGACTTAATTTTAAGAGTGAGGGAGAAATAATCCTGTTTGGACATACAGATAATCTGCAATATGAAAGGACAAAAATCGGTTGCACGATTGAAATGCCTGCATTATACAAGGATATGACCGCTTCACAAAATTTAGAGGTGCAAAGGATACAGCGTGTATTCCAAACAAAGAGTGTATTGCCGATACTTTAGAGTTGATAGGTTTATCCAATGCTGGTAAAAAAAGAGTGGCAAACTTTTCTTTGGGAATGAAACAAAGGCTTGCTTTAGGTGTTGCATTATTAGGTGAGCCAGAATTTTTGATTTTGGACGAACCCGTCAACGGACTTGACCCAACGGGAATTATTGAATTAAGAGAACTTCTTAAAAAATTAGTAAAAGAACGAGAGGTAACGATTTTAATATCCAGCCATATATTAAGTGAATTACATCAGCTTGCTACCTGTTACGGATTTCTTCATAAAGGAGAACTTTTGAAACAAATTTCTGCCGAAGAATTGAACGAAGAATGTAAACGCCATATTTGTTTAAGGACAGATAATATCCAAAAAACCACTCTTTTATTAGAGCAAAAGGGAAATATTAACAATTACTCCGTTTACCCCGATAATTCTATTCGGATATTCGAGTGCTTAGATAATGTAAGAATGATTTCTAAATTACTATCCAGTAACGGAGTTATTATTGATGAAATTTCTGTGCAAGGAGAAAATTTGGAAACATACTTTGAAAATCTAATAGGGGGACGAAAAAATGTTTAATCAAATAAGAGCAGAATTTTATAAGTTATTTCATACAAAGGCATTGTACTTAACCTTTGCTTTGATTTTAGCAGTCTTTGGAATTTTCTCCATAGGCGGTCAGCAACAATTTGTGGCATCAAGTTCAAGTTTAGACGAAACATGGAAAATAGGAGAAACTGTTGGATTTCTTGCTCGTGCTTATAGCGATACAGCACACCCATTGATTGAAGAAATAATAAGGACAGCCACATCTTATACTGTATTTTTCTGGCTGATTGTTCTTATATTTTCTGTCATTTTCTTTTCAAGAGAATATACGGATTCAACAATTAAAATTGCAATCGCAAGCGGACAAAGCCGAATTAAGTTTTTTGTTGCGAAATATATTGTGATTTCGATTACCAGTATATTTCTATACTTTTCATTTATTATGATTGCATTTATAATAGAATGTGCGAAATTTAATATTCCAATACAACTGTTTCCTATGCTGAAAATTGCAGGACTAAATTGTATGATTATGGGAGCATTTATCGGAATTACACTTATGTTATGTGTAATATTCAAACATACGGCAATCGTTGTAGGTGCTATGTCATTGTTTACATTTAGCGGACCGCTTATCTATATGATGACATGGGATAATATGTCAACTCAATCATGGAGAGTTCTAACATACTTAAAAATAAATCCTATGTATTACTGGATGAATACCTGTTCTTATAATATGATAAATAATTTAGAAATCAATATTTTGATTTATTTCGTGGGAACTGTAATTATTACATTTCTTGTTTCAGCATTGATACTAAGAAAGCAAGAAATACGCTAATCATAACAGAAAGGGGAAATGCGAATATGTTATATTTCTTATTGATTTGCTTTATCTTCATATTAGCATTTTCCTTATTCTCTATTATCAGAACAATTCGCAACATAAATAAGCAAATAAAGCAACAACGGAAAATACGAGTATCTTTATCAAATAGGGACATTGAAGAATTAGCTTATGCAATCAATCAAAAAGATAATCTACATAAAAAAATTACAGGTTCAAATTAAGCAGGAAGAAGAACAGTTAAAACAGTCTATATCTAATATAAGCCACGATTTAAGAACACCTTTGACATCTATACAGGGCTATTTAACACTTCTGCAAGAATGTGAAGATAAACAGGAACAAGGACAATACATTAAAATCATTAAGGCAAAAACAGATTATCTCACGGATTTAGTACAAGAGTTTTATGATTTATCTGTGATAGAAAATGAGCAAGTTGATGTTGAATGTGAGCGTGTTGACATAAATAGAATTGTTACAGATTGCTTAATTGAAAAGTATTATGAATTTGGAGAAATCCAACCAACCATTCAAACAGAAAATACTCCTGTATGGATATACGGAAATAACCTTATCTGTAAACGAATTATTGAAAATTTAATTGTAAATGCACTTCGTTATTCAGATAATTACATTGAAGTTTCTATCAATCAAAAAGGAGTGTTCACAATTAAAAATTCAACAAAATCCCTTGATGATATTGATGTAAACTTATTATTTAACAAGTTTTATACTGTTGATAAATCACGCACCAAAGGAAGTTCTGGTCTGGGCTTGTATATTGTAAAGGAATTGCTGAAAAAGATTGACGGTAAAATTGAAAATGTAAGTTACGAAAAAAATATTTTGTCTGTTAGCATTTGTTTTCCCTTGTATAATGATAAAAAGTTACTGTGATCAGAACATCTGAATACAGTAACTTTTTTTAGTAGCTTTAACTCTCTTTTATAAGTTTTTCAAAATATTCTCTTTTCTTCTCTGGAAGTTGATTTAAAAATTCTTCCAGCCATTTTTCTTCTTCTTCCAAAATTCTCTCGTCCTCATAATACTCTGGATATTCCAAATATATTTCATTTTCTCTTTCTTCTCGTTCTTCGTCAGCTTGTGCTAAGTCCATATATTTTCCAATAAGGAATTGAAGATATTGACTATACCCAAGA
>ENA-OQBT01000133-OQBT01000133.1-human-gut-metagenome-genome-assembly--contig:-NODE-133-length-50542-cov-4.906238_pt1 | contig 50542 bp, 62 predicted proteins | sample MGYA00242749_ERZ504557 | MGnify/ENA primary metagenome ERZ504557 (study PRJEB26092, sample SAMD00036243) | human gut metagenome | host: Homo sapiens | study: EMG produced TPA metagenomics assembly of...
CCAATCAAGACGGGAAAATAGGGAATAAAGTCGCCGTTTTTATCTTCGAATTAGTACCCGATAAATAGGAAATAAGGAAGATACCCTTTTATACCAATTATGGCGGGAAAGTAGGGATAAAAATATCGCTTTATCACATTTGTCAACAGGAAAATAAGGGGCAAAGGGGAAAAACTTCCTTTTATCCGCTCCATTAGTAGGGATAATATCAATTACTATAGAACCCGCACATCTTTGGTTGAATTGATGTAACAATAAATCATAGAACGATAAAATGAATAAACGACATTATGAACATACGTTACCCAATATACGAGGGAGTTTATCGAATACTTACGTTGCATAACCGTAAAATTTAATAAATGAATGATAATTGAGATGTTATACTTTCCTCCGTCGTGAGGTATTCCGCTTCCGTTGCCCGTCCCGTCCGGCAGGCGCTTGTTTCGGGGACAAGTCCCTCGTGTTTTCCCCGGGATTCCGTTTCCCGCCGAAGCGCAGCTCGAAGGCGTTGGCCGAGTATGCCTTTCCCAGCCGTGATCCGTTCACGACCGTCCGTGTTTCGTGGTCAATGAACGTCACTCCCACGATGCGGCCGTTTTCGTTGCGTCGTATGTAGAGATCCACCCGGGCTCCCCGCAGGCGTTCGCGCAGTTCTTCCTCCGTGGGTTCTCCCCGAAGCGCTTTATCGACCCGGCCACGGATTTGCCTCCTCGTGTCGTCCTTCCCGAACCGTTCGGCGTTGCGCTCCATGTGCCGTTCCAGCCCGTCATACCCGACCTCTTTACCGAACAGTGAGGATTTGAGCGGCGCGGCCACTGCCTTGTCCCCGTTCTCGTCCAGCAGCGTGTAGAGCAATCCCCGGTAGGGGGTTCCGTTCCGCTCTCCCCGGACTTCCTCTATACCTATATTATATAAGGACAACAATGCCCGGAACTCGCCGAGGGTCTGGAAGCGGTATGTCGCCACGGCCGGTTTTATTACCGCTGCCACCTGGCGTTTCAGGTCGCCCCGCGTGTAATCGGCGGGGACGATCCCTTGCCCTTTCTCCCGCCTTCTCCCTTTGGCGGGATGCAGTCCGTACTCCCGTTCCAGTTCCTCGGTAACGGCCACGCTGCGTTCGTTGCGCCTGCTGTCGTTTATCTTGCGCCCGTCCTGGGCCACCTGCACCGACACGATATGGATATGCTCCCGTCCGATGTCGGTATGCTTGAATACGATATAAGGTTGTCCTCCCCAGCCCATGCGCTCCATGTAGGCCCCGGCTATCTCCGCGAGTTGCCCGTCGTCGAGGCGGTCTTCGGGAGCCGGGTTGAGCGACACGTGCACGACGGGTTTTTCCGTCCGGTAGTGCGAGGGCATCCAGCGCAGGAGGTCTTCTGCCGTCGCGGCCACGTTGAAGCGCCCATCCGCCGGCTCCCTCACGATGTGGGTCAGCAGCACCTTCCCGTCGCCCCGATCGACTTTCTCCTGGTTGTACGCCAGCGCGCCGTACACGTCTTTTCCGGTGGTGATATTGGCTACCATCGCTGTTTGAACTCTTCGGAGAGCGACACGACCTGCTGCCCGACGGCCGCCAGTTCACGTGTCGCTCTCTCCAGTTTATAGAGCAGCGCGAGTGTTTTCTTCTCGGAAAAATGCGCGTGCAGCTCCTTCACCACCTGGTTGTAATTCGTTCCCACGGCACGGAATTGGGCGTGGAAAGCGGTCAGCTTCGCCACGTATTCGAGCGTTCCCCGGTCGGTCTTTACCACCCGGAACGCCTCGTTGAACACTCTCGCTTTGATAAAAGCGGCTTTGGACAATAGCCCGGACTGCTCGTAAAGGTCGAGGAAACGGGCATGTTCCACGGCTGAAAAGTTTACCGAAAAGCGGTAACGGCCGGGTCGTTTTTCGCGGGTCGTCCCCCTTTGCCCCCTCGGGGCTTTCTGTTCTTTTCCATCGCATCGAAATTTTAAGGAGAGGCCAGGGCCCCACCGGTTCCTGAAAATTCCGATCCCTTCGCGGCTTGCCGCCCTTCTGAAAAGCACCGACTCCGGAGGTGCTTTCTCCCCCTTGCGGGCAAGCTGTTTTCTGCTGCAAAACGAGAATCGTGCAGCAGAAAACACAGCTTGCTATTTGCCCTTTGCAAATACCTTCTGCCCGCTCGCGGACAGAACATTGAAAGAGCCGCCGTAAAACGGGGCAAGGACGGCTTCATTAGCGTCGGGATCGTTCACGAGGCAAAGATACCGACCTATTCAATCGCTTGTACTACAAGTGATTACGCCACTTGCGTCCACTTTGATGCCACACGCGGCCATAGCGGAAAAAGAGCATACAACCCGTGTTTTTAAGGGTTTACTTTGCACGTGAGAACGGATACGGGCAATGACACATCCTCCTGTCCGCACACGTGCGGACGGATGCAGAAAACACCGTGTGCAGAGGAAAAAGCGGGTCTTTGTCCGGATAAGCAAATGCGGTTGCGCATGAGTATAAAATCGGACACGCGCCCATGCACCGGCATACCGGCGTAACAGCCTGCCAGCGCACCAGCATATATGCGTGCCGGCATACCTGCATAAAATCTCATGCCGTCACTTGCCCGGATACGTGAAGAGATGAACGATTACCCGATTGTATAACTAAAAACGCATGGAACAATGAAAGAGAAAACGAAATTCGTGGCCTTCTCCACCCAGAAAGGCGGAGCGGGTAAAACCACCCTCACGGTGCTGGCAGCTTCTTACCTGCACTATGTAAAGGGTTTCAATGTCGCGGTCATCGACTGCGATTATCCCAACACTCCATCGTGGAGATGCGGGAACGTGACCTGAAGCTTGCCCTCGAAGACGAACATTACAAGAGGTTAGCTTACGAACAATTCACCCGGCTTCAAAAGAAAGCCTATCCCGTCGTGGAAAGCAACACGAAAGAGGCGTTGGCCGATGCGACTACCTCCTGCCGCAAGGTGATTTCGATTATGTGTTCTTCGACCTTCCCGGTACGATCAATAACGAGGATCTGATTCATTCCCTGGCCGGAATGGATTATCTCGTCGCCCCGATCAGTGCCGACCGGGTTGTCATGGAAAGCACCCTGAATTACGCGGTTGTGGTAAAAGAGCATATCATGGGCCGCGAGAAGTCCCGGATGAAAGGGCTGTATATGCTATGGAACATGGTGGACGGACGTGAAAAAACAGAGTTATATCAGGTTTACGAGGCGGTAATGAAAGAGCTGGATCTTCCTGTTCTGAAGACCTTCCTGCCTGACACCAAGCGTTTTCGTCGTGAGCAGAACGCCAGCCGTCGCTCTGTCTTCCGCTCCACGCTCTTCCCGGCAGACCGTTCTTTGATCCGGGGCAGCAACCTGGATAAACTCGTGGATGAATTGATCGAACTGTTAAAGTAGGATCTTATGAGCGGAAAAGAACATGACGACGGTTTGGACGCTTCCTTCATCATCAGCCAGGCCAAAAGCCGAAACCGGCCATTACATCCTTACACGCCGGAAAAAGAGGAGGAGGCATCGGCTCTATCGGAACCGTCCGGCGAGGCCGCCTCCTCGTCGGCTACGAAAGAGGAGGGACGCCGCCGAAGAGGGAAAGGCCAGGATTACGAGCGTCTTTTTATCCGGAACGCCCCCTCCAATACCCGAAGCGGCAAAACGGTGTATATCCGCAAGGAGTTTCACGAGCGTATAACCCGGATAGTGCAGGTTATCGGTAAGAACGAACTCTCGCTGTATAGCTACCTGGACAATGTGCTGGAGCAGCATTTCGCTACCTATCAGGAGGAAATTTCGGAACTCTACAAGAAACGGAACTCCGATATTTTTTAGTTATGAACCCAATATTTACAACCTATTAAAAACAATCCATCATGTCAGACAAAGCAATTATTTTATCTGTTATCCTGGCGGCCGTCCTTTGCGTCGCCGTGCCCTTCATCTTCCGCGTGTGCCGCTACCGGCGCAGGATGAAAACCCTTATCGTCCCCGACGGCCCTTCGGGGGAGGTCGCCGTGGGGACTGTCCCCACCCCCGAGGCCGAGTACCTGGCCCGTTACATCTGCCTGCTGCGGCTGCCTTTCGCCGGTAACAAGCACGTGAAGATACGTCCGTCGTATCACGAGCGTATCCGCGAGATCACCCGTGTCATCGGTCGTGGCGACGTGACGATCACGGCCTACGTGGACAAGGTTCTCAAGGCGCACCTGGACGATAACCGGGAAACCATCGAGCGGCTTTTCGAGGAGCGTGAGGCCGTGGCCTCCCTGCAACCCAAAGCGGAGGAGCGATGAACGGGGCGTTGTGGCTGCTGCCCCTCTTTGCCGTGGGGTATGCCTTGTGGGCGTTTTTCCGCCTGCGGCGGATGGAACGCAACGAACCGGCAGACGGGATCGTTGCCGAAGACACTCCCTGCCGACAGGAGATCATCGGCAGGAGCCGCTTTGTCCTCGACCCGCGCCACTCCCGGCCACAAGCTGCCGTAGAATCTGAAACTGAAAAAGTTACGGAAAAAGCCGATATATTTGTGCCCACGAATGTACCCGAACACCCCCGGCAGATTCCGCCGGAAGACCTGGATGAAGTGTTCGGTGTCGCTCCCGAGGGGGAGCCTAACGAACCTCTGGAAATCGACTTTCCGCTGTACGATGAATCTTTCCCGGATGCGGACGCGGAGGAGCCGGATTATGACGAGGATGAAGACGACACCGAAGAGCTGCCCCTTTTGGGCCGCTCGCTTGCCCAGGGGGTTAGTTTTGAACAGATGGGCGAAGCTACCGCCACGTGTACATGATCCACCTTCAACAGACGAGCAAAGGGAGGAAACGGGACGTGTCCTCCTGGGCCTGAAACAGACCGACATGTTCGAGGTCATCGTTTCGGGCCGCCCCGACGGGAACGACAGGGTAAAATCCCTGATCGACACCTACCTCTCGGCCTTTCACCGGCGTATGTCCGAGAGGTCTGCGGAAAGCCCATCTCCGCAGGGTTCGGTTCCCACGGGTTTCGACGTCCGTGAGTTTGTTTAACCCCATAATGACATCACGATGAAAGAAAAAGACTACGGGTAGCGCATGAGGTTACCCGCGAACCACTGAAAAAATCCGAATCAAGAAGTTTAACCCGGTGCGGGGCCTATCCATCCCCGCGCCACAATTCAAACATTATCGAGTTATGAGAAAGAACAAGATTCTTCTTCCGGCGGCATTTCTCTTTGCCGCCATCTCCTCCGCTTTCGCGCAGGGCAACGGCATCGCCGGCATTACGGAGGCTACCAACATGGTAACCAGCTACTTCGATCCCGGAACGAAGCTCATCTACGCGATTGGGGCTGTGGTCGGCCTTATCGGGGGCATCAAGGTCTATAACAAGTTTTCGAGCGGCGACCCCGACACGTCGAAGACCGCCGCGAGCTGGTTCGGCGCGTGTATTTTCCTGATTGTCGCCGCGACGATCCTACGCTCTTTCTTCTTGTAGTCCAACCTGTCATGCAAATAATTATGGAATATGGAATCAACAAGGGAATCGGCAAGAGCGTGGAGTTCCGGGGCCTGAAGGCGCAGTACCTCTTCATCTTCGCGGGCGGCCTGCTGGCCGTCTTCGTGGTGTTCGTCATCCTCTACATGGCAGGGGTCGATCAGTGGGTATGTATCGCTTTCGGCGTTGCGGCGGCTTCGGTGCTGGTCTGGCTTACCTTCCGCCTGAACGCCGTTACGGGGAACACGGGCTGATGAAGCTGCTCGCCGCGCGCCGGCATCCCCGCTACCTGCTCAACCGCAAGTCCCTGCGCCGGTTGCTGAAAAGAAAGGGGGGCCGCGTATGAGAAACATCTTGAAAGCCACCACGCTGGAAAGCAAGTTCCCGCTCCTGGCCGTGGAAGGCGGTTGTATCATCAGCAAGGATGCGGACATAACGGTCGCCTATCGGGTCGAACTCCCGGAGCTGTTCACCGTCACGTCCGCCGAGTACGAGGCGATCCACGCCGCCTGGTGCAAGGCCCTGAAGGTCTTGCCCGAATACAGCGTGGTACACAAGCAGGACTGGTTCATCCGCGAGCGTTACCGCCCGGCCACGGGCGAGGGGGACATGAGTTTCCTCTCCCGCAGTTACGAGCGGCATTTCAACGAGCGTCCGTTCCTGACCCACGCCTGCTTCCTCTACCTGACGAAAACGACGAGGGAGCGTATGCACATGCGTTCAGACTTCTCGACCTCTGCCGGGGCAACATCATTCCCAAAGAGGTAAACCGGGAATCGGCGACAAAATTCCTGGAGGCGGCGGAACAGTTCGAGCGTATTCTGAACGATTCGGGTTTCCTGACCCTTGTCCGCCTCACGGGGGACGAGATCACGGGTACGGCGGATTGTCCGGGCCTGCTGGAGCGGTACTTTTCCCTCTCGCTCTCGGAGACGACTTCTCTTCAGGACATCGAGCTGGGGGCCGAGGTTCTGCGCGTGGGTAACAAACGGGTGTGCCTGCACACGCTCTCGGACACGGAAGACCTGCCGGGGCGCGTGGGTACGGACACCCGTTACGAGCGTCTTTCCACCGACCGTTCGGACTGCCTGCTCTCGTTCGCGGCCCCCGTGGGGCTTCTGCTTTCCTGCGACCACCTTTACAACCAGTACGTGTTCCTGGAAGACAGCGACGAAAACCTGCGTATGTTCGAGAAACGTGCGCGTAACATGCAGTCCCTTTCCCGCTACTCCCGCGGGAACCAGATAAACAAGGAGTGGGTGCGATACGTCGCTGTGTAAGTAATTGTTAAACTTAGATTTAACCCGTTGTTTCGTCAACGGTAGCCTATGGACAGATGCACCAATAGTAATATACTGTATCAAAGCTGTCCAGACAAGGTAGCCCTTCCGAAAGGAGCAGTCAGAACCGTGAGGGAAAGACAATGGCTGTTAGTATCATACAGTCAGGGAGCTTGGCTTGGGTGGTATGGTTAGCGTAAGCGAACTGTCGTCTAAACGTCGTAAGGTTGAAGAAGCCAAAGATACTGATAGGCTTCAGCCCAAAAGGGAAGCAGTCGGTTATTCCTCTCCATTCTGGGAATACACGAACAGAGTACTGCCGGTGTAATAGACAGAACCTAACCCACTTATAAGTTACTTGCACGGAACGTAGTAAGCCCGTATTTCTCCTGCCAATGACAGGTAAGCAGACCGTAAGGAATGCCGAATGGAGTGCGGGTATAGGATTGCAGAAAAAGCGAATGCCACCCTGTAATGGGGTGAATAGGGATTGAAACATCATCCCGCTGCGAAAGCAGGCTGACTTCTGCGGTAGGTGATTCTTTACAAGAAACTTTTAGAACTTTTAAAAGGAGAAAAGCAAATGAACGAAATTAAAAAATCGTGTGCATCGACTGACCAAACGCAGAGCAAATGGGACAGTATAAATTGGCTCAAATGCGAAGCTGCGGTTCAAAAGCTACAAGCGCGTATTGTAAAGGCTCAAAAAGAGGGTCGCCACAACAAGGTCAAAGCCTTGCAGTGGACACTGACCCACTCGTTTTACGCTAAAGCATTAGCGGTAAGACGTGTAACTTCCAATAATGGGAGTAAAACGGCTGGCGTCGATATGGTAACATGGAAAACGCCAGATGCTAAAGTGTGTGCAATAACCGAACTGAAAAGGAGAGGTTATACACCCCAACCTCTGAGACGAGTACATATCAGAAAGAGTAACGGGAAATTAAGACCATTGGGTATACCAACTATGAAAGACCGGGCTATGCAGGCATTGTATCTGATGGCACTGGCTCCCGTAGCTGAAACAACGGCTGATGCCAATTCTTATGGTTTCAGAAAAGAAAGGAGCACGGCAGATGCCGTTCAACAATGCTTCAATGACCTGGCAAGGACGACATCCCCACAATGGATCTTAGAAGGTGATATCAAAGGTTGTTTCGACCATATCAGTCATGAATGGTTGCTTGACAATATCCCTATGGATAAAGTTTTGCTCCGTAAATGGTTGAAAAGTGGATTTATTTTCAACAAGCAACTTTTTCCGACAGAGGAGGGAACTCCTCAAGGCGGCATCATCTCCCCAACTCTTGCAAATATGACTTTGGACGGACTGGAAAAACTGCTTGCCGATAGCTTTCCGATAAACCGCTCGAAGAAAAATTACTATACTCCTATGATAAATCTTGTTCGCTACGCGGATGATTTTATTATCACAGGAGAGAGTAAGGAGTTGTTGGAGAACCATGTTAAACCATTAGTCATTGAGTTTCTTCAAGCAAGAGGGCTTACCTTATCAGAAGAAAAGACTAAGATAACTCATATAGAAGAAGGGTTTGATTTTCTTGGGTTCAATATCAGAAAATATAAAGGCAAGTTTATCACAAAACCATCCAAGAAGAGTCGAAAGAGATTTTTAGATAAGGTTCGTGAAATAGTGGACAAGAACAAGTCTTCTAAGCAACAATCTTTGATACGATTGCTAAACCCAGTCATTAGAGGATGGGCGAACTACTACAAGGGGTGTTCTGCATCGGAAACTTTCCGTAAAACAGATGCACAAATTTTCAACAAACTATGGCGATGGTCTCGCAGAAGACATCCCAAAAAAGGTAAACGATGGATTGCCAACAAGTATTATCACACTGTAAGAGGTAGAAGCTGGACTTTTGCCGTACCGCTTGAAAACAGGAAAGTGGATAAATACCACACTCTTGTGAGATTGTCGGATACGAAAATAAAGCGACATATCAAAATCCGCAGTGAGGCCAACCCATATGATGCCGATTGGAAAGATTTCTTCGATCAATACAAGACCCGAAGAATGCTTGCACACTTAGACGGCAAGCAATATATCTATCGCCTGTGGAATCAGCAAATGCAATGTTGCCCTGTGTGTGGCAAGCACATCACACGGGAAACTCCCTGGAAAATTACTGAAATGACAGGGAGCAGTAGAAAGGCGAAAGTCCTAATACATGATCATTGCAGCCGAATTACTAACAGAAATAAATGGAAGTTACTATGAGCCGGCTTTTAGTTACAAATAAAAGTTTTGAATTGCTTGAGCCGTATGAGGGGAAACTCTCACGTACGGTTCTTAGAGGGGAAAGCTCCCGTAAGGGGGCTGACCTACTCGACATCGACCAGTATCTCAACGAGGCGCACTCGTTCGGTCTTCAATCCGTCCGGGCCCATTTCAACGTGCTGGCCTGGTCGGACGACGTGCAGGAGCTCCGGCATATCCGCAACGATGTGGGCAGCCAGCTCGCTCTGATGGAGTGCCGCCCGCGCCACAACACCGTGGACGCCGCCACGCTCTACTGGCGGGTATGCCGGGCAACGCGGGAGATTTCCCCGCCGAGGAATCGTTCTACACGTTCATCGAGCCCGCGGTCTGTTTCTTCACGGAGGAAACCAACTATAAATCCTCGTCCAGCCCTTTCGGCATCAAGCTGTGCGACCGCGTAAGCGGCAGGCCCCTGCACCTGGACATCTCGGACGAACCGATGAAAAAAGGGATCATTACGAATAGGAATAAATTCGTGTTAGGCGGCTCGGGGTCAGGCAAGTCATTCTTTATGAATCATTTAGTCCGCCAATACTGGGAGCAGGGCACGCATGTCGTGCTGGTGGATACCGGTAACAGCTACCAGGGTCTTTGCGAGCTGATCCGGCGTAAGACCAAAGGTGAGGACGGCGTGTATTTTACCTATACCGAGGAACATCCCATCAGTTTCAATCCGTTCTACACCGACGACTACTATTTCGACGTGGAGAAGAAGGACAGCATCAAGACGCTGCTGCTGACACTCTGGAAAACCGAGGACGACAAGATCACGAAGACCGAGAGCGGCGAGCTGGGCAGTGCCGTGAACGCCTATATCGAGCGTATCCGCGCCGACCGGAATATCGTGCCGTGTTTTGACAGTTTCTACGAGTACCTGCGGGACGACTACCGCCGCGAGCTGGAGGAGCGGGAGATCCGGGTCAGCCGCGAGGATTTCAACATCGACAACATGCTCATCACCCTGCGGCAGTATTACAAGGGCGGACGCTACGACTTCCTTCTGAACTCCCGGGCCAACATCGACCTGCTCTCGAAGCGCTTCGTGGTCTTCGAGGTGGATTCCATCAAGGAAAACAAGGAGCTTTTTCCCGTGGTCACCATCATCATCATGGAGGCTTTCATAAACAAGATGAGACGGCTCAAGGGGGTACGCAAACAGCTCATCGTCGAGGAGGCCTGGAAGGCGCTCTCTACGGCCAATATGGCTGAATATCTGCGTTATATGTATAAAACCGTCCGCAAATACTACGGTGAGGCCATCGTGGTGACGCAGGAGGTCGAGGACATCATTTCCAGCCCGGTGGTCAAGGAGGCGATCATCAACAACTCGGACTGCAAGATCCTGCTCGACCAGCGCAAGTTCATGAACCGTTTCGACGCGATTCAGTCCTTGTTGGGGCTGACCGACAAGGAGAAGGCGCAGATTCTCTCGATCAACCAGTCCAACGACCCTTCCCGTAAATACAAGGAGGTCTGGATCGGTCTGGGCGGCGTTCAGTCGGCGGTCTATGCCACGGAGGTCAGCGTCCCGGAGTACCTGCCTACACGACCGAGGAAACGGAGAAAGTGGAGGTACAGCGGCTTGCCGGCGAGCTGGGCGGTGATATGGAACTGGCGATCAGGCAGCTCGCCGAGGGCAAACGTTAAAGGGAGGGCAGGCCATGTATCGCAAGTGTATCGGATCAGACCCCACGGCGGCGCGTTTGGACTTCGCGCTGTACGAGGTGGCGGGCGAGTGGGAAAGCCGCTCGGGTTCTCCCCGGGTTCGCATCTACCGCAACCCGGGACGCCGGGGCGGCGGTTTTTACGTGGAGGTGTCCTACAAGGACGGGACACGCTTCTCCCGTCCCGTAAGGAAGTATTGGGGAGGTATCCGTTACTTCGACCTCTACGGGTATGTCGCCCTGGCCTACGATGCGGGGCGCGAGGTGCTCCAGCTCTCCGCCTACGGGGATTATTACCGGGCGTCGGAATGACCGCCCAAGTATTCACGAATTAAATAATGAAAAGGATGAAACGATTGATTTTAACGCTGTTCGTGGGGCTTCTTTGCTTCACGTACCAGGCAAAAGCGCAGTGGACGGTCATCGACCCGTCGAACCTCGTTCAGAACATCAAGAGCGCGGTTCAAAGCTCGACCACGGCGACCAACATGGTCAAGTCGCTGCAAGAGAGTATCAAGATTTATAACCAGAGCAAGGCTTACTACGACGCCCTCAAATCGGTGCATAACATCATCAAGGATGCCCGGAAGGTGAAGCTGACGCTCGAAATGGTCAGCGAGATCACGGAAATCTACACCTCGGGATTCAACCGTATGGTTTCAGACCCGAACTTCACGGTGGACGAGCTGGCGGCGATCTCGGCGGGTTACGCCCGGCTGCTGGAGGAGGGTGGCGCGCTGGTGGCGGAACTCAAGACGGTCATAACCGGCGGCAACGGCCTCTCGCTCTCGGACAAGGAGCGGATGGACGTGGTGGATCAGGTTTACACGAAGATGCTGGAGTACCGCAACCTCACGCGCTATTACACGCGCAAGACCATCTCCGTGTCCTTCATCCGCAGCCGCGAAAAGGGCGACGCGCACCGGGTGCTGGCACTTTACGGGAACCCGAACGACAGATATTGGTAACCTGAAAACGGAGGCAGTCATGGATTTCGACAATTTACACCAGGTTCTCCGGAACCTGTATCAGGAGATGATGCCGCTATGCGGCGACATGATCGGGGTGGCGAAAGGTATCGCCGGCCTGGGTGCGCTCTTTTACGTGGCTTACCGGGTATGGAAGGCACTGGCCAATGCGGAGCCTATCGACGTGTTCCCGCTCCTGCGGCCTTTCGCCATCGGCTTGTGCGTGATGTTCTTTCCCACCGTGGTTCTGGGGACGATCAACGCCGTGATGTCGCCCGTGGTGCAGGGCACGCACGCCATACTGGAGGGGCAGACATTGGATTTGCAGGCATACCAGCAACAGAAGGACGATTTGGAAGCCGAGGCCCGCAGGCGCGAGGGCAAGGCTTGGTTAGTGGACGACGAGGTGTATGAACAACGGCTTGCGGATATGGGTATCACGGATTTGGGCGAGATTATCAGCATGTGGGCCGAACGCACGTGGTACGACATCAAGGCCGGTTTCCGGCAGCTTGTCCGGGACTTTTTCGAGTTGTTGTTCAACGCCGCGGGGCTTACCATCGACACGCTGCGGACATTCTTTTTAGTCGTGCTGTCGATTCTGGGGCCCTTGTCGTTCGCCCTCTCCATTTACGACGGCTTTCACTCGACGCTCGCGAGCTGGATTTCCCGCTATATCAGCGTGTACCTTTGGCTTCCCATCGCCGACCTGTTCTCCGCGGTGCTGGCCAAGATCCAGACGTTGATGCTCCAGGCGGACGTCCTGGCCCTGCAAGACCCCAACTACATTCCCGACAGCGGCAGCGGTGTCTATATTATCTTTTTGATTATAGGTATCATAGGCTATTTCACGATCCCCACCGTTGCCGAGTGGGTGATCCAGTCGGGCGGAGCCGGCGGGGCTATGGGCGGTATCAACAAGGCCGGGGCATTCGCCACGGGTGTCGTGGGCGGTATCGCCGGCAACATGATCGGCCGCACGTTCGGGCGTCGCGGCGGTGGCGGTTCCTCCTCCGGTAACGGCGGCGGTGGCCCGGCTTCGGGCAGTGCCCCCAACGGGCGCAACCTGGCAACACAAGGTAATAGTAATCATTCATAACAATTTGGACAATGGAATTCAAGTCATTAAAAAACATCGAAACAAGTTTCAGGCAGATTCGGCTTTTCGGTATCGTGTTCCTCTGCCTGTGCGCGCTGGTATCCGTGTTCAGCGTGGTCGCGAGCTTCCGTTTCGCCGAAAAGCAGCGCGAGAAGATCTACGTCCTGGACGGGGGCAAGTCGCTGATGCTGGCGCTCTCGCAGGATTTGAGCCAGAACCGCCCCGTGGAGGCGCGCGAACATATCCGGCGTTTTCACGAGTTGTTCTTTACCCTCTCGCCCGACCGTGCGGCCATCGAAAGCAACATCAACCGCGCGCTGTTCCTGGTCGATAAGAGTGCCTTCGCCTATTACCAGGACATGCAGGAGAAAGGTTACTACAACCGTGTGGTGTCGGGGAACATCAGCCAGCGTATCGAGGTGGACTCCGTGGTGTGCGACTTCAACGCTATCCCTACCGGGCCATGACCTATGCCCGGCAAATGATTGTCCGCGAGAGCAACATCACCGAGCGTTCGCTGGTCACGCGCTGCGAGCTGATCAACTCGGGGCGTTCGGACAATAACCCGCAGGGTTTCATCATGGAGAAATTCGAGATTCTGGAGAACCGCGATTTACGTACATTAAAAAGATAAGGCTATGGCAAAGAAGAGAATAAAGGCTTTCGGGGAGTGGGTCGAAGACCACCTGCGCCGCGCTTGCGGGGCGCTCTCGCCCGATAAGCGGATTATCGTGATCCTCACGCTGCTCTTGTTCTTTTCCGTCTTGTCGCTCTACTTTACCGTGTCTTCCATCTACCGCTTCGGCAAGGGAGCCGGGGAACGGATGCAGATACGGCATATCGAGCGGCTGGAACTGGAATTAAGACAACGGCAGGAGGCCGACAGTGTAAAACATCTAAAAGATTTCAATTATGACGACGAACGAAAAACAGAATAAACAGCCGGAGGCGGGGAAAAAGGAACTCACGCCCCGGCAGATACAGATGCGGAAGAAGATGGTGGTCTTCCCGCTCTTTTTCCTGGCCTTTGCCGGGTGCATGTGGCTGATCTTCTCCCCCGGCGAAAAAGAACGGGAGGAGCCTTCGGCGGGTTTCAACACGGAGCTGCCGACCCCGGAATCGGAGGGTATCCTCTCGGACAAGCGTGATGCCTACGTGCAGGAGGAGATGCGGCGCAGGGAGCGGGAAAAGATGCGCTCCTTGCAGGATTTCGCGTTCGGGATGGAGGACGAGGAGGAAGAGCCCGTCATGCCCGCTGCCGTGCCGGATAAGTCTTCCGGCTCTGCCGGCGGTTCGTCGGGAGCTTTCCGGACTTCCCGTGCCGCCTATGCCGACATCAACCGCCAGTTAGGCAGTTTCTACGAGGAGACCGCCGGTGAAACGGGGGAAGAGCGCGAGATGCAGGCCCGCATCGAGGAACTGGAACGCCGCCTGGAAGAACAGCAGGCGCAGAAAACGGCCCAGGAGGAGCAGGTGGCGCTGCTGGAGAAGTCCTACGAGATCGCCGCCCGCTATATGAATGGCGGTCAGGCCCCTGAAGCCCCGCGTCAGAAGACCTCCGTTTCCGGCAAGGCTTCCGTGCAGCCCGTGCGCCAGGTGCGCCGTAACATCGTGTCGCTGCTCGCCGCCCCGCTGCCCGATTCGGTCTTCGCCCGTGAGTTCGTCAAGCCCCGGAACTGGGGTTTCAACACGGTGGGGAGCGACCTTCGCGAGCCCGAGCGCAACAGTATCCGTGCCGCCGTGCAGCAAACCGTGACGCTCACCGATGGCGGGGAGGTTACTTTCCGGCTGCTGGAACCGATGATGGCGGGAGATCTGCTCATCCCCTCGGGTACGCCCGTAACGGGGGCGGCGAGGATCAACGGCGAACGGCTGACGGTCAAGGTCAGCGCTGTCCAGCACGGCGGGGCGGTCGTTCCGGTCGATCTGTCGGTCTATGACACGAACGGCAACGAGGGTATTCCCGTGCCGGGGTCGGAAGAACTCAATGCCGTGAAGGAGATCGCCGCCAATATGGGCGCGGGCATGGGCAGCAGTATCACGATCACGGACGATGCCGGTTCGCAACTGCTCTCCGACCTGGGGCGCAGCGCCATCCAGGGCGTGTCGCAATACGTGAGCAAGAAGATGCGCTCGGTCAAGGTCACGCTCAAGGCCGGTTACAGCGTCCTGCTACTCCCGCCCCTTCAATAAGGGTACAAACGACGTACTTCCGTACACCACTGAAAAAATCCATTTTTATCAACAATCAAAAATTTATCGAGTATGAAAAAGATTCTTCTGGCACTCGCTTTTATCGGGTGCATGTTCGCTGCCCACGCGCAGGAAAAGCCCTCCACGGGCGATTTGTACGACGGTCTTACCCGTCCGCTGACCTTCAACCGGGTTATCCCGCCCTACGCGCTGGAGGTGACGTTCAGCAAGACCGTGCATGTGATTTTCCCCTCGGCCATCCGTTACGTCGATCTGGGGTCTTCGGATCTTCTGGCGGCGAAAGCCGACGGCACGGAAAACGTGCTGCGTGTAAAGGCGGCCCTGCGTGATTTCTCGCGCGAGAGCAACCTTTCGGTCATTACCGAGGACGGGGCCTATTACAGCTTCAATGTCAAGTATGCCGACGAGCCGGTGAAACTGTCGGTCGAGATGGCGGACTTCCTGCATGACGGGGAGGCGGTAAACCGCCCCAATAATGCGCTGGACATCTATTTGCAGGAGTTGGGATGCGAATCTCCGCTGCTGGTCAAACTGATCATGCAGTCCATTTACAAGAATGACCGCCGCGAGATCAAGCATATCGGTTGCAAGCGTTTCGGGGTACAATACCTCCTCAAAGGTATCTACGTGCATAACGACCTGCTTTATTTCCACCTCCAACTGAAGAACTCCTCCAACGTGCCTTTCAACGTGGACTACCTGACGTTCAAGATTACGGACAAGAAGGTGGCCAAACGCACGGCCATCCAGGAGCAGGTCGTATGGCCCGTGCGTGCGTACAACAACGTGCAGGTCATCGGCGGCAAGCGTACCGAGCGCATGTCTTCACGCTCCCGAAGTTCACGCTGGCCGACGACAAGCAGCTGGTCGTGGAACTGCACGAGCAGCAGGGCGGGCGACACCAGACTTTCACGGTGGAGAATGCCGACCTGGTGCGCGCACGTGTTATCAACGAGTTAAAGGTAAAGTGATATGAAACGGGCGATATTCATTCTCACGCTGGGGTTATGCCTCCTCCTTTCGGACGGGGCGCACGCCCAGCGTGCCCTGCCCGCCATGCGCGGGCTGGAAATACGGGGAGGCATGACCGACGGCTTCTATACCCGGGACAGCCGCAGCGAAACGGGCTACTGGTTCGGGCTGGCCATGAGCCGCTACGCGAAGAATGCCGACAAGTGGGTGTTCGGCGCGGAGTTCCTGAACCGTTATTACCCCTACAAGTCGGAACGTATCCCTGTGGCGCAGTTCACTGCCGAGGGCGGTTACTATTACAAGTTCCTCGCCGACCCGTCCAGGACTTTTTTCTTCTACCTCGGCGGCTCGGCGCTGGCCGGTTACGAGAGTGTGAACCGGGGCGAAAGGCGGCTCTATGACGGCTCTACGCTCCGCCACCGCGACCGTTTCCTCTATGGCGGGGCCGTCACGCTGGAGGTCGATGCGTACCTGACCGACAGGATTATCCTCTCGCTGACGGGGCGTGAGCGTATCCTATGGGGCACTACAACGGGACATTTCCACGCGCAGTTCGGCCTGGGCGTGAAATTCATAATCCATTAAACTTGCAAGCGACATGAAAAAGATGAAAAAGATATTGGCCCTGGCGGTCTGGATCGCCGCCCTGGGTCTTTTATGCGCATCCTGCGACAACGGGCTGGATATACAGCAGGCGTACACGTTCTCTCTGGAAACGATGCCCGTTCAGAAGCGAATCTCCGTTGGTGAAACCGTTGAAATCCGCTGCACGCTCGTGCGGGAGGGGAGATATGACGGCGCGCGTTACACGATCCGCTATTTCCAGCCCGACGGGCGCGGTGAGTTGAGGACGGACGACGGTACGGTGTTCCTGCCCAACGACCGCTATCCGCTCGACCGTGAGGTGTTCCGCCTCTATTACACATCGCGCAGCGATGACCAGCAGACCATCGACGTCTATGTCGAGGACAACACGGGTCAGGTCGTGAAGACCTCCTTCACGTTCCAGAGCGAGAACGGGACGGAGGAAACGGAACGATAACGGAATATGTCTAACCAAGAGAAGCGCCCGGATGACGGGCGCTTTCCATAAATACTGAAAACCATGACAGAGCAAGAGAGAATAGATATAGCCTATCTCGACACGGGGGTGTACGAGAACCCGTGGCGTGAGAACCTTTTCGAGACGCTGCCCGAGGATCGGAAAACGGCGGAGGTCTGCCGTTTCGCCATCAAGAAATCGGCTTTCAACATCGAGTTCGTTCCCGAAGCGATGAAAACGCCGGAACTTTGTCTTGCCGCGGCCGGCCACCGGGGCGAAACACTGAAATTCGTCCCTGACCGTCTGAAGACACCGAAAATGTGCCGTGCCGCCGTCGATAGCAACAGCTACGCGCTGTATTACGTTCCGGAGGGGTTGAAGACCCCCGAACTGTGCATGGCGGCCGTGAAGCGCAACGGCCTGGTGCTGGAGGCCGTTCCCGGGGAATTGAGGACGCCGCAAATATGCCGTGCGGCGTTGAAAGCGGTGGACAGTGCCGATTACAAGATACTCCCTTACATTCCGTATCCCGATATATGCCTGGAAGGCTGAAAAAATTCGGGATGTCGTTCGTGGACAAGTTCGAGATTTTCGCCTCCATTGCCCCGGAGGTCATGACCGGGGAACTGGCCCTTCACGGCGTGGGGATGGACGCGTCCTGCCTTTCGCTCGTGCCGGTGGAACTGCGTACCGAGGCAGTCTGCCTGCGTGCCGTCAGCGGGGACGGCATCCTGCTCCATGAAGTGCCGGAGGAGTTACGCACGGAACGGGTCTGCGAGGCCGCCGTGTCCTCGAACTACCTGGCGCTGGAGTACGTTCCGAAGCATCTGAAAACCGACCGTCTGTGCAGGATGGCGCTGGAGCGCGATCCCCTGGCCATCCGCTTTTTCAGCCCCGAACAGCTCACGCCGGAGGTCTGCAACCGGGCGTTGGCCCGTGCCGACGACCTGCGTGTCCTCCGCTATATCCCTTTCGAGGATATACACATGAAGGCGTTGGGGTTCTATTGCACGAATTACGATAAGACCTTCGATTTTTTGCAGCACATGAACCCGGCACACGTCACGCCGAGGGTGGCCCGGGAGATCTTCGCCCTGGAGCCGGAGCTGTTCTACAACTTTCCCGACCACGCCAAGAACGAGGAGATGTGCCGCCGGGCCGTCGGGCACGACGGGAGCTACCTGCAATATGTCCCCGAGAAGTGGAAAACGCCGGAGTTGTGCATGGAGCCATACGGCGCAGTCCCTATGCCATCGCCCACCTGCCCGAGAGCATGAAAAGCCCGGATCTATACATGAGCCTGGTGCGGGAGAACCCGCAAAACCTGAAAGGCGTCCCCCGCGAAGCCCGGACGCCGGAGATGAGCCGGGAGGCTTTCGAGCGTACCTACGGGAAGGACAAAACCGATTTCTCGGTTATCAGCGCGTTGAGCGACCCCGCCCTGGTCTTGCAGGTGTTCCGCGAGCAGGACGACCCGCAGCAGATACACCGGTTGATGAGTGTCCTGCACCTGAACCGCCGGCTTGTAACGGAGGAGGTGGCGTTGGAGCCGTTCGCAAGGATGCGGGGGTGCTGTATGACATTCCCCAGACGGCCATCACGCCGCTCGTGGCCGATACGGCCGTGCGGGGCGACCCGAGGATGATCCAGTGGGTTCCGAGGGAGCTTCGCACGGCGGATCTGTGCCTCTATGCCGAGGCCGCCCATCCCGAGTTGCGGGTTTACGTTCCCGACGAGATAGCAAAGGGACGTAACATCTATTCGTTCCACCGTCAGGTGGACGCGAAATTGCGGCAGCCGCTCGAATACGAACAATACAAGACCCTCTACTCGGGCGGCGCGGTGCGTGTGAACAACGTGTGGACGTCGGTTGCGGGTGAGATTGACTGCTGCGAGGTGCGTTACGACCGTAAGACGGAGAAACTCAAACTGCGTATCGTCGAACCGCCCAGGGAGAAGAAGGCGCAGCCGAAGGTCGCGCCCCGCAAACCCGCCCGGGGGCCAAAATTGTAGGACGGCGGGTAGTTCTTTGGCAGGAAGGTTGTTAAAAATCGCACGTATTGTCGCCGATACCCGGATGAAATCGTTATATTTGCAATCGAATCCTCCGGCGGCGTGCCGCCGGGCGATTTACATACGGAAGGAACACATTATGGTGGGGCATTGAAAACAGCCAAATTTTAATCCGCTCGCAAAATAATGGGTAGTTCTCTTCTTCATCGTCGTGTCTATATGCGTCAAGCGTATGCGATAGCGGCGTGGGGAGAAATTATCTATCGAGTGGATGGGTGCTTGGCTGTACCTCAATGCCGGTATTTAACGTATTCTCACGCCTTTTTCGTATGGTATTTGTCTGAACCTAAAGAAAAGCGATATGGAAACGAAATCGACAAATGAGGTAAAGGGTGATTACGACCGGGTATCGGCGAGTGAATGCCTGGGGTCGCTAATCGAGTTGCACGGGATTGTCATGGAAGACGATCTGTTCGTCATTCCCGATGCGGATGGCACGGCAGTATTATACAATGACGGGAAGATACGTTTTGACGAGATCGCCGACATCGAGGTCGGCTCGGTGTTCGTGGGCATCCTGCTCCGCAACGGCTATCTGTTCTACCTTTCCCGTACCGAACCGCTCAAGACGTGCATATACACGCATGGCGGGTGGGGTTCAATCTCTGAAATTTCTCCCCGTGGCATTGCCGGACATATCGGGCGTGAACTGCACGGGAAGCTGGGCGACCATACGGCGGTCGATTGACGGGAAACAAAAAAATCGGACGGTTGTTATCGTCCGATTTTTCGCGTCGTATTTTCACGGCCGTTGCCCGCCGTGTTCCCGTTTCCGCCTTTGCAGGGCGAGCAGTTGCCGCAACATGTAGGCATGGTTTTCCCCCACGGTATGCCCCGAGGGCATCAGGTAGGGACTTGCGAGGCACTCCCGGCATTGGCGTACCGCCTCTTTTAAGTCGGTAACGGTTATTTCCGCTCCCGTGATGTCTTTAATCTTTGTTTCCATTCTTGTCCTGTTTTTTGGGTTCGTACCAACTGTCCCGGTAATTTTCTCCCACGAGCGAGAAAATTCCGCTCATGCCGCTTTCAGCGGCGAAATTTTTGGCTTCCCATATACCGGAAAACTCTCCCAGCAGCCGGTAGCCGATGAATAATTTGTACTTGCGCATGATTTTATCGTTTTTCCAGGTTGATAATCGGTGTGTTCTTTTGCAGCCATTCCTTCACGCTGTCCATGTTGTATTCGGATGTGATAACCGCCGTTCGGTCGTCGATTTCGGTGAAGCGCGTAGTTTCATACCCGTCGATCCACTGCTTCAGCGTGGCAACGCCCCACACCTGCGGGTCGTCGAACATGGTGTCGAGCCGCCCGATACCCTCGCCGAAGGTTACGAGCAGCGTTTCATAGGAGATTTCCTTGTTTACTTCATTCGTTTTCATATTCTCGCTTTTTACGGGCGGCTTTTGCCGCCCCGAAATTTTTTAATCAGACAAGTTCCACTCTAACCCTGCTCATGTTCGCCCAGAACACGCCGTTGCAGTAGTAGGCGTAGCGTTATGCCAGTTGCTCCTGCGGCGTATCACGTCCTGCTCGGGTGGTCGTATCTCGATACTCGTGGTGTAGATGTTGTGTCCCACGGTAATGACGAGGTTGCACCTTCGCCATATCTCGGAATGGGTTTTGAACCCGTTTTTCCCCTCGACGAGCGCAAGGGCCGTCTTGACTGCTTCCCGAACTTCCCAATCCCACTCCCCGAAGGGTTTGAGCGGGCGTGCCATGTAGCTTTTATAGATGATTTTCATTGTTATGTTTTTTTGTAGGGCGCTTTCGCCGCCCCGATTTTATAATTCGACAATCCTTTCCACTCTGCCGTACAACATGGAGCGTATGCTCGTCTTGTCCACGCCCTTATATTCCGTGTAATGCCCGTACTGCTTTACCACGAATGTTTTCAGTACATCGACAAAGTTGAAACGATACCCTAAAAGCAGAATGGAGTCCTTGAAATAGGTGTTATGGTTTACCTCACGGGTAATCCAGTCTTTCTCCTCACGGGTGAGCGTTCCCCCGTCATTGAGCCGTTTGCGTAATATGTACGCTTTTGAGCCTGCAAGGCTTTCGAGTGCGGGAACGTCCCACGACACGAATTTATATGCTATTTGGTTCATTCTATTTTGTTTTTGCGGGCGGCTTTCGCCGCCCCGATTTTTATGCTGTCATTCGTTTCCGTATAAGGGACATGTTCCCCTTCATCAGTTTCAGTATTTGCCCGTGGTATGGGGTATTCTTGTTACACACGCCACGGCTCTGCACGACCTCCATGCGTTTTAGGGACACCTCTATCGTTTCGATACGTTTGCCGTCGATTGTGGCCGAGAGTATGAGCGAGTCGGCTTTCAGATAGTATTCGTTGGTAAACACGCAGTGGTGCATGGCCTCGCCCTCCTGCCGTATGGCTTCAACGCTGTCCAATACCTTGATGCGGATTTCCCCGTCGGAAAACTCCACTCCGAAAAACCGTCCTTTGGCTTTGACAAACGAGGCTTCCTGTTCCAACGCCTTGCGCCGTTCCTCCTGCCGCCGTTCCATTTGCATGTGCCGCCGTTTTTTAGCCATGTAGAGGTCATGCGCTGCGGGCAGGTCTGCGGGACACACGAAATGGGCGTTATGCAGGTCTTTCCCGAAAAATCGCAGCAGGTCGATGTAGTCGCACCATTCCGTCGGTTTCCCGATAGCGTACCCGTTACGGATGGCGATACGGATGGCCGGCCAATAGTCGGCGATATTGCGGGAGGAACGGGCGAAAAATCGCACGAGTGCCGTTTGTCCCGCTTTAAGCAGCGTTTCGGCCTTGTTCTCCGAGAGCAGCAGGTGGATAAGGTCGAAAGGGGTTACATCGGGGAGTTGTTTGCCGTAACCGCTTCGGCGCAGTTCGGGGATAAGCCGTTGCCGGGGATAGATGCGTGTGGGCGTGATGTTGTATTTCCCGTCGTTCTCCGCCCGCAGTTCCAATGCGCTCGACCAACTCCACCCGTGAACGAAGAAGCCCATCGGGCGCAGCCGTGCGAAGGTTGCGGAGCGTCCGTCGGGGGCAATCCACCGCTGTACGGCTTCGATATGGGTGTAAACGGGTGTCTGTCCCACTTTCGCCCAACACTCGATATAGACGAAGCGCAGGACTTGAAAACCTTGCAGCGGGTTACGATGCACAAATACTCGTAATCGTTGAACTTGCGGCGCAGGGTGGTTTCCACTTTCAGCGTGGTGTGGCAGTGCGGACACTCGCACCCTAACAGATTGTCCGTGAGTTCTCCGTTTTCGCTCTGCCACGTGTGGCCGCACTCGGTGCAGGTGATAAGTCCTTTCGGCGTGCGGCGTCCGATATGCTCGATGCAGTTCTTGTACCCCCATTCGATTTGTGCGGGGGTAAGCGGCGGCAGGTGTTTGCTTGCCGCCACAACGCTCTGTTGGAATTTTGTTCTCGGTTTCATAACTAAAATAGACTGGGCATTAGTTTGTTATCTTCGATTTTCTTGGGTTTGGACTTGGCTTTCGCCAACTTGGCGTAGGCTTCGCTCTCGGCCTTCCGTATGGCGTTCCGCCGTGCCTCGGCTTTTTCCTCCTCGGTCAGTTCAACGGTGTGATTGACCACTACCTTGCAACTGACGGGTTTGCCGATGTCGATGTCCTCCTCGTCGTAATAGTGGAGTGCCATAGAGTATATTTCCTCGTCGGCAAACCCGTTGCAACCGCTCTGCCGTACTTGGTTGATGATGAAAGTGCAGCAATCGTCAATGTTCTTTTTCGGGTTGGCGTATCGGGGTGCGAAAAGTTCGTCCTCCCGTGCCCGTGCGTCGAGATAGTTCTGTATCGTCAGTTTGAAATAATCTGTTCCTTGTGCCATGATTTTTTGGTATTGTGGGGCGGCGAGCGCCCCGTGTTCAACATTTATTCGTCCTTTCCGAGAAGCCGCCGCACCTCGTCCTCTTTGGTCTTTTGGAAAATCCATCCCGCTCTCTTCTGCCCGTCATGCGTCAGCCGTGCGTTGAAGCGTCCCCCGAGTGCGTGAAGGGCGTCCTTGACGGGCTTGGTGTCCCCGAATACGGCTATCGCCTTCTCGGAATAGTCCACGATGATAAACCCGCCTTGCACGCTCGTTTCAGTGCGTTCCGCCCGTTTTTCGTCTTTCGGCTCGGGCAGACATATATTCTCCTCGTTTCCTGCGATATATGCCAGCCTGTCGATGTACCTTCACGGTGTAGTGGGTCAGTTTGCAGACACTCCACCGTATTTCGGACTTTTGCCGAGCGTGAAAACGGGATAGCGGTGTTCGTTCTTGGGGTCGTATTCGGAGAGGTGCGCCGTTTGCGGGAAATTGGCCGCCGCCTTTCTCAACTCCCCGAAGTCGTTGCGGGAGGTGGCCGAAAAGCCGAGAATGACGGTACGCACGCTTCGGGTGGTCGAACACTCGTAAGAGGGGTCAGTGTATTCCGTTTCGTTGAGTTCGGCGATGATTACGCCCTGCACCCCTTCGGGCATGATGCGGCGTAACCTCTGCGCCCCTATTTCCGCTATGCGTCATGCTCGGCTTTCTCTTTGGCGGCGGCGATGGCCTGCGCCGTGGCTTGCTCTTCCGCCTGCCCCACGAGCAAAGCCACCTCGAAAGCGTCCATGAACTCGGGGTTCACGTCGTCGTAGTACCTGCCGATACCGAATGTTTGCGAGAGGGGTCGCAGAATGTCCGTTTGGCTGATTTCCTTTGTTTCGGTATTGACCATGTGGTACACGTAGCCACGGGCGGTGTGTTCCACCTTGTAAACGACGTAACGCTTTCTGCTCGCACCCGCACCGATACCGATGATTACCTGGTTTTTCTTGACTACCTGCACCTGCGTGTCCGTGGTAGTCGCTCCGAATAATGAAATGTACTTTGTCATACCTGTAATAATTTAGAAGATGTGAGTGAATAGGAAATAGAAAAAGCCGGTTAGAGCCACGAGAGAAACAAGGCAGGAGAAAATGCCCCGCAGGATGTCATAACAGAACGTGAAGCCCAAAACGACCCAAATAAAGTCGATACCCCACACGTGGAAGCCCAAAGCCACCGCCCCGACCTTTACCGCCAACCCGACCTTTGCCTTTATGCCAAGTGGAAGGTTGGAGGATTTCTGTTTCCATTTATTTTTCTCTTCGTTTCTCATAACCTTTGACTTTTTTTTTTATGCCGTAGCGGAGCCGGTATGGATGGAATCTGTTTCGGTAGCATCAAAAGGTGTAGGGGATAGCTGCTGCAAGATTTTGTCGGAAAATACGCTCGCCCGCAGGAAAGAGGAAGATTTTGCGGCAAACCGCCCCGCGGCCCGATCTTGCAGCAGCGTGAGCCCCGTAACTACCTTTGCTACTGACAACAGATTTCCATACCGCGCTCCGCGGCATGAAAAAAAGAGAGGAAAAGGTTATGGGAGAGAAACGGGGAGAAAACGATATGCCGTGAACGCTCGCGAAAGTCGGTTCACGGCTCACCCTGCATGGAATGATAAATCGCCCGCGAACATTTCCTTTCACGGGCGATTGGCGTATCGGAGCGTGCCGATCCCGTATCGGCGGAGGATCGTTTCCGCCGGACGTGGCGCCACTCGCTGCCACTTTTAAGACGGATACGTCCATATGCCACTGGCTGATAACAAGATACTGTCCATTTGTGTACTTTTGGGCATCCGGGAAACAAAAAATGAAACAGAACATGGAAATAATAAGTATGGACGTGAAGGCTTTCGACGCGCTGGCAGGGCACGTGGAAGCCATTGAAAGAAAAGCCGAGGCGTTATGCCGCAGGCAGGAGGACGTGAGTTTGAAAAAATGGCTGGACAACCAGGATGTCTGTGACGTGCTGGGTATATCGAAACGTACCCTGCAAACCTACCGGGAGAAAGGGTTGCTGCCTTTCAGCCGCATCCGTCACAAAATCTTCTACAAACCGGAAGATGTCGGGAAACTGCTGCAATCGTCGCACTATCCTAATACCGCCGCGTTATGAGCCATTATTTCATCGACAAGCACGATCCGCGTGTGGCGGATCTCTTCCGGCGTTTGGAAAAGGCCGGCAAGGCACTGGATAAACTGGAATCCTCCGGAGGCCGGACACTCAAGGGAGAGCGGTTCGTCACCGACGAGGAATTGTCCCGGCTGCTGAAAATCAGCAGGCGTACATTGCAGGAATACCGTACGGCGCGGATCATTCCCTATTATTTGATTCAGGGCAAGGTACTATACATGGAATCCGAGATACAGAAATTCCTGGAAGATTCCCGGAAGAAATGTATCGGGGGACAGGAATGGATATAAAAGAAGAACGGCCAAAACGTTGGCCGTTCTTCTTTTTCAGTTCAATATCGTGTTCATGCCGGGGAGCTGCCAGACGACAGCGGTCGTCGTGGCCCTTCGGACAAGCCACCGTCGGAAGGCTTCTGCATTCCCGGATTTTAAGCGGAAAGCCAGCGCGGCGATCATTTCGAGCGAATACAGCTCGACAATACCGCCGTCACGGTTGCGCTCCCGGCGGTAAACCCGCTCCTCACGGAGTATGCCGCTTTTGAGTATGGAGCGGATGTTGCTCCCCACGGCAGGAACGAAGACTCCGAACAGGTCGGCAATCTGGTGGCGCGTGAGCCATACACGGTTCTCCGGCGTGTGGATTTCCACCCGCCCGTTTTCAATGCTGATAGGTTCTCTTGTCGTCATAGTCATACAAATTTATCAATTTTTGTTATACTGTTCAACCGTTTACCGTTATAATATCTGCCGTTTCCGGTTCGTCCTCCTCGTAGAGATTTATTTTCCGGCCTTTGGTCTGTTCTTTCAGACGTTTCATGTCCTCGTCCACCTTGCGGTCGGTCACTTTGGCGTAAATCTGCGTGGTGGAAATGCTCTTGTGTCCCATCATGCGGCTGACAGTTTCGATAGGCACACCCAGCGAGAGCGTGATATGTGTCCCGAAATTGTGCCTCGCCAGGTGGAATAAGATAGGCAAACAGAGTACCGGAAACGAGAAGAAAGGATAACGTAATCAATTGGAAACTAATCATTTCTCTATATTCTTCCACTTGTGGAAAAAGCAGGAAAGTGGGGATTGTTGAAGATGTTCAGTTACCAAACCGTTAGCCGGTCAGTTACCGAAAGGGAACGAGGTAACGCGAAGCAAATCGGATAATTAAAAACGCCGATATATTACACTGATTGTCATTGTTTTGCATACCGAAGAACGCTTATAAAACAAGTAATTTTGCAACTAAAGTTATAAGCGTATGAAAGTAGAAAAATTCAAGGTTTTGCTCTACCTCAAAAAGAGCGGACTGGACAAGTCGGGCAAAGCCCGATAATGGGACGCATCACCGTGAACCGGACGATGGCGCAGTTCAGCTGCAAGCTCTCCTGCACTCCCGGGCTGTGGAATCCCCGTGAAAGCCGGCTGAACGGCAAGAGCAGGGAGGCGGTGGAGATAAATGCGAAAATCGACAAGCTGCTGCTTGACATCAATACCGCCTTCGATTCCCTTCTTGAACGCAAGGGGGATTTTGACGCCGCTTCCGTCAAGGATGCCTTTCAGGGCAGCATGAAGACGCAGATGACCCTGATGAAAATGCTGGATGCCCTCAGGGATGAGGTGAAGAGCCGTATCGGGATAGACCGGGCAAAAGGTACCTATCCGGCATACGACTTTACCTGCCGTACCATGCGCGAGTTCATTGAAACCAAATTCAAGACGAAAGACCTGGCCTTCGGGCAGCTTACGGAACAGTTCATCCACGACTATGAGAATTTCATCCTTGACGAGAAAGGGTATGCCGTGGACACCGTACGGCATTACCTGGCAATTCTCAAGAAAACGTGCAAAAGGCTTATCAGGAAGGACACTCCGAGCGGTTCATGTTCCAGCACTACGTCCTCCCGAAACAGACCGTCAAGACCCCCAAGGCACTGAGCCGTGAAAGTTTCGAGAAAATCCGTGACGTGGAGATAGCCCCGCACCGCACGACCCACCGTCTGGCAAGGGACCTGTTCCTCTTCGCCTGCTATACCGGGGTCGCCTACAGCGATGCCGTGACCGTCACCCGGGAAAACCTGTACACCGGCGAGGACGGCAAGCTATGCTGAAATACCGCCGTAAAAAGAACGAGCTCCGTGCAAGCGTGAAGCTTCTGCCGGAAGCCGTCGCCCTGATAGAGAAATATCATGATGACAGCAGGGACACGCTGTTCCCGATGATCCACTATCCGAGCATGAGAAACCACATGAAGCGCTGGCCGTACTGGCAGGGATAAAGGAGAACCTGTGCTATCATGTCGGACGCCACTCGTTCGCCTCGCTCGTCACCCTTGAAGCGGGCGTTCCGATAGAGACCATCAGCAGCATGCTGGGGCATAGCAACATACAGACGACCCAGGTCTATGCCCGCGTCACCCCGAAAAAGCTCTTCGAGGACATGGACAGGCTTATCGAGGCTACTGGAGATTTGAAACTTGTTCTATAACCCATAAACAATGAGAATCATGAGAAGTACCTTTTCCATACTGTTCTATATCAACCGCGGCAAGATAAAGGCTGACGGAACCACGTCGGTCATGTGCCGCATCACCATAGACGGCAGGAACACCGCCATCACCACCGGGATATGCTGCAAGCCGGAAGACTGGAACGCCCGAACCGGGACCATACGCACGGTAAGGGAAAATGCCAGACTGCAGGACTACCGGAAGTATATCGAACAGACTTACGAGGAAATTCTGAGGACACAGGGTGTCGTCAGTGCGGAGATTATCAAGAACCGGGTGACAAGGCAGTTCGTCGTTCCGACACACCTGCTCCGGATGGGCGAGATAGAGCGTGAACGTCTCAGGATACGTAGCAGGGAGATCAATTCCACCTCCACCTACCGGCAATCCCAGTATTTCCAGAAGTACCTGACGGACTACCTTGTTTCACTGGGGAAGAAGGACATCGCCTTTGAAGAAATAACGGAAGACTTCGGCAGGAACTACAAGGCATTCCTTATCAGGAACAAGAATTTCAGCACCACGCAGACCAACCGCTGCCTCTGCTGGCTGAACCGCCTCTTGTATCTTGCCGTGGACAACGAGATCCTGCGCACCAATCCGGTGGAGAATGTCGAATATGAAAAGAAAACCGCACCAAAACACAAGTATGTCACCCGTGAAGAGATGAAAAGGATACTGGCCATGCCCCTGAATGAAGGACGTGCGGAACTGGGCAGGCGTGCATTCATCTTCTCCTATTTCACCGGGCTTGCCTATGCCGACATCAAGCAGCTTCATCCGTGTCATATCGGAACGACGGCGGAGGGTCGGCGGTTCATCCGTATTAACCGGAAGAAGACCGGGGTGGAAGCGTTCATCCCCCTGCACCCGATAGCCGAGCAGATACTCGCCCTGTACAATACCACCGACATGCACAGTCCCGTGTTCCCGTTGCCGAGCCGGGATTCCATCTGGCACGAGATACGGGAAATCGGCGTGATCCTGGGCAGGCACGATGACCTTTCGTACCATCAGGCCCGGCACGGGTTCGGGGTCCTGCTCATTTCTGAGAGTGTATCCATCGAGAGCATAGCCAAGATGATGGGACACTCGAACATTTCCACCACACAAGGATATGCCAGGATAACGGAAGAAAAAATCTCAAGGGAAATGGACAGACTGATGGAAAAGAGAAGCCAGTGCCACACACATTCCGGCTCTGACAGCCAATGACAGTATCGCAGCCGCCTGCTTCCTCGCCGTCCATGAAGTTAGTACAGACTTCATTGAAAGAGAAAAGGTCGAGCGGCCGTGCCGTTTCGGGCAGAATCTTCCTTTGCAGGCAAAGCGTATTCAGCCCGAAAACCTTTCCCCTTTCACGTCTGTACAAGGAAGGCTGACGGCAGCGGAAACAAGCGACCGACGGAAAAGTCGATACAACAAAAAAGAAACAGCATACAGACAGTAGGAACTACCGGTCCGTATGCTGTTCAGATTTCTATAGGAGGGCGTTTTTTTGAAACACAATGAAAAAGGCAGGCGGCAAACTGCGCTCCCTCCAAAAAATCAATCCTTTTTTTCGACCACCTGCCAATATCCGCCCTTGTCCGGTCCGATTCGTCGGAGCACCCCGTCCGCTTTCAATGCGGCAATCTGTTTTTCCACCGCTTTGGCTGTTATGCCTATCCGTTCTGCGAGAGTTGCTGCACTCAACGTGTTGTCCTGTGAAAGCAGAGTCATGATTTTCTCCCTACTTTTTACTTTCTTCTCCCTACTTTTTTGTGGTTTCTCCCCACTTATGGGAGTATCATCAATGGATTTACGGTAAACCTCTATGTCACGGGTGAGATTTTTAATCATGGTAGCTGTCATAAATTCCCTGAAAACATTCAAATCCTCGTTCTCGCGGGTTTCCACCAGTGCCTTGATATATTCTTCCTTGTCCTCCTTGAGGATTTTTGTCGGTATCAGTCCGAACTCGAATTGCAGCATGTTCATCAGCAGGCGGGCCATCCTGCCGTTCCCGTCTGCCCAAGGGTGTATTGTCACCAAGTCATAGTGGGCATCAAAACTGATTTCATATAACTGTGTCATGCTCTTGGCGGCATGATTTTCACGTTCCCTGTTCAGCCGGGTACAAAATTCCGACAGTTTAGCCGGGACCTTGCTGTAGTTCATGTACGATTTACCACCGGGTCCGGCCGTGACATTCAACAGGCGCAAATCACCCCGTGCCGATGAGAAATCCCCCAATACGGTCTTGTACTCCTGCCCCGTGTTTTTCAAGACAAGGGCAGAGAGGCTTTTCAGCAAATCAACGGTTATGTCGGTATGGGCATCTGCCAGCCTTATGGCATGCTCGTATGCGTCTTTCAGGTCGAGATTCATGTGCTGTTCCACGATGCTCTTTCCTTTCAGACTGATTCCCTGATCGAACATGATTTGATTCTCAAGTTCGGTAATGTGGAGCCTTCAATGGCCGTAGAGTGGGTAATGAGGGAATAGAGATAGAATTTGTCATAATCTATCTGCCTGTCTATTCCCAATTCTCTGTACAGAGATACAAGTTTTTCGAGTTCGGTCTGCATACATTTTCACTTTGAACGCAAAGATACGTTTTTCTCCCCACCAAACTGCCGTTTTCTCCCTACTTTTTTACGCTTTTCTCCCTACTTTTTATTGAAGTTACCATGAAAGTTGCCTTTAATCCGTAAAACGACTCTTTGAGTATAGAATTTACGAATAAGAGCAACTTTACCGGTCAGTCAATCATATATCCCGTTTCAAGCGGTACGCCTCCTTGTACCCGTCCATCAACGTACGTTCAATGTCGGAAGCCCTGTACAGGATCCTGCCGCCTATCTGGATATAGGGCAGTATACCGTTGTTGCGGTAATCCTGAAGGCTCCTGCGGCTGACCTTCAGTCTGACGGCCAGTTCCTTGTCGGTATAATAGCGTTCCCCGTCCAGGGACGGCTTGTTGTTTTCACGTATTTTCTCCACCTTTTCCGATAGTTCTTCCAGCGATGAGAGGAAGGCTCTCACGCGCATGTCGTTTTCCGGTGTCAGCAGCCGGATATTGCCATTGTCATTCATAAATCAGATATCTGTTTGTTGGTTTGTTGGTTGTATTGGTTGGCTTTGTTGGTTGGCTTGTTGGTCACATTGCATTTTCTTTCCTTGCCGGCTGTTATACACCGCTTCATTTCAGCCACGGGAAAGACAGCCTTCACGTCCTCCGGTCTGTAATACACCTTGTGGCTTATTTTGGTGTAAGCCAGCGTTCCGTTCTCCCGCATCGTCTGCAAGGTTCTCGGACTGATGCAGAGCAGCCTGCACACGTCATTGCTGTCAAGCCACTCCTTTTCTCCCAAGTCTTCCTGTTCCCGGCAGAGCCGTTCCACCTTTCTGCGAAAATCTCGAATCCCGAAAGCATCCTCTCGAAAGTCGCCTTGTCTATGACCACTACTTCCATAATTCTTAAATTTTAAGTTTGACATTTGTTTTTTACTATAGCTGGAACGGCGGACAGATGATACCGGAAAGGGGCTCTGGTGTCCGTAAAAGCGTTCCGCAAGCGAAGGAAACAAAAAAACAGAAACAGACCGCAAACCGGACGGCATGTGTCACCGTCAGACATTCCTTTTCACAGCAAGAGGATAATTGCAGGCGGTAAAAAGCAGAAAAGGACACACTCATTTCTTTGAAGCAAAGGTAGCCGTTCCCCACCGGAGCGCAAGGCCGGGCCCTGCGGGTCGGCGGGGGAAAAAATCATCCTCGCGCTTTGCGCTCCGGTATTTTTTCCTGCCGAGCCTTGACGCTTTTCCGGTGGGAGAACGGCTGTAAGGCATTCAAAGAAACAAGAGTGCCCGTACTACGGGCCGGATGTCTAACAGATAAAAGCAAAAGGATATGGCAACAAAAGACGTGAAAGAATTCAACGGATGGTTTAACCGTTCATACGCGAGATTGAAGGAGAGACTCTCCATCTATGGAAAAATCGACGAAGACGCATTCCATGACGCATATCTGGCTGTCAGGAAGCAGATAATGTTCTCAAGTGTCGGGATAGAAGATCCGGAGTCCTATTTCTTCGGATGCTATAGGAGAATCCTGCAGTCGGGCGCAAGGGATGAAAGCCGTTACGACAGCCCCGGAGACGAGTATTTCGCAAGACTGGGTGAGACGGACTGCGCGGAAGAGACAGAGGAACGGGAAGAGATGCTGACCGGATGCGACAGGCTGGTAAGGGACATACAGAAGTTCCTCAGGCGGCATTTCTCCTATGAGGATTACAGGATATTCATGCTGCGGTTCTACGAGACCGGAAGTTCATTCCGCACCATAGCCAGGCACATGGGCGAGAAGACCTCGGTGGTGACACGCAGGGCGCAGGCGATGATGGAATCCGTCCGGGCAAACAGGAAGTTCATCGCCAGAAGAAGACTGATCATGGCCGGAGAGGCGGCATGACAAGAATAAAGGACAACAAGGTATAACAATAAAATATTGATGATTATGAAACTGACAGTTTATGACAAGAGCAATTCCCATCCGGTACTGACCTACAAAGGCAAACGGATCATCACGGTATGCCGTGACGGCAGCATGTACCTGAGCAGGATACTGAGCAGGGAACTGAGCCTGCACGCAGGAAACAGGCTGTGTATCGCCAGGGACGAAGACAGGCCCAAGGACTGGTACATGTTCGTCTCGGATGACGAGAACGGCTTCACGATCTGGAACGACCCGCGTTGCGCCCGCTTCTCCAACAGCTTCATCGCCGGCATGATACTCGATGTGGCAAAGGTCGAGAAATGCGCCGGTTTCATGGTGGCGAAAGAGCCGGTGAATGTGGACGGCAGACTATGCTACCGGATAATACTTGACAACCCGATACCGAAAGGGGTAAGTGTAAGGACCACCGGTACGAAATAAGCCCGACACCTGAAAGAAACAGCAAGGGGCATCCGGAGGAAGGAAGAAGAAGAACCGACCTCCGGGTGTCCCTTTTTTCATGCGGCCGCAGGCAGAAGGAACGGGATGGATTTCATTTCCTTGAACGGTATGCCTCCCTATAGCCGTCCATCAGGGTACGCTCTATGTCTGAAGCCCTGTACAGAATCTTGCCGCCCACCTGAATATAGGCAGTATGCCGTTGCTTCGGTAATCCTGCAATGTCCTGCGGCTCACTTTAAGCAGGTGCGACACCTCCTTGTCAGTCAGCAGCTCATCGCCATATACGGGAGGTCGGCGTTGGCTGAACAACTTTTCGAACGAAGCCAGAAGCCGGTCGAAATTCGAGTGGAATTTACATACCCACTCATGGTCTTTTTCTCTGATTTCACTACTCATACGGTTTGTCTTTAATTGATACTTCAACTGCTAAATGCTTTTGCCTTTCCATTTCGCCTCTTTCCGTCTCTCTTCCACATCCACAATGACCCGTTCCACGTCTTCCAGACGGTAGTAGGTGCGGTTGCCAATCTTGGTAAAGGCGAGTGTGCCGTTGTCACGGAGGGTCTGCAATGTCCTCGGGCTGATACGCAGTTTCCGGCAGACGTCATGACTGTCCATCCATCGTTCTGCCTTCTTCTCCCCATGCTGTTGGCAGAGGTCATCCATCCGCTGCACGAAGTAATCCAACTTGGCAGCTATCTCCTCAAAGGTTCTTTTTTCAAAACTTACTATTTCCATAATCTCATTGTTTATTTCCATTTGATACTGTTTCCATCTTGTACCGCCAAGGCAAAGCCGGCTTACTGCCTTATCCGATACATCTGACAGGAGGGAACAAGTGGCATGGCTGCAGCAATTTCCTGTTCCCGGTACAAATTAAAGCAGTAATAATCACACTGCAATGGATTTGCAGACGGCTGACGGTCTGTTTCATCATCTGTCATCATGTTGCATGGCCGGTGGACAGTATGACCCGACTGAGCAAAGCCGCCATGTGATTATTACTGCCTGAACTGACTGTAGCAAGTATACCGGTACGATTGCAACGGGTTATCCTATATCCGGTAAAGTGTCCGTTGGATTCAGTCTCCATACTGCCATGAAATCATTGCCAGATTCCATGGACGCCCGTGCGGGTGTGGCAAATCACAGCAGTCGCCACCGTTTGTCCGGTGCATATAATGCAGAACCGGTCATAATTGCCACACTTACTCCATTTGCTTGACACAGTGCACTATACACACTTTCTTTGCTGCCGATAACCGGTCAAGGTACATACCAAGACCACTGTATTGACTTATTAAAATTCAAAGATTATGGCTACAAGAAAAAGCTTTGACAAAGAGCGATGGGAAGCTATGACAGGTATGGAAATGTCACAGCTCCTTCCTGAGTGTGAAAACCCTGAAAGTGCAGGAGAGGTTACTGAGCATGCCGGGAATGAAATCCTGCCAACAGTCACGGAACAATCCGGGATCCAGGAGCCGGCAGAGAAAGACGGTTCCGCTCCTGCATCCAAGTGCCGGATTAGTGGCAGGCAACGCAGGCTGTCACTGGAAGAGTACCGCAGCACATTCCTGCAGGTTCCCAGAATAGAAGACCGCAAGCCCGTATTCGTGAGCTGCGAGGTAAGGGACAGGCTGGACGAGTATGTCCGCAAGCTCGGAAGCCGGAGGATGAGCGTTTCAGGACTGCTGGAAAATATCGCCCGGCAGCATCTTGAAATCTATTCGGAAGACTTCGAGCGGTGGCGCAAACTGTAAAAGACACCCGGTGCAAAATCCATCCGCATCATGGAATGATGGCATTCCAGCATTCAGAACTCGCCAGAGGCGGTCAACGGACGGAACATCAGTTTCGGGAGTTAGCGAGGTTATCTTTCGGGCATCCCGAAAACCTCGCTCCACTCCCGGAGTCGCGGAGGCAATCCGCTCCCAACGGTCGCAGATTGCAGGACATATATCACAGTAAAATGACCAATCACAGTAAACCAAGTAATATGAGTGACAAGGATAAAACCAGACCCAGAGGCAGACCGAAAGCAAGCGGTATCCGCAAGCTTTCCAAATCCGTGACGGTAAAGTTCTCCAGGATTGATTACGAGCGGTTGCTGCACCGCAGCAGACAGGCGAACCGCACATTGGCGGAGTTCATCCGGGAAGCCGCATTCGAAGCAAGGATTGTGCCAGGCATTCGACGGAGGAAGCAGCCGTCATACGCAATCTTGTGGGAATGGCGAACAACCTGAACCAGCTTGCCAGGCTGTCCCATCAGACAGGATTCTACCGGACAAGGAATGCCGTCATGGAACTGCTCGAAAAGCTGAAAGTGATCATGAACGAATATAAAAAAGTGGAAAGGAGGAATACATGATAGGCAAAATCAAGAAAGGCAAATCTTTTGGCGGCTGCATCCGCTACGTGATGGGAAAGGACAATGCCGAGATCATCGGTTCCGATGGCGTATTGCTGGGCAACAACCGTGAAATAGCGGACAGTTTCAACTGCCAGTGCCTGCTTAATCCGAAGATAAAACAGCCCGTCGGACACATCGCGTTAAGCTTCAAACCGGAAGACAAGCCGGTATTGAGCAATGAATTCATGGCTAAGATAGCGATGGAATACATGGAGCTGATGGGCATCAGGAACACCCAGTTCATACTGGTAAGGCATCACCATACCGACAATCCGCATTGCCATCTGTCTATAACCGCATCGGTTATGACGGCAAAGTAATCTCCTCACAGGGCGATTACAAGCGTAACGAGATTGCCACCAAAAGACTTAAAGACAAGTACGGACTGACCTATGCGGAGGATAAAGGCAAAACCAATGTAACGAAATTGCATGATTCGGAACGCATTAAATACGAGATTCATCATGCCGTGAAGCAAGCGTTGAAACGCGCCAGGACATGGAAAGAACTTGTGGTCGGTCTGGCCTTGCAGGGTATAAAACTGGAATTTGTCGGAAGAGGCGGCAAAATGAAATCCGCCGGTGACATTCAAGCATACGCCTTACCAAAGACGGCCTGACCTTCAAAGGCTCGCAAATCAGCAGGGAGTTCAGCTTTGCAAAACTGAATGCCATTCTGGGCGGAAACAGTCCAGAAACCGGAGTGGATTTAGAGGTTGAAAAGCAAAATCAAGCTCCGGCAAACCGCAACCTGAAGGAACAGGAACCATCCAATATGGCATTTATTGAAAGCAACGGACTGGGGCTGTTTTCTTCTTTTGGAGAGTCTGTTACGGAAGAACAAATCCCGTACGACGAACTGCTGCGCAAGCGCAAGAAGAAAAAGAAACGGAAAGGGCTTGGATTGTAAGTCTGCCCCAAACAACCGATTATTAAAGTGTTAAACGTTAAAATCAATGAAATTATGAAACAGGAAGAGTTTATGGAAAGCATCTACGGATGCCTGGAGAGAATCGAAAACAAGATAAACGGGCTGTCCATGCCTCAATCGGTGGGCGGTGATGCCGAAGCGGACAAAGAGGTCATACAGGAACTGAATGCCTTAAAGACAGGCTTCAAACGTGTGCTGGAGGCTCTTGTCATGATCAAGGGCGATACAGCCAATCTGCTGAAAAGAAACTCCATGCCGGACAAGTTCATGGAAACCCTGTCTGTATTGAAAAGCGAACAGCAGGCGTACCACAAGAATCAGAACGAGTTCCTGGAACGGTTCGCCCAAACAGAGAAAGACACCATCCTGCACATATCGGAGAAGATGGAATCGCTTTCCACTTCCGTCAGGAACAGGATGGAAGAACCCGATGTTGTCTGTCACAGACACAGCATCAGCATAGATACACCTTATATATTCTGGACCCTGATCATACTGGTAACGTACTCGATAGTTGTATCTGTGGCTTTCTACATCGAAAAGCGACCTGATAATGACTGTATGGATAACGATTTGAAATACCGCTATATCAAGATGAAAGGTGAAGCCACTCCGAATGAAATATCAGAATTGGAAAACATTTTTGAACTGAACCGTGATAATGCCGGTATTGAACAGATACGCGAGGACGTGGAGGTATACGAGGATGCCGTCCGAAAGCAGGCTGCCCTTACCGAGCAGGTACGCCTGAAAGAGCAGGCCGCAAAGGAGTTGGACAGCAAGGCGAAGTCCATCAAAAGCAAGTCTATCGGGAACGAATCTAAAAAATAGCCTATGGCCAGTGTAAAAGCAAAATTCAGACCTTCCGTCATAGAGGGAAAGGAAGGTACCGTCTATTATCAGATTATCCAGAACCGTGTAATCCGTCAGTTAAAGACGGATTACCGGATATTTGCAGAAGAATGGAATGATGCTGAAAACAATATCATCATCGGTAATTCAGAGCGAAGCAATCTGCTTCTCTCCTTGCAGGAACGTATGAAATGGGACCTGAAGCGGTTTGAAATGACCATTCGTAAACTGGGAAATCAGAAAAGTACATTTACGGCGGATGAGATTATTGGTTCCTTTCAGAACGGAACGGATGAACAGTCATTCTTCAACTTCATGCAGGGTGTCATCGCCCATCTCAGACAGATGGGCAAGATACGCACGGCCGAGAACTATTCCTGCACCCTGAAAAGTTTCATGCAGTTCAGGCAGGACCGGGATATTCTGCTGTCTGAAATTGATTCGGATTTGATGCAGCTTTATGAAGCCTATCTTCATGGGAAAGGTGTCGTACGGAATACCAGTTCATTCTATATGCGTATTCTGAGGGCGGTATATAACCGTGCCCTGGAAAAGGAACTGGTGGAACAGCGCAATCCTTTCAGGCATGTCTATACGGGAGTGGACAAGACCGTCAAGCGTGCCGTTCCCTTATCCGCCATCAAGCGCATGAAGAACCTGGATCTGTCTTTGCAGCCTAATCTGGAATTTGCAAGGGACATGTTCCTGTTCAGCTTCTATACCCGTGGCATGTCGTTCATAGATATGGCTCACCTGAAAAAGAAAGATCTTCAGAACGGCTTCTTATCGTATCGCAGACGAAAGACCGGGCAGCAGCTGGTTATCAGGTGGGAAAAATGTATGCAGGATATTGTCGGCAAGTATCCGGAAAACAGTCTCAGTCCCTATCTTCTGCCAATATTGAAATATCCTTTTGAAGATACGAACAAGCAGTACAGGAATGTGATGTCCGTAATAAACCGGAAACTGAAAGAAATAGCCGGACTGGCCGATATATCCGTTGCTCTGAGCATGTACTGTGCCCGCCATTCATGGGCAAGCGCAGCCAAAAGCAAGAATGTTCCGATTTCCGTCATCAGCGAGGGGATGGGACATGATTCGGAAATGACTACGCAAATTTATCTGGCTTCATTGGATAACTCCGTAGTGGACAAGGCTAATTTCAGTATTTTGAGAGAGCTATAATACTACAACTGTTTAGGAAAAGTTGTCATTTCTTGTTAAGAGAGAGATAAAACATTGCAAATATAAGCAAAATAGATAAATAGACCATATTAAAATGTTTTTTCTTCACACTCAATCATTTAGAAAATTGGTAATGTTTAGGAAAAATAAAGATTCTAATCGCATAATCTATTAAAAGACAGTACAATTAGGATATAAATCTTCTCTCTTAACAAGAGGTGATGATTTTTATGCGTATCAACAAACTTAATAATAGTAGTATGAAATACTTTTTTTTTGAAAACATTAAATCTATGTATTCCAGTCATAGGATTGTTTTTATTATGTACTAGTTGTGATTCATGTTCAACAAGTGCTCCAGACGACAAATATCTATGTGAATTCCACAATAAATATTTTCAATATACAGGAAATGAATCAAAACTTAATGAGAATGATCTGTCTTTGTTTGTAGATTATTCTACTTGCATTACTTTGGGACAACATTCACCATTCTTTCAAAGTTTAGTTCCTTCATTTGTTGCTGCTACAAAACACTATTATTCTATAAAAGGGGATAAGATTGTCGAAGAACAAAATATAAATGTATTTCAAGCATTAAGCAATATAGTAGAGGTAAATTATGCCGACTTAAAGCAAGCAGCTAATTTAATCGTTAATGGCAACTCTGAAGGTGTGCTTTTAACTGACGGTGAGTATTACCAGAAGAATATAGCTGGTGGCGGAATCAGTGATCCATATATGGCCAATGCATTCAAACAATGGCTTAAGAAAGGACATGATATATATATACTTGCAGAACCATATTTAGAAGGACCTCAGAAATATAACAAGAAGAGATTCTATTTCTTGTTTACAGATAGCAGGTTAGAAGGTAATATCTATAAGAGAATATGTGAAACTACTAAATTAGAAAATTATCCGGATGTTGAAATGTTCCATTTATCGGCAAGTCATCCTACAATTATGGCGGAAAATGGAAAAAGTAAAGTAAATGAAATTGTTTCTGCATCAAACAAAAACTATGGTCTTTATGAAATTCAAGACTGGCCAGTAGATTGGAAATCTATAGAGGGTTATATTATGGGCGCTGTAGATGAAACAACAGGTGATCCACTGCAATATGGTAATCCTGTTATCTCCGGCTTAAAGGTCGATAGAAACAGTTATGGAGGTTTTAGAATTTCTGATATATCAGTTAAGGTTTACGATATAAATGCAGACTATAACAACTTCTACACTGAAACTGAAGCCCCTTCTGGTTTGAATTTGTCTTCTATCAGTTAACTGAGTCTGTTAATGCATTTGTATATGACAAGGAAGAATTCAACAAATACGGTAATATAAACATACACTTTGATGTTCCTATGTGGAACCCAACTTTCTTATCATGCAAACCGTTTAACTTCACCAAGATAGATATTAATGTATCTGGTATTGAAAACGTATTTGAGAATTATGAAGAAATGTTCAATTTTGATGCTATAGGTTTACCTGGCAAACAGAACACCTCAGTTTCTGAAAGTGTTAAACAAGCATTATTTGACAAGGACATACAGAATATGATGAAGAATGCAAATCTGTATACCATCTACATAAAAAGCAATAAATATTAATCATTAAATTTTCTATTATGATAACAAGAATAACAACTTTACCTCAGTTGGAGGCTTTACAGAACAGTACAATGATTTATGCAGTTATCTCAGCGTTAATAGCTTTGTTGATCGCATTCATTATTTCTTTCATTATCAAATACCAGGGTGGTCAGGACAAATCTTATATAACCAGAAGAATATGGTTTATAGTCATAGGTATAGTTTCTGCAGCAGGTTTTTATCTTTATAATGATTTAGTTGTTAAGGGACAGATCGTTAATGCCGGTTTCAAGAGTATGTTTGTTGGAACCAATATTACATGTATCGGGATTCTTCTTGGAATCTATTTTGTTCTAGGTATTCTGATAATGTTTATCTTCAGAAATTCAAAATTTGGTTCTATTTTAGGTAAGGGGAAAGAATAAATAAGTAAGTTATGGCTCAACAATATTTTGTATTAGGGATTGGTGGTACAGGAATGCGTTGCATTGAATCCCTCATTCATTTATGTGCTATGGGTATGTTTGATGATACAGACATACATCTTTTAGCACTTGATACAGATAAAGATAATGGTAATTTTGCCAGATTGAAAGAAGTAAAGGAAGCCTATGTTAAAGCAAAAGGAACTGATGCTTCACTTCGTACAGCTTTAAACGAAACTTTCTTTTCGGCCAATATCAATTACTATGAATTTTCGCCTAATTATGAAGTCAAGAGCGATTTCATGTCTGTATTTAACTATGGGGATACTAAGTTCAATAATCCGGAGCAAACAGCTATAGCGGATTTGGTATTGACTAAAAACGTAGAAACATTTAATCTTCGTCACGGTTATAGGGCACAGACCCATCTCGGCTCCATGATGATGTATCATTCAATATTGGAAGCAGCCCGTTCAAATAAAAATTCTGAATTAAAGACATATTTGCAGAAACTCATTCAAGTAGCTCAAAATGGAGGTGCTAGAGTATTTATTCTTGGTTCAGTATTTGGTGGAACAGGTGCTTCTTCGATTCCTATCATACCTCAGGCTATATCAAAAGCTGCTGAGATAATGAGTAACGGAGCAGTTAATATTCTCAATAATGCATATTTTGGGTCTACATTATTGACTGCCTATTTTAACTTTAAATCACCTACAGGAGCAGAATTGGTTAATCAGAAAATTATTGCAACCAGTGATAAATTTGCATTAAACTCTCAGGTTGCAATGATGTTTTATGATGATGACAGTACTGTAAAAAGTACATATCAAAAATTTTACATGTTGGGGACTCCTGGTTTGGACTGGAACCCTATGGCTAAAAAGGAACAGTCAGAAACAATTACTGGTGGTGCAAACCAATGTAATGATTCTCATTATATTGAGCTTATGGCCGCTTGTGCTGCACTTCATTTTCTTAAGGATCCTGAAGATGATTTACGAACAAGAAAGCAGAACCATGACACAGAGTATTTGTATAGAGCTGTTGACGACAGTGGAAAATTGGAATTCAGAGATTTTGTTGGCCAAGAAATGGAACAGGAATTTGCTAAGAAACTTGGTATGCTAACAGTGTTTTCTTTATTCTGCAATGGAGAGGATGATTTTGTTAATAGTGTAAAATCAGGACATCAAAAGGATATTGTGAATTTCCTGGATATAGATAACACTCAAATCAAGGATGGTGTAAAAGAATATTTTAAATTGTTCCATTTTTCTATTAATCAAGATGACACATTGTATGAAGGTTGGTTACGTCAGCTTCATAGGTCTGCAGGTGGTGATGATAAGTTCATTCTGAATGCTGCTTTATTTGCACCACAGAAGAAAAAAGAACTAATGAAATACAAGTGGAATAAGGACTTATATAAAACGACTGGTATAGGCAAAGATAATAAGTTTGATGTTGGATTAATTAGCTCTAAATTTAACGAGTTTAAAAGAGCATTTAAGGATGAAAACCAAAAAGAAATGCCATCTATGACCAATCGTGGAGAACAATTATATAAAAGAATATATAACACACTTGTTTCACTTTATAAATTCTAATTCATTATGTCAAAAGCTCTACTAATAAAAAGTCAAATAGACAAGAACGGAGGAGAAGTTGGTAAGTGGAACAACTTCAATAATGCTCCTTCATATATACAGGGTATTCATACAGGAAAAATGTTAGAGGATATCTCTGCAGAAAAACTAGGTGCATTAATTTCTGGTATACCTACTCCATGGGCAAGAGCCAAACTTTTTAAGTTTGCCTTTTCTACCATAGCTGCACCAGATCCAAATATAAACACAGAAGGTCTATTGCAGTTCTATAATATGCTTCATGCCGAATGGAAAGGCTTGATGGCTGTAATAGCATTATACCCTGACAGAATTAGATTTTCTGATCCTGTTTATATGGATGTCAGAGGGGGAGATTATGATATAGCTTCTGCCTTTGGTAGAATGCTGTTCAATGAAAAGGATGTTTGGAGTAACCAGGATGACTTGGCTCGAAATCCGGATGCCCAACCATTTATTCAACTGATCTATTATAGAGAACATCTTGTTGGTGGTACATCTCCTCTTACCGGTTGTTTTACAGGTGTTGATTATAGTAACTTGGGTAATGATGCTTCAGATATTAATTGGTATCGTCAAGGAAAGTTTGAGGACCCGATGAATTATCTTACTCCAGAAGAAGTGCAAAAGGTTTATTTGTTTGTTAAAAACATGAACCGTAACCAACAGGCTTTTGAGACTAAAATCAATTCTCAGAGAGGAAACAATCTAAGGATAGAATTGACAGGATTCAAGGCTGTAAGCAGACAGTGGGAAAATGAACTTAGTGCTAAAGGTAATGGTTTGCTTCGTCAAGTGGGCCCTATTGCTCAATACGGTAATCTGTCAGCTCCATTTGCAGATTTGTTCAAGAGTGATGTACCGGTTTACATGAAGCAGGATTTCACCTTCACTTATTTTGATGACGGTAACTGTCAGGTTATAGGTGATATACAGAACCTCTTAAGCAAGGATAATTTTGTAGTTGGATGGTATGAAGATAAAAATGAGCTAACAAAACTTTCTCAGGCTCCAGTGTATTACTTAAGAGTTCCTGATTTAAGTGATGGATCATGCTCTTACTTTTCCCTGCCGTTATCAGAGCAAGGCATTGACATCTTTAAAAATAGTCTGTCTTCTTTATTGGGTTACTCTTCAACTTCAGGAAACACTAAACTTACTGCCAAGATAAATGATGCTGGTCAGTTAGCTGTAACTTTGGTAGTTGAAATTGACGGTGAACCTGTTACGCTTAACAAGAGAGAATACAAGATTCAATGGATGACTTCTAATGGCAGAGTTATTTTATGGCCTAACTTTGTCAGTGAAAACTGGAATAAATACTATTTATATTCTGAGTTTACAAGTGATGTAAATGAGAACTTTATACCATTCTTTAAATCTGAAGATAAGATACTAAGAAATATAAGAGGTGAGTTCTTAACTTCGGATTATGAGATAGCACCAGAAGAAGATCGTCAGGTTGATGTTAAACAACTTGTTACATATCCTCATGGTCAAGGTACAAATTTGATTAAATATGATATTATAAGCACTGATAAGCCAATGGCTGGCGTTCTCGTTAAAGTTAAAGAGGCTGGCAAACCTTGTGGCGCAGGTATATTAATGTTCAGACCTGATGTAGTTAAGGATTTATCAAATGTTGATGTACAAAATACTGCTGTTGTAGGTATTGACTTTGGTAGTAATAACACTTGTGTTTACTTTAACGCTGGAAATAGAGGTGCCCAACCGGTTCAGTTTAAGAATTATAGGTCAGTTATAGTTGGTAAAGAAAATACGGATACTCGTTCAATTGCCCAGAATGACGAACTCCTATTCTTCACTAACTATGAATCTAATAATGGTCAATTAAAGTCATGGCTTCATGAACATGATACTCGTTATACTAAGAATGGTATATCAGAAGAAATACAAGGTGGTGTTCCTGTAAATCGTCCTAATATTTTGGTCAATCACATGGATGAATTTATTATAGAAACACAGGCTGGTAATCTTCATTATAATATGAAATGGTTGAATGATGATAAAGGTTTATTGAAAAAACGTGCTTTCATTAAAAGTATTTGGTTACAAACATGTGCCTTCCTTTACCAGAATAAAATTAAACCATCTCAAATAAATTGGAGTTATCCAGGTTCTATGATGGAGGCTGACATTGACGAATTAAGACGAATATTTGAGGAATTGTCTCGTATGACACCTATTATGGTAGAAGACCGTCAATAAATGAGGAGAACATTACAGAAGCAGAAGCCGTATGTAGTTATGCTCTTTCAAATAACAACTTCGGTCTTAACAATAATAATATGTTCCTGGGTATTGATGTTGGTGGCTCTACAAGCGACATTCTTCTATTGGCTAAGAATCCGCAGAAAGGTAATCAGGCTTCACTTTTTAGAGAAAGTTCTGTGAGACTTGCTGCCGGTGTTTTCTTTAACACTGTTATAAATTCTGATGACTTTAGGCGTGCTTTATTGAACTTCCATGAAGGAAAGAGTACAAAGGTTTTTGTAGCAAATATACAGGAAATAATTAAGGAGAAGAAGAAGGCCCCTTATTACCTCAATAGTATATTTGATCAGCTGAAGACAGAAGAAGACTACGATAAATTCTATAGTTCTATAGCTGATAATGCAAAAGTAGTATTTACTTTACCTGCATATGTAACAGGATTGTTGCTTTACTATTCTGGTATGCTTATCGGAAAGACTATCAAGGCTAACAATCTTGACAATATTACTAGGATTGATATTCTATCGTTTGGTAAAGGTGGTCGCTTATTCCACTGGCTCCGTAATGCTGCTAGTAACAGTACCACTATGGGATATTATAAATCATGTCTCAATGCCGGTGTTAAACGTATAATTGATAGGGAACTGGATGTTAAATACAGAGACGAAATCGAGGTTGACAATAAAGCAGAGGTTGCTAAAGGTCTATGCGATATGCAGGATCTAAATAAAGTATTCGTAGATAATCATAGCGATATCTGTGGTGAGATAGGTGTAAGATTTACTAATTCACAGGGTGCTTCTAGAGAACTATTGCCAACAGATGAATTGTCCGGTGAATACTTCGATAATGATATGAATTACTTTGACTTCACAAGCATGGAATGTTTTGAAGAGTTTTTCAATATCTTTATAAATTTTGTAAGTGTAAAAACTAAATTATGCACTATGGACGCTGAACTCAGAAATGATTTCGCCGATCTTCCAAATAAGGTAGGAGCTTTCATTTGCCAGGACAGCGAATATAAGAGTGCCAAACGAAAAGTAAACAATGGTGGTTCTTTCGCTTATCATCAACCTTTGATTATAGCAGAAGGCTCATGTTTCCTGGAGAAAACATTAATAAAAAAAGTGTTTAGTTAATGAAGACATTATCACTATATATAGACAGATGGTATATTGCCGCAGCAGTCTGCTACGACAATATACCTCGTCGTATAGATTTGCCTAATAGGGAAGACCGTATTTGGCTCTATTTTTATGAAGATGTAAATAATGATAGAGTTATTTATGGTAAATCTTATCAGATGCATTATCTGGATAAGGAGCTTCATTACTATGGTGATATTTTCTCTAAAATCGTAAAAGAAGATGAAACCTTTAAAAGATTTGGAAAAGATGTCAGTTTGAAAGAAATTTTTAAGGCATCAGACATATTTGAACACCTTACTAGGGACTTTAATGAAAATGAGAAGATAGATACCTATATCTCTTTTTCAGTAGATGTTTCGTGTGCTGCCCAAAAGGTTTTTCTCGATATATTGAAGGAGAATAATTTTGTTATCAAAGAGAGTGTTGCTAGAATCTCTCACTTAGCTGTTGAACTTTCTAGTAAAAAGGGGCTTATAAATAACTCTAATTGCATTCTTGTTATTACAGCTTGTAATGAAAATCTCAGATATGTAGTTTTCAAACAAAGTAATAACGTTTTTGTGAGACAAGGAAATGAAGGACTACTAAGAGGTTATGGAACAGATTTGAGAGGCCGGGCATTACTGGAACAGATTGTTTGGCAAATTAATAATTCAACTAAATTCCTGAGAAAAGAGGAAGAGGAAGAGGAAATTAACAGATTGAGCCAAAATCTGGAAAGATGGCTATTAAAACTTGACAACACTAAGTTTGGTCGTCCTGTTATATATAACGATATAACTTTCTCCAGAGCCCCACATAATAAGCAGAATGCTACTATTCTGAAGAATGTTATTGAGGAAAGAACCAAAACAATAGTCAATGAAGTAGTTGACAATATTGTTCAATATGTAAAAGAACTTGATATTGTATTCTCAGATATAAGTCATATTATTTTCATAGGTGATTCATTTAAGAATAGCATGTTCAAGGAAGAGTTATTACAGCGTTATCCTGTAACTCCGAACAATATAGTTGCTTTTGGGAATAAGGAAATTCCTGAGATTGTTGGTATTTACAGTCAAATGGACTTGTCCCAATTTGATAGTTCAAGAAAGAATTTCGAAAATCTTTCTTATGAACAATTAGAACAGATTAAAATTGCAGAAGAAGATAGAAAAGCAAGAGAAGCTGCACTTAAGAAGCAGGAAGAAATAGACCTTGCTAATGCTGCTATGCGTGAAGATGAGAGAAAATTCAATGCCGCTATTGTTGACGCTGAATCTTATGAGAAAAAAGGTGACTATAGCAGCATGATTGATCTTTTAAATATTGCTCTTACTTTAAAGCCTGATGATAAGGAAGTAAAGAAGATGTTGGATGAAGCAAACAGAAAGTTATCCGAAATCAAGGTCAAGAATGAGCAATATAATAAAACCATCAGGATGGCTCAGGATGCCTTGAACTCACAGCGATGGCAGGATGCTTATTCAAAGAGTGAGACAGCTTTAGAATTACGCCCTGATTCTTCTGAGGCAAAGCGTATTCTTACTGAATCACAAAGAAAAATCAAGTTAACAGAAAGTCTTAAAGAGTTTCTGTTAAGAGCTGACACCTTTATTGGTCAGAAATTATATAAGGAAGCATTAGAAGAACTGAATAAGGCTAAGTATGCTGATTCTAATAATAAAGAGATTGAGGAACGTATATCCAAAATCCAAAATATACAGAAGAAGCATAAAGAAGAATTGGGCTTATTAGAACAAGAACTTACTAAGGCCGAAAAAGAAGATAACTTTGACATAGCCATAGAAATATGCAATAAGCTCATTGACAAGGATATTCAGAACCCTAGAAAATGGAATGAGCATATTGTTTATCTTAAAGAAAGACGGAACAAATATCTTAAGGATATAGAGCTGTTTGAATCGTTAAAGATTAAGATAAATGAAGCAAGTTTTAATGAACATTGGGAAGAACTTATAGAGCTATGCAACAAAGCATTATCTATAAAATCTGATGATTCTATTAAACGATATTTGGAAAAGGCACAGGACAAGTTCAAGCTAATTCAAGATCAAAAGAATTTTGAGAGCTTGGTTTCTAATGTGAAAACATTTATTGCTGATAGACAATGGCTTGAAGCTAAAGAAATTATCAAGGTATTACACGAGAAATATCCTGACAGAAGTGATATTATAAGGAATCTTCGTAAACAAATTTTTGATGCAGAAGAAGCCTGGGAGGATAAACTTAGTGGAAAGAAACATATATCTTCTCCTATGTCAAATAATACAGAAGAGTATGGAAAACCTCCAGTAAAAATAGATAGACCTTCTAAAGATTCTTCTTTTGATGACTTCTTTGGCACTGATAATCCTAAAGGAAACAACTTAGACCAAAATAAGGAAACTCCTTATAAGACAAGTAGGCAGAAAAAAGAATCTTCAGGTGATGACTTCTTTGGCTCCGATAGTCCTAAAAGGAACAGCTTAGGTCAAAATAAAGGCAAGAGTGTTCCTTCTAATACGAATAGTCAGAAAAAGGAATCTTCAGGTGATAGTTTCTTTGATTCTGATTCTTCTAAATTAGAGAAATCAAAACAGAAACAGCATACGAAACCATCTGCAAAAGATGATTTCTTTAAAAGCTGATATTGAAAAAATGAATTGGGTTATAATGGATTATTTTTAACTTTTTAAACTAATAACATATGGCAGAAGTACAGCTTAAAAGAAAAATTACGCTGCGCCGTAAGGAAAAGCCAGCGGAATTTACATTTGACGGACTGCTAAAAGTAAAATTGTTGTGGCAGTCTAAAACAGACTTGGATTTGTGTATTTTCTTTAAAAGAAAAGATGGACAAATCGGAGGCGTATTCTCTTCAGCATTCCGTCAGAAAAAATCTGATTTAGGTAATTTGTCTGAATTCCCTTTTATGTTACATAAGGGAGATGAAGCAGAACCGGCACCTGGGGGAGAATCTACAGAGCAAATCAATATTGCCAGCCTAAATGATATAGATACAGCGCATGTATGTGTATTAAATTACAGTAAAGCTATTGACGGAGAAGAGGTAAACTTTGCACAGGATTCAGGTAGAGTAGAAATACAAAGTGACTCAGGTGACTATCTGGAAGTCTGATTGATGCTACCGAGGATGGACATGTTTACCATGTATGTAGTATAAAAAATAATGAGGGTATTAACTCTGTTATAAATGAAGGTGTTGTTATGGATTTGGGTACTGCTTTTGAAAAAATACCTGGGTTCTCACTAATATGCGAATAATAACTATTAATTTTTATAATTATGGCTGAAGTAACATTAAAAAAGAAAATTACTCTTCGTAGAAAAGAAGAACAAGCTGCTTTCACTTTCTCTGGTAAACTTAAAGTAAAACTTATGTGGTCATCAAGTACAGACCTTGATCTCTGCCTTTTCTTTAAGAAAAATGACGGCTCAATCGGTGGTATATTCTCTAATGAATATAGAGGTAAAAAATCTGACTTGGGTGATTTAAACAAGTTCCCATTTATGCTCCACATGGGCGATAACAAAGAACCGGCTCCAGGTGGTGAGGAAACTGAGCAAATCAATATTGCCAGTCTTAGTGAAATCGACACAGCTTATGTTTGTATCGTGAATTACGATGCTGCTATTGAAGGTGAAGACGTAACTTATGCAGATGAAGGTGGACGTGTAGAACTTCAAAGTGACTCAGGTGACTATCTGGAAGTATTAGCTGACTCTAAAGAAGAAGGGCATGTTTACTGCGTATGCTCAATTAAGAATAATAATGGGGTATATGCACTTAAGAATGAAAGCAATGTTATGGATCTCAGCACTGCTTTTGAAAAAATACCTGGATTCTCATTAATTTGTAACGATTAATATGGTTCAACTAAAGAAAAAAGTTACTCTTAAGACCAAGATTGCTGATTCTGATGTAAAACAAGATTTACAACCAAAGAATACAGCTCCGCAGGAACCTATTAATAATACAGGTGGTGGCAATAAACGTAATCTTTGGATCTTTTTGGGTATAGTTGTTTTGGCTGCTATATTATTATTTGTTTTTGTGGGTAAAGGTAAAGAGTCTTCTGTACAAACAAATGTAGCTCAGAATCATGTTACTGCTAAAGCTGATTCTATTCAGGCTGCCAAAACAGAAGAGGCAGCAGAAAAAGTTGATTCAACAAATGTAGAGAAAACCGACAATACATTAAAGGAAGAACCTGCTAAAGCAACAACAGAGATGCCTTCATCAGAAACCAACTCTAAACAAGGCTCAAAGCCAGATGTTGTCAAAGAAGAGAAAAAAACTCAAACATCATCTGTACAATCAATAAATGGCAGTCTCGAACAAAAAGCTATTGCTGTTATACGTGGTACTTACGGTAATGGATTGGAGAGAAAACAAAAGCTCGGTGACGAATACACTGTTATCCAAAACAAGGTTAACGAAATGTATCGAGAGGGCTTAGTTGATTAAATCTTTAATACTGAAATAAGGAAACCGATGTTGCTCATTGGTTTCTTTATTTCATAAACATTTAAGTATGATTATATCAGTTATAATAGGGTTATGTATATGGTTTGTGATACCTATACTTCTCGAAAATAATTTTAGAAAAAAGAAAAACAAGGCAGCATTAAGGATGGTGTGTAAGATAATTGGCCTGGTCATTGTTATTGCTGCATTAATTAATGGTTTGGTTTAAGTTCTATGAGAATTAAAACTATATTTATTTTATGTTTTGCTCTTCTGCTTTTTAGTGGATGTGCAAATAATAAAAAAGAAAGGGTGAGACTTCACCTGTTCTAAGCGAGATACAAAAGAAATACATAGATGAAGGTTGGCTTCTAAAATCGAATAGCAGTATGGATGGAGAACTACCTTCTTCCTATGGAGTTAAACCGAAATATGCCTTCAGGACAATTATTTTGATATTAATATGGGTGAGGGCTGTGATATTGCTGTGAAGATAATAGACCTGTCAAATGACAGGTGCATACGATATATATTTGTGAGCGAAAATTCTTCAATAACAATAAATCAGATACCACAAGGTCAGTATTATCTTAAGATAGCCTATGGTTATGATTGGATGGAAAAATTCGAAGATGGTATGACTCATGGTAAGTTTACACGTAACTGTTATTATGAAAAAAGCGTAGATGTCTTCGATTTTGGCAAGAAAAATTCTCAACATACTATTAATTATATTTTGAATATTAATATTCAAAATGGTATTGTAAATAATAATTTCAATACAATTAAAATCGACGAAACAGAGTTTTTTAAATAATTTGAACTATGAATATTTTTAAACTATTTCTTTTTCTTTTAATTTCCCCTTTGGTATTTACTTCTTGTGAGACCTCTCAAACTCCTGTTGATGAATTATCTTCCTTGTTGGAAAAGATAGATAATAACAGTGAAAATTACTCTGAAGAAGATTGGAATAATATAACAAATGAATTTACAGAGATAGAGGAAGAGTTATCTAAGTAGGGTTCACTAAATAAGTTTAGATACACTGGAAATCAGTATATTAATACACGTTACTTTTGCCTATATCACTGTTTTTGTGTAATTTTGAGTGTTAAATCCTTCCCGATGCAAGCGAATTATAGTA
>ENA-OQBT01000135-OQBT01000135.1-human-gut-metagenome-genome-assembly--contig:-NODE-135-length-50154-cov-3.054471_pt1 | contig 50154 bp, 51 predicted proteins | sample MGYA00242749_ERZ504557 | MGnify/ENA primary metagenome ERZ504557 (study PRJEB26092, sample SAMD00036243) | human gut metagenome | host: Homo sapiens | study: EMG produced TPA metagenomics assembly of...
GAAGAACTATGTTAGCAGTAAAAAATTACAAATTCTGGTTCTGCACCGGCTCACAGGACCTGTACGGAGATGAGTGCCTTGCAAATGTTGCAGCACATTCAAAGGAGATTGTAGCCAAATTAAATGAGTCAGGAAAGCTTCCGTTTGAGGTAGTATGGAAGCCAACACTTATCACAAATGAGCTCATCAGAAGAACCTTCAACGAGGCCAATACAGATGATGAGTGCGCCGGTGTTATCGTATGGTGCCATACATTCTCACCTGCAAAGTCATGGATTTTAGGACTCAAGGAGCTTAGAAAGCCGTTACTTCATTTACATACACAGTACAATGAGGAGATTCCATACGATTCGATTGATATGGACTTCATGAATGAGAATCAGGCAGCTCACGGTGACAGAGAGTGGGGACACATTGTCACACGTATGGGCATCGAGAGAAAGGTCGTTGTGGGACACTGGTCAGATCCTGTAGTACAGGAAAAGATTGCATCATGGCAGCGTGTAGCAGTCGGTGTGGTAGAGAGCAGCCACATCCGTGTAATGCGTGTAGCCGACAATATGAGAAATGTTGCTGTTACAGAGGGTGACAAGGTAGAGGCTCAGATTAAGTTTGGCTGGGAAGTGGATGCTTACCCTGTAAATGAAATTGCAGAGTCTGTTGCAGCAGTTTCACAGTCAGATACAAACGCACTCGTAGATGAGTACTATGACAAATACGATATCCTGCTTGAGGGAAGAGATCCTGAGGAGTTCAAGAAGCATGTAGCAGTGCAGGCACAGATTGAGCTCGGATTTGAGAGATTCCTTGAGGAGAAGAATTATCAGGCAATCGTTACACACTTTGGTGATCTTGGCGCATTAAAGCAGCTTCCGGGACTTGCAATTCAGCGTCTCATGGAAAGGGCTATGGTTTTGGAGCTGAGGGAGACTGGAAGGTTGCAGCAATGGTTCGTCTCATGAAGATTATGACAGCAGGAAAGAAGGATGCCAAGGGTACATCAATGCTCGAGGACTACACCTACAATCTCATGAAGGGCAAAGAGGGAATACTCGAGGCTCATATGCTTGAGATTTGTCCATCAATCGCAGACGGTCCTATAAGCATCAAGTGCCAGCCACTTACAATGGGTGACAGAGAGGATCCGGCAAGACTTGTATTTACATCAAAGGAGGGCACCGGTATCGCCACATCACTTGTTGATCTTGGTGACCGTTTCCGTCTCATTATCAATACAGTTGACTGCAAGAAGACAGAGAAGCCTATGCCAAAGCTTCCTGTAGCAACAAACTTCTGGACACCACAGCCTGACCTTTACACAGGTGCAGAGGCATGGATACTTGCAGGAGGAGCACATCATACAGCGTTCACATATGACCTTACTGCTGAGCAGATGGGCGAGTGGGCAGCCATGATGGGTATTGAGGCTGTATTTATCGACAATGATACAACCATCAGAAACTTCAAGAAGGATCTTATGCTTGGAAATATTTTCTACAAGTAGAATATAGTTACACTTAATAATTGAAATCCCGGTTGTCTGTCACACTAAGGTGTGTACGGACAACCCGGGATTTATTCGGTTGTGACTCATACAAAAATGCAGTTACTTTCCTTGTATTTAGGGTTGTTTAATGTTACTATAATTTTATCAGAAAACAGGCAGAAGGAGTGCGTATATTATGGCATTAAACATTCCGGTAGGAATCTCGAATTTCACAGAAATAAGATCGAATAATTATTATTATGTTGATAAAACCAATCTGATATATGAGCTTTTACAGTCACCTGGGACGGAGGTTATTATGATTACCAGACCGCGCAGGTTTGGAAAGACACTGGCTATGAGTATGCTTGAGAGTTTTTTTGATATAAGAAAAGCTTCAAAAGTGTTATTTGAGGGTCTTGATATTATGTCGCATCAGAGTCTGTGTGAAGAATGGATGAATAAATGGCCTGTAATTTTTGTGTCATTCCGTCAGGTAGATGGTCTGGATTTTGACAGTGCATGTGCGATGCTTTCTTCTGTTATCGCAGAGCTTTTTAATGAGCATTTATATCTGCTTGATGATGAGAGGATTACTGAATACCAGAGAAAGACATTTAGAAATATTGCTGCAGGAGAGGCAACGCAGACCGAGCTTAAGAACAGCTTACGGCTTCTTACAACGCTCATGAATTTGTATTATGACAGACAGGTCATTTTACTTATTGATGAATATGATGTGCCGATTGCAAAGGCAAATGCGGGAGGTTATTACAGACAGATGCTTGACATGATGAAGGGGCTTATGCAGGCATTGAAGGATAATTGCGCCTTAAAATTTGCTGTTGTAACAGGCTGTCTTAAGATTGCGAAGGAAAGCATTTTTACGGGAACGAATAATTTTGTTTCGGATTCTGTTGCAGACTCACGGCTTACCGAGTATTTTGGGTTTGTTCAGAGTGAGGTGGATGAGATATTAAAGGATGCTCATATTTTAAATCAGTCGGAAAATATAAGAAAATGGTATGATGGATATCATTTTGGAGATGTGGATGTTTATTGTCCGTGGGATGTGATGAATTACGTGCTTGATTTACAGCGTAAGCCTGATGCAAAACCACTTAGCTATTGGAAAAATACTAGTGATAATGCAATTATCAGATCATTTATCGATTATGCGGGAAGCAGTATTACTCAAAAGCTTGAGACGCTTCTTTCCGGAGGATATATAGTGCAGCAGGTTGATGAAAATCTGACATATGATTATCTTCATTCATCGGAAGAGAACCTGTGGAGCATTTTGTACCTGACCGGATATCTGACAAGTGTCCGGGCAGACGAGTTGGAAAATCTGTTGCCTGAAAGGTTTACTGCTCTGACAATACCAAACGAGGAAATCAGGGAAATATATGAGACAACGGTCATCAGATGGTTTGATGAAAGTGCGCCAAAATGGAACAGAAGCGCATTGTTTGATGCTGTCTGGAAAGGTAATATACAGGAGCTTCAAGGCGAATTAAACAGACTCTTACGCAGAACTATCAGCTATCATGATTACAAAGAGGATTTTTACCATGCATTTCTGGCAGGGATTTTTGCCGGAGCAGGCTATATGGTGGAGTCAAATAAGGAGTATGGCGATGGCAGAAGTGATGTGGTGGTGAAGGACCAGATAAATGGCAGAGTAGCAGTGTTTGAAGCAAAATACACAAGACAGCTTGAAAAGCTTGAGTGTAAGTGTGATGAAGCTTTAAATCAGATAGAGAATCAGATGTATGCAAAGCAGCTTGAGGAGGATTATGATGAGGTGCTTTGCTATGGAATTTCTTTCTTTAAGAAGAGATGTATGGTAAAGAAATGATATATTTATTGTTGTTAAGGAGCAGGGGAGATGAATATAAATAGTATAAAAAAACTATCCGGAAATATTATTTCGCTTGCTCTTTTTTATTTTGTCTTTCTGTGCAGCGAGTATATGTTTGATAACAGAATGGCTGTATTTACTGATTCAAACGGTGTGGTTATGGCACAGAGCTTTATTTTAGGCAGCAGTGTGCCGGGATTTTTATCATATTATTTTATTGACAGATTTTGTGACAGAAGGAGCTTTAATAAAAAAATAATACTATGCATTTCAGGTGTGCTCTCTTTGATATGTATGATAGGCATATATCTGACAGGAAGCTATGCAGGAGAGCTGCTTTTGGGAATTATTCTGTTTATTGTGCTGGGATATTTTGGAAGTCTGATTCATACACAGGCGGCCCTTGCGGTGAAGCGGCTTGATGATGGGTTAAATGGGATTACACAGCTGGCAGGAATATCATATGGAATTGGAATTTTGCTGCAGCTTGTGCATAATAACCTGATAGCGGATGGTATGTGTCAGGTGATTTTTCTTGCGGCGGCTATGATTATTATGACAGTATTCTGTGCAGGGAGCTTATGTGAGGTGTGTGGATATACATGCTTTGCAGAGGGCTATGGGTATGCGCCTAAAAAGCTTGGAATAATTCTTATATTGATTGTGTTTGTCATGACATTTGTGTTTGCAACACTTGATAATGCTGTTACACTGGTTCATGCTGCAGGAAGTGTGGATATCGGGCAGTGGCCAGAATCATTCTGGCATACAGCGGTATTGTTGCCGGATTTTTATATAGTGCGGATGATAATAGGATGATGGATTTTATCATGTATATAGTGCTTTTGCTTTCCACAACATGTCTGATTGTGATTAGTTGTGGAGGACCTTTTATGATAGGGCTTATCATTTTTTATTTGTCAGCAGGATTTTTCTTCAGTCTATTTTGCTTCAAGATTTATGATATTTGCATGTCATACTGATAAGCCGGCGCTTTGGGCCGGGATGGGCAGAGCTGTGAACAATACAGCTGCTGTCGTGGTGGCAGGGGTATCACTTTATATCATGAGAGCACCGCAGTATGTCACCATGATTACCGGTGTGCTATTGTTTGCGGTGACCAGTGTGATTGTATTTGCTTATCATGAACAGCTGCGCAGGGTGATATAGAAATATATTCATCCGTTGCATTGCATAATCAGGAAAATGTGTATAGGAAGAGACAGGCAGAGGACAAAGCTGAAATTACAGTCTATGAGACGGTAAAAATGACAGATGATGAATTGCTCGAGTTGTTTGTGCAGAAATTTCATCTCACACCGCGTGAGGGTGAAGTGCTTGATTATCTTTTGCATTCTGATGAAAGCATGCAGGATGTGGCAAAGCAGCTGGCAGTTTCGCGCGCAGCCTCTACAGACATATTGCAAATATGAATGAAAAAACTCAGACCAAGGCGCGCATGGGACTGGTACAGTTCTATTACAGCTGGACGCGTGAAAAACAGTGATTTTAAGGGAATTTTGACATTTTGAGACGAATGTCAACTGTCCTTTTTTTGTGTGTAATGGTACAATTCTCCTATCGTAATAACTTGTAAAACGCATAAATGACATGCACTTAGAGTGTCATCATATAGTATGCGTGGAAGGGAGAATGAGGCAATATGAATAAAATCAAAAGAATAATGGCTGTTATGCTTGCACTTGTTATGGTGCTTGCGATTGCACCGGTGCAGCATATATGGGCAGATGGGGTGCAGCAAGAGAATCAACAGCCGGGTGAGGGCAGACCGGGAGAACCACAGCATAATCAGCAGCCGGGCATGCCGCCACAGGGAGCAACACAAACAATACAGCTTCGTGTGGAGGGCGATGCGGCAGGCACAGATGAGCTGGCAGCACTTGTAATGGTAAGTCTTGATAATGGGGCAAATTATAAGTCGTTGAAGGAGCTGGCGTCAGATGCAAATTCAAAGGTTCAAAAGAACGGAAGCTCATATGAGTTTGATTCAGCTGTTACAAGCATCATGGCATATCTGACTGATGAGGCAGGCCGCTATATGCTCCAGACACCTGTGCAGATAGGAAAGAATAATGCAGTGAGAATCAATGCTGGTCAGACCTTTATCCAGATAGATAAGGTACGCTATACAGTAACGTGGGCATATGATGTAAAGAGATATGGTGAGGATGCATATCTGGAGCATGGTACGGCGAAAATCATCAAGGTAGGTGACAAGACAGATTTCACAGACTGGGATATGTATGGAAATAATCCCGGTAATAAGGATGGTGGAAATCTGGTAGTAGAACCTGGACAGCAGGTGACTGTCGAGCTTGTTCCTGATTATGGATATCAGCTTGCAGGTGTATCGCTAAATGGAAATACTCTTGCACCACAGGAGAATATTTCTACATACACCTTCACAATGCCACAGACAAATGTGCATTTCAAGGGTGCATTTGTAAAGGCTGATGATGTCACAGACATAAGCTCTACAGCAGTAGGAAAAATTGAAATCAGCGATGGTGATAATGCCGCAGTATCGGGAAATCTGAAGATAGATGTATCAGACAGTGCTTCGGATACTACAAAAGCAAATGAGCAGATTGCGGCTACAGATGGAGTAAAGAAAGAGGTTGTTGCCAATCTGGATATTTCCCTTCAAAATATAGTAAGCAAGGGAACAAATATGCAGGAAATCAGTGATGATAATTACTGGGTAAATAATATTACTGAATTTAATAATCCAGTCAGACTTGATGTCGCTATCAAAAATTTTGATAAAAACAGTGAGTATTCTGTTGTCAGGGAGCATAATGGAAGCTATGATGTGCTTGATGCAACAGTTTCAGACGGCAAAATTTCATTTGAGACAAATAAGTTCTCAACCTATGTAATTGTTAAGAAAACAGCTGAGAAAGCAGTCGTTACAAACCCTGAGACAGTAGTAAAGCCTCAGGATGACAAGAAGCCGGCTGATATCAAGACCACAGATAAAACTGATAAGGTGGCTGATAATGGAGGGAATGAAACAAAGCTTCAGAATATAAAGAACGAAAAAGCAGCAAAAACAGATGACAATATGAATGTCTCTCGTATGCTTGGAATGCTTCTTATCGGAGCAGCAGCTGTGTCTTTTTCTTTCCGAAAAAAGTCACTGTAAAATAATAGAATCATAAAAAATAGATGCAAAATATAAAAAGCCGTTGCGTGCATGCAGCAGCTTTTTGTGTAGCTTACTATATGTTTTAATGCATAAGGCTCTCTTATAGTGCTTCCTGAAGTATCTTCACATCCCACTTATTCATCACATCTCCCTCTTTAGCTGCTTCTCCGGTGATCAGGTCAACCATTCCTGCAAGGCTTGCAGGGAGAGTCTGCTTTTCATCAGTGAAATTCATCACAAAGTAAAAGCGAGTATTTTCGCTCTCGCGGCATGTGATTTCAAGACCTGTCTCTTCAGCAATGACACCTGATACAGACACTTCATTTGTGGCTTCATCAAGCACCCTTGCAAGTCCGGCTGCCTCAAGCTGTGTGGCAACATAGTATACATGGCCTTTTCCGTAGCTGTTTTTTGTGACAGCAGGCATTCCTGCATAGAAATCGCTTTCATATGTGGCGAGTACTTCTGCACCTTCCGAGTGCATCAGGTCGCACAGCAGATTGCATTTATATTCTTTTCCGTCTGAAAAGCTTACAGTGTTTGAATGCTCAGGTGCGAGCGCGTCAATTTCCTCAACCCAGACACCTGCCATCTCGCGAAGCGTCCCGGATATCCGCCCAGATGCACGTTGTCAGACTGGTCCACAATACCACTCATAAATGTTGTGATGAGAGTACCGCCGTTTTTCACAAACTGCTCAAGCTTTTCCTTCATGCCTTCCTTTACCATGTACAGAACAGGTGCGGCAATCACCTTATATTTTGAAAAATCACCGTCAACCGGAATCATATCGACTGAGATATTTTTGTTGTAAAAATACTCATAATAGTGGTGAATCTGGTCAACATATTTAAGGTCCTGTGTAGGTCCGCTTGTGTACTCAAGTGCCCAGTAATTGTCCCAGTCAAAGATGATTCCCACATCTGATTTATTACGTGTGCCAAGTGTCCTTGTGCCGAAGCTTTCAAGTTCTCGTCCAAGCTGTGCAGTCTCCTTAAATACCCTTGTGTCGTTTGTTCCGACATGTGCTATTACAGCACCGTGGAATTTCTCGCAGCCACCCTTGCTTCGTCTGAGCTGGAAGAACTGGATAGTGTCTGCACCGTGGGCTATGGTCTGATAGCTCTGTGCACGCATCTGTCCCGGACGCTTCAATGAATTGTAGTGCTGCCAGTTCTGCTGGCTTGGAGTCTGCTCCATGAGCATGAATGCTCATCCTTAAGACCTCGCATCAAATCGTGAGTCATCGCAACCATGCTCCATGGTGTGTCGTATGCAGGGTAATTATCCCACGACACGATATCCATCTCATTAGCCCACTTGAAATAGTCAAGACCCTTGAAGGTGCCCATCAGGTTTGTTGTGACAAGTGCATCAGGAATGATAGCTTTTACTGCATCGCGCTCCAGCTTATAGCAGTTCAGCATACTGTCAGAGTAAAAACGTCTGTAGTCTGTTGATATTCCGGCAAAGCTTGTCATGCCGCCCCATGCCTCCTCACTGAGCTCGTTAGGTACGACTATCTCATCCCAGTCATAGAATGTGTGTCCCCAGAACTCTGTGTTCCAGGCATCATTTACAGCATCAATGGTCTTGTACTTATCCTTGAGCCATACACGAAACTGGTTCTGGCAGTTGTCACAGTAGCAGTATCCGCCGTACTCATTATTGATGTGCCATACAGAAATATTTTTATTGCCGCTATAGCGTTTTGCAAGCTCTGTCGCAAGAGCCTTTGCGTACTTCTGATATACCAGGGAGTTCGGACAGAAATTGTGTCTGGCTCCAAATTTATGCTGGCGTCCCTCGTAGTCGGTGCTCATCGTCTCAGGATATTTTTTGACCATCCATGCAGGCAGTGCCGCTGTGGATGTTGCCATGACGATGTCGTAGTTTTCATTTGAGAGCATATCAACTATCTCGTCAAGCTCTGTGAAATTATACTCATTCTCAGAAGGCTGTATTTTAGCCCATGAAAAAACGTTGATTGTGGCACTATTGATATGGGCATCCTTAAAGTATGCCATGTCCTGCTTCCAGACCTCCTTAGGCCACTGATTTGGATTGTAATCTCCTCCGAAAAGGATTCTTTTGAATTTTGACTGCATTTTTTACCTCCGTTATGGTATTAACCCCAATATTATGATATTCTTAAACTATAAGTGTGTTTCCTTATGCACTAATCATATAATAGATTTACGGAAAATAGTATAACATCATAAACCAAATTATATAACATTCTGAAACTAAACCGTTTTTGAAAGGAGAAAGCATGCCTATTTATTTTGGAAGCAATTTCGCAAGAGAACCGTTTCAATTCGACTCTGTCGGTAATGACTGGGAGCAGGAAAGCGTGACGCGCCCGGAGGGGTATCCGCTGTACCATTATTTACAGACGAAGGAGGGCGTGGGCGAGGTAACGGTATACAGCAGAAATCAGGCTGTTTCGGACAATATTTTGTCAAACAGTCATACGATTGAGCTGCAAAAGGGGCAGGGGATTCTTATTGCTCCAAACGTGCCACATTCCTATCACAATAAAAACATCTCATCCGGCAATAGCCTGCCCTGGAAAACAGAGTTTGCCACTTTTACAGGGACAATGGCGGCAGCCTTCAGGGAAATGTTTGATGAAAAGGAATACCGTCTGATTGATGAGAATAAGGGGACGGATGTGTCGGAAGCGATTAACAAGGCTGTAGAAGACTTTAAGGAACACTCCAGTGATACGCAAATGCTCTCACTCGACTGTTATGGCATCATGCTTTTGCTCTCAGACCAGTCTAATCACACACACGATAATGATGACCAAAGCTATGTGCGTTTTATAAAGCCTGTTATAGATGCTATAGAAGAAAGCTACATGGACGATATCAGTGCCAGGGAGCTTGCTGATGGTGTATTTGTATCGCAGCAATATCTATCGCGTGTTTTTACGGAGTTTATGAACTGCTCGGTGTATGAGTACCTGACCAACTACCGCATCAACAAAGCCAAGGAGTTACTGCTTATAAACAGCAGGCGTAAGGTGCAGGATATAGCATCTGATGTGGGGTACTCAGATGCCAGCCATTTTATCGTCATGTTCAAGAAACTTACAGGGATGACACCGGCGCAGTTTCGGAAGCTGTATATATAAGAGGATGCAACTGTTTCTTGTATTTAATAGGGTTTGATGTTAAGATATATTTATCAGAAATATGGTGCGAAAATGAATAGCTACAATTGTTTTATAAGAATTAGGAAGTGATAATATGAGTGATAGAAACCGGATATTATGTGAGTTCAGAAATAAGACAAAAAGCATTATGGGTGATTCGTTAAAGCAGATGATATTATATGGTTCATATGCAAGAGGAGATTATGGAGATAATTCAGATATGGATATAATGGTTTTGACGGAGCTGACGGATGATAGGATTATACAGATAGAGGATGAAATATTTGATGCAGCTTATGATATTGAACTTGAGTATGGTGTGCCGATAAGTGTGAATATTAAAAATGAAAAACACTTTAAAAATTGGGTAAACAGCTTGCCGTATTATTCAAATATACAAAAGGAGGGAATTATTATTGCTTGAGGAAAATTGTATTAGTTTAGCAAAATATAGAATGGAAACGTCAATGGAAACTTTAAATGTTGCCAGGGAGTGTTTAGAAAACAAACATTTTAAAGATTCTATAAATAGAGCGTATTATGCTTCCTTTTATGCCGCAAGAGCAGTCTTAGCCTTGGAACGTGTTGATTTTAAAAGGCATAAGGATGTTATAGCATATTTTAATAAAAATTATGTTGCAACAGGTATATTTGATCGTGAAATAGGAAGAAATCTTGCAAGACTAAAGCAAAAAAGAGAGCAAAGTGATTACGATGATTTTTTTATTGCATCGAAAGAAGAAGCTCAAAAACAATTTGATAATGCAGAGAGTATAGTGGCTGCAATCATTGAATATATGCGTAAAAACAACAGTGGAACCATTATTTAAGTAAATGGTTCCACTGTTGTTTTTGTATATATAACATCATCTACAATCCGTATTCCATATGTATCAAGGTCAACCCTGCCGTCTATGACCTCAATGCCATCTGCTCTTAGACGGTTAGCCTGTTCATCGGCTCCGCCGAAGGCAAAAGCCCCTGACAGCTCACCCTTTGCATTTATCACCCTATAGCATGGAATTTCATCAGGATTGGGATTCTTGTGCAGGGCATTGCCGACAGCCCGGCACATTTTTTTATTGCCTGCAAGCTCGGCAATCTGTGCATATGTGGCAACACAGCCCTTTGGAATCCTTTTTACAGCCTCATATATGAGCCGGGTCGGATTATAGGTGACAAGGTCGTAGCTGTCTGCAATCATGTTTTTTATAGCATCATCCGGTATGCTGCCATCGAGAATGATGGTATTCCAGTTGTCCTTGTTCTGGTGCCAGCCTGGGATGACGGATGGGAAGGCATCCCTCCAGAAGTCTCGCCAGGCAGGAGATACCTTGACATTTAAGTTGATAAAACCATTGCGCTCGTAGGTCCACAGGAAAACCTTTTTGCTGGCCTTTACGCGGACTAGCTGCCAGTTTGGGTCGTGGAATGGTGCTTCCTGATATGTATTTGGAAAAGATAAACCGTAGTCTAATGCTTCTTGTCGTGTTTTCATAGATTTTGCCTGCTTTCTTTTTAATTATACGGTTACAGTATAACATAGAAAGAACAAATGTTTAATCGCGAAATGACAATTTATTGACATAATTCCATGTATAGTCTCTCTATCTCTCCATCTTCCTTAGAATTTACAAACACCAGTGTATCATCCGATTTTATCATGAGAATAGGAGAGTATCCGTCGAATACATACAGGCTGCATTTTCCAAGAGTGCGCCCTTCGTACCTGCCGATATCATAGCTGTCTGTAGAGGCTCCGTTTGTACGCAGGAAACTGTCATACGGCAGCTCGTCCAGAAGCTTAAGCTCTGTGATGTCATTTACATCAATCTCGCTTGTATAGCCACCGGCAGAAATAGTAAGGTTATTGTTTGTCAGAGTGATTTTTTCCTGGATATTAATCAAAGGAAGCATGCAGACAAACACCAGGATGATACAGCCGGCTGTTATTGCACAGGTGATTCCTGTGAAAATCCACGCGCCTTTTTTAGCATAATTAAACGTGTAATTGCCGGACTGCATGCGGTTTTCAATGAGTATATGTTTGTCGTCGGGATTATAGTAGTAGCCAGTTTTCCAGTATTCATCATCGTCTACATCTATTGGTGAGGTGTTGGCAGACAGTAGTTCCTTCTTTCTGTTTAAGCCATATAAATTGGAATAATAAATCCCAAAACGGCTATTAACTGAATGAAAATATAAACATAATAGGATGATGCCGGAAATATTCCGGTGATACCTGTGTATAAAGCTACATAAATCCATGAGACAGCGTTTAGTCCGCTTAGGAGAAGCATTGCGATACTTTTATATTTTTTCATGGTATTGTTGACAATCAGGTTGAGCTTTGAATCCATGCTGTATACGTGGCGCTCGCTTTTGTTTATAAAAGCATGAAATACCAGCGAAAGTGTGGATATTAAAACAGAGCACAAAAACAGCGAAATCATAAGGATATTGTAATGGGTGTCACCAAGCATAAAGTATGGTATATATGCTGCAAGCTCAGTAATTAAAAAGAGTGCGTGCCATTTATAGCTGACTGTCGTGGCACCGGCTTCTGCTGAAACGCGGGTGTCGATATAAACCTTTTTGCGTTGGGCTTCTATTATCCATCCGTTTTGTATTTTCAGAGCATACATTTTCCGGTGGGAGCTGTTTGGAATATGAATAATTCCAAAGATATATACAAACATCCAGATAATATATACCAGAACAAAAACGGCAATGTTAATAAAAACAATAAAGCATATCGCAATGGAGATAATCACATTGGCAATCTGAAAGTGTTTCATTTTGCATTTTCCGGTGTTGACGATTTCGGTTACTTCGGCATCCTCTTTGTGAGATGAGGGAATATGTACATTGAGATACATGCCGTTTTCATATTTATAGGCGTGTGTGTAAGCAAATTGCATACATAGTATGATAAAAAGGTTTGTAACTATAAAGATAATAAACATGATAATTTCCATAGTCTGTCTCCTCTGCTAAGCGGTACATGGTTTCATTTTTGAATACATTTTATCGCACATCGATAAAAATTCCTCACGGCTCATTCCGGTGAGACAAGCCTCAGCACTTAAAAGCTCAAGCTCTGATTCCAGCTTTTCAGTGAAGTCGGTATCATCTGCGATGGATTCTGACACAAAAGCGCCGAGCCGTCTGTCTGTACGGATAAATCCCTCATTTTTCAAAATCTGATAGGCTTTATTGACCGTCATTGTGTTTACACCGGCATCGCTTGCAAGCTGGCGCACGGTCGGAAGCTTTTCGCCGGTCTTTAGCTCACCTTTGCCTATTCCCTTTACAATCTGGTTTCTAAGCTGTACGTATATCGGGGTGCTGCTTGACATGTCGAGTTCTATTATCATGTGAACCTCCTGTATCTTACTGTTTATATGTCATAGCCTGTTTGAAATGTATCAATATTTATGAGCAGGCTGTAACCTGACAAAACTTGTAAGTGATATAAAAGTATTATTTGTATTATATACAGTAATACAGAAAAGACATTCTGTCAACTGATGTTTTAGCATCAATTATATTGACATTTTGAGTATTACAATTATGATTAAAGAGTTATAAGATATCACAACGTAAAAGAATACATATGAGGTTAAAAATGAGCAGATTAATAGAGCAGATAAAACAAGAGGATGCCTATGCCTTCACACATGGCGGCAAATTTCATGCAGATGATGTGTTCTCATCAGCCCTGCTTTTGTATATAAACCCTGAGATCAGCATAACAAGGGGCAACAGTGTGCCTGATGATTTTACAGGAATAGTTTTTGATATAGGGCGTGGTGAGTTTGACCATCATCAGAAGGACAGTAGAATCAGGGAAAACGGTGTGCCGTATGCGGCATTTGGACTGCTGTGGGAGGCTGTTGGAGCGGATATTTTAGGTGAGGAGCTGGCGGTGAAATTCGATGAATCATTTGTCCAGCCTCTCGACAACAATGACAACACAGGAGAGAAAAACGAGCTTGCCACACTTATAGGCAATTTCAACCCGTCATGGGATTATGAGGGTGGCAGCGATGAGGCTTTCTTTCAGGCGGTAAGCGTGGCAGGCATGATACTGGAAAACAAATTTGAGAGATACCGTGGAAATGAGAGAGCCGATAAGAGAGTAGAGGAGGTGCTTGCAAAGCACGATCCGGCAAGCAGGATACTGGTGCTTCCTGAGTTTATACCGTGTCAGAAGGCTCTGAGTGAGACGGATATTGCGTTTGTTATTTTTCCGTCAAACAGAGGCGGCTTTTGTATACAGCCGCAGAAAAGAGAGTATTCGATGAATTACAAATGTTCTTTTCCGGCAGAGTGGCTGGGGCTTGAAGGTGAGGAGCTGGTAAATGCTACAGGAATTTCCAGTGCGATATTCTGTCACAAGGGAGGCTTTATCATGACTGTTAAGGAGCAGGATGAAGCTGTAAAGGCATGCGAAAAGGCGCTTTCTCTCCATAAAGACAGCTCTGTGATAGTATGGTATGGCAGTAAAGGAGATACTGCAGCGAAGGCATGTGACAGTCAGACAGACGAGCTGCTTATGAATGTTGCAAAAGCACGAGGCATAAAGGGCGTGCATATCTGTCATGTTGATGCAATGCCTGTTCCGCAGCTTGAATTAACAGAGCTTGACAGTGAGACAGCATATGCAGAGGTGCTGATGGAGAAGCCGCAGTGGAAGGCATATGTAAAGGAGCAGGTGAAGCAGATTGTAAAGTACAGACCGGAGGCTGTGTATGTGGAAGGAAACGCATTTGAGACATATCCGGTTATACGTGCACTCAGAAAGAAGCACATTCCTGTGCTTACGATGATTGAAAATAAAGAGAAAAAAATAATGGTAAGAATACCATGATTTATGTGCATTTTTGAAAAAATTTGGTATAATGTTGCTAAGCGCGGACATCGTGCAGTTTTGCGAATGTGTGTGGTGGTTTTGAATAATACGGGTAATATACAAGTAACAATACGAGGATGCAGCAGGTATGAAGACAATCATAAAATACGAGCTTGTTATAAATAAGGCACTCAGATCTGCACTCAACTATGATACACCGGATGAGCAGATTAATGAGTTTATCAGATTTTTCGGAAAACACATCGGTTCTGACCGCATATATATATTTGAGGATTGTGATGAGAAGCATGTTACCAAAAATACATATGAGTGGTGTGCGGATGGAATAGTGCCGGAGATACATGAATTGCAGAATGTCGATATGGACATAATAGGCTGGTGGTATCAGGCCTTTGACAATGAAAAAAATATCATTATTACAGATATAGAGCAGATAAAGGATGAGCACAGGGCTCTTACAATCTGTTAAAGGCACAAAATGTAAAAAACCTGGTGGTATGTCCAATCCGTTACAAGGATGAGATAAAGGGCTTTTTCGGTGTGGATAATCCACCGGAAAGTGATACTCTCGGACTGACCACATTCCTGGATATGATAGGAACCCTGCTCATATCATTGCTTAAGCTGCGCAATTCCTTCACAAAGTCGAATAAGGAAGCGAAGCTTAGCAGCTATTCATCGCTTTCAAGCATCTATATATCCATGGCACTGGTAAATGTGCAGACACGCAGATACCATATAGTAAAGACTTTGGATGAGGTTACACACTTTTTGGGCGTGAAGCCACAGAAAGAGGGAGAGTATAGGATAGATGAGGATTTCCCGGGGCATATAAACAGTGTGATGAATGAGTTCTGTACTAAGGCACAGCGCAAAGAGACACTTGAATTTGTGGATATCAGTACTGTAGAGGACAGACTTCGTGGAAAAAATACCATAGTGCACGAGTTTATCGGGAAGGTATCAGGCTGGTGCCGTGAAAGGTTTATTCCTGTAGACTATGATGCAGATGGCAGGCTGTGGCATGTGCTTTACTGCGTGGAGAATATTGACGAGGAAAAGCGACGTGAAAACAGGCTTATGTATCTGGCACAGATTGATTTGATGACAGGTATACGCAACCGCGGAAGTGGAGAGAATAAGATAACAGAGTATCTCGTCCGCAAACAGTGCGGTCTGTTATGCCTTTTAGACTGTGACAAGTTTAAGGCAATAAACGATACCTATGGACATGCGGTAGGTGACAAGGTGATAATAGCAATTGCTGATACTCTGCGCAAATCATGTCGTGATGATGATGTCATGCTTCGCCTGGGCGGGGATGAGTTTGCGGTATTTATACCGGGGATGCTTGATAAAGAGCGGGCAGAAGCTTTTTTTGACAGGCTTTTTTCAAACATAGAGCATATTGATATAGCAGAGATGAATGGAAAGCATATACTGCTCAGTCTGGGCGCATGCTTTTATGACGGAATGGATTGTATCACGTTTGACCAGCTCTACAGAAGGGCAGACACCGCCATGTATGACAGCAAGAAAAAACAGGGCTACAGTGCGACAATTTTTGATGCAAAGCAATGATAGTCCGGCATATTAAATAAAAAGAGGAGAATGAAAATGCAGACAGGAAAAGCAATATCTATTCCATCAATCCTCAAGGTGGGAAATGGAACATTAAACAAAATCGGAGAGTATTTAAAGAGTGAGGAGCTGACGAGCGTAGTCATTTTTATGGGAAACGGTCTCATAGATATGTTTGGAGATACTATAATGAAGTCGCTTACTGATGCCGGTATCACAGTGCTTGAGTACAGTGAGCTTGATACAGTTGAGATAGACGATATCATCACCCTTGCATTTGATATACCAAACAAGGCAAAGGCAGTCGTGTCAGTTGGCGGCGGAAAGGTAATAGATGCAGGAAAATATGCAGCTTTTCTAAGAAATATGCCATTTATCAGTGTGCCGACCTCAAGCTCAAGCGATGGTTTTTCTAGCGCCAGTGCATCACTTTTGGTGCACGGCAAGCGTACGTCGGTTCCTGCAAAGCTTGCGCATGGTATCATAGTTGATACACAGGTCATCCGCACAGCACCGGAGAAGTTTATATATTCAGGCATCGGGGATATGGTGTCAAAGATTACAGCACTCTATGACTGGATTTTTGAGGAAGCACATGGTGCAGGCGTGGTCAATGACTTTGCCGTGATGGTTGCTAAAAAGGCGGTCAACAGCTTTGTGCGTACACCTTATGAGAGCATAAAGGATGAGCTTTTCCTAAAGGAGCTTGTGGATTCACTTGCCATGAGCGGCATAGCAAACGAGATAGCGGGAAGCAGTGCGCCTACCAGCGGCAGCGAGCATCTTATTTCACATGCGCTTGACAAAATTCTTGAGCATCCACAGCTTCATGGCATACAGGTCGGCATAGCAACCTATATCATGAGTGTGGTGCAGAACCACAGATATGTAAGGGTGTGCACAGTGCTCAAAAGGACAGGCTTTTTCGACTATGCGGCCACTCTTGGCATGAGAAAACAGGATTTTTTGGATGCGATAGATATGGCGCCATCCATGAAGCCGTTCAGACACACATATCTGCATGAGAAGGAGTACCGCGATGCGGCAAAGAAGCTTGTGCTGGAGGATGATATACTGAATAAAATACTGGTATAGAGATATGTATGAGAAGACTATAGAGCCGGTTGCGATTATGCATACCGGATTTGGAGAGAAATTTGGCATTCCAAGGCAGAGCGGCCTCGTACCTGAGGCAGCAGGGCAGATAGTATTTGAACCAAAATACCAAAATCCCGATGCGCTTCGCGGAATAGAGGAATTCTCGCATTTGTGGATTATATGGGGCTTTTCCGAAAACAGGGTGGAGAAATTCACACCGCTCGTCACACCACCCAGGCTGGGAGGCAGACAAAAGCGAGGTGTTTTTGCCACACGTTCGCCGTTTCGCCCAAACGGCATGGGACTATCCTCTGTAAGGCTTGATAAGGTTGAGTACAAAAGCAGCAAGGGACCCATAATTCATGTGTCTGGTGTAGATATGCTTGATGGAACACCAATATATGATATAAAGCCGTATCTGGCATATGCAGACTCACATTCTGAGGCATCAGATGGCTTTGCCGCAGAGCACAGATGGGATACGGTGCATGTTATCTGGCGCGATGAGGCACTCAAAAGCCGTATAGATGAAGATACCCGCATTACAGTAGAGCATATTCTGGCACAGGATCCAAGAGCTGCATACAACAAGGCAAAGGACTATATCTATGGCATGAGATACGGCAGATTTGATATACGCTTTGTGGCTGACTCACATGCCGGCACGATAGAGATAGTGGATGTCGTGGAGTGTATAGACGGGTATCATAAGGTTAAGTGATTTTAGGAAGTGTTTTTAGTGAATATGATTTGCATATGCTGTCCGAAGAGAGTAAAATGGTAATGCATACAAAAGGACAAATGCATTACGAATATATATGTAAATACATATTAAATACACATAAGGAAGGTACATACAATGAAAACAGTAAAGGACTATATCAGAACTATCCCGGATTTCCCGGAGAAGGGCATCATGTTCCGCGATGTGACAAGTGTTATCCAGGATGCGGATGGACTAAAGCTTGCAATTGACGAGATGATAAAGAAGCTTGACGGATTGATTTTGATGTGATAGCAGGAGCTGAATCAAGAGGCTTTGTTTTTGGCATGCCGATAGCATATGCGCTTCATAAACCGTTTGTCATGGTAAGAAAAGCAGGCAAGCTGCCATGTGAGACTGTATCAAAGACATATGACCTTGAGTATGGCACAGCAACAATTGAGATGCACAAGGATTCTGTAAAGCCGGGTCAGAAGGTGGTTCTCGTGGATGATCTTATCGCTACAGGAGGCACAATGCAGGCAGCAGCAGAGCTTGTTGAGGAGCTTGGAGGAGAGGTCGTGAAGATGCTTTTCCTTATTGAGCTTGCAGGTCTTAATGGCAGAAGGCTTCTTAGCAAGTATGATGTGGACGCAGTTGTGTCATATGATGGCAAATAGGGCTGTTATATCTGAATGAATATATCTTATATGTTTGTGCATACTGACATTAATTAAATCAATGATTTGATGAGATTAAGAGTAAGGAGAGTCGGTATGCAGCAAAAATTGGGAAAGTGGAGTCTCCGTTTTGCGGAGGCTCCTTTTATATTGGAAAGCAGCTCGGTTGTAGGCACAAAGGAGGCGGACGGACCGCTTGGCGGTCTGTTTGATATCGTAGGCAAGGATGACAGGTTTGGGCAGAATACGTGGGAAAAGGCAGAAAGCTCCATGCAGCGCGATGCCCTCACAATGGCCCTTGGAAAAGCGCATCTGGATGCATCCGACATGGACTATGTATTTGCAGGAGATCTGCTCGGACAGTCTATGGCCACAACCTTTGGTGTGGAAAACTTCCGCATTCCGTGGTTTGGAGTGTATGGAGCATGCTCCACATGCGGGGAGTCGCTCTCGCTTGCCGCGGCATTTGTGGCAGCAGGGTATGCAAAGCATGCGGTGGCAGTGACATCGAGCCACTTTGGCAGTGCCGAAAAGCAGTTTCGCTTCCCTAACCAGTATGCCAATCAAAGACCGGTGTCAGCGACGTGGACAGTGACAGGAAGTGCAGCATTTATTGTGGGCAGTGGAGCAGGTGGTAATGAAATGGCTAGGTGTGACAATGCAGATAGTATATCAAGGAAGGTGCAGATTGAGGGAATCACAACAGGAGTTGTGGTGGACTATGGCATAAAGGATGCCATGAACATGGGCGCCGCCATGGCTCCTGCGGCCTGTGAGCTGATAGTAAATCACCTGAGTGATTTCGGCAGAAAGGCATCTTATTACGATAGGATAGTGACAGGAGACCTTGGAAGCGTCGGACAGAAGATACTGATTGACCTGTGCAGGCAAAAGGGCGTGGACATAAGCAAAAATCACGAGGATTGTGGCATGAAGATGTTTGATGCAACGAACCAGAACACGGGCTCAGGTGGTTCGGGCTGTGCGTGCTCGGCAACTGTTTTGTCGGCATATTATCTGCCAAAGCTTAGAAGTGGTGAATTGAAGCGTATACTTTTTGTGCCTACAGGAGCACTTCTTTCGCCTGTCAGCTTCAACGAGGGCGAGTCAGTACCGGGAATTGCACACGGTGTGGTGCTTGAAGCAGTAATGTGAAGTTGTAATTTGAAGCTGATGGCTTCACATATATAATAGGATGAATGAGATAGGGTGAACGAGCCGTTTTTGAGGGATGGGCTGCACGTTCAAAAATAGAAGAAAGGCGTAAGGATATAATGGATTATGTAAAAGCATTTGTCGTGGGCGGTATCATCTGCGCCATCGTACAGATTTTAATGGAAAAAACAAAGCTCATGCCGGGCAGAATTATGGTAATGCTCGTGTGCACAGGAGCGCTGCTTGGCGCCGTCGGCATATACGGGCCATTTTCAAAGTGGGCAGGCGCCGGCGCAAACGTACCGCTTTTGGGCTTTGGAAATGTACTGTGGAAGGGTGTGAAGGAGGCAGTGGACAGCGAGGGATTTATAGGTCTGTTTAAGGGCGGCTTTAAGGCCTGTGCCGTCGGAGTATCGGCAGCACTTATCTTTTCGTATATCGCGGCACTCATCACGAAACCTAAGTTAAAGAGCTGAGAATAAGAAAAACTGCCACTTACATGAATGCATGCATGACGCATTAGCTTTTTTGTTCTCAGTGGTTCAGAATAGTTACGAATGATGTATAAATTACGAAAAATTGCCCATACTATCTCCAAAACGAAAAGGAGACTGATACAATGAAGAAAATGAAATATTTATTGGCACTTTGCCTGATACTCGCTGCTGCAGGAAGCTTTGCAGCCTGTGGAAACAATAGTAATGTGGCAGACACCTCAATGGTTGAAAATACACAAAGAGGTGGCTCTGCCGCCGACGATGCCGGTAAAGCCGGCAAGGATATCATAGATGGCGCCGGGAATGCCGGCAAGGATGTGATAGACGGAGCAGGCGATGCCGGAAAAGATGTGATAGACGGAGCAGGCGATGCCGGAAAAGATGTGATAGACGGAGCAGGTGATGCCGGTAAGGATGTGATAGACGGTGCAAAGGATGCCGTAGATGATGCCGGAAACGCCATAAAAAAGAGTGTTGATGGTGGAAACAACAACTAACAGCTATTTATAAAAAGAAAACAGTTACTATATATGCTTCAATGGCTGCAAAAACAAAAGCACCGACAACGTCGCTGATAAAATGCACACCTGATATCACACGGACACAGGCAATGATAGCTGCAAGGACTGCAAGCGCAATGCCGGTGAACCATAAAGGCGAAGCAGCAGGTGAGCATATTAAAACAGTAAATGCAATTATAAATGCAGAAAAAACATGCCTGCTTGGAAAAGATCTGCGTGTGTGTCCTTTGGAATGACAGGCGGCATATCAAACTTTTCGTATGGGCGTGGCCTGTTTACGATATATCTGAAAACCGATACTGCAATAAAGCCGACAAGCGGAGCAATGATTGAGAGTGCAAGCATATGACCGGCTGTAAAGCACAGATACAGCACGTATACAGGGTATGTGATAAAAACTAAATAAGTGCATATTTTATTGATTAATTCAAGCTTTCGGGCTGCCCTGTTATTTTCAAGGAATGGGGCAGTCATTTTTATGTATGTATTTTTTTTCATGATTATTTTCCATCGTTTATTTAAGAAATATTGTATTGTAACTGTCTGGAGTGGTGTCAACTGCCCTTGCGGTACTGCAGAGGTGTCATGCCATAGTGCTTTTTGAAGGCTCTGTTAAAATACGACAGGCTTTCAAACCCCACTTCACCGGAAATAGAAAGCACCGAGCTGTCTGAGCTTTGCAAAAGTCTCGCAGCCATGGTCAGGCGGTAGTCCTTTAAATAGTCAACAAACGATGTGCCCATGGTTTCTTTAAAATATCTCATAAAATGAGACTCGGAAAACCCGGCTACATCAGCGATATCAGCGATAGAGATTTTGTCGGCATAATTATTTTCCACATATTTGAGCACAACCTTCATCTTATCAAGAGTCTTTTTGCTTTTTAGTGGCTTTGTCAGATTACGGCAGCGGTTATCAAGCACAAAAAAGAATTCGTAGAGCTTGCTCTTTATATAAAGCTGGTAGCCCTGCGGCATCGTCTTGCAAATCTCATCGCATGCATCTATTGGAGCCACGACATCCTCGTAGTATGGATATACCGGGGTAAAAACAGTCGGAACTGTGAATCTGCCGGATAAGAGAGGTGTAAGAAAATCCTCCTTGGTGTAATCATACTTTCCGGGAAGCAGCATCGACAGGGAAAATATGATATTTTCGTACTCCATCGATTCATCCATATATTGGTCTATAGAGTGAAGCTGTCCCGGCAGAATCAGCACAAGGCTTGGCGCTGTGACATGGTACTCCTTAAAATCCACAGATATATGACCGCAGCCCTTCTTTATATAGATAAGCTCCATGTCGTCGTGCCAGTGCAGCGGAACTCCGGAAAAATCAAGAGGAATCGAGCAGAGGTAGGTATTGTATGGGAACGTAAGCTCCACATGCGTTTTGTCTTCGTGATAATTTTCATATTCTAATATATTCATGATGATATTTTAGCATATTATTTCTTGAAAAGCCACTAAAAATACCGAAAAATGATAGGATTGTGCAAGTTTTCGACTGTATATTGCAAGAATTGTGCAGTGTAATGGATTATACTTGATTCATCAAATGACACAAAGAAGTTAAGCACGCTAAAAGAAAATTAGTTAATTTGACACATTAGCGTGTACACATGATAACAGATTTGGGAGGAAATCAAAATGGCAATCATGCAGGAAATCGAAACAAAACTTCAGAAGGGCATCAGCGTTAGTACAGACGAGGAAGTATACTACGCATTACTTGAGCTTGTAAAAGACAAGGCAGAGAAAAAGGTTTCAAACAAAGGAAAGAAAAAGCTCTATACATCTCAGCAGAGTTCCTTATCGGAAAGCTTTTATCAAACAACCTTATCAACTTAGGTATCTACGATGAAGTTAAAGAGACTCTTGAGAAGAACGGAAAGTCACTTGCTGAAATCGAGGAAATCGAGCTTGAGCCTTCACTTGGAAATGGTGGACTTGGACGTCTTGCAGCATGCTTCATAGATTCAATCGCAACACTCGGATTAAACGGAGATGGTGTAGGTCTCAACTACCACTACGGATTATTCAAGCAGGTATTTGAGAACAATCTCCAGAAGGAGACTCCAAACCCATGGATTACAAAAGAGAGCTGGCTTACAAAGACAGATATCACATATCCTGTAAGCTTTGGCGGATTCACAGTACAGTCAAGACTTTACGATATCGACGTAGTTGGATACAACAACCGTACAACAAAGCTTCACTTATTCGACATCGAGTCAGTTGATGAGTCAATCGTAGGCGACACAATTGATTTCGACAAGGATGATATCAAGAAGAACCTTACATTATTCTTATATCCTGATGATTCAGATGATAAGGGACGTCTCCTTCGTGTATACCAGCAGTATTTCATGGTATCAAATGCAGCAAGACTTATCCTTGCAGAGGCAGAGGCAAAGGCTCTAATTTACATGACCTTGCTGATTATGCAGCAGTTCAGATTAACGATACACATCCATCAATGGTTATTCCTGAGCTTATCCGTCTCCTTCAGGAGAAGGGCATCCTGATGGACGAGGCTATTGAGATTGTATCAAAGGTTTGTGCATACACTAACCACACAATCCTTGCAGAGGCTCTTGAGAAATGGCCAATCAGCTTCTTGGAGAAGGCAGTTCCACAGCTTATGCCAATCATCCGTGAGCTTGACAACAAGGTTCGCGCAAAGGTAGCTGACGAGAGCACATACATCATCAAGGACGGTCTTGTACACATGGCACACATGGATATTCATTTCGGATATTCTGTAAACGGTGTTGCATACCTCCACACAGAGATTTTAAAGAATACAGAGCTCAACAACTTCTACAAGTTATATCCTGAGAAGTTCAACAACAAGACAAACGGTATCACATTCCGTCGTTGGTTAATGTCTTGTAACCCGGAGCTTTCAGCATACATCACAGAGCTTATCGGTGACGGCTGGAAGAAGGATGCAAACGAGTTAGAGAAGCTTGGCAATTTCATCAATGATGACGCTGTTCTCACAAAGCTTGTTGATATCAAGAACGCAAAGAAGACAGAGCTTGCTTCTTACTTAAAGAAGACTCAGAATCTCGACGTACCTGACAACTCAATCTTTGATATCCAGGTTAAGAGACTTCACGAGTACAAGAGACAGCAGCTCAACGTGCTTTACATCATACGTAAGTACTTTGAGATCAAGGCAGGCAAGAAACCATCTACACCAATCACATGCTTCTTCGGTGCAAAGGCAGCTCCTGCATATATCATTGCAAAGGATATCATCCATGCAATCCTCTGCTTACAGCAGATTATCAACAATGATCCTGAGGTAAGTCCATACCTTAAGGTATTCATGGTTGAGAACTACAACGTAACATTAGCTGAGAAATTATTCCCGGCTGCAAATATTTCAGAGCAGATTTCTCTTGCTTCTAAGGAGGCATCAGGAACAGGAAACATGAAGTTCATGCTTAACGGTGCTATTACACTTGGAACAAGTGACGGAGCAAACGTAGAGATAGCTGAGCTTGTCGGCGATGAGAACATCTATGTATTCGGTGAGGATTCACAGACTGTTATCGACAGATATGAGAGAGGCGACTACTGCTCTAAGGATTACTATGACAAGGATGCTGACTTAAAGAAAGCTGTTGACTTCCTTGTAAGTGATGAGATGATGAAGGTTGGTTCTAAGGAGAACTTAGAGAGACTTTACAACGAGCTCCTCAACAAAGACTGGTTCATGACATTCCCAGACTTTGAGGATTACTGCAAGACAAAAGAGAAGGCTTACGCTGATTATGAGGATAAGAAGGCTTGGGCTAAGAAGATGCTTGTTAACATCAGCAAGGCTGGTTTCTTCTCTTCTGACAGAACAATCAAGCAGTACAATGATGAAATCTGGCATTTAGAGGCTTAGAATTTTTCTTCCTCCTTTAAATACAAATTGGGCTTAAGAACTCCTGCGGGTGCATCCCGCAGGGGTTCTTTTTTGCTATAGGACGGGACGTAAGCGCCGGGGACGGCATGCACACGTACTCTTGCGTTCGCTACGCTACGCTGCTAAGTGTCTGTACGGATTATGCCCGGAGTGTTTCACAGGCTGACGAAACCGGCTTTTATGCGCCGTCCGTGGCGCATAACGCCTTGCCCCGCCGTCCATGGCGGTGCATTTCTGTGGTTCTAAGCATAATCCTACAGACACTAGGCAGCTTCGCTATGCGCTCTCGCAAGAGTACGTGTGCACGCCGTCCCCTGCGCTTACTTCCCTTACGTTGTGGCAAAATGTGTGGGGTGACGTGTGCGCACCGGTGGCCGGTGCTTACGTCTTGCTATGCTGTGGTGAACTGCGGGCCCACTAGCAGAAATGTAAGGGCGGGATTTACAAGTTTGGCAAATACATATATAATAAGGGGAAGAATATACACATGGAGAACTATTATGATAAAGAATAAATTTATGGCACTCACGCTTACCGTAGTGCTCACAGCAGGCATGCTTACCGGCTGTGGCTCCGGCGACAAGGCAAAGGACAAGGATGCGTACAGACAGTATGGCATCAACTGCATAGAAAACGGCAGCTATGATGATGCGGTCGATGCTTTTCAGAAAGCACTGGACCAGTCGGTTGGCTCAGTAGGCGCAGAGGAGCTTGACATATGCTATTACAAGGCCAAGGCACAGTATTTGAGTGGTGACGTGGATGGAGCGATTGATACATATACGGCCATCATCGACTATAATAAGGATTCTGATGCATACTATCTGAGGGGCTGTATATATTTTGCCAAGAATGATTCAGACAAGGGCATGAAGGATTTTAAGACGGCGCTCAGTGAGAATGATGATAATTATGAGCTTTATCTTGGTGTTTATGAGACCTTGTCGAAGTATGGCATGAATGACCAGGGAAAGGAATATCTGGATAAGGCTTTAAAGCTTAAGGCAAAAACTGCTGATGATTATATGCAGAGAGGCCGTATATATACCATGCTCGGTGATTATGATTCAGCAATAAAGAGCCTGCAAAAGGCTATTGATGAGAAGCTGGTCAAGGCAAACTACTATATGGGTGAAGCATATCAGAAGCAGGGCGACAATGACAGCTCGCAGAAGTATTTTAAGAAATACCTGGACAGCGGTGAGGCAGATTCTTATGAGCTGATGAATATGGGACAGGCGCAGATGGACAATGGTAACTATGACACTGCGATTACTTATTTTCAGAACGCACTTGAACTTGAAAGTGTGCCGAACAAGCAGCAGATAACAAAGGCTATGATTATAGCATATGAGGTATTCCGGCGATTTTGCCACAGCAAAGAGCAAAATGGAGGAATACATGAAGGATTATCCCGATGACGAGGATGCAGCAAGAGAATATCAGTTTTTGGAGACCAGATAGATTATGGCAGATACTATTAAGATAGAGGATATTGAGGAGAGAGTAGTGCTCGTCGGAGTGAGTGAGCAGGACGGTGATGATGCGGATGATTCACTTTCAGAGCTTGCGGAGCTGGTAAAGACAGCCGGTGCGACAGTTGTAGGCACACTTATCCAAAGAAGAGAAAAAATTCATCCGGGCACGTATGTTGGCACCGGCAAGGTGGCGGAGATTGCTGAGCTTGTGGAGAGTACAGGGGCAACAGGCATTGTGTGCGATGACGAGCTGAGTCCGGCACAGCAGAAAAATCTGGAGTTGTACCTTGACACAAAGGTTATGGACAGGACACTTGTTATTCTTGATATTTTTGCATCAAGAGCCACAACAAGTGAGGGTAAGATACAGGTGGAGCTTGCTCAGCTCAAGTACAGATTAAGCCGTTTGTCGGGACTTGGTAAGTCAATGTCCAGGCTTGGCGGAGGAATAGGAACAAGAGGTCCCGGAGAGAAAAAGCTCGAGGTAGACCGCCGTCTCATAAATGACAGGATAGCGCAGCTTCGAAGGGAGCTGAAAGAGGTGCAGAAACATAGAGATATCACGAGGGCAAAGCGTGAGAAAAACAAGGTACCGGTTGTTGCGATAGTAGGATATACTAACGCAGGTAAGTCCACGCTGTTAAATCATTTGACAGAGGCTGATGTGCTTGAGGAAGACAAGCTCTTTGCAACGCTTGATCCGACAACACGCATTCTTGCACTTGATGGCAAGCAGCAGGTGCTTTTAACTGATACGGTCGGGTTTATCAGAAAGCTGCCGCATCATCTGATAGAGGCTTTCAAGAGCACCCTTGAGGAGGCAAAGTACGCTGACATCATTTTCCATGTGGTGGATGCATCAAATATGCAGCGGGAAAAGCAGATGTTCATAACCTACCAGACATTGGATGATCTTGGTGTAAAAGATAAGAAATTTGTCACACTTTTTAATAAGCAGGATGCACGCACAGACAATGAACCGCTGCATGATTTCAGGGCAGATTATACTCTAAACATTTCAGCAGCAAAGGATCTGGGATTAGATGAGGTAAAATCTCTTTTAGAGGAGATATTAAGAGAGAACAAGGTATATATTGAGAGAATTATCCCATATGATAAGGCAGGCGTGATACAGCTCATCAGAAAACAGGGCGAGCTTGTATCGGAGGAATATGTGGCTGATGGGATACAGATAAAGGCATATGTGCCGATGGAGGTGTACGGCAGGCTCGATTAGGGTGCTGCTTCGCTATATCATTATATTAAGCGAGGAATTTAAAATGTCGAAAACGCGTTCAATCCGCTGGGACAAGCTGGACAACACAGCAAATCTGTTCCTAGTATAGCGGGGGAGAGCATGACAAATGTATATAGGATCTCAGTCACCTTAACTGATGAGATTGACAGTGAAAAGCTGCAGGAGGCACTGGATATAGTGCTTCCGAAGTTTGGTCTGTTTAACGTGAGACTCAGGATGGGAGTATTCTGGAACTATTTTGAGGAAAATGGCAAAAAGGCACCAAAGGTGCATGAGGAAAATACATTTCCGTGCAGATTTATAAGACCGAACAAGAATCACAGCTATCTTTTCAGGGTGACATACTATAAGAACAGAATAAATCTTGAGGTATTTCATGTGCTGACAGATGGCATGGGCGGCATCAATTTCCTTAGGGAGCTCACCTACCAGTATCTGCGTCTCACACATCCGGAGCTTGCAAAGCTAAAGGGTGATTCACTGACGCAGGGCACATCCCTAAATAGAGAGGACAGCTTTGTAAAGAACTATAAATCTAGCAAGCCAAGTGGCTTTAACAGGCAGAAGGCGTATCTTCTAAAGCTGGAAAAGGTACCTGATGGAGAGTTTGGGCTGATACATGGCATGATGCCTGTATCACAGCTAAAGCAGGTCTGCCACAGGTATGGAGTTTCCATAAATGATTATCTGGTGGCATGCTTTGTGTGGAGTGTGTATCAGGAGTGTTTTCACGGCATGCCAAACAATATGCCTGTCAGGGTCGCAGTTCCTGTGAATCTACGTCCTTATTTTGACTCGGTGACCACAAAGAACTTTTTTGTCATGATATCTGCTGAGTTCAGACCGCAAAACAGCACCTACACATTTGAGGAGGTGCTTAAAATAGTGACGGATTCCATCAATTCACAGATTTCTAAGGAGCATCTGGAGGATCTTTTCTCATACAGTGTGTCAAATCAGAAAAATATCCTGATGAGACCGGTGCCTCTTTTTATAAAAAATCTGGCAATGAAGGCGGTCTATACGCAGTCGGCACTGGCGAATACCACCACTATCACCAATATTGGAAATATAAAGGTGGAGCCGGAATACGAGCCGTATATAACAGGCTTTTATTCCTTTATACCAATGTCCAAGGGGCAGCCTATGAAGGGCACCATCTGTTCCTACAAGGACACACTGGTGTTTACTTTTTCATCTATTCTGGCAGATACGATGATTCAGAGAAGCTTTTTTAAGAAGCTTGTAAATGACGGAGTGGATGTGACAATTGAGACAAATGGAGAGTATTATGACTAAATGCATGAAATGCGGTGTGTATATTGCAGACAATACAGATAAATGCCCGCTCTGCCAGCAGGTTGTGGCACCGGTTGAACTGTCATCGGACAATCATCAGGGCACTGAAGGGGTTTTTGAACAGCACGGTACGAGATACCCTGATGTCAAGGGTGCATCAAGAAAGTACAGATTACTGGAAAATATTATATTGTTTCTGTCTATAGTTGGACAGATTGTGCTGACAACTGTTGATTACATGACAGACCGGGAAATAAACTGGAGCTTTATAGTGCTTCTTGTTGTAATCTATGCGAATGTGACGCTGCGCCTGGCAATAGTCGGAAGAAATGGATATATTTTTAAAATTGTAAGCACATTTGTGTTCACGGTGCTGTTTCTCGAGGGAGTAGACCTTCTCACAGGCGCCAGTGCTGGGCACTTACATTTGTGTTCCCAAGTGCCATATTGGCGATGGTTCTTGCTACAATTATACTCATGATAGTAAACATAAGAAACTGGCAGAGCTACATGATGATGCAGCTTTTTCTTGTGTTGATGAGCGCGATTGCGATGATACTTGTGGCAGTCAAGGTCATATGGTTCCCATATCTGGCAATGGGAGCGATGGGAGCATCGTTGTTTTTGTTCCTCGGAACATTGATTATAGGTGACAAAAGAGCCAGAACAGAGCTGAAACGGAGATTTCATATATGATAGGCTTTCATGGAATAGGAAATTCGCATATGTTTGAGGATGAGGAGATGGGAAGCTACCATCCGGAAATTGAAAACGGCAGCAGGAATGGTGATAATGAAACAGGAATAATAGGAGCTTTGGGTAATAAGCTTGAAAAGACATTTAAGAACTCATTATCTGCCATGAAAAGTGACCATGAGGAAAAAGTCCATAGCGATGCAGCTGTGGCGGATGAAGAAGTCAGTATACAAGGGAAAATCCTTGCTAATCTGATGGGACATATCACAAATGACCTTGCAATCGGTAAAAAAATAAAATCCGGAGAGCTCAGGAAGCGCATGAAGGAACCTTCATGGCTTGTTCCGGACTGCTTTGTGACAGAGGATATAGATATGGAAGGCTTCACGATGAAGCTTTTATCATCAAAGGAAAACCCAAATACAGAGCGTGTGATACTGCAGCTGCATGGTGGCGGATATATGGGTGCAGTGCGCAATGCATACTATGTATTTGCAGGCCTTTATAATGAGGTAAGCGAGGGCTGCTCAGTGCTCACGCCTGACTATCGCGTGGCGCCGGAGCACCCGTATCCGGCAGCACTTGAGGATGCCGTAGCCTGCTATAAATGGCTTTTGTCACAGGGCTGGTTTGGTTCGCAGATTGTACTGGCAGGAGACTCAGCGGGCGGAGGCCTTGCAATGTGCCTCACCATGTATCTTCGTGACCACAATATGCCGCTTCCGGCAGGAATAGTAGCCATGTCACCATGGACTGACCTCACAGCAGGAGGAGAGTCCTACGAGACAAATTATGAAAAGGACCCACTGTTTGGAAACACAAGGGACAGTCTAATCTACGTGAATGACTATCCCGGTGATCACGATAAAATGGATCCATACATATCGCCGCTGTTTGGTGATTTCAGGGGCTTTCCTCCAATGCTCATACAGGTGGGCTCGATAGAGATGCTCTTATCTGATTCGGTCGATGCCGCTGCAAAGGCAAGAAACCAGGGTGTTAAGGTGCGCCTGTCAGTGTATGAGGGCATGTTTCATGTGTTCCAGATGGGATACCTCAATTTCCCTGAGTCCAAGCGAGCGTGGGCAGAGGTCAAGCGTTTCCTAAAGGTGATTAAAGAGGAAGAATAGAGGAGAAGCAGATAATGATTACCGGAGAATTAAGAAATAAAATAGATAAAATATGGGAAACATTCTGGACAGGTGGCATCACAAATCCATTAGATGTTATAGAACAGTTTACATATTTACTCTTTATAAAGCAGCTTGACGAAGTTGAGACAACAAAAGAAAACGAGGCAAATTTTCTCAGTGTAGACTATGAGTCTATGTTTCCGGGTGAATGTCAGAAATACCGTTGGAGCAAATTCAAAAATCTCGGTTCAGCAGAGGAAATGTATGAGCTTGTCTTAAATGGTGTATTTCCGTTTATAAAGAATCTGCATCAGGACGGGGATTCGGCCTATGCCAGATATATGGGAGATGCTATATTCAAGATTCCCACCGCGGCAATGCTGTCAAAAATAGTCGATGGAATAGATAAGCTTGAGTTGGGAGACGAAGATTCTAAGGGTGATTTATACGAGTATCTTCTCTCAAAGGTTGCAACAGCCGGAACCAATGGACAGTTCAGAACACCGCGACATATCATAAAAATGATGGTCGAACTGGTAAAACCGTCACCGGATGATACAATAATTGATCCGGCAATGGGAAGTGCAGGCTTTCTGATAGAAGCACAGAGTTATCTAAGAGAAAACCATCCGGAGCTTTTCCTTCACCAGGAGAGCCTTGAGCATTTCAATAACACGATGTTTTATGGCAATGATATGGACAGAACCATGCTTCGAATCGGAGCTATGAATATGCTGCTTCATGGTGTGGAGAATCCTAATATTTCGTACAGGGACAGTCTTTCAGAGCAGAATACGGATGTTGAAAAATACAGCTTAGTTCTAGCAAATCCACCGTTTAAGGGAAGTCTGGACTATGAGGCTGTTTCAGCAGATTTGCTTAAAGTGACAAAGACTAAGAAAACAGAGCTGCTTTTCTTAGCACTATTTTTGCGTATACTCAAAAAAGGTGGCAGGGCGGCAGTGATTGTTCCTGATGGAGTATTGTTTGGCAGCAGTAAAGCACATAAACAAATCAGAAAAGAAATCATAGAAAACAATAAGCTCGACGCAGTCATATCAATGCCAAGTGGAGTGTTTAAGCCATACGCAGGAGTGTCAACAGCAATCCTTATTTTTACAAAAACAGGCTCAAGTGATACCGACAAAGTATGGTTTTATGATATGAAGCTGATGGATTAAGCCTTGATGACAAACGTCAGGAAATCGCAGACAATGATATACCGGATATTATTGAGAGATTCAATCATCTTGATGCAGAGACTGACAGAAAAAGAACGGATCAGAGCTTCTTTGTTCCTGTTGATGAGATTGTCTCAAATAATTATGACCTTTCAATCAATAAGTACAAGGAAATAGTCTATGAGGCTGTGCAATATGAGCCAACCAAAGTGATAATAGGAAAGATTGACGCTCTGGAAAGTGAGATACAGGGTGAACTGGCAGAGCTTAAGAAACTGTTGGATGTGTAAAAGCAAATTCGTGTTTGACGGAATCTTGGATAAATAGAATATATGTTTGACACAAAGGCGATTAGATGTTAATATAGTATAAAAGAAGTGCTACCGATAGACGGTCAGCCTGATATATGTATTGATTAAAGATAACCGCCACAGTTTACCAGACCAGGGCGGTTATTTTTGTGTCTTGGAATCATGCTTTCCATGCATGTAACCAAGACTGTAAAAAGTCGCACACAATGCAAGCACTGCAATAAGGTCACTAATGGTCAGCATAAGCACAAACCTCCTTGATAGATTTCCATATAGGATTTCTATGTAAACAGAGCTATAACTCTCTGGTGGAGGCCAACCGCCTACCGTGTTGGGTAGCACCAAATATATTATAGCAAACATATGTTCTAAAAACAAGACGAAATTGAATATTTTGACTAAAAATATTATATATGCAGGAGTGATGCAGATGAGAGTAAAACTTAAGGATATATTTGATTTACAAATGGGAAAAACTCCATCTAGAAGTAATTTAGAGTATTGGAATACAACAGACTATAAGTGGATATCAATAGCAGATTTATCAAAAACCAGTAAATATATATTTGAAACGAAAGAATATCTTTCTAAGAGTGCTATTAAGGACAGTGGAATTAAAGTTATTCCAGCTAGTACGGTGGTAATGAGTTTTAAATTATCAATTGGTAAAACAGCAATAACAAAAGAAGATATGTACTCAAATGAAGCAATAATGGCTTTCAAGGATAAACATGTGATTAATATTTTACCAGAGTATATATTTTATTTGTTTAAATACAAAAATTGGGAAGAAGGTAGTAATAAGGCTGTTATGGGAAAAACCTTAAATAAGGCTACTTTATCTGAGATTGAGGTTGAAATTTGCTCTATAGAAAAGCAAAGACAAATAGTTAGTATTCTTAATAAAATAATGTCTGTTGTAGATGGCAGAAAGCAGGAATTACAGCTATTAGATGCGTTAATCAAGGCCCGATTTGTCGAGATGTTTGGTGATCCTGCGACTAATCCGTATAATTGGGATAAAGTCAATATTTCGGAAGTTGTTGGTGATAAGGTTTCAAATGGTTTCTTTGCAAAAAGAGATGATTATGCGGATGATGGGAATGTATCGGTTATGGGCGTTGCATATATTGTTAATAGAATGTATTCGCAGTGGCAAGATTTGCCAAGAACTAATGGTACGGATAAAGATATAGAAAAGTTTGAAGTTAAGTATGGGGATATGCTTTTTTGCAGATCATCACTGGTAGCAGAAGGAATTGGCAAGGCTCGATTGTTCCAGAGGATGTTCCTCAAAACACACTGTTTGAATGTCATGTTATTAGGTTGCCTTTGGATTTAAGCAAGTGTGTGCCAGAATATATGCAAGTATTTTCAACGATGGAATATTTTAGACAGCAAATAATTGCACAATCCAAAACAGCTACAATGACTACAATTGGTCAAGATGGTATTTTAAAAGCGGATATATTATTACCACCGATGAGTAAACAAAGAGAGTTTTATGCCTTCGTCCACCAAGTTAACAAATCAAAAGTTGCAGTTCAGAAAGCATTGGATGAAACACAAATATTGTTTGATAGTTTAATGCAGAAATATTTTGGATAAGAAACGAAGTAATATAGGAGCCTTTATGGATGTAAATAGTACCTTTGAAAAAACAGGAATAAAATGTAAAGTATTACAGGAAATTATCCAGCTGGCGAAGAAGAATTGTGTTGAAAAAGTAATTCTTTTTGGTTCAAGAGCGCGAGGAGATTTTAAAGAGCGAAGTGATATAGATTTGGCATTTTGCGGTGGTAGCAGTAGTCATTTTATTTTGGATGTAGACGAAACAACTTCAACGTTGTTGGAATTTGATATAGTGGATTTGGATAAGCCTGTAAGAAAAGAATTGTTGGAATCAATAAAAAGAGAGGGGGTAGTGCTATATGAAAAAATTTGAGAATTTTAAGGCAGCATTAGTCAATTTAAACGATATTTTTTCTTATAAAGAACCATATGGAAATGTGGAAATTGCTGGCATGGTTGGATTATATGAAATCTGTTTTGAACAATCATGGAAGGCGATGAAAGAACTATTAGAGAATTTTGGTTATGCGGAGGGTGCAACAGGATCGCCAAGAACAATTTTAAAAACAGCTTACAAGGCAGGAATGATTAGTGATGAAGAATTATGGTTGGATGCATTGGTTTCGAGAAATAATGTTGCACACGCATATAATCAAGCAATTGCAATGGATATTATACGTCAAACCAAAGAAAAGTATTATGATATGTTTATACAATTAGAGAAAAAAATAGAACAGGATTGGCTATAGTAGAGCATATCGCAAGTAAAATTTTTATTATGGATTATTCACAGGCTGCATAAATACAATTGCCGGAATAAATTGCATTTATGCAGGAGAAGGATGTTGGTATTTCGAAAGGAGATATCAACATGGAAGAAAAAATAGTTAAAGTTTTAAATGTAATGTCGGAGTATTTATCAATAGCTCAGATGAAAAAATTACAGGAAGTTATTCTACAAACATTTGCAGAAAATGAAGCAGAGAAAGCAGAGATTCCAAATGATAAATTTTTGGAAATGTTTCTTGATGCAAAAACTATAGAGGGGTGTTCAGAGCGAACAATAAAGTATTATAGGGAAACAGTGCAGCATCTACTGTCACAAACCGAAACATCTGTCCGTAAAATAACAACGGAAGAAATACGTGAATATTTGTCAGATTATCAAAAGCTCAATAATTGCTCTAATGTCACAATTGATAATGTTAGAAGAAATATTTCAAGCTTCTTTTCATGGCTCGAGGAAGAGGACTATATTCTTAAAAGTCCTATGCGCAGGATTCATAAGATAAAGACCAAAACAGTTGTAAAAAGCGTGATTTCTGATGAAGGAATAGAGAAGCTTCGAGATAATTGTAATGAAAAGAGAGATTTGGCAATCATAGATCTTTTGTATTCTACCGGAATAAGAGTTGGTGAACTGGTAAACCTGAATATAGATGATATTGATCTTGAAGGACGTGAGTGTATCGTTTATGGAAAAGGTGATAAAGAGCGCAGAGTATATTTTGATGCAAAGGCAAAAGTACATCTAAAGGATTATATTGATACCAGAACTGATAAAAACAAAGCCTTGTTTGTTACGTTGGATGCACCACATGACAGACTTAAGATAAGTGGCGTTGAGATTCGATTGCGAAAACTCGGGAGAAAACTGTCCCTAGAGAGAATACATCCGCATAAATTCAGGCGTTCAATGGCTACGAGAGCCATTGATAAGGGAATGCCGATTGAACAGGTTCAAAAGATACTTGGACATTCCCAGATTGATACCACTATGCAGTATGCTATGGTTAATCAGAATAATGTCAAAACTGCTCATCAGAAGTATCTTGCTTAGTAAAAATGAGAAAAGGTCAATTCGTGTTTGTAAAATTCTTGATAAATAGAATGCATGTTAGACAAAAAGGCGATTAGATGTTAATATAGTATAAAAGAAGTGCTACCGATAAATGGTCAGCCTGATATATGTATTGATTAAAGATAACCGCCACAGTTTACCAGACCAGGGCGGTTATTTTTGTGTCTTGGAAAGATTAATGATGTTTATAGGCAGGAGTGATGTGGATGAGAGTAAAACTTGAAGATGTTTGTGAGCGTGGTTCATCGAACATAAAACAGTCTGATATAATTAAAATGAGAGGTAATTATCCGATTTATGGTGCGTCTGGATTGGTTGGAAAAGTGAATTTTTATCATCAGGAGCAACCATATGTAGCTGTTGTCAAGGATGGAGCAGGAATAGGTAGAACAACATTGAATCCAGCAAAATCTTCAGTGATAGGAACTATGCAGTATCTAATACCAAAGAAAAATGTACTACCGGAATATTTGTTTTATGTTGTGAGTTATATGCATTTAGAAAAATACTACACTGGTGCAACCATTCCACATATTTATTTTAAGGATTATAAAAATGAAGAATTTAACCTTGATAATATAGAAAAACAATTGGAAATCATAGAAGTTTTGGGTAGGTGTAAAAAGGTTATAGAAGCCAGAAAACAAGAGTTAGTTAAATTAGACAGATTAACGAAAGCCCGATTTGTCGAGATGTTTGGAGATATAAATATCAATGATAAAAACTGGAGCTGTGAGCCGTTGGGTGACCTTTGTACTATAGTTAGAGGTGGGTCTCCAAGACCAATAGAACAATTTTTAGGAGGAGATGTTCCTTGGATTAAGATAGGAGATGCTACTGATGGCGATAATATATATTTAAGTTCAACAAAGGAACATATTATTCAAGAGGGTGTAAATAAAAGCAGACTTGTAAAATCAGGCAGTTTGATATTTGCAAATTGTGGAGTATCTCTTGGATTTGCGCGAATAATTACATTTGACGGATGTATTCACGATGGTTGGCTTGCAATGGAAGATATAGACGAAAGACTTGATAAGGTATTTTTGTTGCAAGCGTTGAATCAGATGACAGAACATTTTAGAGCAATAGCTCCAGCAGGGACACAACCTAATTTGAATACAACGATAATGAAGGCATACAAGCAAGTTATACCGCCTATAGAGTTACAAAGAAATTTTATTAGATTTGCTGACCAAGTCGACAAATCAAAATTTGATACTATGACCTTCGCCCCTATATATGCTATAATAAACCTATATTTACACACTTATTTTTATCAGGGAAGGAGATGAGCAAGCATGACAGAATCAATTAAACTACCGGTGGGAATAGAGAGCTTTGAGGAGATTCGTTCAGACGGATATTACTATGTCGATAAGACAAAGCTGATTGAACAGTTGGTTGACAGCCGGGGAAAAGTCAACCTTTTTACCAGACCGCGTCGTTTTGGCAAGACTCTCAACATGAGTATGCTCAAATCTTTCTTTGAAATTGGAGCAGCTTCTGAATTATTTGATGGTCTTTATATATCGCACAACAAAAAACTGTGTGATGATAATATGGGCAAGTATCCTGTGATATTTCTATCTTTAAAGAATGTGGAAGGACTCGATTTTCAAGCTGCAAAGTATCAGATGATAGAGATAATTGCAAAGGAAGCTAAGAGATTTGCATATTTGAAGCAGAGTGACAGGCTGGACATTGACGATAAGTCGACGTATGCTTTTTTAATTCGATTAGAGGATGGCAGATATGAAATGAGAGATGAGGCACTGTATGCTTCGCTTCAAACTTTATCTGAGCTGTTATATAAGCATCATGGCAGAAAAACGGTTATTTTAATAGATGAATATGATGTTCCACTGGATAAGGCATTTCAGAACGGCTATTATAAAGAGATGGTTTCTTTGATACGTGCCATATTCGGAAAAGCATTAAAGACAAATGAGGCATTGGATTTTGCTGTCTTAACAGGTTGTCTTCGTGTTTCAAAAGAAAGTATTTTTAAAGGATTAAATAATTTCAAGATTTTATCTATTACGGATACAAGATTTGATGAACACTTTGGCTTTACGGATGAGGAAGTAGAGCGTTTGCTGGAATTTTATCATATGGAAAACAGGTTTGCAGAGACAAAGGAATGGTATGATGGTTATCATTTCGGAAATGTTGATGTATATTGTCCGTGGGATGTAATCAATCATGTTGACAGAATAAAAGATGATCCAATGGCTGGACCGGAAGCGTATTGGATTAATACAAGCGGAAATGAGCTTGTTAAGAGGTTTATAGATAAGGCTGGTAAGACAACCAGAGATGAAATTGAGCGTTTGATCGTGGGAGGAGCTATAGACAAGCAAATCCGTCTGGATATGACCTATGACGAAATAGACAATAATATTGATAATCTATGGAGTGTTCTGTTTACAACAGGTTATCTGACATATACAAAGATAAGTGAGGACAAAAAATATAGCCTTGTAATTCCGAACAAGGAGATTAAAGAAGTATTTAAGCTGCAGATACAGGAGTGGTTCAGAAATAAAATATTTTCCAATACCGAGCAGTTGCAGGACTTTTGGAAGGCTTTCAAAGATGGAAATACACAGATAATGGAAATGTATTTAAACAAGGTGCTGAGTAATTCGGTGAGCGTTTTTGACACAAGAGCGCGAAATGATGAAAAGGAAAGCTCCTATCATAATCTGCTTATTGGTATTTTGAGCGGCAATGAGGACTGGCTGGTAAAGTCAAATGTTGAGGCAGGAGAGGGCTTTGCAGATATTATTGTGGAGACAGATGATCCGGATGAAGGAATTATTGCAGAGCTTAAATACACAAAAGATTTTAAAGCTATGGAAAAATCCTGTGAAAAGGCTCTGAAACAGATAAAGGATAGAAGATATCAGGAATATCTGTTAAATGATGATCGACAGAATATCATGTATTATGGAATTACATTTTGCAGAAAAAGATGCAAAGTGCTTGTAGAAAGATAAAAGGGGTGATTACATGGAAACTAATTTTGATTACCTTTTAAAGAAAGAAGAATACGCAGATTTTGCAAAGCAGGCAGTTGAAGCAGAAAAAAAGTTTATCCATTTCACCTGCTACTTGTGCCATTTTGTCGAGGCGTGCACTTGAGCTTGCAGTGAGGTTTGTTTTCTCATATGACGCGGAGCTTTCGCTTCCGTACAGAGATAATGTATCAAGTCTCATTCATGAGCCGACGTTTAGAAGGATAATTGAGCCAAGGCTGTTTCCAATGCTCAAATATACTATTCATTTGGGAAATGTTGCAGTTCATACCAACAACAATATAGGCAGGGATGAAGCAATAATAGCGCTTCGTGATTTGTTTGAGTTTTGCGATTGGATTGATTATTCGTATTCGAGGGAATACGATGAGAAAACCTATGATGAGTCGATTCTTGCAAGCGGTAATGAAAAGCGTATAAAGGCTGATGAGCTCATGAAGCTGTATGAGAGCCTAAGCAGTAAGGATAAAAAGCTCGAGAGCGTATTAAAGGAGAATGAAGAACTCCGCGAGCAGATGACAAAGAAGCGTAGTCAGAATGTAAAGACAAGGGAGTTCCATGTAGATACGATAAGCGAGGCAGAAACCCGCAAGAGATATGTAGATGTTGCCTTAAAGGAGGCAGGCTGGGTTATTGGCAGAAATGTCACGGAGGAGGAGACGGTTACAGGAATGCCAAACAGCACAGGAACAGGGTATGTGGATTATGTCCTTTGGGGAAAGGACAATCTGCCACTTGCTGTGGTGGAGGCTAAAAAGACTTCTGTGGATGCTATGGTAGGAAGCCAGCAGGCGAAGCTGTATGCTGACTGTTTGCAGAACAAATACAATAGACGCCCTCTTATTTTCACAACAAATGGATTTGAATTTTTCTATACGAATGATTATATGGGATATCCAAGGCGTGAGGTTTCAGGCTTTTTCACACAGGAGGAGCTGCAGCTTGAGATGGATGGACGCACTTCAAGGATTCCGCTTGAAAATATACTGATAAGCGATGATATTACCAACAGACCGTATCAGAAAGAGGCTGTAACCGCAGTCTGCGATGCCATCACAAATAAGCACCGCAAGATGCTTATAGTGCAGGCCACAGGTTCAGGAAAGACAAGAGTGAGCATTAGTATTGTTGATGTATTAAGACGCCACAATTATGTGAAGAATATTCTGTTTCTCGCAGACAGAAAAGCTCTTGTGAAGCAGGCAAAAAACAATTATACGAATCTGCTTCCTGATTTGTCCTGTTGCAACCTGCTTGACAATAAAGATGACCCTGAGTCGTGCAGGATGATTTTTTCCACATATCCGACGATGATGAATGCCATAGATGAGAGGAAAAACAAATATGGTGATAAGCTTTTTAGTCCGGGGCATTTTCAGCTCATAATATGCGATGAAGTACATAGAAGTATTTACAAAAAATATCAGGAAATATTTGAGTATTTTGATGCGATGTTACTTGGCATGACTGCCACTCCTAAGAATGAAATAGACAAAAACACATATGGAATTTTTGACCTTGAAAGAGGAGTTCCGACATTTGCGTATGAGCTTGAAAAAGCGGTGGAAGAGGGCTATCTGGTCAATTATTCTACTCTGGAATATAAGTCAAAAATAATGGAAAGCGGTATTCACTATGATGAGCTGTCAGATGAGGAAAAAGAAGAGTATGAAGATACATTTTCTGATGATGACACTGTAGGTGATGATATATCAGGAGAGGCTGTAAATACATGGCTTTTTAACGCGGATACAATTGATAAGGTTTTAAGAGAGCTTATGGAAAAGGGCTTAAAAATTGAGGGTGGAGACAAGCTTGGCAAGACAATAATTTTTGCCAAAAATTCTTTACATGCAAAGGCAATAGTCGAGCGCTTCAATAAGCTTTTTCCGGAATATGGAGGAGACTTCATAAAGCGGATAGATTATAGCATAAAGTACAGTGATTCATTGATAGATGAGTTTAGCACAAGTGATAAAATGCCACAGATAGCAGTATCTGTTGATATGCTCGACACAGGAATAGATATTCCGGAGATTTTGAATCTTGTATTTTTTAAGAAGGTAAAAAGCTATGCCAAGTTCTGGCAGATGATTGGAAGAGGAACCAGGCTTTGCCTAATCTGCTCGGGGAGGGCATGGACAAAGAAAGATTTCTCATATTTGATTTCTGTAACAATTTTGAATATTTCCGCGTGAACAAAAATGGAGCGGAGAATGGTATAACAGAATCACTCAATGAGAAAATATATAACATAAAAGCCCAGATTGTCAGAGAGCTTCAGGCACCGGTATACACTAGTGATGAGGTATACGCAGATTACAGAAAAAGCCTTGTGGATGATTTAAAGGAGGATGTAATTGGCTTAAATGATGATAGCTTTATGGTGAAAAGACATCTGCGTTATGTGGAGTTTTTCAGGGCTTCATCATCGTGGGATAATCTGGAGACAATAGAGATTTCGGATATCAGGGAGCATATTGCACCTCTTATCAGGCCTAAAAAGGAAGATGAGCTGGCACGAAGATTTGACTATCTGGTATACAGTATAGATCTTGGACTGTTGCAAAGCAAAAGCATACAAAGTCCGGTGAATATAGTGGTTCAGACCGCAGAAAAGCTGTCTGCCAAATACTCAATCCCACAGGTGGAAAAGAAAAAGGAGATTATCGAAAAGGTCCAGACAAATGAATTTTGGGATAAAGTCACTATAATAGAGCTTGATACAGTAAGAGAAGCTTTAAGAGGTCTGTTGCAGTACCTTGACAGACAGGTACGGCCAATATACTATACAAATTTCACGGACTCTATAACAGATGGTACACCGGGTGAACCTTTATATGGCGGAAATGACTTGAAAAATTATCGTAAAAAAGTCGAATTTTACCTGAAAGAGCATAGTGACAAATTGTCAGTGTATAAGCTGAAAAACAACAAAAAGCTGACAGAAACGGATCTAAGGGAATTGGAACGAATCCTGTGGACAGAGCTTGGTTCAAAGGAAGATTATATAAAGGAATACGGAGAGACACCGATAGGCAGATTAGTACGAAAAATAGTCGGTGTAGATAGAGCGGCAGTAAACGAAGCCTTCAGTTGTTTTATGTCAGAAGAGCGCTTGAACATAAATCAGATGAGATTCGTAAATCTGATAGTGGACTATATAGTAGCAAATGGAAATATCGAAGATAATAAAGTATTGATGGGTGAACCATTTAAATCAGTTGGAAGTATCACAACTCTTTTCAAAGATGATATGAGTACCGCAAAACAGATAATGGAGATAGTGAACCAGATAAAGCGTAACTCCGAAGAAATTGCCTGATGTATAGCGAAGCTGTTTAGATACTGTAGATTTATGCACATGAAACACAGAAAATGGAAGAGGATGTGAAAAAACTCAATCGAGTTTTTTCACATCCCCTTTTTTGAGCTTATATATTAGCATCTCCTGCAGACAGGTTGTGGAAGCATAATAAATTTGCAAAAATTATAAATTAATTCTATAAAGCACTTGACATAGTTACTAAGAGTTACTATAATAAGTACATAAAGTGAATATAAGAGGCGCAGAAAGTAATTATAGGAGTTGAACACATGAATAAAGAAGATGTAAATGGATTAACAGAACGGGAGTTTTTAGCAGAATATAAGCCGGGCGATTATGACAGACCATCGGTTACAGTTGACATGATGGTGCTTCGTATGAAGGAAGACTTAAGCTGTATGCAGGTGCTTCTGATAAAGAGAAAGGCTCATCCGGAGATAGACAAATGGGCGCTTCCAGGCGGATTTATTAACATAAAGGAATCGGCATATGAAGCAGCGTGCAGGGAGCTTAAAGAGGAAACAGGTCTTACAGACATTTATCTTGAGCAGCTCTATACCATGAGCCGGCCGGACAGAGACCCGCGTATGAGAATTATTGATATTGCATATATTGCACTGCTTCCATATGGATATGAGCAGTCTGCTGTTGCAGGTGATGACGCAAAGGATGCCAGATGGTTTGATGTGAAATTTGCAGATGAAAAACTTGAGTTTGCAAACGACTTGATTAAAATTGAATACTCCCTCAAGTCTGAGAAATTTAAAAACGGTGTAATCACAGTGGAAAACTTTGTTCCGGTCAGCGTATCAGACGAAAAGCTTGCTTTTGACCATGACCAGATTATACTGGAAGGACTTATGAGGATAAGGAATAAGGCTGAGTATACAGGCATTATGTTTAACCTTGTGCCACGTGAGTTTACCATTCCGGACCTGCTTAAGGTGTTTGAGGTTCTTTCAGGAAAGGAAGTTCATCCAAAGGTGTTCCGTGAGAAGATTGCAGGACAGCTTGTTTCACTTGACAGGTCGCAGAGACCTATTGTCGGAAGAAAACCGGCTGCTGTGTACAGATATGTTGACCTTAACATGGATGAACGTAAACTGGTTAAAGTGCAGAAGAAATATAAAAACGGTGTGATGCTCACAAGGGCACAGCCATTCCATAACGGACACCTGAACATGATAAAACAGGCCGCATCGGAGTGCGAAAATCTGCTTGTAGTGATAGGCAGTGCAAACAAAAGCTATACAAAGAGAAATCCGTTTCCAATCGAATACAGAAAAAGACTTGTTGAAAACGTACTGCAGGAAGAGGATTTAAGCGGTGCAGATGTAAAGGTTATGACATTATCGGACTGGAGCATGGAGGATGCAGCCCAGTATGTAAAGGAATGGGGTTCTTTCTTCTATTACAACATAGCTAATGAAATTGGAGAGAAAAGCTTTACATTCTATTATAACGACGACCCTAAGATTGCGGAAAACTGGTTTACAGATGATATTTTAAAGAATATGACCATCAGAAACCTTGGCAGAAGCGATATTGAGATTTCAAGTACAATGATCAGAGATTTGCTGTATAAGAAAGATTATGACAAAGTCAGGGATATGGTTCCGCGATGGATGTGGAAGGATTTAAAGCAGCTTGGAAAAATCCTTATGGATGCAACAAATGATGATTATATGATGTAGGAGGAAATGATTATGGCAAAGAAAATTTTAGTAGTAGTGGATGCACAGAATGACTTTATTACAGGAGTTCTTGGAAACAAGGAGTGTAACGTGGCAACAAATGTTATTGCAGATGAAATCAGGTCAGGAAAATATGATGACGTGATATTCACAAGGGATACGCATGATGAAAACTATCTGAATACTCAGGAGGGAATAAAGCTTCCGGTAGCTCACTGTATTAAAGGGACAAACGGATGGGAAGTAGACGATCGTCTTAAAGATGCAATGAAGGAGCGCGGAGTTGACTGTGACGATATGACTTATATTGACAAGCCGACGTTTGGCAGCAAAGAGCTTGGCGAACTGCTTGCGGGATATGACAACAGCGATACAGAGATTTATTTCTGCGGATTCTGCACGGGAATATGCGTAATCAGCAACGTAGCGATTGCAAAGACGTTCTGTAAAGAGGCAGAGGTGTTCGTGATAGAAAATGCCTGTGCCTGCGTAACGCCTGAAAGTCATAAGACGGCAATAGAAGCAATGAAGATGATTCAGGTCAATATTATATAGAAAGCCATTTATTAAAAATGTTTCTGACATACTAATAGCGTAAGAAATGGGAGGAGAATATTATGAAATTAAACCAGATAATCACAAGTCTTTTAGAGACTGATATGTATAAATTCAGCATGGGTCAGACAATATTCCATCAGTTTACGGATTACAAGACCACATGGACATTCAAGTGCAGAAATGAAGATGTGCATTTTACACAGAAAATGGTGCAGGAGATAACAGAACAGATTAAGGCTTTCTGTAAGCTTCGGTTTACAGAGGATGAGCTTGCATATCTTGACAATATCAAATGGATCAAAGGCTCTTATGTTGATTTTCTTCGTCTCTGGCAGCCACGTTTTGAGGATTTTGAGATAGGAACAGATGCACCTTGTGGCTTGTCTATCGAGGCAAAAGGAACATGGCTTAACACTTCAATGTATGAGATTCCGACACTTGCCATTGTAAATGAAGTGTATTTCAGAATGGCATATGACTATGATAAGCTGCTTGACAGCTTTAAGAAGCGTTTGGATGCAAAGTATGAGAATTTAAAGAACGGACACTGGTACGCGGGTACATTCTCAGAGTTTGGTCTCAGAAGAAGACTTTCTGCTGAAGCGCAGGAGCTTGCAGTGCAGAAGTTCGCACATTTAAACGACACCCTGCATAGTTCATCAAAGTTTGTCGGCACATCAAATGTGTATCTTGCAAAGAAGTACGGACTTACACCTGTAGGCACCATGGCTCATGAGTGGATTATGTGCACAGGACAGGGCAATCACAGGCACAATCCGGCATATTCAAACTGGTATGCTCTCGATGCATGGGTTAAGGAGTATGGAGTATTAAACGGTATTGCTCTTACGGACACAATCACAACAGACTGCTTCCTGTGTGATTTCCAGCTTACCTATGCGACACTTTTCTCAGGAGTGCGTCATGACAGCGGAGACCCGTATGAGTGGGGTGAAAAGATGATTGCTCATTACAAGAGCCTTGGAATTGACCCTAAAACAAAGACACTTTTATTCAGCGATAGTCTTGACTTTGAGCGTGCTGATAAGCTCTACAGACATTTCTGCAAGGAAACAAATGTAGCTTTCGGTATCGGTACATACTTAAGTAATGATACAGATGTTCCTGCACTCAATATCGTCATGAAAACCACAATATGCAATGGTATGGATGTAGCGAAGATTTCTGATACACCCGGCAAGGGATGTGCAAAAATCCGGATTATGTGGATTACTTAAACCGCTGCATTGATTACAGGATGAAAAATGACCGCTAAAAAGGTATCAGAAGATGACGTGATAAAAGTAGTTTTAAATGGAGAAAGCCGGGATAATAAATTTATTAGTGGTAAAATCATAATTTAAAAGGAGTGACATTATGAAGTTGGAAAGTATCTATGATAGAGGTATTAAGTTTCATCATTATTGTAATACTGCATACCCTTTAAGACCGAATTCATTGGCTCAGTATGAAGTCCATGATAATACTGCAATCAGAGAAGTGATTAAGAAGAATATTAAAGAACAGGATGAGCTTTGTTTGTATGTTCATGTGCCATTTTGTCAGTCAAGATGCAAATTCTGTGAGTATGTAGTACTCGATAAGCCTGAAGAGGGAGATGCAGATAATTATGTAGAGCACCTTTTGAAGGAAATTGAACTTTATAGAGATATTATAAAAAATAAAAAGATAGTTGGATATGATCTGGGTGGTGGTACACCTTCGTATTTGTCGATTGAAAATCTTACAAAGATTACAGAATCAATTAAGAAGTTTAATCTTGAAGAGAATATGTATCTAAGTGTAGAAACAACACCGGTAATCGCAGCAAATGATATTGAAAAGATAAAGGCTCTTAAAAAACTTGGATATAATAGAATTTCTATGGGATTCCAGACTGTATCTGAAAAATTACTTGAGTCACTTGGCAGAGAAGGATCTAAGTCTATATATGAAAAGGCCGTGGAAAATATTAGAGCTGCGGGATTTGACAGACTTAATATTGATCTTATGTATGGTTTCTTAAATCAGTCAGATGAAGATTTTGCAAATACAATAAAGTATACAATTGCACTTAATCCGGAGTTTATTACATTGTACCGTAATAGATATAAGGGAACCAAGCTTGAGTCAGAGTCACAAGGTGTTACCTTATATAAGGTTAACAGACAATATGATATTGCTTATAACCTATTGAAGAAAGCCGGATATATCGCTAATAATGGCAAAAATACATTCAGTAAGATACCAAAGGATATGGGAACTTCATCATATCTTACAAAACGTGTAATTAATGCTACATCTTATATTGGATTTGGTCTTGGTGCTCAGTCGTTCTGTGGTAATTATCTGGCGTATAATCTTGGTTGTGCAGACATATGTTGAATAAATATTTCGATGCGATTGATAATGGGATTTTTCCAATCAATGACATAGCGGATTTACCAATTGAAGAAGTACATGCCAAGGCATTGTCAGTTATGTTCTATTTCGGATTTATTTCAATGAAGGCATTTAAAAAAAGATTCAATGAGGATTTTAAAGATGCCTATGGGGCTCAAATCGAATTCTTACAGAACCACCAGTTAATGGAATATGTTGATGAGGATACATTTATGCTTACTGATTATGGTGCAGCACACTTGTATGGAATTATTCCGTTGTTCTACAGTGAACGCAGTATCAATGAAATGTTTGCTATGTCAGAAAGATGGTTGAATGATAAAAAAGGAGAAGAAATATTCCTTGAGAAATATGATAGAAAGGCATATGATGCTCCGTCAATCGCAGTTGATTTGATTGTATTGAATAAAGACAGGTCAAAGGTTTTGTTGATTACAAGGGGGTCACATCCATATGTTAATTATCTTGCACTTCCTGGAGGTTTTTATCAGAACACTGACGATACGATAGAATATGCTGCAGCACGCGAATTGCTTGAAGAAACATCAATATCCGTTAATATTACAGAGGAGAACCTTGTAAAGATTTCATCCTCTAAGGCAAGAGATCCCAGAGGGTGGGTGGTGAGCATTGCTTATATGGTTATATTGAATGATACAGATATTAAGCCTTTGGCAAATACAGATGCAATTAGTGCTGATTGGTATGATATTAAGTCATTGGAGAAGGAAAAGCTGGCATTTGACCATTATGACATTATTAAGTATGCACTAAAGTAAACAAAATTGCATATTCAACAATGCAAAGAGCATTATAACTTCAAGTTTTTGTGTATGTGTAATTGGAGAGGCACATTTAGATAAGAAATACAAAAGCTAATAATAGAAAAAATTCTAAAATTTTGTCATAAAGTAGGATTGATATGCCCCCTTATTGTAAACATATAAAAGGAAAACATTATGGAACTGGATGTGTTTTCCAACAGATATATATGAATTAATGAGTTTTAAAGAATATATGAAATATTCGTGCCAACAAATGTATTATGAAAGAATTTTTAATAAATTGTATTGTATCTATAATGCAAGCGAAAACAAAACAGACAATATATGGGATAAAATTATAAGAGAATTATCAAATATAGTAATTGATGAACAGGATCGGCTGATATCGTTTGACAATTTATTAAAAAAGAGTGATATTGAAATGATTGAAGAAATTGATAAAAGAATTACTTTTTTAATAGAATTAAGAGGAAGATTTATTATATATTTACTAAAAAAACACCACTTTACAACTTTATAGATGACTCATATTTTGCGAAAATGCTTGTTTTAAGGCATTTATAACAGATGTTGATTTTATTTGGTTTTCGACTTTCTGCACGAAAGTGGCAAAAAATACCTGGCTGCGAATTCCTTGCTTAAGGCGAATCTGAAATCCTGAACACTTTTATTCCTGTAGCCGGCAAATTTGTCATCGACATAAGGCAAAAGCTTCATTGAGGAATCTATTTCATTTGACATATACTACATCTAGTGTTATACTGTTCTTATATCAATTATTTGTGTCAATCCGGAAAGGATTTATCACACGCAGTTTAGGTTTGAAACGTAGTCAGGAGTTTTCCTATGCCCAACAAGCAGCAGGGACTTTCTGGCTTTTTTTATTTTGCAGGAAACTGCATCTATTTTGAGAATGAACATAAGCGTCATTCTCTTTTTTTATGCCTGAACGCAGGGAAAGGAGGATTACGGAAACAAATGATTCCGGAACTGGCACGCCACAAAAGAAAGGAGACTCTATGTCAGTCAAAAGAATTAAGAATCTTGTAAAACAACTCAATGAATACCGTCATGCCTACTACAATCAGGATGCCCCTCTGGTATCTGATGCCGAGTATGACCGACTCTTTGACGAACTGAAGGAACTGGAGGAACAGACTGGTTTCATCCTGTCAAATTCTCCGACACAGACGGTTGGATATTATCCGGTCAGTGAACTTGCCAAAGTCACCCATCCGATTCCACTGCTCTCGCTTGAGAAAACAAAACTGATTTCAGAGCTTTTAGATTTCATGAAAGGACAGGAAGTTCTCTTTATGCTGAAACTGGACGGTTTGACTACCAACTCATTTACGAAGATGGCAGACTGATTCAGGCTTCTACCCGTGGAGATGGTGAAGTGGGGGAAGATATTACACACAATATCCCGGCATTTTTAAATGTACCGCTTACCATTCCACACAAAGAACGTCTGGTCATTACCGGTGAGTCTTTTATACCAACCAATGATTTTGAACGTCTGAAAGATACTCTGCGTGATGGAAATGGAAAACCTTATAAAAACGGACGTAATTTTGCTTCCGGATCAGTACGAAGTCTTGATCCGAAGAACTGTATCGGACGTTGTGTTCGCTTTCTTCCGTTCAATGTATTAGAAGGAATGGAGGATGTTCCCTTCCCGGACAGCAGAGCCTGCAAATTAGAAGGTTTAACACACCTGGGCTTTGGTTACTGCCCGTTTTTCTCAATTTCAGGAACCGGACTTTCAAAAGAATATGCGGAGAAATTCATTCAGGAATTGGTATCCACAGCAGCAAATTTACATCTTCCTATCGATGGCATTGTCATGATTTTGACAGTCTCAGCTACTCCAAAAGCTGCGGAAAAACCGGACACCACTATAAGGACGGCCTCGCCTATAAGTTTGAGGATGATACCTACGAAACTTTCTTGCGTGAAATTGAATGGACACCGACCAGATTCGGAGAGATTGCTCCGGTCGCATCTTCGATACCGTGGAGATTGACGGCTGTGATCGTTTCCAGAGCTTCCCTTCATAATCTGACCTTTATCAAAAATCTGGAGCTTGTACCCGGATGCCGGATTCTTGTTTCCAAACGAAACATGATCATCCCACATATAGAGGATAATCTGGATCGTGGAAGGTATACCGACATCACGCCTCCGGTCTGCCCTTGCTGTGGTTCCAAAACCAGAACCCTACAGCCGTAAGACCAGCGACGTCGCACCGTAGAAACTCTGCATTGTGATAATCCGCAGTGCGACAGCCAGATCACAAGAATGGTTTGTCCATTTTGCCAGCAAGAAGCAATGAACATCGAAGGACTGTCAGAAGCCACTTTAGAAAAATTCCTGAATCTGGCTATCTGCACTCTTTTCAGGACATCTATCATCTGGAGGAACACCGGGAAGATATTGTGGCACTGGACGGATATGGTGAGAAATCTTTCGACCGCTTGTGGGAATCCATCAACGCCAGCCGGAGGACCAGCTTTGTCCGCTATCTGGTTTCCATGGATATTCCTATGATCGGCAGAACCAAAAGCCGGATTCTGGACACCGTATTTCCGGAAATTTAACTGCATTTGAACAGGCGGCTGTCGGAGATTACGACTTCACTCAGTTAGAGGATTTTGGCGAAATCTTAAATCACAACATCCATTCCTGGTTTGCAGATGAAGCAAATCTTGATTTATGGAAAAACTTACAGAACGAATTCACATTTGAACAAAGAAAGGAAGAGACCATTATGACAAAAGAAAACAAATTTACAGGATGTACCATCGTAGCAACAGGGAAACTGGAGCATTTTACCAGAGAC
>ENA-OQBT01000137-OQBT01000137.1-human-gut-metagenome-genome-assembly--contig:-NODE-137-length-49894-cov-3.337191_pt1 | contig 49894 bp, 54 predicted proteins | sample MGYA00242749_ERZ504557 | MGnify/ENA primary metagenome ERZ504557 (study PRJEB26092, sample SAMD00036243) | human gut metagenome | host: Homo sapiens | study: EMG produced TPA metagenomics assembly of...
GTTTTGTATGTGTGGACCCACATGACGTGCCAATCATCGCAATCGTAGACCCCGGACATGATGTCATCAATGCCAAAGGGACTTACAGCATCAACAGGTATGGACGCACTCACACATGCTATCGAGGGCTACACAACAAAGGCTGCCTGGGAGATGACAGACATGTTCCATCTCAAAGCAATAGAGATTATTGCAAGATCTTTAAGAAGTGCAGTTGCCAATGAAAAAGAGGGACGTGAGGGCATGGCACTTGGAGAGTACATTGCCGGAATGGGATTCTCAAATGTAGGTCTTGGAATCGCTCATTCAATGGCTCATACACTCGGAGCTGTTTATGATACACCACACGGAGTAGCATGTGCTATGATGCTTCCAATTGTAATGGAGTACAATGCAGACTGTACAGGCGAAAAATATCGTGAAATTGCCCGCGCAATGGGAGTAAAGGGCGTAGATGATATGTCTGTAGAGGAGTACAGAAAGGCTGCAATCGATGCTGTAGCGCAGCTCTCTGTAGATGTAGGAATCCCAACAAAGCTTGAAGCTATTAAGGAGGATGACTTAGACTTCCTCGCAGAGTCTGCTCACGCGGATGCATGTGCACCTGGAAATCCAAAGGATGCAAGTGTTGAGGATTTGAAGGCTCTTTTCCGTAAGATTATGTAATTCTGCAACAGCTTACAGGGATGTTTGTGAATAGTTACGATTAAGAATGAAATAAAATAGAAAAATAGAAAATCCGGGAACTGTCAATTGACAGCATTCCCGGATTTTTAACGCTGATATAACTATTCAGACCACCGTGCACATTTGTAAAAACGCAAGATACTTGTTCTAAATGGTTCTGAATATTACCTTGAATTATATCAGGTTTACCTCGCGAAACACGTCGGCAAGCTCCTTTGGCATAGCATCAGCGAGCAGTCCGGCAAGCTCCTGAGGGGTGAAGTTTTTATTGCCAAGCACCCACTGTGTTGTCATAAAGACAGAGCCCTGACAGTACATCTCAAGCTGAAACAATAGCTTGTCGGATATTTTCCGGTGGCTTTTTCCCTCAATCTGGTCAATATAAAACTGACGAATCAGCTTAAAATCATGCTCCTTTAGATTGTTCTGCTCATCATTTTTAAAAGCAGCCTTAAAGAAAAGGTGCTCCATCCGGATATATTCAAATTTTTTAACAAGGCTTTCGTACACGGTACTGCCCTCACCCATCTGGTGGAAGGATTCAATCAGTATCTTATCAAAATACCAGTTTATCAGGTCATATTTGTCTTGAAAATTTCTGTAAAAGGTTTGTCTGGTCACACCACATGTATCGCAGATTTCCTTAACCGTAATTTTCTCGACAGGAGAGGAAAACATGCATTCCTTCATGCATTGGCCAGCTTGTATTTTATATCGTTGTTCATAATGTCTCCGAATTATAATGCAGATATCTAATGAGCCTTAAGCTTTGACATAAGTGCTTCCTGCAGTGTTTTTGAAAAATTAATTCCCTCTTCCTGCGCAGCAGTATTTAGCCAAGCCGGAATGGTAAGGGTTTTTCGGACCGATTTATCGAAATGCTCTTTGGCATATGCCTTAACATCTACTGAAACCATATTGGTAAATGCATCGGTATATGTTCCTGTTATGTCTAATTCGTCAGATAGTCTGTCAATATTGATATCAGATAATTTGGATGCTTTAGGAAATTTTTCATTATCCATCTTAGCCGTATACAGATATCCTGCAAGACAATCAACAGCCATGGCCACAGCATCTTCAAGGGTATCTCCTTGTGTTGCAAGATAATTTAAATCAGGAAAGATTACAGAGTATCCATTATCTTCCTTAAAAAAACATGCCGGATATATTGATAACATGATGAGTATACCTCCTTATGATTATTTGATTCCCGCTTGCTTACGGATAGAATTTTCAGTGATTTTGTTCAGTTCTTTGCCTTTATGAAAAGGAATAGTTACTTTTCCGGGCTTTGAAGGATGAATATAATGCCGATGTGATCCGGTTTGGTTTTTGAAAATCCACCCATCGGCAAGTATTATACGTTCCATTTCAGTTGGTTTGATCGGCATATTTTTATCCACCTTTCTTTAGTATATATATAATATAACATATGATACGTATAAATTCAATACGTGTAAATATAATATATATAAATTATAAAATACATTGATTTTCATAATGACAAAAGAATATCCCTATGTTACAATTTAGTTAAAGCATTATATTTCTGTAGAGCGTTACCACATAACACGTCAATAATTGGTGCGTATCACTTTGAAGAGGGCAGACCACTTCGCATCATTCTACAAAGGACATGGAAATTTTCGATGCTTTAAGATACCAGTAAATAGCAGGAAAATAATATGTCAGGTGTAGAATAATGCATCAGATGAAAGAAAACTAAATGATTTAATCACGACAGATGATATTTTTAAAAAAGTCGATGTTGAGACAATAGCAGCAATGAATTTGTTTGCAGGAACAGATATTGAGTATGAAGAAAAGGAAGAGGTGATTAATGTGTGTAAGGCATGGAAGATCATAAAAAGCTTGGAATACAACAGGGGGAGAATAAGATGTTGTTTACTCTGGTAACAAAGGGCAAGCTCGATATTGATACTGCAGCAGAGGAAGCCGGTGTCAGTGTCAGTGAGTTTGAAAAATTAATGAATGAAGCAGGCTATAAGGTGCCGGAGACTGTGTAGCATCAGGCATGAATAATTTATCAAAAGGTAAATAGCAAAAATCCGCTAACCATTGTATTTGGTATAGCGGATTTTTTGTGCTTTTTAATGTGCTTTACTCCAACACCAGAAGAAGTCCCATCTTGAACCTTTCGTCAGCGGTTACGCTGTGCAGTCCGTTTTTGTCAAAACGGAAATTTTCGCCTGCTGAGATTGTGTAATCTTTGCCCTCGTAGTCTATTACAGCCTTGCCCTCGAGTGCGAAAATTATTGCATTTCCAGGCGCGCGATGCGGTGTGAGACCGGTGCCCTCATCAAATGCCATAAGCACGAATTTCATTGTGTCGTTGCTTACCACATCAATGTTCGTGATACTGCCATCCTCATATGAGATAAGATCCTTAAGCTTCATGACCTCGCCTGATTTGATAATTTTGTTCATATTGTTGTTCTCCTTTTTTATGATGATTTCGGTGTAAATACAGCCGGTTTCTGTTGTTACTCCGCAGAGTGTTTTCGAAGGGACTACCAGCATATCACCTTCTGATATGGTATGCTTTGCAGCATAATCTCCGATAAGAAAATCAGCGCATCCTTTTGCACCGATGTATACAGTGGTATTATCGTAGGATTCCTGAGAGATTGACGTGCCTTTTCCGAGAGAAAAATAGGTTATGGGTGTTTTGTCACTAAGCCTTGAATTTCGTGAGACGGTCATCTCGTCGCGGATAGGGCGTAAATCTTCTATTTTGAAAACCTTGTCCATAGGATTTCTTGTCCTTCTTTCTTGAATGTTGATTTCATTATTTATAATACAATATTACTATAATTTTGTCCAAAAATATGTTGCATATACAACAAAAACAATATAATAAAATACAAACCGCTTGCTATTTCTTTCACATATGTTAAAATATAGTCAAAGCAGTTTTTCTATAGCAACCTGTGCGGTCGTTGGCACATTAATTACAGATATGACTATATGCTCTGTAAATATGTGAGGCATAATAAGATGTCGTCCGGCGATAAGGGCGTGCAGGGTCTTCAATACCTTGATTATTTTTCATATTCCCTGAAATTCTTGCTTTTAAATGTTTCATTATTTTATTTAAAGCAGGATAAGAGGGGTTTTACCACACAGATATTTCCTGCTTTAGTGTTTTCAAATGAAGGAGGATTTTATATGAGTGGTAACAGAGAGTACAAAAGTGATGTTTTCAGTATGCTGATGCAGGATAAGGAAAGAGCCTTACAGCTGTATAACGCAATGAATGGGTCTAGTTATGACAATCCGGAGGATGTTGAGATAGTGATTCACGATGGCGGCATTTCACTTTCGGTCAGAAATGATGCATCGTTTATCGTGGATGCGAGATTGAGCATATATGAGCATCAGTCCACAGTTTGTCCGAATATGCCGGTGAGAAGTCTTATTTATTTCAGCGTGATATTGTCAGATATGCTCAGCGACAAGAAAAAAAGGAACAAAAAAGTGGCAAGAACATCTATGGCAGAAGACTGGTAAAGATACCGACACCACATTTTGTGGTATTTTACAATGGTGAGGAGGAACAGCCGGAGGTTCAGGAGCTTAAGCTGTCCGATGCGTTTGAGAAGCCGACCGATGAGCCGAATCTTGAGCTTAAATGTAAGGTGTACAATATAAACGACGGAAAGAACAAGGCTATTATGGAGTCCTGTGGCTGGCTGAATGATTATATGACATTTGTAAATAAGGTCAGAGAGTATCATGCAGACGGGGCATTTGATGATCTTGCTATAGATATTGAGAAGGCTATAGACTATTGTATTGACAATGATATTCTGAAGGAGTTTCTAAAGACTTACAGAAGTGAGGTGACGAAGAGTATGCAGTTAAATTACGAATTTGACAGGCAGCTTGAGCTTGAAAGAGCTGATGCTATCGAGGAAGGCTTAGAACAAGGAATAAAGCAAGGCTTAGAACAAGGCTTAGAACAGGGATTAGAACAAGGATTAGAACAAGGAATAGAATTGATTAACCAGCTAAATCAGATTTTATTGTCCGAAGGCAAATATGATGAATTGCAGAAAGCTTCAAAGGATAAGGAGTATCAAAAAAAGCTTCTTGCAGAGTATGGACTTCTCAATGAGAAGCAAGGTGAATAAATGAGACAAAAAGAACTTGAAAAATGGTTAAAGATAGTAATAATAGCGGTAGCACTTTGCGGATTAGTGGTCTGTGCGGTTGCCATACCATGGATAGGGCATGTGCTTATTGCGCCTGATCCGCAGATTTCTGATATGTATATGCCATGGCTGGTGCTGTTTATCATCAGTGCAATTCCGTGCTATGTTATATTGTATCTGGGCTGGAGAGTAGCTGTAAATATCGGAAAAGACAGGTCGTTTTCATTAGAGAATGCGAGACATATAAAGCTGGCATCGAAAATAATTCTGTTTGATGCATTGTATTTTTTTGTTGTGAATGTCTGCATGTGGAGGATATATGTGAATCATCCGGGGGTGATACTGGCTCTTGTGTTCATAGTGTTTGCCTGTGTTGTGGCATCGGTCGTGGCGGCGGTTTTGTCACATCTTGTGGTAAAGGCCGCAGATCTGCAGGAGCAGAGTGATTTGACAATATAGCGTGTGCGCTACAGTTTTATTTGAGCGGGAGAGATACATGGAAGGCGAGATTATTTTTAACATAGACGTAATGCTTGCAAAGAGAAAGATGAGTGTTACGGAGCTGTCGCAGCGTGTGGGAATCACCATGGCAAATATATCAATTTTAAAAAACGGCAAGGCAAAGGCAATCAAGGTATCCACGCTTGCAAAGCTATGTGAAGCACTTGACTGTCAGCCGGGAGATTTGCTGGAATATAGAAATTGCTCTTGCGATAATGGAGAAAATATAGTATCATAAGTGATTGGCGTGCGCCACCTTGGGCGTACAAACAGCAACGTATTATGGGAGGCAATTGACAGATGAATAATTATGATGTGATAATCATTGGAGCAGGACCGGGAGGTATCTTCGGAGCATATGAGCTTATCGAGAAGAATCCTGACTGCAAAATAGCGGTTTTTGAGGCAGGACATGAGCTTGCTAAGAGAAAATGTCCTATCGACGGAAAGAAAATAAAGAGTTGTATTTCCTGCAAGAGCTGTTCTATTATGAGCGGTTTTGGCGGAGCAGGTTGCTTTTTCAGACGGAAAATATAATATCACAAATGATTTTGGCGGTACCTTGTACGAGCATATCGCAAGCAACCGGCCATTGATCTGATGGAATATGTTGACGAGATTAATATGAAGTACGGCGGTGAGGGCACAAAGCTTTATTCTACAGCCGGCACAAAGCTCAAAAAGGTCTGCATGCAGAACAAGCTCAAGCTTTTGGATGCATCGGTCAGACATCTCGGAACTGACATAAACTATGTTGTTCTGGAAAATATGTATGCACATCTGAAGGATAAGGTGGATTTTTATTTCGATACACCTGTTGAGTCGGTAGAGGTGCTGTATGATGAGAATACAGCAGGTGCTGATGCTTGCAGTTTACAAGAGGCTCACACAGACAATGTATCCGGATATGCAGTAAAAACAGCGGATAGCACATATGAGAGCAGATACTGTATCATCTCAGTTGGAAGAAGCGGAAGCAAGTGGATGGAGAAGGTCTGCAATGACCTTGATATCCCAACCAAGTCAAACCGTGTGGATATCGGTGTGCGTGTTGAGCTTCCGGCCCTGATTTTCTCACATCTGACAGATGAGCTGTATGAGAGCAAGATTGTATACAGAACGCAGCTTTTTGAGGATAATGTGCGTACCTTCTGCATGAATCCGCATGGCATCGTGGTAAATGAAAATACAAACGGCATCGTAACAGTAAACGGACACAGCTACGAGGGAGCAGACAAGCAGACTGAAAACACGAACTTTGCTCTTCTTGTTGCGAAGCATTTTTCAGAGCCATTCAAGGATAGCAACGGATATGGTGAGAGCATCGCGCGCCTTTCAAATATGCTTGGTGGCGGTGTAATTGTACAGCGCTTTGGTGATCTTGTGAGAGGGCGTCGAAGCAATGAGAAGCGTATTGAGGAAGGACTCGTTACTCCTACACTTTCAGCTACACCGGGAGACTTAAGCCTGGTGCTTCCAAAGAGAATCCTGGACGGAATCATTGAGATGATTTATGCGCTTGACAAGATAGCACCGGGAACTGCAAATGACGATACCTTGCTTTACGGCGTAGAGGTCAAGTTCTACAACATGGAGGTAGAGCTTAACGATAAGCTTGAGAGCAAATATAAGGGGCTTTACATCATCGGAGACGGAAGCGGTGTGACACATTCACTTTCACATGCGTCGGCAAGCGGCGTGTATGTTGCGCGTGAGATTGAGGCAGAGAGATAGTTGCTGTTAAAGATGGTTACTGTTCACACCTAACAGTGTGACCAGCAACGATTACAGCCCATTTAAAATGATATGTGAGAACATAATATTTCTATAATTGGGAAATATTATCATTATGAACTATTGAAATGCTACATTAGTTAGATTAAACTAACTGTGTAGCATTTTTCTTTATTTATAAATATATGCATATGCGGCAGGCTTTCACATATGTATTTTTATGATTAAAGGGTCAAAAGGTATCATCGATGCATGCTTGCATTCAATCCTACAATCATGACATAGAGAAACTGTATTGTAGGATAAAATTGAATTAGAAAAAACATAAGGAGGTTCATAATGAATTATTTAGAAATCGAAAAGGTAGTGGGCAGAGAAATACTTGATTCCAGAGGAAATCCTACAGTTGAGGCAGAGGTTTATCTGGTTGACGGAACTGTTGCAAGAGGCACGGCACCATCAGGAGCTTCAACAGGAGAGTTCGAGGCACTTGAGCTTCGTGACGGAGACAAGAGCAGATATCTGGGCAAGGGTGTTACCGGGGCAGTAGAAAATATAAATACTGTAATCAACGACACATTGACAGGTATGGACGCAAGTGATATCTATGCAATAGATGCGGCTATGATAGAGGCAGATGGCACAAAGGACAAGTCTAAGCTTGGAGCTAATGCCATTCTTGCTGTATCAATTGCGTGTGCGAGGGCAGCAGCTGTATCACTTGATATTCCTCTCTATAGATTTTTAGGTGGTATCTCGGGAAACAGACTTCCTGTACCTATGATGAACATTGTAAACGGTGGCTGTCATGCACTCTCATCAGGACTTGACGTGCAGGAGTTTATGATTATGCCGGTAGGTGCGCCTTCCTTCAAGGAGTGTCTCAGATGGTGTGCGGAGGTATTTCATGCACTTGCAGCCATATTAAAGGAGCGCGGTCTTGCCACTCAGTCGGTGACGAGGGTGGATTTGCACCGGCACTCAAATCTGACGAGGAGGCTATCGAGACAATTCTTGAAGCTGTAAAGAAGGCAGGCTATGAGCCGGGCAAGGATTTCAAGATTGCCATGGATGCCGCATCATCAGAGTGAAGAGTGAAAAGGGCAAGGCTTTTACAAGCTGCCAAAGGCCGGCACAGAGTACACCTCAGAGGAGCTTATAGAGCACTGGGCAAAGCTTTGTGACAAATATCCTATTATATCAATCGAGGATGGTCTTGATGAGGAGGACTGGGAAGGCTGGCAGAAGCTTACTGCGCGTCTTGGCGATAGGGTACAGCTTGTGGGAGATGACCTGTTCGTAACAAACACTGAGAGACTTGCAAAGGGAATAAGCCTTGGAGCAGGAAATGCAATCCTGATTAAATTAAACCAGATCGGTTCAGTATCAGAGACTCTTGAGGCTATCAAGATGGCACACAAGGCAGGCTATACAGCAATCAGCTCACACCGCTCAGGGGAGACTGCCGACACAACAATTGCAGACCTTGCGGTGGCACTCAACACATGCCAGATAAAGACAGGTGCACCTTCGCGCTCAGAGCGTGTTGCAAAGTATAACCAGCTTTTAAGAATTGAAGAGGAACTGGGAAAGAGCGCAGTTTATCCGGGAATTAAAGCGTTTAATGTGCAGCAGTAGTTTAAAATAAAACTCTATGACTGTATTCAGTCATTATCCATTGGAGTGTCTTTAGGAGAAAATAAGATAAGTAAAGTCGCAGATATCATAATATGGTATCTGCGATTTTTTGTTTTATCAGTAAGCCTTAACATTTTCAAACAACTTTTTCTACGCGTCTCAGGTTACTATTTCCTCATTTTTAATGTGACATTTATAACGATTACAACTGATTTATCGAGATACGATAAAAAGTTATTGCAAAACTGAAAACTGTGTAGTACAATTAGCTTGCCGGTAAGTGAAAAATATGAGAAAATAAATACATAGAGAGTAAGGAGGTAGCTATGGACAATAATAATATCGGGGGCATGAATCCCCAACAGTTTTCACAGAACACGCCACAGACTTCACAGCCACATATGGGAATGTCAGGTATCGAACTGCAGAAGATGCAGCAGGAAGCGGAGCAAAGACGGCGTGAGCAAAGCAGGAGAAATGCGGATTTCTTTGGCAGGCTATGTATACCTACGATAATATATGCGCTGCTGTACACCATTTTCCTGTATGAGAATACAGGTGGAATACTTGTTACGTTGTTTGCAATCGTCACAGGAGTATACAGCCTGTATTGTATGAAGATACTTCATATAGAGGCAAAGCCGCTCACTGTATGGTACAGTGTGATGATGATACTTACAGGTCTTTCGTCAGGCTTGACCGGTAATAAAATTATACAAGGATTTAATTTTTGCTGGATACTTGTGTTTCTTGTTTTTATGCTGCTTCACAATTTCTGTAATGACAGACAGTGGGGACTTATAAAGTATATCGCTGCGGCATTTCAGGCAGTGTTTGGGAGCGATTGGATGTATAGCTGAGCCGTTTATGGATATTGCCGACTATATGAGAAATGAGCGCATGGATAGTGACAATATGGGCAGTGACAGTATGGTCGGTGACAGTGCAAATGCAACTGCCGGAGAGCGGCATGTGAAAAAACACAGAATGCTTTATGTGTTTATCGGAATAGCAATTGCATTTCCTCTGGTTGTGCTGATAGTGGTGCTGCTGTGCTCTGCTGATGCGGTTTTTGCCTCAGTAATAAAGAAAATATTTGCTGATATCAATTTCTTTACAGTGAGCAAGGTTGTATTTCTTTTTGTATTTGCGCTTTTCTCATCGTACTGTGGTATAAAGTATCTGAGCAAGAAGCGTATATCGGATGCACCGGTTGAGACTCCGGCATTTCCGGCTGCAATCGGTATCACTGTAGCTGCAACTATATCAGTGGTATATGTATTTTTCTGTTTTATACAGATTGTGTATCTGTTCGGGGGACTTATGCAGCTTCCAAGTGGCTATACCTACGCCAGGTATGCGAGAGAAGGCTTTTTCCAGCTGCTTTTCGTGTGTATACTTAATGTAATTATCGTATTGCTTGGAAGTGAATTGTTCAGAAAGAATAAAATATTAAATGCGTTTTTAATTTTAATAACTTTATGCACATATATCATGATTGCATCAAGTACATACCGTATGGGACTGTATGTGTCAGAGTACGGGCTGACAGCCACCAGGCTTTGTGTGTTCTGGGCACTTGGAGTGATAGCACTATTTATGCTCGGAGTGATTTTATCTATATGTAGGCCTGCTTTTTCGCTATTTCGGTACGGAATAATAGTAATCGGGGTATGTTATATTGTGCTTGCATTTGCAAGGCCTGATTATCTGGTTGCAAGGTACAATACAGTATGTATGGAGGATACAGACTACAAATATCTGATGTCACTTTCCACGGATGCATCCCCGGCGCTTGCGGCAGATGCAGACTTCATGGAAAATAAGGGCATGGTCACCATGTATGCAAGACAGCTGGCAGGTGAGACAAATGACAGCTTAAGACAGCTCAATGTGTCTCATATAAAGGCTGCACATTTATTCAGAGATAGCATAGATGAGGTAAAGAGCTCACAGCTTATCCTTTTATATGTATATTCGCCTTACGATTCGGGCAGCTATAGCAACAATGATACCGGTCTTGATGGCGTGGACAGCATACAGATGGCTATCATGTGTTAAAGGATACAGAAGATGATGACACAGCTACTATGATTACGACAGTTATAGCATGGATGATACAAGAGTGGCGGCACCAGTATTTTTCAAATGGGTGGATGCAGTCGAGGTGAAGAAGATTTCCGACAGTGAGCGTATCTTCCTTGCAAAGATTCCAAGAAAGGCATTAAAAGGCAAAGATGGAGTGAATATTGAATACAGATTTAATAAAAATGGAGATGTTATATATTCATCCCAGTACAATGTGATTCTTGACAAGAAAAAAGGACTCAACGAGGTGGAGATGTCATACTATGCCGGAACAGATGGTGTGGATGAGCCTGAGTACAATATTTATGGAAAGTAATAGTTTAAATTGTATATAATTCAAAGTTGATATGGTGAAGTTTATTAAAAACTGCTATACTTAACATGTAGTATAGGTTGTTAAATTATTTCATTAAGGTAGGAAAATTCATGGGAAGATTTTTAAATCCGGGAAATAAAGCTTTTCAAAAGACATTGAAATCGGAAATATATGTGGATAAAACTATGCTTTTGGCATACACCAATAAGGTTATTGGCTCTGATATGGCATGCATATGCAATAGCAGACCGAGGCGCTTTGGAAAGTCCATCACAGCGAATATGCTTGCTGCTTATTATAGCAGGGGATGTGATTCCTTTGATATGTTTTCCACTCTAAAGGTAGGCAGGCTTGATTCCTTTGAGACAAACCTTAATAAATATGATGTTATTCATATTGATGTCCAGTGGTGCATGATGGATGCGGGCGAAGTGCAAAACACCGTGAAATACATCAATAACGGTATTCTTGATGAGCTTATAATAGCATATGGTGATGTGATACCGGACACTGTTAAAACAGCCTATGGAGCCATGTCTTATATAAACGCAGCCACAGGAAATACCTTTGTTATAATAATAGATGAGTGGGATGTGTTGATAAGAGATGAGGCTAATAATAAGGAACTGCAGGAGGAATATATTAATTTCCTCAGAGGAATGTTTAAAGGGACAGAGCCGACAAAGTATATTGCGTTAGCTTATCTTACCGGCATACTTCCTATTAAAAAGCTAAAAACTCAGTCAGCACTTAACAATTTTGAAGAGTTCACAATGCTTGATGCAGGAGCGCTTGCATCATATATTGGCTTTACAGATGATGAGGTTAAGCAGTTATGCAAAAAGTATGACAGGGATTATGAAGCAGTAAAAAACTGGTATGATGGCTATATGCTTTCGGGTAAACATGTGTATAATCCAAAAGCGGTAGTGAGCGTGATGATGAGAGGTAGTTTCCAAAGCTATTGGTCACAGACCGGCACATATGAATCTCTGATTCCGCTTATTGACATGGATTTTGATGGATTAAGAGCCGCTATTATTTCAATGATTTCAGGAAATGAGATAAAAGTTAGAACAACCACGTTTCAGAATGATATGGTATCATTTAAAAACAAAGATGATGTGCTGACATTGCTTATACATCTTGGATATCTGGCTTTTAATCAGAAAAATCAGATGGCATATATTCCGAATGAAGAGCTTCGCAATGAGCTTATGGATGCAGTTGAGGAAAACAAATGGGATGAAATCATACAGTTTGAGAGACAGTCAATAGATTTGTTTAATGCAACAATAAACAAAGATGTAAATACTGTGGCAGCAAAAATTGAGCAGATTCATATGGAGTATACCCCGGTGATTCAATATAATGACGAGAACTCCCTTAGCAGTGTGTTGGCCATTGCTTATCTTGGAACAATGAACTATTATTTTAAGCCGGTCAGGGAGTTACCGACAGGGCGTGGCTTTGCTGATTTTGTTTATATTCCGAAGCCTGAGTATATAAATGATTATCCGGCGCTTGTTGTGGAGCTGAAATGGAATAAGAATGCGGATACAGCCATGCAGCAGATTCGTGAGAGACAGTATCCGAATTCATTATTGCAATATACGGGAAACGTCCTGCTTGTGGCAATCAACTATGATGAAAAAACAAAAGAGCATGTATGTAAAATTGAGGAATATGCTAAAATACAGAATTAATGATTGAAGATATACAAATACAAAACAACGACATGCAGTTTTGCATGTCCGTTTTTTGTTTTTGTATAATAAGTATCGGGTATTATGAACCGGGTAGTTTGCATAAAGCAGAGTAAAATTTAATCAAGCTTTAATATTAATCCTAATATACGCTTTACAGAGGTCTCCATCTCACTACGAGAGATGGCACCCTTATCATAAGCCTTCTTTACACGATCAGGATATCCATTTCCCATCTTAAGGTCATTTCCGGCTTTTGTCTCCTTGTAATGCTCGCCACAGGTCCACCAGTCGCTTGTGACCATTCCTTCATAGCCCCATTCATCACGCAGTATTCCTGTCAAAAGATCCTCGCTTTCAGAGGCTCTGTAGCCGTTTATCATATTGTAAGAGGACATAATAGCCCATGGATTTTCATCCTTTACAATCATCTCAAATGCCTTCAGATAGATTTCTCTGGCAGCTCTTTCTGAAACGCGTGAATCGCTGTTTTTGCGGTTGGTTTCCTTGTTGTTCAAGGCAAAGTGCTTGACTGTGGCACCGACATTGTTTGACTGGATTCCGCGTACCATGGCACCTGCGAGCTTTCCTGTGACGAATGGATCCTCTGAGTAGTACTCGAAGTTACGTCCGCAGAGAGGACTTCTGTGAATACAGATGGCAGGGGTGAGCCACAGTGCAAGATTGTTTTCCTTTAATTCTTCACCGCCGGCGCGTCCTACAGCCTCTAAAACATCAGGGTTCCATGTGCATGCGAGCAGTGTGGAGCATGGAAACGCAGTGGTGCATATACCGACCTCAGGTGCTATGCGCACTCCTGCAGGACCATCTGCTGTCATGACAGAAGGAATACCGTATTCAGGCATATTTCCGATACCGAAGGTATTTGCAACACCGGTATTTGGCTGTCCGCCGAGCAGATGAATGAGATCATCGATGGAAAGCTCTGATACAAATTCATCAAGCGTGATACGTCCTTCCACAACATCCATGATGTCGTGACTGCCGTTTTTAGCCATGCCATCGGCAAAGCGGAAGTATGGGATGGCTCTCTGACCGGGAGCAACACCCTCTGTCAGGGAAGGGTCAATGTTGCCAATAGCTGAGTAGTCGGTGTCAACAGGCTCACTTTGAGGCAGAGCTTCATAGCTTCCGTCAGCGAGCATTCTCTTTGGCAGACTTGTAGGAACCAGCTTTGCTGAAAGCTGCTCGGTAATTACATCATGATTTAATATATATGAGTAATCAGCTTTTGTCACGTCACGGACGCTCGTTCCAACGTATATATCATATGAACCGGCTTCAAGTACATATGCAGATGTTTTAACCTTTCCAAGGTCATCATATGATGCCATATCGTTTATTTCCCATGTAAGGATCATAAGCTGTGATTCACCCGGCTGCAGTTCTCTTGTCTTTTCAAAGGCTGCGAGCTCCTTTGCAGGCTTGCCAAGCTTTCCTTGTGGTTTAGCAATGTATACCTGAACAACCTCTTTTCCGGAGAATTTACCTGTATTTGTCACACGGACTTTTGCATAAAGCTTATTGGCCTCAGACGTACAGTTGGAATTCACAACGCCGGCAGAAACAGTCTCCACATCAAATGTGGTGTATGAGAGTCCATAGCCAAATGGGTATACAACCTTCTCGGCAGCTCCCGGAATTGTCTCAAAATAGCGGTATCCGACATATATATCATCGGTATAGTTCACATAGTCTCTTGACTCGTGGAAATTGTAAGTAGACGGATAGTCGTCGAGTGATTTGGCAAATGTATCGACAGTTTTTCCGGAAGGATTGCCATCTCCTACGAGAAGCTCAGCGGCAGCAAGCCCGCCTTCAATACCACCCTGTAAGGCAAGCAGTGCTGATTGAATCTGATCATCATAAGCAAACCAAGATGTATCAACCATTCCGCCGACATTTAAAATCACGATTACATTTTTGAAACTGGCTTTTACAGTGTCAATCATCTCCTTTTCTTTTACGGAGAGACAGAAATCACCATCCTTAAAAAGCTCTGCCGACTTTTCGGTCATCTCGCGTTCGTAGTCCCAGAGAGCCTTGTTGTTTGGGTCAATAACACTCTTTCTGTCCCACTTCTCCGGAGTAGCGGCAGACTTGAGATGATAGCAGTGTCGGTATATGCCTGAGCCTTGCTTAAAAGCTCAGCCGGTACATCCGGCTCTATAGTCATGCCGGGTACAGCACCGGCTGCATACTGCTTTTTAATGTCGTTGCGGTAGTAATCACACAGCTCCTCAAATATGCTTATTTTCTCTTTTTGAAGCTTAAGTCCTTCGTAGAGATTGCGGATATATGCAACGGTTACATCACCGCTTCCGCCACCGCCCTTTACATAGTCGAAAGTACCCTTTCCAAACAGGGCTACCTTAGAACCCGCTGCAAGAGGGAGTACGTTGTTTTCGTTTTTGAGAAGTACCATGCCTTCCTTGGCAGCTTCCTTTGAAAGCTCTATGTGAGCCTTGCTTCCTGTAACTCTTTCACCATTTGCCCCAAGTGGAAGATTAGGAGTGAATTTGAATCGTGACCATTTGTTCATAGCAGATTACCTTTCTTATATTTTTATTATTTAATGAGCTTCCCATACATTAATATGTCGGGAGCTTGTTCTTTTCGTACAAGATGATTGTAAATTATAAAAGCGATATATACAATTGTGATACTGACATTATTTTAGGTCGATATTGACTTTTTGCGTGAGAGGAGTATATTTTGAAGGTAGAATTTCAAACTATGAATATTTTTTTTTCGGAACAATTGGATATGCTCAGGCTAATATAGCATGATTAAAGGGTCAAAAGGTATCATAGCATTAAATACGAAGTTTGATTTAGTAAGTCAGGGAGAAAATTATGCAGCAATACACACACGAAAACGTCAGATCAATACCACATCTTCCAATCTACTGCGACAGATACGAGGACTACAGGCAGTTTTCACCGAGGCACTGGCATGACCATATAGAGATAATCTATGTAGTTTCCGGCTCACTGCAGGTTGTCTGCGGTGAAAATGAATATACATTGAAAGAAAATGAATTTTTTGTCATAAATTCAAATAAGATACATGGCACGCAAAGCTATGAAAGAGTCAGGGTGCTTCTGGTGCAGATACCGTATGCATATCTGGACAGCTACATAGACGATTACGGACAAATAAGGTTTAGAGAGTGCTATGAGACCGAGCATGGCAGCAGAAAATATGAGCAGATGAAGTCTCTTCTTAAGTCGATAGCGCATATATACCGGAAAAAGGGCAAGGGCTATGAGCTTCGGCTTATGGCAAAAGTGAACGAATTCCTATATATTTTGTTTACAAATTATTCGTACAAAGAGATGAATGCGGGAAAAGAATCCAGACAGATAGCGCGCCTTAAGGATGTCCTTAGATATGTGGCGAAAAACTATCAGGAGCAATAGCATTAAAGGAGGCGGCAGACATAGCTTCGCTCAATCAGGATTATTTCTGCCGTATGTTCAAAAAATGCATGGGAGTTACATTTCTCGAGTATGTCAATCAGGTAAGAATCAATCACATACATGAGGAGCTTCTGGCAACTGAGGATTCCATCACGGACATACTGGAGCACAATGGATTTACGAATTATAAGGTGTTCAGCCGGATGTTTAAGGCGCAGTTTGGCATGACACCGAGGGAATTGCGGAAATTACAGGAAAATTAAAATGTCATGAATTTGATGTTTTTGTGCTTTTTTTTGTATATTTTAAGAACACTTAATCGTTATAGTAATGCTATGGTTACGGGTTACGCTGAAAGGTGTGGACAGTAACATGATGCGAGATAGCAAATAACTATAAATGAAAGGGATACTTTATGAAAAAAAGAGTATTATCAGCCATGCCGTCACAGACGTTTGCAGAAGGAGCGTTGGATGCGGCGCAGCAGACAGGCAAACTAAGCTATGATGGCTACAAAAAAGTGTGGAGCGATGAGTTTAATGGTGATTCATTAAACCGTGCTGACTGGAATGTGGAGACACATGAAAAAGGATGGGTAAATAATGAGCTGCAGGAGTATGTAGACTCGTCTGAAAACATTCAGGTAAAAGATGGAAAATTAATAATAAATCCGGTCAAAAAAGTTACTGATGGTGATACCGGCTCAACAAAAGAAGCAGCTTCCTATACATCAGGAAGAGTTTCAACACAGAATAAGCAGACCTTCATATATGGACGATTTGAATGCCGTGCAAAGGTTCCAAAGGGACAGGGGTACCTTCCTGCATTCTGGCTTATGGCAAATGATGAGAATGTATATGGTCAGTGGCCAAGATGTGGCGAAATTGACTGCATGGAAGTAATGGGTCAGGAGACAAACAAGGCTTACGGAACCCTCCATTACGGAAATCCTCATTCACAGTCACAGGGTACATATACTATAACGGATGGAGCCGATTTCTCTGATGATTTCCACATATATACTTGTGACTGGGAGTCGGGGAAAATCACATGGTATGTGGATGGAGTTAAATACCACGAGGAGAGCGAATGGCACTCAACAACAGTAGGACAGGGAACACTTGCATATCCGGCACCATTTGACCAGCCATTTTACATTATCTTAAATCTTGCTGTTGGTGGAAGCTGGGTTGGAAATCCAAACGATGAGACAAGCTTTGAGAATAATCCATATGTGATCGATTATGTCCGTGTATATCAGAAGGATAGCTACGATGAAGATGTTAAACGCCCCGGTAAAATAAGTTTAGTTATGTCATGAATCTGATATTTTAAGAAATAATTTTGTATAATACACTGTTGCAAAAATGTATATTATATTACGAAAATGGATCACTGCTGAATATACGTTGGAGGCAGTTATAACCGTAGATCACATAATTAAGTAGAGAATGGAGTAATGAATATGAAATACGGATATTTTGATGAATCAAAAAAGAATATGTTATTACAAGACCTGACACACCGGCACCATGGGTAAACTATCTTGGATCGCCGGAGTATGGAGCAATTGTTTCCAATAATGCAGGTGGATACAGCTTTGCAAAGTCAGGTGCAAACGGAAGGCTTTTGAGATATGTGTTTAATCAGTTCGATGAGCCTGGCAGATATATTTATATCAGAGACAACGACAGCAAGGATTACTGGTCAGCTTCGTGGCAGCCTGTAGGAAAGGATTTGAATGAATACAAGAGTGAGTGTCATCATGGAACAGCATACACAAAGATGATGGCTGATTACAGCGGTATTCATTCAGAAGTAAGATACTACGTTCCGCTGAACAAGACATACGAAGTGTGGAATTTGAGCGTGACGAATAATTCTGATAAGGCAAGAAGCCTTAATATTACAGGCTACGCTGAGTTTACAAACAACAGCAACTATGAGCAGGATCAGGTGAATCTGCAGTATTCACAGTATATTACAAAGACAGTATTTGTGGAGAACAGAGTGCGTCAGATGATCCATGCCAATCTTGACCGCATCGAGGATGGCAAGGAAATTGACAACAAGGATGTGGTAAACAGATTTATCGGACTTGCAGGAGCACCTGTTGACAGCTGGTGCGGTGACAGGGGAGAATTTCTCGGAGAATATCACAGATATGGCAATCCTGTCGGAGTAGAGAGCGGAAAGCTTAACAACCACGGCAACTACAACGAGAATAGCTGTGGAGCAATCACAACAGTATTGGAGCTGGCACCGGGCGAGACAAAGACAATAGCATTCTTAGTTGGAATGATAGATAATGAGACAGCAGGAAAGATTGTTGCTTCTTACACGGATACAAAAGCTGTCTGCGACAAAGAACTTGAGGAGCTTATCGCATACTGGCATGGACAGTTATCACATTTCCAGATTAATACACCAAGTGATGAGTTCAACACAATGATCAATACATGGAACGCATATAACTGTTTCATGACATTTATTTGGTCAAGGGCTGCATCATTTACATACTGTGGACTCAGAAACGGATACGGATACCGTGATACAGTCCAGGATATTCAGGGTGTTATACACCTTGCACCAGAGATGGCTGTTGAAAAGATCAGATTCATGCTCTCAGCACAGGTTGATAACGGTGGAGGACTTCCGCTTGTCAAGTTTACACACAATCCGGGACATGAGGATACTCCTGACGACGCTTCCTATGTACAGGAGACAGGACATCCGGCTTACAGAGCTGATGATGCATTATGGCTTTTCCCAACTGTATACAAATATGTATCAGAGACAGGAAATGTAGCATTTATAGATGAGGTCATTCCATTCGCCAACAAGGATGAGGGAACGGTTTACGAGCATTTAAAGAGAGCAATTGATTTTTCGATGAACCACCTCGGAAAACATGGAATGCCTGCAGGACTTTACGCAGACTGGAATGACTGCCTGAGGCTTGGTGCAGATGGAGAGTCAACCTTCGTAGCACTTCAGTTCTACTATGCAATGACTATATTAAAAGAAGTTTGCAGCCTATAAGAAAGATGATGAATATATCGCATATCTTGATGAGAGCCAGGAAAAACTCGGAAAGATCATTCAGGAGCTTTGCTGGAACGAGGACAGATTTATCCGTGGATTTACAGGGGATGGACAGGTTATCGGAAAGCGTGATGATCCTGAGGCAAATATGTGGCTCAACCCACAGAGCTGGGCTGTTATAAGTGGATTTGCAAGTGATGAGCAGGCTGATAAGGCTCTTGAAATGGTATATGAAAGACTCAATACCGAGTATGGCGCCATTCTTATGGATCCTCCATATCATGCACACGCATTCGACGGAGCACTCGCAGTGATATACAATGCGGGAACTAAAGAGAATGCAGGAATATTCTCACAGTCACAGGGCTGGATAATTCTTGCTGAGCACTTAAAGGACATGGAGACAGAGCTTTTAAGTATTTTATTGAAAATGCTCCTGCCGCACAGAATGACAGAGCAGAGATAAGAAGACTTGAGCCGTACTGCTATGGACAGTTTACTGAAGGAAAAGCAAGTCCAAACTTTGGACGTTCACATGTACACTGGCTCACAGGAACTGCTTCAACAGTCATGGTTGGATGTGTAGAGGGAATACTTGGTATGCGTCCTGATTTCTATGGACTTCATATTGCTCCGTCTATTCCAAAAGCCTGGGATGGATTTGAGATAGAGAAGGATTTCAGGGGATGCCATCTTCATATAGTTGTAAAAAATCCTGATCATGTTGAGAGCGGATGCAAGAGCCTTCTTGTAAACGGACAGGCGGTTGAGGGAGACTATATTCCAAAAGAGCTTCTTAGCGAGCAGACAGAGATTGAGCTTACCATGTAAATTTTCCGTAGGTGGGATAATGACTGCTATAGGATTGTATATGGTGTGTGAAAATTTGATTTGTAATTGTATAGAGGATTGATTGAAAATATGAAAAATATAGATTTTATAGACAAATACGGAACCTTCAGGATCAAAAATCCCGAAAACTACAGTGGACTGTATCTGCCGCTTGCAGGGGAAAAAGGGCTTAAATCAAGCATTACACCAACTCTCGGTGGAGACAGTAAAACAAGCCAGAATACCTTTCTTCTGGAACCTGTTAGTATAGAAAATCTTCACAACAATAAAGGCACTAGAAATTTCTGGTGTCGGATTGTGGGGAAAGGCTTCTGGTCAGTATGCGGATCATCTGCACAGCAGGAGGCCGACAGATTTACAGGTAATCAGGATGAAAGTGAGCTTGAGGCAGGTTTAATGTGGCAGAAGCTGCACCGTGCTTCAAAGATATATGGGTTAGAGCCGACACGACATCATTTGTCACACTTGATGGAAGCATGGAAGTAATGCTTGTGGAGATCACTAACAAGACAGATGAGGCTATGGAGATAGTCCCAATCGGGGCAATCCCAATCTATGGCAGAAGTGCTGACAATATCAGGGATCACAGACATGTGACATCACTTTTGCACAGAATAGAAACCACACAATACGGCATTGAGGTTACACCTGTCCTCTCATTTGATGAGCGTGGACACCGGAAAAATGATATAAGCTACTTCGTATATGGATCATCCGGAAACGGAGAAAGTCCTGAGAGTTTCTATCCTACCGTTGAGCAGTTTATAGGAGAGGGAGGCTCTTTCCTTATTCCTGAGGCAGTCAGAACTGAAAAAGCAGGTGCAAAGGCCGGAGAAAAATTTCAGGGAAAAGAAGCAGTCGGAGCAATAAAATTTGCAAACCGTATTATAAAACCGCTGGAGACGGTAAGCTATATCATGCTTGCGGGTCTTACGGAAAAAGAAAATGACGTAAATGCCATTACCGGACGGTACCGCAGTGTACTTGAAGTAAAAGAAGAACTAAACACCGTCAAGAAACACTGGATAGACAAGGTAAATATTGATTTTGAGACAGGAAATGCCGAGGAGGACAATTATCTTAAATGGATATGTTTTCAACCTATCTTACGAAGAATATACGGCTGTTCATTCCTTCCACATCATGATTATGGAAAAGGTGGAAGAGGCTGGAGAGATCTATGGCAGGACTGTCTTGCACTTTTACTGATGGAACCTTCGGATGTCCGCAGGATGATTGTAAACAATTATGGCGGTGTGAGAATTGATGGAACCAATGCGACCATTATAGGAAACGAGCCTGGCGAGTTTATTGCTGACAGAAATAACATCACACGTGTATGGATGGATCACGCATTCTGGCCATTTGTAACCACAAAGCTTTATATTGACCAGACCGGTGATACAGATGTACTGTTTGAGCATACGACGTACTTTAAGGATTACCAGTCCATGAGAGGCACAAGCCATGATGAAGCATGGAATACTACATATGGTAACAAACAAAGGACGGCAGGCGGTCAGATATATTTTGGAACGGTTTTAGAGCATATTCTGATTCAAAATCTGTGTGCTTTCTATGATGTTGGGGAGCACAACGAGATGAAGCTGCACGGTGCAGACTGGAACGATGCGCTCGATATGGCATGGGACAAAGGCGAAAGTGTTGCATTTACATGTGCATATGCCGGAAATCTGCTTGATATAGCAAAGTGTTTAAGAAATGTGGAAAAAATAAGCGGAATAAACAGGATTGAGGTGTTAGATGAGCTTAAGCTGCTGCTTGCTGATGAAGAAATACTTTACAACTGCCCTGACAAAAAGCAGGAGCTTCTCATGAGCTATGCAAAGGCATGTGAGAACTGCACAAGCGGAGGCACTGTTCTTGTCCCAATAGCTGCGATTTGCGAAAACCTGGAGCATAAGGCTGAGTGGATGATGAAAAACATCCGCGAAAACGAATGGATATCAGATGGCACGGATGGAGGCTGGTTCAACGGATATTATGACAATAACGGCAGACCGGTGGAACGATGTGAGAGTGGAGATGTACGCATGATGCTTACAGGACAGGTATTTGCATCATGAGTGGAACCGCAAAAAAAGAACAGATCAAGGCAATCTGTAATAGCGCAGACAAATATCTGTTTGATCAAAAAGCCGGTGGCTACAGACTAAACACTGATTTTAAGGAAGAAAAGTTTGATCTTGGAAGAATGTTTGGATTTGCATATGGTGAAAAAAGAAAATGGTGCTGTATTCTCACATATGGCTGTAATGTATGCCAATGCGCTCTATAAACAGGGCTTTATAAAAGAGGGTTACAAGGTATTAAAGACACTTCTTGATACTGCGATGGACTTTGACAGAAGCAGGATGTATCCGGGAGTACCGGAGTATTTTGATAATGATGGAAGAGGTCTGTATTCATATCTTACAGGTGCCGCAAGCTGGTATATGCTTACTATGATAACATCTGTATACGGAGTCCATGGAGAGCTTGGAGATCTTGTTATTGAGCCTGCACTCATGCCACAGCAGTATAACGAAAAAGGTGATGCAAAAGTTTCGTTAGAATTTGCAGGTCATGGATTTGATATTTTAGTTCACAATCCTGATAAGCTCGAACCTGGGGATGCGCACGTCAAAAGAGCACTCTGTGATGATGTAAAAGTGGAAAATGTTACAGGAAACAGCGTGCGTATTCCAAAGCATGTTATTGAAATGCTTTCTACAGACAAATGTCATACGGTTGAGATATACATAGAGTGATAGTTTATAAAATTAATAGCGTTTGATATCGTATCATTGGGTATCAGCTAAATAAAATTCCCACGCATGTTTGCGTGGGAATTTTTGGCGCGTAGTACAAGGCTTTTGGCATCAGGCTACCACATGGATTTGTAGTACCTGTCGCGATATTTCTTTGGTGTAAGCCCCGTAAAACTCTCGAATATCTGGATAAAGTGGCTCTGTGATGAAAATGACAGGTAGTTGGCTATATCTATAATCGGCTTATCTGAGTATTTGAGCAGGTGAGTCGCTTTTTCTATTTTCTTTTCCCTTATATAATCACTTATCGAAACACCGAGATTCTGCTTGAATACCCTTGAAAGATAGCTCTCGGAAAGCCCTGTGTATGCAGCCAGATCAGCTATTGTGATACGCTCTTTTATGTTGCTGTATATATAGTCAACACACTGGGTAACAGGCTTTGAGAGGATAGACGATTTCTTCTGCAGCACCATCTTACCTGTGAAATCCTTTGCCATCTCGTGATGCAGGTCAGCAACCTGGCGTACGGTGGAGCAGCTGTCCATCTTAAGTATATAGAAGTCACTCAGACGGTATGCCTGCTCAGGCTCGAGTCCTCCATCAATACAGTATCTTGTGATCATGGCGGTTGTGACAACAAAGTGATATTTGATATTCTGTAAAGTATTTCTGGACAATACACCTGTTCCGTCAAGGTGTATAAATGCATCTTCTTTGCAGTTTTTTATTACATATTCCATATCCCCGGTTTTGACTGCGTTATAAAAACTATATTCAATACTTGGAGCACGATGCAGTGATTCGCTCTCGCTGTCAACAAATTCTGCGTCATACCATTCTTTTGAAAGTGCCATAAAGGTTCTCCTTTGCAACAAAATATTAGATTTATGTCATCTTTCTATTATTATGACATGAATCTGATATTTTTACAATTGATTTAATATAAACGAAAACGGTTAAGGAGTAATATTACAACTGTAAACGAGATATCAAAATAGTTTCTATGGAGGAAATGAAAAATGAAACAGAAAGTGATTAGCACAATGCTGTTACTGTCTATGGGGGCAACACTCCTTGCAGGATGTGGAACAACAGCAGGAAACGGAACAGAAGGCGGAGCAGGCGCTTCTAATGCAGAAGAGGGAAAGGTTATCAATATCTATTCATGGAACGACGAGTTCAGAACAAGAGTTGAGGCTGTTTACCCAGAGGTTAAAGAAACTTCTAAAGATGGTACAATTACATACCTCAAGGATGGTACAGAAATTCATTGGATAGTAAATCCTAACCAGGATGGTGTTTACCAGCAGAAGCTTGATGAAGCTCTTTCAAAACAGGCGGATGCAGCAGCAGATGACAAGGTTGATCTCTTCTTATCAGAGACAGATTACGTATTCAAATATACAGATAAAGATGCAGACGTAGCAATGCCTCTTAAGGATCTTGGAATTGATTGTGACAAAGAGTTTGCTGATCAGTTCGATTTCACAAGAAAAACAGCTTCTGATTCAGACGGAGTACAGAGAGGTTCAACATGGCAGTGTTGTCCTGGACTTTTAGTTTACCGTCGCGATATTGCAAAGGATGTATTCGGAACAGATGATCCTGAAGCAATCGGTGAGAAGACAAAGGACTGGGATACATTAAAGGCTACAGCAGCGGAACTTAAGGCAAAGGGATACTACACATTATCTTCTTACGCTGATACATTCCGTTTATATGGAAACTCAATCGACAACTCATGGGTACAGCCTGGAGCAGATGAGGTTGTAGTGGATAAGAAGATTACAACTGGGTAGATGATTCAAAAGAGTGGCTTGATGCAGGATATGTTGATGCTAAAGTTAAAGGCCAGTTTAATGATGACTGGAACAAAGCAATGGGTTCTCAGTCAAAGGTATTTGCATTCCTTTTCCCAGCATGGGGAATCGATTTCACACTTGCACCAAACTGGGATGGAGCAGCAGGATCATGGGCTGTTACAACACCACCACAGAATTACAACTGGGGCGGATCTTACCTCCACGCAGCAACAGGAACAGATAACCCTAAGCATGTTAAGGATATCATCCTTGCTTTAACAGCAAATAAAGACAACTTACTCAAGATCTCTAAGGATTACTCTGATTTCACGAATACAAAATCAGGAATGCAGGAAGCAGCAAAAGATGATTCATTCGCATCAGACTTCCTTGGCGGACAGAACCCATTTGCTTACTTTGAACCGGTAGCTGAGAATATCAAGATTGCACCTCTTTCAGCATATGATCAGGGATGTGTAGAGCTCATCCAGAACGCATTCAGCGATTACTTACAGGGCAAGGTTGATTATGATAAGGCTAAGAAAAACTTTGAGACAGCAATTAAAGAGCGTTATCCTGATATCGAAAAGGTTACATGGCCGAAATAAGATAAATAAAACACTCTGCGGAGCCTTTGGGCTTCGCAGAGGTGACTTTGGTAGAAAGGAATTTGGCTCATGAAGAAGAAAAGAAAGAGCGTAAGCTATGCAAAATGGGGATATATCTTTATTCTTCCGTTTTTCATAACATATTTAATTTTTTCTCTGATTCCGTTAGTAGATACGGTAAGGTTTAGTTTTTTTGAATACTATAGATCCGGAATCAAAGAAATAGGACCGAATTTTGTGGGATGGACTAACTATGCCGAGCTTCTTAAATCGGATATGATCACATATGGTAAGAATACTCTTATCCTCTGGGTTATCGGATTTATTCCACAGATTGTGGTTGCACTTGTTTTAGCAAACTGGTTTACTGATGCCAGATTAAAAATTCACAAATTACAGTTTTTTAAGGTAGTAATTTATCTGCCAAACCTGATCATGGCATCTGCATTTGCACTTTTGTTCTTTACGCTGTTCTCGACCAGTGGTCCTGTGAACTCAGTCCTGCAGTCTATGGGAGTGATCAGCAAGCCTATCGACTTTATGGGAAGTGTATTTGGAACCAGATCACTCATCGGCTTCATGAACTTCCTTATGTGGTTCGGTAATACGACTATTATGCTCATGGCAGCAGTTATGGGTATCAGTACAGAAGTATTTGAGGCGGCAGATCTGGATGGATGTAATGCATTGCAGAGATTCTTCTATATAACTTTACCGAGTATACGACCAATACTTGCATATACACTCATCACATCAATCATCGGTGGACTCCAGATGTTCGATGTACCTCAGATTCTGACAAACGGACAGGGAAATCCGGACAGAACGTCAATGACACTTATCATGTTCCTGAACAACCACTTAAAGAGTAAGAACTATGGTATGGCCGGAACATTGTCAGTATATCTGTTTATAGTCAGTGCAATTCTGTGCTTCATCGTATACAGAATGACAAATGACAGCGATCCTGACGGATCAAAGGCAGCAGCAAAGCGAGCTGCAAAAGAAGCTAGAAGAAAGAAAAAGGAGGCGGCTAAATAATGAAACCAAAACATAAAATTAATGTCCGCAGTATTATAGCGCATATAGTTTTGATATTATTATCATTTTTATGCCTGTTCTTCTTTGTAATACTTATAATCAATGCGACAAGGTCGCATGCACAGCTGCAGAAGGGCTTCTCATTTATCCCGGGCGGGCATTTCCTGGATAATCTGAAATCTGTAGCTAATGACGGAACCTTCCCTATGTTTAGGGGAATAGTAAACAGCCTTATTATATCGGGCTCATGTGCAGTTTTATGTACATATTTTTCATCGCTTACAGCATATGGACTTTATGCTTACGATTTCAAATTAAAGAAAGCTGCATTTACATTTATCATGCGATACTGGTTATGCCGACACAGGTTACTGCGATGGGCTTCCTGCGTTTAATAACAAATATGGGAATGTATGATTCGTGGGCTCCACTTATCATTCCATCAATAGCATCGCCGGCGGTATTCTATTTCATGTACAGCTATCTACAGTCATCACTTCCTCTATCACTTGTAGAAGCTGCACGAATTGATGGTTCGAATGAGTTTAAGACATTCAACCGTATAGTATTGCCGATCATGAAACCTGCAATTGCAGTACAGGCAATTTTCACATTTGTAGGTTCATGGAACAACTACTTCACACCGGCCCTGATCATCCAGTCAAAGAACAAGATGACAGTACCAATTTTGATTGCCACACTTCGAGGAGCGGACTATATGAATTTCGATATGGGAAAAATCTATATGATGATAACAGTAGCTATCGTGCCTATTATTATTGTATATCTTCTCTTATCAAAATATATTATTGCCGGTGTCACACTTGGAGGCGTGAAGGAGTAAACAATTTAATTAATTTTAGCATCAGAGCAGATGGCTTACATATATGTTATGTGGGTCATCTGTTTTTTAGTATATTGAAATATGAGGTACAGCATATTTTTTATTTGGGAAACATTGTGGCACCTATGCAGTATATCAGCAGAAAAATGCAGGAAATAACTAAATGATTGCTGATTAAATAATTCTAAAATGATAGATTATAGAATTGACTCATGGTATAATATAATCAAAGAGTCAAAAGGTATCATCGATGCATGCTTGCATGCAATTCGATGTATACCTTATATAACGAACGTAAAGATATGTGCGTCGAAAGAGATATTATATAGATAAGATCGGAGAAAATACATGAACCCAGCAAGCATAATGAAAATGATGAAAGCAAAAAATACATTTACAGCAAACCACCCAAAGTTTGTATCCTTTTTACAGTATGCATTCGGAAGCGGCATCCCGGCAGACTCTGTTATTGAAATCACAGTTACAAAGCCGGGACAGGAGCCTGTGACCTCCAATATCAAGGTGCAGCAGTCGGATCTCGAGCTTTTGGAGAGTCTTAAGGACTTAAAATAGAGGTAAAATATGTTATACCAGATTAAGGATGGGACAGTTTCGGCAGGAGGACAGACGATTCTGTCCCATATTGATTTTTATATAAAGGAAAAAGAAAAAATAGCTGTAGTCGGCAAAAACGGCGCTGGAAAGACCACACTGCTTCGGCTTCTTGCTGGGGAGCTGACACCGGACAGGGATGACAGCAGGGGCAGCTACGGCAGAAGCAATGATATGGTCACGGGAGCTGCCACTGCAGGCAGTGATTTAGATGGCACAGCAAAAAGGGCTCAAAGAGCAAAAAAGAAGAAACCGTCGGGAAACCCGGAAACCGGAATCACTATGTCCAGAAATATCACAATTGATATGCTTAGACAGGCGGATAAATCAAATCAGGATTTGACAATAGAGCAGATACTGCTTGAGAGCTGCCCGGATAAAGATACCTTTTCAAAAGAGAGGTTTGACTACGAGATGGAGTACGACCGGCTTTTTACAGGCTTTGGCTTTGAAAAGAGTGACAAGACGAGGCTTTTTAGGAGCTTTTCAGGAGGAGAACAGACGAAGATTTCTCTGATAAAGCTGCTTTTAAAGAAGCCTGATCTTTTGCTCTTGGATGAGCCGACTAACCATCTGGACATGAAAACGGTGGAGTGGCTGGAGGATTATCTGATAAACTATCCAAAGGCTGTTGTCATGGTGTCGCATGACAGGGCATTTCTTGATGCGGTTGCGACTGGTGTATATGAGCTTGAAAACGGAGCATTGCACAGATATGCCGGCAATTACACGCAGTACAGGCAGCAGAAGCTTAAAAATCTGCAGATACAGCGCAAAGCTACGAGCGTCAGCAGGCGGAGATTGCGCACAATAATGAGCTTATCGAGAAATTCAAGCATAAGCCGAAGAAAGCTGCGTTTGCACGCTCGCGCAAGACCATGCTGGCACGCATGAAGCTGATAGAAAAGCCGGTTGAAGACGAAGCTCATATTTTTACAGGCAATATCGAGCCACAGTTTCCGGGCGGTAAATGGGTTTACGAGGCGAAGGAATTAAAAATTGGATATGACGGCAGGGCACTGCTTGAGCTGTCGCTTCGTATAAGGCGTGGTCAGAAGATTGCCGTAATTGGTGACAACGGCATAGGAAAATCAACATTTCTAAAGACTGTGGCAGGACTTATTCCGCCAATAAAGGGCATAAGCCAGCTTGGCAGCAATCTGCTGGTGGGATATTTTGACCAGCAGTCGGCACTTATAGACAGCGATAAGACCGTGAGAGACCATTTTCATGAGCTTTTTCCGGCACTTGTGGAGAAGGACTTAAGAAAGACGCTTGGCATGTATCTGTTTGGAGGGGCAAATGCCTCAAAGCGTATCAGCTCGCTCTCAGGCGGTGAGAAGTCCAGGCTTGTGCTCGCGGAGCTTCTGACAGGTCGTCCGAACTTAATGATACTCGATGAGCCGACCAATCACATGGATATTCCGGCGAAGGAGACACTCGAATCGGCATTTAAGGCATATACCGGCACCATGCTCTTTGTATCGCATGACAGGTATTTCATAAAGCAGGTGGCTGATGCCATACTGGTCTTTGAAAATGACAAAGTGATGTACTATCCGTTTGGATATGACCATTATATTTCAAGGCTTAAGGCATCACAGGACGGCAATCTGCCGGCGCTCATGCAGGCAAAGGATGCTGCGATGGTCGAGGCACTTGCGGCTGTTCCAAAGGGGGAGAGGCATGAGACCAGACAGCTTTCGACAGATGAGGCGTACCTCGAGTGGAAGCTTACGCTTGCGGCAGAGCCAATGATGAAAGCGGCTGATGAAGCAGAAAAGGTTTATGATAAGCTATGTGAAGCAGAAAGCGAGCTTAACGAAGAAAATGTCGATAAGCTGCGACTGCAATATGAAAAAGTTGCTGACTCATGGACAAATGAGTGTACAAAATGGTATGATATATACTTAGATGAGATGTATCCGGAGAGTGATTTTTAATTTGCAGACATAAGGGAATCAATGACATTTGCTGTATATCATAAATTATCCGGGGAGAAAGGATTATATATGTGGTTATCAAGATATTTTGTGTATTTTATTATATTTAGCTGTATGGGCTGGATATATGAGAGCATCTACTGTACCATCAGAGCAAAAAAATGGGAAAACAGAGGCTTTCTCTATGGTCCGCTTTGTCCTATTTACGGAGCCGGAGGTGTCGCGATCACTGCGATAGCAGATTTCATTTCGGCTCACACGGATGCGACATTTACATGGTGGCAGATATTTCTTGTGGCATTTTTGGGAAGCATTGTCTTAGAATATGGCACATCGTGGGCGCTTGAGAAGCTGTTTCACGCATACTGGTGGGATTACAGCAGCATGCCGCTTAATATAAACGGCAGGGTGTGTTTTCCATATTCTGTAGGCTTTGGGGTGGCAGGACTTATAGTGGTATATTTCATTGCACCGTTTACGAAGTTCATCACAGGCTGGATGTCACCTATATGGTATGAGTTTTTCTCACTGCTTCTTATGGGCTTTTTAGCTGTAGACACTGCAATCACCGTGTCAGCGCTTACAGATTTCAGTAGGACAATAGTCAATCTGCAGAACAATTTCAACACCTATATGGATGAGGTTGTGGAAGAGGTTAAAGAGCGTAAGAAGGCGGCAGATGAAAGGTCGCAGGAGAGGTCACAGGAGCTTGCGGAGCAGTCGAGGAGCGCAGAAAGAGAAAACGTATCAGAGCCAGTGCAGACCGCGTCATCGATTCAATGGGTGCTTTAAAGAAATCTGCGCTTAACCGAGCACAGGGCTTCAGAAATCCAAAGGTGGAGAACAGGTATCTCGAGACATTTACAGAGAGCCTGAAGGAACGCTTTAAAAGAGAACGTATAAAGAAAGTAAAGAAGGAAAAAGGCAGATAAATAACAAATAAAAATTTTTAAAAAATTTCAAAAAAAGCTTGCATTATCCGATTGACCATGGTATTATAATATACGGTTCGTTGGTCAAGCGGTTAAGACGCCGCCCTCTCACGGCGGAAACACGGGTTCGATTCCCGTACGGACTGCTAAAACAAAAAAGCTCTCAGTACACAGTGCTGAGGGCTTTTATTTTTGCAAGCAATTAATAACTATAAAACCACTTAGAACAAAAAGCTGATGCCTGCATGTAAGCATGACGCATCAGCTTTTTTATTCTTAAGGTGGCTCAAATCATTATGTCTAAAGTATAATAATACTTGCGCACTTCAAATCATTGCCCAGATTGTATACTCTGCCGGAATCGACACCGACAACAGTTGGTCGGAGAATGTAGTACTCACTGTTTTTTACAACTCTTGCCTTTTCACCATTGCTAAGCTGTACAATTGAATCAACAGGATATAGAATCATACTGCTCATGAAAGCACGCATGACACCTATATCAAGCTGGTTTGTCATGGACATAAGCATCTCAACTGCATCACGCTGTGATAAGGCATCCTTGTACGGACGCTTTGTGACAAGCGCATCATAGACATCTGCGACAGACAAAATCTTTGCAAACTGACAGATTTTTGGTGCATCAAAGCCGAGTGGATATCCGGTTCCGTCAATGCGTTCGTGGTGCTGCAGCACTCCCATCAGTATAGAGTTGTTTAAATCCTTTCGGTCTTTTAGCATATTGTAGCCGTACACGGAATGTTTTTTCATGATATTAACTCATCATCCGTGAGCCTGCCCGGCTTGTTTAGAATTTCATTGGGGATCATTGTCTTGCCTATATCGTGCAGCAGGCCGGATACACCTATGTCGTGGATTTCGTTGTCAGGCAGCTTCATCTGCTTGGCAAGAATCATTGAAATAGTAGCCACATCCACACTGTGCTTGAAGGTGTACTCATCGCTTGTTTTGAGGGAACTGATATCGACAGCTATGGCATCGTTTTCATTGATGGCTCCATGAGCGAGTCTGCAATCTGGTTTGTTGCCTGTGTTAGCTCCTCGGAGTTAGTGTTGTTGAAGATGTACTGGACACCGGTTGATACACGCTGCCTGACACTGTCGCTTAAGGTGACCCTGGAACGGTCGTCCGTACGCAGCTGTTTGACCATGGCGGCAGCCTTTGGAGACAGTATGGCATCCGGATCGTCAGGATCAGCACTTCCCTCGCGGATGTATACTGACATTATACCGAGCTTAAGCAGCGAAGAGATGATATAATCATCGATAGCTGAGCCCTGTACCACCAGGTTACGGCCGGTAGGATCCTTGATGACCTGATCAATAATCATGCCGGGTTTCAATTGTCGTGTTCTCATATATCTGCGTTTAATCATTTTTGCCCCAAAACTAAATAAGTCTACTCTAAAAACAATTCAAAATACTACGAATATTATATAGTATATTTGTACTAAAAACAATCTGAAATGAGATTTTTTTAGCAATTTTTTGTAATAGAAGAGAAAAACACAGTTATTTCCTATTCGATGTACTAGATGTGGTGACCGCCACCACTGTGACTGCCGCCACTATGACCTCCACCACCGCTGTGACCGCCACTTGAGCCTGAGCTTTGTGGACTGTAGTGTCTTGTCTGGTTCATAAAGCGTGCGCGTGCATTTTGAATCTCTACCTTTGTAAATGCTGCACCCATGAGCTCGTTGCTCTTAGCCTTGCGGCCCTTTGACAGGGATAATGCATATACAAAGCAAAAAATCATGCCGGCAGCGAGAGCGATAAAGATGCTCGAAATGTATCTGAGAGGCTGTGATATATGTCCGCCTGCAAGGACTGTGTTGACCTGGTCTATTGTTTCCGTACAGCAGGTGAAATAGTCGTAATCATGACTTGAGGTGGCATATATATAAGTGTTGTCACAGATGGAGTTACATTTTGAGTTCGGGATGGTTCTCTGCGTGCTTCCCTCACAAGCCAGATAAATCTCGTTTAAATCTCTGTCTATTACAAAAATGACACCGTTTGCACCGGTTCCGAAATAGCCTTCAAATGTATTGACTGCATAGCTTTCAGTGCTTCCGTAAGGATGTGAGGTAGTGGTGACAACAGCTATGTTGCAGTATTCGGTTGTCTTTTTCATCTGTGAGATGAGCTTGCCTTTTACGGCATCGTCAATGAAATTGGCAGAGTCCTCAAGGATGTACTCGTAGCCGGTAGACTTGTTTGTGCCGCTTAGATTGTAATTTGTGGCTGTCTCAGTGGCATATACATTTGATGAGCTGCTCAAAACAAGGATTGTAACAAGCAAAAATAATGTAAACAAAGCTGAACACATGCATTTTATACAATGCAAAAAAGGACTTTTATAATTATTTCTATGCACGGTCATCACCTCCCTTATGTGTGGCAAACTGTGGCAGCTTGCGCGTTGTAAGCACATTGAATGCGCGGATGACATTAATCAGTGTGATAAGCACTGAGGCGATGATGATAAAGCTGCGCCATAGTACCATGCATCGAGCACCGGCTGGAACAAAAGAACAGCATCGCCAATAAGCATGGATACCATGCCAAAGATGAGTCCGGCAACTCCCTTGTGTCCGGGCATCCTGTCAAAGCTTGAGAAGGCTCTGATTGAAAAAATAAATGATATGATGGTCAAAATAACAAATAAAATCAGGCTGCCGTCTGCATTGTCAAAGCTGCCTCCGATACCTGCAATGATTGCAAACAGAGCAGGAACAAATTGAATGACAAATATAAAAAGTATAAAGTAAGCTATAAACGATGTGTTTGTCTTTTTCTTTATGGTTTTCGTGGCCTTTTTTGCAGCCTTAAGGCGTCTGCGGTTGTTGATTGCACCAAGTGCCTCCGGCTGTTCCTTTGCGATACGGCCTTATCCTCGGTACCGGCTTCCTTTACAGCAATCATGGTCAGCTCCTGTGAGTAACAGATATTTGCGATAATCGCAAGCACACCGACTATGGTGAGAGTCATTCCGGGAGTGAGAACCGTCAGCAGACATAATAAAATGTATACCGGAATTGCCGCAATGAGTGAGCCGAGCAGGAATTTACCGACAGATATAGGCAGATCTGCAACAACCTTGCCGGTCTGGCCGTTTACTGTGGCATATGCTACACGATCCTTATTGCGGTATGACAAAAACCATACCGGAAACATCGAGTAATCTGTTTCTTTTACAGTAGTGCCAAGACTTAAAGGTGAAAGAGCCGCGGAGTCACTGTCGACTGACAAGCCGGTAAAGGCAGGCTCTTTACTTATTTCGTTTACTGTGTTTGTGCAGGCAGCATCCATTGCGTCACTTGCGTAAATCGTTGATGGTAAATCAGCTGTATCAGCGTAAAAACCACTTAAGAATGCCGGTGTAAAGCGCTTCATATTCTTCACATCATAAGGCGCGAGTTTTTCGCTGATGCTGTCATCAAATGATGAAGATGCATCGTAGGACAGTCCCTTGTAGTAGGCGTCGAGATCTCCCTCGAGCCTGTAATGGTCTGTAATGATGTAATCTCCTGAACGGTGGGATCTTTTCGCCGGAAGTGAAATAGGAGCCTTCTGGGTTACATAATATGTCCAGTAAGGCATGTAGATACCTCTGAATCCGTCGATAAACTTAGGATCCTTAAGCTCATTTGGCGCGAAAATAGCCTTTTTCATGAGGCTCATGTAGGCCTGCTTACAGTCATCCTTACTCTTTGCAAATGGTATGATATAAGCCGGCTTGTGCTCCTTTTGCATGCGGCTGTAGAGCACAGTTGATGCACCGCAGAAGCTGCAGAAGCCTGCTGCGGTATCGTCTGTGCTCAGGATTTCTCCTCCGCACTGAGGGCATGTGAAAATGGTTGCGTCGAAGTCCTTCTGGACCTCGGCGTCAGAGGTTTTGTCCTCGTACGCGTAAGGGTCGAAAAGTGAATGACAGTATTCACAGGCTAACTGGCCTGATTTGATGTCAAACTTCACATTTCCACCGCAATTTTTACATGCGAACATTTTGTTTCTCCTTTCTATTCCCTTTTACTTTTTTATCTGCTTGAATAAATAATTCCTTCCAGATTGACGGATGGAAGAGGATGAGCAGTGGAAACAGCTCGAGTCTTCCGGCAAGCATGTCAAACATCAGTACATATTTGGAAAAATTATTAAAAAAGCCAAAATTGCATGTCGGACCGACCAGAGAAAGACCCGGTCCGATATTGTTAAATGTAGCTGCGACAGCCGTGAAATTGGTAGTGAAATCATAGTTTTCAACGGACACAAGCAGCATTGAAACAACAAAAATGACGGCATACGTCATGAAATAAACATTTATTGACCTGATAACATCATGGTCTACAGGCTTGTGCTCAAATGTGAGCTTTTTCACACTCTTTGGGTGGATGTAGCCATTTAACTCCTTAAGTATTGTCTTTACAGCGATGACAATACGCGATACCTTGATACCGCCGCCGGTGCTTCCGGCACATGCGCCAATGAACATCAAAAGCACAAGCAGTGTCTTTGAAAGCTCAGGCCATCTGTCGAAATCGGTGCTCGAGAATCCGGTTGTCGTGATGATTGAGCCAACCTGAAACGCTGCCTTTGTGACTGCGTCAAACACACCGGTACACATATGCGCGATATTCACGCTTATGACTACAACGGAGGCTATTATGATGCCGAAATAGTATCTAACCTCCTCCACCTTAAGTGCGTCACGGATGTGACCGAAGAAAAGCAGGTAGTAAGCGTTGAAATTGACACCGAAAAGTATCATAAATATGGTAACAACCCATTGCAGATAAACATTATAGCTGCAAAAACTGTCGTTTTTGATACCGAAGCCTCCTGTACCGGCTGTGCCGAGAGAGGTACAGATGGCATCGTACAGAGGCATTTTTCCGAAAAGCAGGAAAATAATCTCCATAGTCGTAAGACCAAAGTATATTATGTATAAAAGCCTGGCAGTGTGCCGCATCTTTGGAACAAGTTTTCCGACAGAAGGACCCGGGCTTTCAGCACGCATCAGATTTATGTTGCTGCCGCCTGAAAGCGGGATGATTGCCAGAAGAAATACAAGCACACCCATACCGCCAATCCAGTGCGTAAAGCAGCGCCAGAAATTCATGCAATAGGAGAGTGATTCTACCTCAGGCAGGATGCTCGCTCCTGTCGTGGTGAAGCCGGAGATGGTCTCAAAAAGAGCATCTGTGAAGCTTGGAATCTCTCCTGATATGTAAAACGGCAGACAGCCGAATATACTCAGTACAATCCAGCCCAGTGCGGTTGTTGCACAGCCCTCCTTCAGGTAAAAGGTAAAATCCCTCGGTTTTTTAGCCGAAAAAATAAAACCGATAGCTATGCTTATGAGTGCAACAATCAAAAAGTAGATGCCGCTTTTTTCATAATAAATACCGGCAACAATACATGGCAGAAGCAGCAAAAAGCTTCAAGCTTTAAAATATATCCCAAAAGATATCGAATTACTGAAGTGTTCATATCATTCCCCCACTATTCCATAATATCCTGAAGATTCGTAAAGCCGGTATGGGTTGTTATAATCATGACAGTGTCATTTTTTGTATGCAGTCATTACCTGTAGGAATGATAATTTTGCCGTTTCGGTTGATGAAGCATATGAGCAGATGCTTTTTAAGCTTTAGGTCTCGAAGCGGTATGTCTGTCACATTTGAGTTTTCTGATACAAAGAACTCAATTGCTTCAACTCTTGAGTCGTACATGTGGTAGAGAGTCTCTATATTGCAGTTCATAGAGTTTTTCTTTGCACGGACATAGGCAATTATGGCTTCTGAGGTGATGTATTTTGGCGAGATTACACTGCCAAGGTCCAGGCTGTTTATGACATTGGTAAAAGTTATACGATTAAGCTTTGTTATGACCTTTGCATTGGAAACCTGCTTCGCATAGAGCGTAAGCATGATGTTTTCCTCGTCTATACCGGTAAGAGGTACAAATGACTGGCAGGTCTCTATGCCTTCTTCCTTTAAGAGTGCCTGTTCTGTTCCGTCACCGTTTATGATGACAGCATCCGGAAGCAGTATGGAAAGTTCTTCACAGCGCTCGAAGCTATTTTCGATTATTTTGACCTTTATGCCACGTGATATGAGCTGCTTTGCCAGGTAATATGCGGCTTTGCCGCCTCCGATAATCAGTGTGTTTTTTACGCTGTGTGTATTGACTCCGATGTGGCTGAAAAACTCCTTTGTATGTCTGCGTTCGCCGACAAATGACAGTTTGTCTCCCTTGCGGAGCACAAAATCACCTGATGGGATAGTGACCTCATCATCTCTCTCGACTGCACCGATAAGTATGTTGGCATGGTGTCTGGTGCCCAGATCCATGAGCTTTGTTCCGTCGAGAATGCTGCCCTCGGGAATCTCATACTTTATGAGCTGTGCCTGACCGTGAGCAAAGTTTGTTACCTCAAGGCTGGACGGCAGATGAAGAATATGAGCCATCTCAATAGCTGCCTCAAGCTCAGTTGATAATGAGTGCAAGACCAAGCTTGTCGCGCAGATATTTGGCCTCCTGGCTGTATTCAGGCGTTCTGACCCTGGCTATAGCAGCACAGTTGCCGACCTGTGTGGCAATGGTACAGCATAGCAGATTCAGCTCATCAGAGCCTGTGACTGCGATGATTAAGTCGGCATCATCAATACCCGCTTCCTGCAGTATCTTGTAGCTGGCACCGTTTCCTGCAATACCCATTACATCATAGATATTGGATACCTGGGAAATCCTCTCCCTGTTTTTGTCGACAATTGTTATGTCGTGCCCCTCCTTGCCAAGCTGCTCAACGAGAGTACGGCCTACCTTGCCGCATCCGACGATGATAATTCTCAGTCCCTGGGAGGGAACCACTCCTTTTTTGAACATTATTTCCTCCGTATATAAAAATATAATGATATGAGGGTCAAAAGGTATTTTGCCCCCTCATTTATGATTGTGTGGTGGATAGAATTATTATGACTATCATATATCAATGGATTATAACATAACGCATATATATTTCATAGAGAAAAAAGTCCCAAAAATATGAGATTGTAATAAAGTACAAAAAGTGATAAAATTGATTTTAATTGTAGTATTTGAATAGCTGTTTGAACAGCAATAAGAGATAGATTTTTGGAGCTTTAAGTAATGACGGGATTTTTAAAGGCAAACTACCATACGCACACCTATAGGTGCCAGCATGCATATGGCAGTGAGCGAGAATATATAGAGGCGGCTATCAGAATGGGTATCGCAGAGCTTGGCTTTTCAGACCATGTGCCGTGTCCCTTTAAGGATGGCTATGTGTCGGGCATCCGGATGACGATGGAACAGGCACCGGAGTATGTGTATGCCATCAGGAAGCTTGGGAAGGAGTATGCATCCGACATAAAGCTCTACGTTGGTTTTGAGGCGGAGTACATACCGGAGTTTTTCAAGGAGCAGAAGGCTATGTTTGACAGGCTTGGCTGTGATTACATGATAATGGGCCAGCATTTTATGAAATCAGAGCAGACAGGCCCGTATACAGGCACACCGACAGATGATGAGAGTCGTATACGCGAGTATGTGGATACTGTTATAGAGGGCATGAAAACAGGCATGTACAGCTATTTAGCACATCCTGATTTAATAAATTATCAGGGACTTGATTCTGTCTACGAATGGGAGATGACGAGGATGTGCAAGGCACTTAAGGAGCTTAACATACCGCTGGAGATAAACATGCTTGGTATCAGTGCAGGAAAGCACTATCCGACAGAGCGCTTCTGGTGTATACCGCATGACATCGGCAACAAAGTGATACTTGGGCTTGATGCACATACAGTGGACAATATATGTGATGTGGAAAGCTATGAAAAGGCACTTGATATAGTCAGAAAATATGACCTGAATCTTATTGACCGGATTGAGATATAGTTACTTACAAAATATCAAATACCAAAAGTGAGGAATGCTATGATTATTACAGAAGAAAAATATAATGAGGAATTAACAAGATATGTTTTGCCTTTTATCAGGCTTAATTTTGAAGATGGCTATATGAAGAGTGCAGATGGCACACGCATACATTACGGCTATGTGACGACACCTGTAGCAAAGGCTGCCATAGTCATATCACATGGATTTACAGAGTGTATGCCTAAATATTATGAGATGATTTACTATTTCGCAAAGGCCGGATACTCAGTATATATGGTGGAGCATCGAGGACATGGCTTTTCGGACAGAAGTGTATCCGATATAAGCATGGTCACTGTAAACAGCTTTGACGATTATGTGAGTGATCTTGATATGTTTATCCGCGAGATTGTGATGAAGCGTGAGGGGCGCAGACCGCTTTACCTGTACGGTCACTCTATGGGAGGCGCGATAGCTGCCCTGTATCTTGAGAAGCATCCTGAGGTATTTACAAAGGCAGTACTTTCAAGCCCTATGATAGAGATGCTTTATGGCAATTTTTCAAATTTTGCCGTGGAGGCGATACTGTTTGTTGCAAGTGTGCTTAACTGGAACGATAAATATCTGCCGAGCCAGACACAGTATACGGATGAGTATGATTTTGAATCGAGCTGTTGTCTGTCAAAGGCGCGCTATGACTACATATACAAGTGCAAGGTGGAGGAGGAACGCTATCGTACAAATGGCGCCACCTACAGATGGTGCAGGGCCGGGCGCAAGGCATCCAAATATATAAAGAAGCATGCACAGGAAATTAAAATACCGGTGCTGTTATGTCAGGCGGGAAAGGATTATCTGGTTTCAAATACCGCTGAGGATGAATTTATTGCGAAGCTGCCTCAGGGCATTAAGAAGGTCTATCCTGATTCAAAGCACGAGATATTTAATGCGGATGATGATACCTTGGAAAAGTTTTACTCAGATATCCTTGATTTTTGGGCTTGAACATGAAAATGAAATTCGTCAAGTGAAAAATGTGACATAAAAAATCATTTGTTTTGTTAGAAATGACATATGGATTTAAAATACAATATATAGTATAATCACAACTGTTGCGGACAAGATGTTAGTATTTAAGCCGATGGTAAGAGTACGTAAAGCATAGCCCGTACAGAGAAAAATAATAAAATATATCAATATTGTAACAGGTAAATATACTATCAAACAAATGTGAGGAGAAAGAGAATGTCAGACGAAGTTTTAGACGATGTAATGATTAAGGGTTCATGTAAGGGAAAAGCAGATGCTATTGTAAATTGCCAGTGCAATATCGAGAGTGCACCGGTCAGATGCGAGCAGGCAGAAAGATGTATGTTCTATTCATATTATAAGTGCAGCAAGCAGTGGAAGAGGCTTGCATAGTTAAAATTAAAGATTAAAGCTCCGGGCTGACAATGAAGTCGGCATGGAGCTTTTTTGCGTATATTGCGTATATAAAGAAAAAAATATTTTACACGCGGAAAACTTATGATAATATATAAAAAAGGTAACTATTCAGAACCATTGAGAACAAAAAGGCTGATGCGTAGCAGCTAGAAAGCACGAGTATCGTGCGTTTTTGCGAATGTGTGTTGGGTGGTTCTGGATGGATACGTAAAACAAGATATAGGAGAGACGCGCATGAAGAGAGTTTTGGTACTGAGTGATTCACATGGTAATGTGGGAAATATGATTCGGGCAGTTAAAAGAGAGGAGCCTGATATGATACTTCATCTGGGAGACTGCGTTGTGGATGCGGATGCCCTTAGGAGAGAGTTTCCTCATATAACCATGGTCAATGTGCCGGGAAACTGTGATTTTTCACGGGGAGATACAGAGAGACTTATTGATATCGACGGCTATAAGGTACTCATGTGCCATGGACATACATACGGAGTAAAGCTGTCATATATGCATCTGGAGCTTCATGCGAAGGAAATCGGGGCAGACCTGGCGCTCTTTGGTCATACACACAAGCTGTTTTATGATAAGCACAATGGTCTTGCGATGATGAATCCGGGAAGCATCGGTGCACCGCTGTGGGGCTGCATGCCATCATACGGTATCATCACATTTGACAAAGAACATGATGTTATGAAGTTGGATGTTGACTATATTGAGTATTGACGAATGATTTATCAAAGCGGTATAATATTGGCTAATACAGTTATTTATATAGGAAGCAGAGGAAAAACAGACAAATGGTAAAGGTAGTAAAGTTTGGCGGCAGCTCGCTCGCCAGTGCAGAGCAGTTCACAAAGGTTGGCGACATCGTAAGAAGCGATGAGTCAAGAAAATATGTTGTGCCGAGTGCACCGGGAAAGAGAAATTCCAAAGACACAAAGGTAACAGATATGCTTTATGCATGCTATGATCTGGCTGAGAATGATCAGGATTTCAAGGTTATGCTCAGAAAAATCAAGGACAGATATGATTCAATCATAAATGGCCTTCATTTAAGCTGGCACTTGATGAGGAGTTCAAGATTATCGCTGAGAATTTCAAGGCAAAGGCAGGTGCAGATTATGCAGCCTCTCGTGGTGAGTACTTAAACGGAATCATCATGGCAAACTATCTCGGATATGAGTTTATAGATTCGGCAACAGTCATCTTTTTTGATGAGAATGGCAATTTTGACGCGGAAAAGACAGACAAGGTGCTCTCAAAGAAGCTTGAGCAGACAGAAAAGGCTGTTATTCCGGGCTTTTACGGAGCAGGACCTGACGGAAAGGTAGTCACCTTCTCAAGAGGTGGTTCGGATATCACTGGTTCCATCGTGTCAAAGGCATGTCATGCCAGCATGTACGAGAACTGGACAGATGTTTCAGGCTGTCTCGTAGCTGATCCTAGAATTATCGACAATCCACAGCCAATCAAGGTTGTTACTTATAGAGAGCTCAGAGAGCTTTCATATATGGGAGCATCAGTGCTCCACGAGGATGCTGTTTTCCCTGTAAGAAAGGCAGGCATCCCAATCAATATCAGAAATACAAACGACCCGGAAGCACCTGGTACTCTCATCGTCGAGAGCACATGCCAAAAGCCTGATTATACCATCACAGGTATCGCCGGAAAGAAGGGCTTTGTTGCGGTAAATATCGACAAGGACAAGATGAACTCAGAGGTGGGCTTCTGTAGAAAGGCTCTCCAGGCGTTTGAGGAGAACGGTATCTCTATAGAGCATATGCCATCAGGTATCGATACTATGACAGTATTCGTACATCAGGCAGAGTTTGAGGGCAAGGAGCAGCAGGTTATCAGCTCAATCAGAAGACTTGCTCATCCTGATATCATTGACCTCGAGTCAGACCTCGCGCTTATCGCTGTTGTTGGCCGTGGCATGAAGTCAAACCGTGGTACAGCCGGCAGGATTTTCTCTGCACTTGCACATGCCAATATCAATGTGCGCATGATTGATCAGGTTCATCAGAACTCAATATCATCATCGGTGTAAGCAATGATGATTTTGACAAGGCAATAAAAGCCATCTACGATATTTTTGTTGTCACACAGCTGTAATAAGCTACAGAGAGATTATCCGTTGGGACCGGAATTGAATAGGATAATTTAAAAATTAAATGTAGAATTTATAAAATACAGGGCTTGGCGGAATATATGCCAGGCTCTGTATTTTTTTGAATAGGTAAAGCTTTGAAAAAGCTTTATGAGGAGGCTTTAAGCGAGAAAACAAAATACCCTCACATAAGCTGGAAATGCGCATATATTATAGCGAAAGGAAGAAGTTATTATGCAAAAAGACACTATAATATATGTTACGGATCAGAGGCAAAAGTACCTCGCTGATATGCTGGGAGGAGAACAGACAGATTGCAGAAATAGCGGCGGGATTGATTATGAGCGTGTTGGGAATATTGTGTTTCCTACACCTTTTTCAAAGCTAAAGCTTATAAATAGTGATATAGAAAAATTAAAACATAATATAATAATTAACAATATTGCAGTGTGGGGCGGCATGATGCCGGAGTGCTTTCCCGGCGTTGACAGGGGCTGTGACTTTATGAGAGATGAAACTGTCATAGAGCAGAATGCCATTGTTACGGCCGAGGCCACTGCGTCCATAGCAATACAAAAAAGCATACATGTATATACGGCTCAAAGGTACTTGTGAGCGGGTTTGGAAAATGCGGAAAGGCAATTGCCGCGTTTTTCTGCTATGGGAGCCCATGTCATGGTGATGGCAAGGAGAAAACAGGCAAGGCATGAGGCCGCTGAACTGGGATATGAAACGGTGGATTTTAATGATCCTGCCAAGGCATGTTTTGAAACACTGTTTCTCATAAACACAGTACCGGATAGGGTTATAGATGAAAGTTTAATCATGATTTTGCAAAAAGATGCAATAATTATAGATATTGCATCTAAGCCCGGCGGCTGTGATTTTGAGGCTTGTAAGAGGTATCAGATAAACTGTACGCATGCGCTCGGCCTTCCGGGCATATACTGTCCGAAAACCGGTGCAAAAATACTTTATGACTGTATGAAAAGAAAAGGTATGACGGAGGCTTATGGTTATTTCGGATTGCACCGTAGGAATGGGAATTACAGGCTCCTTTTGTAGTTTTGAAAAGACTAAGGATGTTGCAAAGCGGCTTGTGGATAGCTTCACACATGTGACACCTGTATATTCCTATAATGCACAGATGATGAACACGCGCTTTGGAAAGGCAGGAGACTTTATGCATACTATCTCCGAAATCACAGGGGATGAGGCATCAGGACACTGCAGGAGGCAGAGCGTGTCGGCCCGGGAAAGCTGTTTGACGTGATGGTGATTTACCCATGCACCGGCAACACAGCGGCAAAGCTTGCAAACGGCATAGTGGATACACCGGTCCTTCTCGCGGCAAAGGCTCATCTAAGAAACGGCAGACCGCTTGTTATCGGGATTTCCACAAATGATGCGCTCGGCATCAACTTTAAGAATATCGGAAAGCTGATGAATATGAAAAATATTTATTTTGTGCCGTTTGGGCAGGATGACTGTGTGAAGAAACCGAATTCACTCGTGTGCGATGGAAAACAGGTTGTCGACACAATAAATGAAGTGATGGCAGGACGTCAGATCCAGCCGGTAATCCTCTAGAGTGGGAATATTACTTTATTGAGATTATAGTACGGGACGATTCACGCGGGCACCGCGGTGGGCTGCATACACTCCGGTGTCCGCTACGCTGCGCAGCCAAGATACTGTGCAAATTATGCTTTGTAGGTTTTCATAGGATGACGAAAACGTCGAAACTCGCCATCCATGGCTCGATTTCTCCTTGCCTCGCGTCCATGCCTCCGGCATTTCTGTGTAGCATGTGCATAATTCGACAGTATCTAAGCAGCTTCGCTATTCGCGGACTCCGGAGTGTATGCAGCCCGCCGCGGTGCCCGCGCGAATCGTCCCTTACGTTATGGCGTAAATAGTAAATAAATAAGATTTATGAATCTGAATCGTTGCCGGTCACACTGTTAGTTGTGAACAGTAACTTCTGAATTGAAAAACTGAGTTGGAAAATGTAAAAAAATAGAGGAAAGATGTAAAAATATATGTTATAATCGTGTATACACAAAAATGAAAACACAGGAGGATAAAATATGTCATATATTTACAAAACAAAAGGAACCTGTTCAACACAGATTGAGCTTGACCTCGATGGCGATGTAGTACATAACGTAAAGTTTACAGGGGGCTGTAACGGAAATCTTAAGGCTATCCCAAAGCTCGTTGAAGGACTCACAGTAGCCCAGGTAGAGGAAAAAATCGGTGGAATTAAATGTGGATTTAAGAATACATCCTGCGGTGACCAGCTTGCAAAAGCATGCCGCGAAGCATATGAAGCCCAGAAATAATAAAATAGGAAATTCCATATGTAAACCTTATATAGTGATATATGTATTTAAAAGCTATATAACATTAAAAACATAATAAATACATGCAAACATGTAGCGCCAAAAGCTCTCCCATAAGGAGAGCTTTTGAATTAAAAAAATAATTCTGCCATGCTTCGCGCACAACAAAGTGGATCCGGGAAGTACACAGTGTGTTCAGAATAAAAAATATGAACTGCCACGGCGTTCCATAAACTCAAATAGCATGAAGCACTATCACTAAAACACAGCCTGTCCAGGCAAAAAGCCGTGGCTGACTTCATATTTTATGAGGAATATACTGTGTGCTCCCCGTACCTCACAGCCTCCCATGCGCGAAGTCTCCCCATTAAAGCTCGGCACTCCCACAAATATTTTTATAAAATGTTTACAAAACATTCATCCCTTTAGGTTGTGCAATCATCCTCAAAGTGTTACAATAACACTATTGTGAGCCTGTACAAGGACAATTTGAAGTTATAGGAGAAAAATATGAGCGCATTATCAAAAATCTTTGGTTCTCACAGCGAGAGAGAGCTTAAGAGAATTTACCCGATTGCTGACAAGGTTGAGTCATATAAGGAAGCAATGGGAAAGCTTTCCGATGAAGAATTAAAGGATAAGACAAGGGAGTTTAAAAAGCGTCTGGAGGACGGAGCAACACTTGATGATATTCTTCCGGAGGCATTTGCTACAGTAAGAGAGGCTGCTAAGCGTGTGCTTGGCATGGAACATTATAGAGTACAGATAATCGGTGGTATTATTTTGCATCAGGGACGTATTGCAGAGATGCGAACCGGTGAAGGTAAGACACTTGTTTCTACACTTCCTGCATACCTTAATGCACTTGAGGGCAAGGGTGTGTGTATTGTCACAGTCAATGATTACCTTGCAAAGCGTGATGCTGAGTGGATGGGACAGGTTCATGAGTTCTTAGGACTTAAGGTCGGCGTGGTACTTGGCGGTATGGACAATGACGAGCGCAGGGAGGCTTATGGCTGTGATATTACATATATCACAAACAATGAGCTTGGATTTGATTACCTGCGTGATAATATGGTTATCTACAAGGAGCAGCTTGTTCAGAGAGGTCTCCACTATGCTATCATCGATGAGGTCGATTCAGTGCTTATCGATGAGCACGTACACCTCTTATCATTTCAGGACAGAGTGGCAAGTCGACAAGACTTTACGAGGCATGCGATATCCTGGCTACACAGATGAAGCGTGGTGAGGATGTTCCTGAGTATTCAAAGATGGATGCCATCATGGGCATTGTCCAGGATGAGACCGGTGATTTCATCGTAAATGAGAAGGACAAGGTCGTAAACCTTACACAGGATGGTGTGAAAAAGGTAGAACAGTTCTTCCATATCGAGAACCTTGCAGATCCTGAGAATCTTGAAATCCAGCACAATATCATACTTGCGCTTCGCGCGCACAACCTCATGTTCAAAGATCAGGACTATGTGGTAAAGGATGATGAGGTGCTTATCGTAGATGAGTTTACCGGACGTATCATGCCTGGACGCCGTTATTCTGACGGATTGCATCAGGCTATTGAGGCAAAGGAGCATGTAAAGGTTAAGAGAGAGAGCAAGACCCTTGCCACAATCACATTCCAGAACTTCTTCAACAAGTTTGACAAGAAGGCCGGTATGACAGGTACAGCTCTCACAGAGGAAAAAGAGTTCCGTGATATCTATGGCATGGATGTTGTCGAGATACCTACAAATAAGCCGGTAGCGCGTATTGATTTGCAGGATGCTGTATACGCTACCAAAAAGGAAAAGTTCAAGGCAGTTGTGGATGCGGTTAAAGAGGCACATGAAAAGGGACAGCCTGTTCTTGTAGGTACAATCACCATCGAGACATCAGAGCTTTTGAGCGGCATGCTCAAGAGAGAGGGAATCCCTCACACAGTATTAAATGCCAAGTTCCATGAGAAAGAGGCAGAGATTGTTGCACTTGCAGGACAGCATGGTGCAGTTACAATAGCAACCAACATGGCAGGTCGTGGTACCGATATTAAGCTTGACGATGAGGCAAAGGCTGCCGGAGGTCTTAAGATTATCGGTACAGAACGCCATGAGTCAAGACGTATAGACAATCAGCTCCGTGGACGTGCCGGACGTCAGGGAGATCCTGGTGAGTCACAGTTCTTCATCTCACTTGAGGACGACCTCATGAGACTTTTCGGTTCAGAGCGTCTGATGGGCGTTTTCAATGCGCTCGGAGTACCGGAGGGCGAGCAGATCCAGCATAAGATGCTCACATCTGCTATCGAGAAGGCTCAGGAGAAAATCGAGGCCAACAACTTTGGTATTCGTAAAAATCTTCTCGAGTATGACCAGGTGGACAATGACCAGAGAGAGATTATCTACAGCGAGCGTATGAAGGTGCTTAACGGTGACAACATGCGTGATGCTATCCTTAAGATGGTTCAGGAGCAGGTTGAGAAGTCTGTCGACAGATGTATTTCCGAGGAAATTGACAGAGCTGACTGGGATCTTGTAGAGCTCAACGAGCTTGTGCTTCCGGTCATTCCGCTTGATCCGATTACAAAAGAGGATATTGAGTCAATCAAGAATGCAAAGCAGCTTAAGCAGTACTTAAAGGAAAAGGCTGTCATGCTTTATGAGCAGAAGGAGACAGAATTCCCTGAGCCTGAGCAGTTCAGAGAGATTGAGCGTGTCGTGCTTCTTCGTGTAATCGACAGAAAGTGGATGGATCACATCGATGATATGGCACAGCTTCGTCAGGGAATCGGCTTACAGGCTTATGGACAGAAAGATCCAATCGTAGAGTACAAGATGGCAGGCTTTGATATGTTTGACGACATGATTTCGGCTATCCAGGAGGATACTGTCAGACTGCTGTATCATGTACAGGTTGAGCAGAAGGTTGAGCGAGAGCAGGTTGCAAAGATTTCGGGCACAAACAAGATGAGTCAGCACAGAATGCACCAAAGCGCCGTGCAACAGCCAAGGTATATCCGAATGACCCATGTCCATGCGGCAGTGGCAAGAAATATAAGCAGTGCTGTGGACGTGTGAAGTAAATTTTAAATGGCTGTAATCGTTGCTGGTCACACTGTTAGGCGTGAACAGTAACATAAAATAAATAAACAAGAACGAATGTTCTGAAATTGTGGACAAAGTCGATTTTTTGTAGTAAAATAAAGCGCGTAAGTGCATACTATAAATGATTGACTTTGTCTTTTTATAATTTTACAAAAGCAGTATTTAAGATTTTTTTGGAGGAAGCGTGCGTTATGGAATTTAAACTGCATTCAAAATACAAGCCGACCGGCGACCAGCCACAGGCAATAGAGCAGCTTGTGAAGGGCTTTAAGGAGGGCAACCAGTTTGAGACCTTACTTGGAGTTACAGGTTCGGGCAAGACATTTACTATGGCCAATGTCATTGCAGCACTCAATAAGCCTACACTTATCATATCGCACAATAAGACATTGGCGGGGCAGCTCTATGGTGAGATGAAGGAGTTTTTCCCCGAAAATGCAGTAGAGTACTTTGTCTCCTACTACGACTATTACCAGCCTGAGGCATATGTGCCGCAGTCTGATACGTACATAGCCAAGGATTCCTCTGTAAATGATGAGATAGATAAGCTCAGGCTTTCAGCCACGGCAGCGCTCACAGAGCGAAAGGATGTCATTGTCGTGGCATCGGTTTCCTGCATATACGGACTTGGAAGTCCTGATGAGTGGACAGGCATGAGTATTTCGCTGCGCCCGGGGCAGGAGAGGGACAGGATGATCTCGCGAGGCTCTCATAGATTTACAGTACACCAGGAATGATATGGATTTTCACCGAGGCACCTTCAGAGTGCACGGTGATGTGCTTGATATATTTCCGGCAAATGCCGATGATACGGCAATCAGGGTTGAGTTTTTCGGTGATGAGATAGATCGGATAGTGGAGGTTGATGTGCTGACCGGCGAGGTAAAGTGCTCGCTTGAGCATACGATGATTTTCCCTGCATCCCACTATGTAGTTTCGCAGGAGAAGATAAATGAGGCCTGCCTCAATATAGAGAAAGAGCTTGATGAGCGTGTGAAGTATTTTAAAGGCGAGGACAAGCTCATAGAGGCTCAGCGAATAGCAGAGAGGACCAATTTTGACATAGAGATGATGAGGGAGACAGGCTTCTGCTCAGGAATTGAGAACTATACGAGGCATCTGAACTTTGCAAAGCTGGGGGAGCCTCCTATGACACTCATAGATTTCTTCCCGGATGATTTTCTCATAATCGTGGATGAGTCACATATTACGATTCCACAGATAGGCGGTATGTATGCGGGTGACCGCTCCAGAAAGACCACTCTTGTGGACTATGGCTTCAGACTGCCCTCGGCCCTTGACAACAGACCTCTCAATTTCGAGGAGTTCGAGGGTAAAATAGACCAGATGCTCTTTGTCTCAGCCACTCCGAATAAGTATGAGAATGAGCATGAGCTGCTTCGTGCGGAGCAGATTATCAGACCGACGGGACTTTTGGATCCTGAGATATCAGTGCGCCCTGTTGAGGGACAGATTGATGACCTTGTGTCAGAGGTTAATAAGGAGACGGCAAACCATCACAAGGTGCTTATCACCACACTCACAAAGCGTATGGCTGAGGATCTCACAAACTATATGGCAGAGCTTGGCATCAGGGTAAAGTACCTGCATTCAGATATAGATACACTTGAGAGAGCGGAGATAATACGTGACCTGCGTCTTGACGTATTTGACGTGCTCGTCGGCATCAATCTGCTCAGGGAGGGTCTTGATATCCCGGAGATTACACTTGTTGCCATACTCGATGCGGATAAGGAAGGCTTCCTTCGCTCAGAAACCTCACTTATCCAGACGATAGGACGTGCCGCACGTAACAGTGAGGGCCATGTTATCATGTACGCTGACAAGATTACAGACTCCATGCGTGTCGCAATTGACGAGACAAAGCGTCGTAGAAAGGTACAGGAAGAGTACAATGAGGCTCACGGCATCACGCCACAGACTATACAGAAATCCGTGCGTGATCTCATAGCTATCTCAAAGAAGGTAGCGGCCGATGAGAATGCTCTTGACAAAGATCCGGAGTCAATGAGCAAAAAAGAGCTTGAGAAGCATATTGCAGATATAGAGAAAAAGATGAAAAAGCAGCGGCAGAGCTTAATTTCGAGGCTGCTGCAGAGTACAGGGATAAGCTTATTATGCTTAAAAACACATTGAGAGACGTAAAATAAAAGCTTATAACATCCGGAAGACAATTTTAGGAGGAACACAAATTATGCA
>ENA-OQBT01000138-OQBT01000138.1-human-gut-metagenome-genome-assembly--contig:-NODE-138-length-49461-cov-3.995601_pt1 | contig 49461 bp, 71 predicted proteins | sample MGYA00242749_ERZ504557 | MGnify/ENA primary metagenome ERZ504557 (study PRJEB26092, sample SAMD00036243) | human gut metagenome | host: Homo sapiens | study: EMG produced TPA metagenomics assembly of...
CTTCTCATCTCTTCTCGTTCGACTTGCATGTGTTAAGCACGCCGCCAGCGTTCGTCCTGAGCCAGGATCAAACTCTCCATGATATATGGAAGAGCTGTTTGGCTCTTGTTTATTGATTGGTATTACTTATTGTTTGACGTTCTATTGAAATAGAACCTCGCACTCTGGCGTTCATTCAGTTCATTGTTCAGTTTTCAAAGGTCATCGTTGTCGTCGTTTATCGCGGCGACTTGTATATCTTACCAAACTGTGAATACTTTGTCAAGAACTAATTTGAATCTTTTTTAATTCGTTTCGTCCGCTCCAGTACAGCTGGTTTCTATATAATACCATCTTCCCCGACAAAAGTCAATGGTCATTTTTCATAATTTCAAAATAACGATGGATATGGCAGGCCAGGAAGACCGTGAATCGCTGTTCCCAATCGTTCAGGTCATAAGGGATGAGTTTTTCCGCCTTATGGATGCGATAGGCTACGGTATTGCGATGGGTATAGAGTTGGGCCGCTGTTCCCTTCAGGCTGCCGTCATGGCAGAGGTAGGCTTCCAGCGTTTCATACAGGCTGGACTGGTGGCCTTCATCGTAAGCCAGTAAGGCTCCCAGGGCCCGGTCATGAAGGACGTGCAGCACCTGGTCATCGGGCTGGGAAAAGAAGAGGCATAAGCGCCGAGGGCCCCGAAATAGCACCAGGGCTGCTGGTGAAGGCGCCCCCAGATGAGGGCCTGCTGCCCCTGGCGGCAGCTGTCCGGCAGGCTTTTAAGTCAGGTGCCGTCACTCCCTGCCCCGTCACCAGCTGTTCATGGCCTTTGAGCCAGGCAACGAGAGCTGCTGGCAGTTCTCCCTGCAGGAGCAGGACGACGGTGTCCTTATAAGGAAATATAAAGTACGGCTGACCCAAGCCATTGAGAAAGGACTTGCTATCGGCTAAAAAAGACGCATCGGCATCGGCGCCGGCCAGAACCAGGGCCGTATACGGCCCCTCTTCTTTCCATCCGGTCAAGGCCAGTTCCGTCAGGACCGACGAGCCTGGACGCCGAAGAGAAATTCCTTCCAGCCGTAATGGCCCGGTATTCTTCGCGGTGGGTCAAGAAGAGGGACGACAAGAAGGATTGGGTAATGTCTGCCAGCCGCACTTCCCAGGGCAGGGTAAACAACGGGAAAGCCGCCGCATCACAGCGGTCCTTCAAGCGTCCGTAATGTCCGACGCCAGGAGATATTTCCCCGTATTGACCACGAGTCCTGCCGCATCGGCCGCCAGCAGGGCGTCGACGAAGGCCTCCAGCCAGTGCGGGTCGCCGTGGCTGGCCAGGCCCGTCGTAAAGATGAAGCATGGGGCCGCAAGAAAGTACCATAGTCCGCATCTTCCATGACCTGGACCCAGGCGACGTCATGGCTCAGCCCCTGACGCCGGCCAGGAGTTCCAGTTTATATTTGTTTTCATCCTGTTTATAAAGCCGATCGATGGATAGAGACATCGGTCATCCCCCACTCTTCTTGTGCTGCCAGCACAGTATCTCTCTTTTAACTTTGGTTCCCCGCTCATTGCCGTTTTTAATCATTAAACGTATAATCTACGTATCATTTAAGTTTATATATGTAAATTCTTTAGTATCAGCAAATTAACCTAAGATTTTACATTCTAATTGTCATAAGGGGGAGACATTATGTTAAAAGATGAATTACCGAAAATCGTTACCCAGACGGTTCCCGGCCCGAAAGCCGCTGCCGTATTAGCCCGCCGCCGTCAGGCCATTCCCGATGCCATCGGCACCATCTATCCGACGGTCATCAAACGCGGTGAAGGCGCTATGTTCGAAGACGTAGACGGCAACTATTTCCTCGACTGGGTCGGCGGCGTCGGCGTCCTGAACATCGGCTATTCCCAGCCGGAAGTCATCAAGCCGTCCAGGACCAAGCCGGTAACTATTTCCACGCCATGGCCAATATCGTCACCCACGAAGGCTATGTCGCCCTGGCGGAAAAGCTCAATGCCATCGCCCCGGTCCGAGGTGAAAAGAAACGGTCCTTCTTCATCAACAGCGGCGCCGAAGCCGACGAAAACGCCGTCAAAGTCGCCAAAGCTTATACGAAACGGCCGAATATCATCGTCTTCTCCGGTGCCTTCCACGGGCGCACGCTCATGACCATGGCCATGACGGCTAAGAAAGCCTACGCCCGCGGCATGGGGCCTTTCCCGGACGGCGTATACCGTGCTGAATTTCCTTATCTCTACCGCAAACCGGCAGGCCTGAGCGATGACGAAGCCTGGAATTTTACATGGATTCCCTGAAGGAAGTCTTCATGTATTCCTCGCCGGCAGAATACGTCGCAGCCATCGTCGTCGAACCGCTCCAGGGTGAAGGCGGCTTCATCCCGGCTCTATCCCCTGGATCAAAGCGCTGCGCAAAGTCTGCGACGACAACGGCATCCTGCTCATTGCCGACGAAGTCCAGACCGGCTGGTGCCGTACGGGCCGCATGCTGGCTACGGAATACTGGAAAGAAGCCGGCTGCCCGCCTGACATCATCGCTACGGCCAAATCCATCGGCGGCGGCGTTCCCCTCGGCGCGTCGTAGCCCGCGAAGAAATCATGGAATCCGTCCCGGCCGGCGTCATCGGCGGTACCTTCGGCGGCAACGCCCTGGCCTGCGCTTCGGCTCTGAAAGTCATTGAAATCATGGAACGGGACCACTTGGCAGACCGGCCCTGGAAATCGGCAAAAAAGTCTGTGCCCGCTATGAACAGTGGAAACAGAAATACGACGTCATCGGCGATTACCGCGGCTTAGGCGCTATGCTCGGCCTGGAATTTGTCCACGACAAAGCCGGCAAGGAACCCTATCCGGAACTGGTCACAGCCGTCATCAAGGAAGCTGCCCAACACGGCTGATCATGGAAAACTGCGCATTTACGACAATGTCATCCGCTTCCTCTGCCCCCTCGTCGTCACCGACGCCCAGCTCGATGCCGGCCTGGACATCCTGGAACAGGCTATCCTTACCTGCACGAAATAATCAGTACTTCTCTCCCATGACATCGAGGGCGACCCTGGCCATGGCCTTGGCGCCCGTCAATGCCTGCATCTTGCCCAGGTCGCTGCCCGCGGCTTGGGCAAATTCTTTGGTATGGGCATTGATGTCGTAGCCGATGCAGATTTCCGGCTGGCTGACCCGCGTGACCTGGCTGACATTGCCTACGTCCGTCGACCTTCGGCATAATCGTCGTCGCGGACGCCAAATTCTTCATAGAGCTGGTTGAAGGCGTCGGCAAAGTAAACGTCCATCTTGGGGTCATTGATCATATTTTTATAGAGCGGTTCATAATGGACCATTTCCACTTTCGCTCCGTGTGCGTCGGCGACGTCACGGGCGATTTTTTTTATGTCCGGCAGCATCTTGTCTTCCAGGTATTCCACCTTCAAGGCCCGGATAGTCGCTTTGAGGACGGCCCGGTCGGGGACGATGTTGGGAGCCGTCCCGCCTTCGGTGATGATGGCGCCGATGATATGGCGTTCGGTCAGGGTCTTTTCATAGGCTTTCAGGCGGCCGTAGAAATCGACGAGGGCGTCGAGGGCATTGACGCGTGATAGGTGGCATCGGCCACGTGGGCTGCCTTGCCGAGGAAGGTGAACTGCAGGGGGTGCGTCGCATAAGACGTGCCGCCGATATACGTCTGATCCGTACCGGGATGGACGATGACCGCCGCTTCCAGGCCGTCAAAGACGCCGTGTTCGCTCATATAGACCTTGCTGCCCACCGTTTCTTCAGCCGGACAGCCGTAGACATGGACCGTCGCCTTCGTACCGGCCGCTTTGGCAAAGGCCAGGGCTGCGCCGACGCTCATGGCCGCGATGAGGTTGTGGCCGCAGCCATGGCCGATTTCCGGCAGGGCATCGTATTCGGCCAAAAAGCCCATCTGGAACGGACCGTTGCCGCAGACAGCGTGAAAGGCCGTCGGAAAGGCATCGGCGACGGGATTGTCGATGGCAAAGCCGTGGTCCTGCAAGATTTTTTTCAGCGTCGTCGAAGCGAAGACTTCGTTCATGCCCGTTTCCGGGTGGTCGTGAAGGGCGTCGGCAATGCCGTAGATGACCGGCTTCAATTCATCCACATAGTGGCAGGCCTGGTCTTTCAATTCTTTATATTCCATGGAATCCTCTCCTATTCAAATTACAGTAAAGTAAAGCGCACGCCGTCCAGCCGGGCTTCGAGGCCGGCCATCTGCCCAGGGGCAGCCAGGCGTTGTCGGCACCGTGGCCGAAAGGCAGGTCCATGACAGCCGGCTTGCCCCATTTCTTGGCATAAGCCGCAGGACTTCTTTGGCGGTCCATTCGTAACGGTCCTTTTCATCGGGCCGCAGTGATAAAATTCGCCAAAGGCAATGGCCCGGACGCGGTCGATGAGGCCCGCTTCCTCGAACTGGCAGAGCATGCGGTCTAGCGCATAGGCATCTTCACCGACTTCTTCCAGGCAGAGGATGGCCCCGACCGGCGGGTCGATGGCATAGGGCGTGCCCATGAGGACGGACAGGAGCATCATATTACCCCCGACCAAGGACCCGTGACGGCACCGGAACGAGCGTTTTCGGGGAACAATCCGGCGGCAAGGGCAATTCCCGCACTTCATAGGGGTGCTGCAGGCCGTAGGCGAACTGTTCTTTCGTATATTCCGAAGCATCGCGTCCGAGGGACATGACCATTGTCCCGTGGATGGGACAGAAGCCGCAGCGCTGGAGAAAGGCCGTATGCAGGGCCGTAATGTCGCTGAAACCGACGAACAGTTTCGGGTGCGCCGCAATGAGGTCATAGTCCAAAAGCGGCAGGATGCGCGTCGCGCCGTAGCCGCCGCGCAGGCAGACGATGGCCTTGACGGTGTCGTCGGCAAAGGCGTCGTTGATATCGGCGGCCCGCAGCCTGTCGGGGCCGGCCAGATAGCCGTCAAAGGCGGATACGGATTTCCCGATTTTCAATTCATAGCCGAGAGAGCGCAGAAAGACGAGGCCCTTGGTCACATCGGCGCCGGCCAGGGTCGAAGACGGGGCGACGACGGCAATGGTGTCGCCAGGCTGTAAGGGGGCTGCATAGGTATACTCCATAAGGCTACTTCCTTTCTGTTTCATCGATATAGGCTTTCTTGAAGTCGACCAGTCCCAGCGGCGACCAGTGATAGCCTTTGATGTACGGCTGGGCTACATAGGGCTGGGTCGTGTAATACAAGGGGATGATGACGCAGTCGTCGAAGAGCAGCTGTTCCGCTTCATGGAGATAGGCCATGCGCTGGCTTTCGTCGTTGCTGGCTTTGGCCTTGGCAATGAGGCGTTGTAGGCCGGGTTGTGATACTGGGCGTCATTTTCCTCATCGGCAAAGACGTCGAGGAAGGTCATGGGATCGATGTAATCGGCAATCCATGAAGCCCGGGCCAGCTGGTAATCGCCTTGGGCACGAGTGGCCATGAAGACCTTCGATTCCTGGTTCGTAATGTGGACGTCGACGCCGAGATTTTCTTTCCACATAGCCTGCAGGGCTTCGGCGACGGCCTTATGCATTTCGTTGGTATTGAAGAGGAGCGTCACTTCCGGCAGAGGATGCTGGTCATCGTATCCAGCTTCCTTCAAAAGCTGCCGGGCTTTGTCCGGGTCCTCCGTAATAAGGCTGCCCCCTTCTTCGCGGAAATCGCGACCTGTCGCTTGGTCTTTCAGTCCTGGCGGGACCCAGGCATAAGCCGCTTCCTTTTCGCCGCGGACGATATACTTCATCAAGCCTTCCCGCTGAACGGCCAGGGCAAAGGCTTTACGGACGCGGACGTCGTCAAAGGGCTTTTTCTGGACATTGAAGACGTAATAATAGGCACCGAGATAAGGGGCGATCTTATAGAGGCCCAGCTTTTCCAGCCGTTCCTGGTCAGCCGGCGGCGGTTCGACAGTCATATTGGCTGATTGCTTTCGACCAGGGTCAGGCGCGTCGCCTGGGAGTCACTGATGGGGAAGTCGATGTGGTCCAGGATGACCGAATCGGCATCCCAATAGCGGTCGTTCTTGACCAGCTTGATTTCGCTGGAATGGTTCCAGGATACGATTTTATAAGGGCCATTGCAGATCATGCCGTCGGCATCGGCAGCCCACGTATCGGGCTTGGCTTCGACGAGCTGGCGCGGCACGGGATAATAGCAATGGAAGGCCGTCAGGTTGAGAAAATACGGCGTCGGCTCTTTCAAATGGACGACCAGGGTCTGGTCATCGACGGCTTTGACGCCGACTTCATCGGCTGAGGCTTTCTTGTTGAAATAGTCTTCGGCCTTGTCGATGCAAAAGAGCATATAGCATTTTCCGAAGCCACGTCGGGATCGACGACGCGCTTCCAGGAATATTCCAGGTCGCCTGCCGTAATCGGCATGCCATCGCTCCATTCGATGCCTGGACGCAGGTGGAAGGTATAGGTCTTGCCATCGGGTGAAATGTCCCAGCTTTCGGCCAGGGCCGGCTGAGGGACATCGTCATCATCGAGGCGGGTCAGGCCTTCAAAAATCTGCAATTCCGTATTGCTTTCGACGAGAGCCGTCGTCATGGCCGGGTCCAGCCGCGACGGTTCCGCTTCCAGGACATAGCTGACCGTATCGGGATGTTGGATGCCGCAGCCGCTGAACAGGACGGCCGCCAACAGACAGGTCAGGAGTAAACATATCTTTTTCATCGTCTGCCCCCTCTCGCATGGTGACAGGCGACGAAACGGTCGTCCGAAACCTGACGGAAATGAGCACATCGAGGCGGCAGACTTCATCGGCATAGGGACAGCGCGGATGGAAGACACAGCCTTTCGGCAAATCAAGGGGGCTCGGCACTTCACCGCAGACGATGGTCCGGCGGCGGTAATGCGGGTCCGGCCGGGGCACCGAGGCGATGAGCATCTGCGTATAGGGATGGAGCGGGTCGTGGAAGACGGCGTCGCCCGGCCCCAGTTCGACGAGGCGCCCTAAATACATGACGCCCATGCGGCGGCTCATGTGATGGACCATGGCCAGGTCGTGGGCTATGAACAAATAGGACAGGCCCCGTTCCTGCTGCAGGCGCTGCATCATGTTGACGATCTGGACCTGGACGGATACATCGAGGGCCGAAATGGGTTCATCACAAAAGACACATTCCGGATCGACGGCCAGAGCCCGGGCAATGCCGATGCGCTGGCGCTGGCCGCCGCTGAACTCATGGGGATAACGCTGGGCCGCTTCAGGCCGCATGTCGACTTGTTCCAGTAAGGACGCCACGCGCTGGCGCCGCTGGCCGTCATCGGCACAGAGGTGATAGTTGCGCAAAGGCTCGCTGATGATATCTTCGACGGTCATGCGCGGGTCCAGCGAAGCATAGGGGTCCTGGAAAATCATCTGGACATGGCGGCGATAATCGCGGCCGACGGCGGCGTCAGAGACATCTTTCCCCTTATAAGAAATAGTGCCGCCCGTCTTGGCGTATAAGCCAGCAAAGTCCGGGCGAAGGTCGACTTGCCGCAGCCCGATTCGCCGACGAGGCCGACCGTCTCCCCTTCGCCGATGGTCAGGGACAAATCGTGGACGGCGGTCAGGACCTTTTTCGGCCGGCCCAGCCAGTCCCGCTGGACGACGAAATCCTTGCTAATATGTTTTGCTTCAATGAGGGTCATGGCAATGCCTCCTTTGCCGCTGCGGCCTGGGCCAGCCAGCACCGGTAGTAATGGCCCGGCCCGGCTTCTTCCCGCGGCGGGGCCGCTTCCATGCAGGCTTCATGGCCCGGGGGGCAGCGCGGATAGAAGCGGCAGCCTGGGGCATGTGGAATAAGTCCGGTGCCTGGCCGGGAATCCCGGTCAGGGCCTTGTCTTTCTGGGATGGTCCGGCAGAGACGCAAGAGGCCCTTCGTATAGGGATGGGCCGGACGATAAAAGATATCGTCTGCCGTCCCCTCTTCGACGACGACGCCGGCATACATGACGTAAATGCGGCGGCACATCTGAGCAATGACGCCGAGATTATGGGAGATGAGACGACGGCCATGCCCAATTCGGTCTGGAGGCGCTTGAGGACATCCAGGACCTGGGCTTCGGTCGTCACGTCGAGGGCCGTCGTCGGTTCGTCGGCAAAGAGGAGCCGCGGCGAACAGGACAGGGCCATGGCGATGAGACAGCGCTGGCGCATGCCGCCTGATAATTCATGGGGATATTGACGAAGCCGCTTTTCTGGTGACGTCAGGCCGACGGCTTTGAGCAATTCCAGCGCTTTGGATTCGCAAGCTTTATGATTCAAGTGCTGGTGCAGGGCAATGCCTCGCAGAGCTGAGTCCCAATCGTCAGGACCGGATTGAGTGAGGTCATCGGGTCCTGGAAAATCATGGCCATATCACGGCCGCGCAGGTGTTCATCTGCTGTTCTGACAACGGAAGGACATCGCGGCATCCCAGAAAATCTGGCCGCTCGTATATTCCGTCGCTTCTGCCGGCAGCAATTTCATGGCTGCTGGGAGGTGACGGATTTACCGCAGCTGATTCGCCGACGATGCGACAGTTTCGCCAGGGTTGACAGTCAGCGACACATCATGGACAGCTTCCAGCAGGCCCCGATAGGTATGGAAAGAAATGGTCAAATGGCGAACCTCTAAAAGTGCTTGCATCAGCATCCCTCCTTCTGATTCTGCGGATCCAAAGCGTCGCGCAGGCCATCACCGAGGAACATGAAGCCCAGCATGGTAACGCACAGGGCCAGAGCTGGAAAGACGAGCTGGAACGGGAAGGAACGCATACTGTTAATACCTTCTGAAGCCAAGACACCCCAGCTGGCCATAGGCGCCGAAACGCCGAGGCCGATGAAGCTCAAAAAGGCTTCCGTAAAAATGGCATCGGGAATGGACAAGGTCAAGGTGACAATGATGGGCCCGACACAGTTCGGAATCATATGACGGCAAAGGATATGCCACGTCGATGTCCCGCAGGACCGGGCAGCCATGACGTATTCCTGCTGCTTCAGGCTGAGAATCTGGCCGCGGACAATGCGAGCCATGTTGAGCCAATAAGCAATGCCCAAGGCCAAGTAAATGTTGAGCAGGCCTGGTTTGAAGACAACCATGAGCAAGATGACATAGAGCAGCATGGGAATCGAATAGAGGATGTCGACAATGTGCATCATGATCTGGTCCGTCCGGCCGCCAGCCAGGCCGGCAATGCCGCCGTAGAGGACGCCGATAAAGACGTTGATCAAGCTGGCCACGAGGCCGATGGACAAGGAAATGCGGGCGCCATAGAGGACGCGGACCAAAAGGTCCCGGCCTAACGAATCCGTTCCGAACCAATGAGCTGCCGACGGCCAGGCATTGGCAGCCGTCAAATCCTGGTCCGCATAGGTATACGGCGCCAGCCAGGGACCGGCAATGGCCAGGAGACTCATGATGACGACGATAGCCAGGCCCCATAAAGCCAAGCGGTTCTTCTTCATCTGCCGCCAGCCCCGGTCGCGCAGGGTCTGCGGTGGTACATACGGTTCCGTCCGGTCCGCAGCGGTAAGCGGTGTAAAGTCCATCATCATCCCTCCTTCTTTCCATCTATCGTAATCCGCGGATCCAAGAGCGGATAAATGACATCGATGAGCAGATTCATCATCATGATGAGGAAACTGTAAAAAATCGTAATGCCCAAGATGACCGTATAGTCGCGGTTATAGATACTGGTGACGAAGTGGCGCCCCAGCCGGGAATGGCAAAGATCGTCTCGACGATGAAGCTCCCCGTCAAGAGAGCCGCCGCCAAAGGGCCGATGTAGCTGACGACGGGCAGCAGGGCGTTGCGCAAAGCATGGCGGCAGATGAGGGACCGCGTGCCGATGCCCCGCGACCGGGCCGTGCGGATATAGTCCTGTCCCAGGGCATCGAGCAGGCTCGACCGGGTCAGGCGCATGATGAAGGCCGTCGGCTGGGCTGCCAGGGCCAGGGCTGGCAGGATGACGTAAGCCGGCCCCTTCCACAATGCCGCCGGCAGGATGGGCCAGGTAAAGGCGAAGAGCTGGATGAGTACGGCCGCCAGGATGAAACTGGGCACGGAGACGCCCAGCGTGGCGCCGATCATCATGCATAGTCTATCCAGGTATTCTTGTACCAGGCCGCCGCCATGCCGGCCAGGACGCCGGCGCCGATGGCCAGGAGCAGGCTGATAATCCCCAGCTGAGCCGACACAGGGAAGGTTTCGGCAATGATATCGTTGACGGTCTTGCCGGGATACTTATAAGACGGGCCCAAATCGAGGACGGCCGCATGGCGGACGTAGTCGACATACTGGGACCACAAGGGTTCGTCGAGGTGATATCGGGCTTCGACGGTCGCCATGACGGCCGGCGGCAGTTTTTTTTTCCTGGGTAAAGGGACCGCCCGGAATGGCGTGCATGAGGCCAAAGGTAATGGTAATGATCGCCCATAAGACGACACAGGCGCCGAGGAGGCGCTTTGCAAGGTAAATGGCCAATTCAGGTTCCTTCCTTTCCAACATAGATACTATTCATTATAAGGCTCCCCTTCTGTCATGACAAGTTGTAATCCCTAAAAAGGCGGCGTATAATAAGAAGTTAGCACGTTAACAATGAACACGAGAAAGGTGATCGATGTGAACTGGAAATTCTGTTTAGCATTCTAACCTGCAATGTCATCTTCATGTCTTCGAGCTATACCATGCTCATCCCCTTCCTGCCCATGTATCTGACCCGGGAATTAGGCGTCGATGCCGCTTCCGTCAATATCTGGTCAGGCGTCGTCTTTTCATCGACCTTCCTGGTCAGCGCCATCATGGCACCTATCTGGGGGCGCATGGCCGACCGGCGGGGCAAGCGGCTCATGGCCATCCGGGCCAGCCTGCTCTTATCGATCAGCTACTTCCTCGGCGGCATCGTCACGTCGCCGCTGCAGCTGACCTTCATGCGCATGTTCCAGGGCTTCGCCTCGGGCCTGTGGCCCATGGAACTGGCCATCATGACCATTTATGCGCCGCCGAAGAAACTGGGCATCTGCCTGGGCATCATGCAGGGCGCCCTGACGGCAGGCGGCATCATCGGCCCCCTCTTCGGCGGTATCCTGGCCGAAGTCTTCGGCATGCGCATGTCCTTCTTCCTGGCCGCAGCCGCCCTGTTCCTGAACTTCATCGTCCTGGTCTTCTTCATCAAGGAACCGCCGACGGATACAGCCGGCGCAGACAGCGCCACCGACAGCGAAGGGGATAAGGTCAGTCTCTGGAAGATTCCCGTCATCCGCCTGATGCTGGTCAGTGCCGCCCTGGTCCAGGTCGTCATCCTCATCGTCCAGCCCATCTTGACGACGTACATTTCCCACCTGGCCGGCGACTTGGACAACCTGTTCTTCATTTCCGGCCTCATCTTCTCGATGAGCGGTTTTTCCAGCGCCATCACGGCGCCGCTGTGGGGCCGCTTCGGCCAGCATCACGGCTTCGTCAAGGCCCTGCGATGGTCCCTGGTCCTGGCGGGGATCTTCTTCTTCGTCCAGGCCCTCCCGGACACGCTGTACACCTTTGCCGCCAGCCAGTTCGCCATCGGCCTCTTCTTCTCCGGTATCTATCCGTCGATCAACGCCATTTTAGCCGAAAAGACCAGTGCCAGCATCAAAGGCCGCGTCTTCGGCTCATGTTCTCAGCCCAGCAGATCGGCGCCATGGGCGGTCCCATCCTGGGCGGCGTCATCGCCACCTTCCTGGGCATGAAATACGTCTTCTTGGCCGCCGGCGCTGCTGCTCTTCATCAGCCTCGCCGTCCAGCGCAAAGCCCGCCAGCTCCACGAAGCCTAGGACGGGCTTAGCCCCGCGTGCCGCGGTTGTGGGTGTAATTGGGCAGTAGCTTCGGCGACAAGATATCGTCGTGTATCCCCGCTGCTTCCCGTTCCTGGTCAAAACGGCGGACGTGGTCGAGGGTCCCCTTGCCGGGCTGGGCCGTCTGGCTGTAAGAAGCCGCTTCCATGCCGGCAATGCGGCCGAAGACGATGATGTCCAGGAGGCTGTTGCCCATGAGGCGGTTCGTCCCGTGGATGCCGCCGACATCCTCGCCAGCTGCATAGAGGCCGGGGATCTTCGTTTCACTCTTGGCACCGATGCAGATACCGCCGTTCTGGTAGTGCAGGGTCGGATAGACCAGGATAGGCTGCTTGCGGATATCGATGCCGAATTTTTCGTACATGTGGATCATGGCCGGCAGGCGTTTTTCCATGGTCCCTTCGCCATTGATGAGGTCGACCATGGGCGTATCGAGCCAGACAGCCGGACCGTGGAGGGCGTAGATGCCCTTGTCCCGTTCCTGACATTCGCGGATGATGGCTGCCGCTACGACATCACGCGTTTCCAAGGGATGGAGGAACTTCGCCGTTCTTATTGACCAGCATGGCTCCCAGGGAGCGGACCTTTTCCGTCACCAAGGCCCCGTAGATCTGCGGCGGGTAAGCCGCCCCGGTCGGATGATACTGGATGGCATCGGCATAGATGAGGGCACGCCGGCGCGATAGGCCATGACCAGGCCGTCTGCCGTCGAGCCGTAGTGGTTGGACGTGGGGAAGCCCTGATAATGGAGGCGCCCGGCACCGCCCGTGGCGATGATGACGCTCTTGGCCCGGACGACGTGGTATTCGTGCGTATCGAAGTCGTAGAGGACGGCACCGGCCGCCTGCCCTTCCCCATCGAGGAGGAGTTCGACAGCCGGCGAATATTCGACGACGTCGACACCGGCATTGCGCACTTCGTCGCGGAGGACGCGCATGATTTCGGCACCGGTATAGTCGCCGCAGGCATGCATGCGCTTGCGCGACGTGCCGCCGCCGTGGGTCGTGACCATGGAGCCGTCGCTGTCCTTGTCAAAGAGGACACCCAGCGAACTGAGCCAGTGGATGGCTTCCGGCCCGTGGAGGACGAGTTCGGCCAAGAGTTCCGGTTTATTCTTATAATGACCTCCGCCGATGGCATCGAGATAATGGGCCGCCGGCGAATCGTTTTCTTTGTCCGCCGCCTGGATGCCGCCTTCAGCCATGCCCGTATTGGCATCGCCCAGGCGCAGTTTCGTCGCCATGAGGACCCGGGCGCCGTGGCGGCCGCTTCGATAGCCGCCGCGGCACCGGCACCGCCGCCACCGATGACCAGGACGTCCGTCTCGAACTGGATGTGGTCCAGGTCGACATCAGCCGTATCCATGCGGCTCTTGCCCTGCAGGAGGGCTGCCAGTTCTTTCGGCACTTTATCGCCTTTGTTCGGGCCCGCCGTGAGGACGGCAAAACCTTCTTCATGGTAATCCGGGTGGTACTGGCGCAGGAGTTCCCCCTTTTCTTCAGCCGTGAAGCGCGGCAATTCTTCAGACAAACGGATATTCCGCGTAGCTTCGACCCGCGCCTGGGAAGCCCGCATTTCTTCTGTATAGATCATAGTGTCCCCCTATTTCTCGATATCCCGCGATTCATACAAGCGGTGCAATTCGGCGTCATCGGCTTCCATCAGATGCCGGACGTCGGCTGCGAACTGGCCTTCCTCGATAGCTTGGACGCGCTGTTCCAGATGCTTGCTCTTCTTGGCGATGTACTTGCCCATGAGGCGCCGCGCCAGGAGCCGACGGCACCGTGACTGATCTTGGCCGGACAGCTGGCCGCACAGATATTGCAGCAGACACAGCGGAAGGATTCCTTGGCACAGCCGGCATAGTCACCGCGCTGGGCCAGGGCGATGTATTTCATGACCTGGATGCCTTGAGGCAGTTCCGCGTACAGGCATTGCAATGGATGCAGTTGTAGATTTCCGGATAGAGCTGGCCGACGACGTTGCCGGCAACGGGCAGGTCTTCCATATCGTAATCCCGCTTCTTGATGGGGAACGATTCCAGGCGGCCGACGCACATGCCGTCTTCGACTTTCGTCTGACAGGCCAGGGCCGAATGGGTCTCCGTCTGGCCCTGCAGGCGGTAGACGACGGCACAGGCCCCGCAGAACCCGCTGCGGCAGCCGCAGCCCCGGACGAGACGGAAGCCGGAATATTCCATGGCCCGCATTATCGTCAGATCTTCAGGGACCGAAAATTTCTTGCCTAATAAATAGACCGTTACCATTTTCATGATGAGAAAACTCCTTTGTGAATGAATGGCAAAAGGGCTTGTCGTACACGACAAGCCCTTTTTAAGTTTGACGTTGAAAGTTTGATGTTTGATGTAGAAGGGGCTAATTTAAAACCATCACTTCAAACATCAAACATCATACTTCAAACATTATTCCAGTACTTCCAACAGGCAGTCGCCACTGATGATGGCCTGGCCTTTGGTAGCATAGATTTCGCCGACTGTGCCGTCGATAGGCGACGTAATGGTCGTTTCCATCTTCATGGCTTCCGTAACGACTAACGGTTCGCCTTTCTTGACTTTCTGGCCCTTGGTGACAGGACTTTGACGACAGAGCCGGACAAGGTAGCCCGATGTCGCCGGCTTTGTCCGGATCGGCCTTGCGGCGGGTGACGGTCTTCATGTCGACGCTCTTGTCCTGGACCTGGATTTCACGTTCGGCGCCGTTGAACATGAAGGTAATGGTGCGGACGCCGCTGTCATCAGGATCACTGATGTTGATGAGGGTGATGATGAGGTCCTTCCCTTCTTCGATTTCAACGTGGACTTCTTCGTTCTTCTTCATGCCGAAGAAGAACGTCGGCGTATCGAGACGCTGACATCGCCGTATTTCTTGACCGTTTCGTTGAAGTCCTTGAAGACTTTCGGATACTGGCAGTAGGCGTTGATGTCTTCATCTTCGTGCTTATAGCCGGCATCGGTCAGTTTCTGGCGGATCGCTTCGAAATCGACAGGAGCCAGGCTCTTGCCCGGGCGTTCCGTCAAGGGTTTCTTGCCTTTCAGGACGATCTTCTGGAGTTTTCCGGGAAGCCTGGTAAGGAATACCGATGCGGCCTTCGAAAAATTCGACGACGGACTGCGGGAAGTCGAGGACGTCGCCTTTATCGTAAACGTCCTGTTCGGTCAGGTTGTTCTGGACCATGAACAAGGCCATGTCGCCGACGACTTTCGACGACGGCGTAACTTTGATGATGTCGCCGAACATCATGCTGACCGTGTGGTACATCTTCTTGATTTCATTCCAGCGATCACCGAGGCCGACGGCTTTCGCCTGCTGGCGCAGGTTGGAGAACTGGCCGCCCGGCATTTCATGCTGGTAGACTTCCGTATTCGGATAAGCATCGGCTTTGTCGACGCCTTTGTAGTACGGACGGACCGTAGCCCAGTAACGGGACAGTTCTTCCATGGCATCGACGTCGAGGTCCGGCTGGCGGTCCTTGCCGCTCAAGGCGTAGTACAAGGTGCTCATGCTCGGCTGGCTCGTGCCGCCGGCAAAGGCGGAATAAGCGACGTCGACGATGTCGACACCGGCGTCGATAGCGCGGTTATACGTGCAGATGGCATTGCCCGAACCGTCATGGGTATGGAGATGGATCGGCAGGTCGACGGCATCTTTCAAGGCCGATACCAAGCGGTATGCCGCTTCCGGTTTCAAGAGCCGGCCATATCCTTGATGGCGATGATGTTGGCGCCGGCGTTCTGCAATTCTTTCGCCATGTTGACGTAGTATTTCAAATCGTATTTATCCCGGGACGGGTCGAGGATATCACCCGTGTAGCACAGGGCGACTTCGGCCAGTTTGTTGTTTTCCCGGACGGCCTGGATGGTGCCGTACATGTTGTCCAAGCTGTTGAGGCTGTCGAAGACGCGGAAGACGTCGATGCCGTTCTTAGCCGACAAGTCGATGAAGTTCTTGACGACGTTGTCGGGATAGCTCGTATAGCCGACGGCATTGGCGCCGCGGACGAGCATCTGCAAGAGGATGTTCGGCGCTTTCTTGCGCATCTGGCGCAGGCGGACCCAAGGGTCTTCATAGAGGAAGCGATAAGCTACGTCGAAGGTAGCGCCGCCCCAACATTCATAGGAGAAGAGATTCGGAAGTTTCTTGGAAGCCGTTTCCAGGACGCGGAGCATATCGATGGAACGGACGCGCGTAGCGAACAGGGACTGATGGGCGTCGCGCATGGTCGTATCGGTGAAGAAGACCTTCTGCTGTTCCTTGATCCACTGGGAGAATTTTTCCGGTCCCATGGCATCGAATTTCTGTTTCGTCCCGTCCGGATAAGCGCCTTCGACAGGTGTCGGCAGTTCCAAGGCTTCAAAAGCCGGTTTATCCTGATGGCCGGCGTCGGCATAGCCATTGATGGTCGTATCGCCGATATATTTGAGGAGCTTCGTGCCACGGTCCTGGACGACGGGCAGGTTGAACAGTTCCGGATGGTCATCGATGAAGTTGACGTTGTACGTACCAGCGATAAATTCCGGACTCTTGAGGACGTTGATCAAGAAGCCGATGTTGGTCTTGACGCCGCGGATACGAAATTCCTTGAGGACGCGGAGCATCTTCTGAGCGGCTTCTTTATGGGTCAGGCCATAAGTCGTCGTCTTGACCAGCAGCGAATCGTAGTACGGCGTGATGATGGCACCGGTATAGGCATTGCCGCTGTCGAGGCGGACGCCGAAGCCGCCGCCGCTGCGGTATACCATGATCTTGCCCGAATCAGGCATGAAGTTGTTCATCGGGTCTTCTGTCGTGATACGGCACTGGATGGCATCGCCCAGGCAGCGGACGTCGTCCTGGGATTTGATGCCGATTTCATCGCTGTCCAGGCATAGCCTTCAGCGACTTTGATTTGGGTCTGTACGATGTCGATGCCCGTAATCATTTCCGTGACGGTATGTTCGACCTGTACGCGCGGGTTGACTTCGATGAAGTAAAATTCACCGTCCGGCGTGACCAGAAATTCGACAGTACCGGCATTGACGTAATGGACGTTCTTCATCAATTTCAAGGCTGCGTTGCAGATCTTCTGGCGCAGTTCGACAGGCAGGGCCGAAGCCGGAGCCGTTTCGACGACTTTCTGGTGACGGCGCTGGATGGAGCAGTCGCGTTCAAAGAGGTGGATGACATTGCCGTGTTCGTCGCCCATGATCTGGACTTCGACGTGTTTCGGATTAACGATGCATTTTTCCAAATAAATTTCATCGCTGCCAAAAGCCAGTTTGGCTTCCGATTTAGCACGGTCGTAGCATCGCGGAGATCGGCCATGCGGTCGACCATACGCATACCGCGGCCACCGCCGCCGTTGACAGCTTTCAGCATGATCGGGAAGCCGACCTGTTTGGCAAATTTTTCGACTTCAGCATAGTTCATGACCGGGCCGTCGCTGCCGGGGATGTACTGGATACCGGCCTTCTTCGCCTGGATGCGGGCATTGATCTTATCGCCGAACATGATGAGGTGTTCGACTTTAGGACCGATGAAGATAATGCCTTCTTCTTCACAGCGTTTGGCCAGGTCCGCATTTTCAGACAAGAAGCCGTAGCCCGGATGGATGGCATCGACGTCATGTTCATGAGCAATGCGGATAATATCTTCAATATCTAAATATGCATCTACCGGTTTTTTGCCTTCACCGACGAGATACGATTCATCTGCACGGAAACGGTGCAGGGACAGCGAATCTTCTTTGGAATAAATAGCTACGGTACGGATTCCCAGTTCATTACAAGCCCGGAAAACACGAATAGCGATTTCTCCGCGGTTGGCAACTAAAACCGAACGAATTTTTTTCATGAAAATACCCTCCTGCTTAGAAAAATTAAGTCAAGACCGGTAAACGCACAGATGTCCACTCCCATACATTCACCGCTTTCTTCATTATAACAAAATAGGAAAACATTACAAGGGACGCACCCTGCGGATTTATAAAAATACTGTATACACGTCATGTTTTTCTGGCCTTTTCAGTCCTTCCCGCTGCTTCTCCTTTCTGTCATCCCGATGAGATAATCGTTCCTTCGTACAGTACAATCATCGGGATGGCAATGCACGTCTGGGTGAACATGTCCGTCGTCGGCGATACGACGCCGGCAAAGATGAAGGCCAGGAGGATGAAGACGCGGCGCTTGGCTTTCAGCATGGCCGCCGTCACCAGCCCCAGGCGGGACAGGACCAGGAGGACCAGGGGCAGTTCGAAACCCAGGGCGAAAGGCAGGAGAAAGGCGATGAAAAACGATAGATACGCCGAGAGAGAGAACATGGGCTGCAACGACACCGTGGCAAAACCCATGAAGAACTGGATTGCCGCCGGCAGGACCCAGAAAAAGGCAAAGGCCGAACCGCCGTAAAATAAGAGCAGGGCCGACGGGATGAACCATAAGGCCGTCGTCACTTCCCCACCGCGCAGAGCCGGCCGCAGGAAGCGCCAGAACTCATAACAATGGATAGGCAGGGTGCCGAGAAAACCCGTAAAGGCAGCGACTTCTAAATAAGAAAAAAAGACTTCTGCCGGATTGAGGAAATACAATTTCCCGGCCGGAGCCGAAAGGACGGCGATGATATCTTCGGCGTATATATAGGAAATAATACTGCCCAGGAGCCAGGCTGCGAAGCAAACGATGAGGCGCCGCCGCAATTCCTCCAGGTGAAAAGTAATAGGAGCTCGTTCTTCAGACATGGGATTTCCTTTCAGGTGCATAAAAGGGCTTGTCGCACGACGACAAGCCCTTTAAAGTTGTTAGTGGCTAGCAGTTAGTTGTTAGAGGGTGGCTTTAAATTTGAAGTTTTTCTCTGCAAACTACAAACTCTGTGCTACAAACTATAAAGTAAACGGGGCCTCGCATGATGGCAAAAACCTTCGTGCGACAGCCCCATCTGCTACAAACTACAAACGCTGTACTACAAACTAATTATACATAATGTACGCGGGACGGATCGTAGCGGTCTTCGCGGGGTTTTTCTTCGGCTGTGGCCTGGGGATACCCCATGGCTACGATGGCGAAAGGCGTCAGGCCTTTGGGAACGCCGAGGGACCGGCGGACGAGGACTTCACGGGCCTTATACGGGGCGACGCCGAGCCATACGGCACCGAGGTCGAGGTGGACGGCTTCGAGCAGGATGTTTTCAACTGCTGCGCTGAGGTCGAGATTGACGAAAGCCGGGAAACGCATGTTTTCATCGCGGGAACAGACGACGATGGCCAAGGAAGCACCGGCAGCACAGCCAGCATAGGGACTGCAGTGAGATAAGTCCTGGATGACCCGTTTGTCGCGGACGACGTAAAATTCCCAAGGCTGCTGATTTCCAGCCGAAGGAGCGGCCATAGCGGCGCGCAGTAACTGTTCTATCTTTTCATCTTCTACCATGGTCGGTAAAAATTTACGGATACTCCGTCTGGCAAAGATTTCATTCATGTGAATCGACTCCCTCCTATAATCATATGTCTATTCTATTATAACATATATAGATAGAAAGAAAAAGAAGTTGTCGTGCGATAGTGCTTCGTGATTCGTGGCTAGTGATTCGTGGCTCGTGGCTGGTGATTCGTGATTAGCTGTTAGCAGCTAGCCGTCAGCAGCTAGCAAGCTCGTGGCTCCCTTTATAGGGGAGCTGTCAGCGAAGCTGACTGAGAGGTTAACCTCTCCGGCCTTTCAGGCCACCTCTCCTATTAGGAGAGGCTTCCATCACGAATGATAAAAAAAGGCTTGTCGCGTATGCGACAAGCCTCTTTGCTTGGTGCCGAGGGAGGGACTTGAACCCTCACGGTGTTACCCGCCTGATTTTGAGTCAGGTGCGTCTGCCATTCCGCCACCCCGGCATATCTCTTGTGCCGGGCACTTTGTGTTTCAGTGCTTGGCACAAGAAGAATTATACCATAACTAGCAGAATCGTCAAGTATTTTTTTGAACTTTTTTTAACTTAGTGGCCAGCCGGGACTTTTTCTTCCGAATCTTCGGCTACGACCATTTCTTCTTCCTTCAGATGAGCGAAGTATTTCTTCGTTTCGGCTACGACGACGCCCGAGAGGCCGATGAGGGCGATGAGGTTCGGGATAGCCATGAGGCCGTTTACGATATCAGCCAGGACCCAGATGACGTCGAGTTTGATGAAAGCACCGCAGGCGACGAGGGCGATGAAGATGATGCGGTACGGCAGGATGCCTTTGACGCCGACGAGGTATTCGATGCAGCGTTCACCGTAATAGTTCCAGCCAAGGATAGTCGTAAAAGCGAACAAGGTCAGGCCGACGCAGAGGATGATGCTGCCGTAAGCCGGGAACGCCATGTTGAAAGCAGCATTAGTCAAGGCTGCGCCATTGACGTCGCCCATCCAGGCACCGCTGACGACGAGGACCAGGCCCGTCAAGGTGCAGATGATGATAGTGTCGATGAAGGTACCGGTCATGGAAATGAGGCCCTGTTCAGCCGGCCATTTCGTCTTGGCAGCAGCGGCTACGATAGGCGCACTACCCAAGCCCGATTCATTGGAGAAGACGCCGCGGGCGACGCCGTTACGCATAGCGACTAAGACCGTAGCGCCAAGGAAGCCGCCAGCTGCGGCAGTCGGCGTGAAGGCGCTGACGATGATCTGTTCGACAGCGGCCGGGATCTGATCGGCAAAGATGACCAGGAAAGCGACGGTAGAAACGACATAGATGACAGCCATGGCCGGGACGATCTTGGAAGCGACGCGGGCAATGGACTGGAGGCCGCCGATGGTGATGGCAGCGACGAGGATGGTCAATACGATAGCCGTGTATTCGACGGGAATGCTCGTCGTCAGACGCGTGATTTCAACGATGGAGTTGACCTGAGCGAACGTCCCGATGCCGAAGAAGGCGACGAGGACGCCGAAGAAGGCGAACAAGAAAGCCAAGGGCTTGTATTTCTTGCCCAAGCCGTTTTCGATGTAGTACATCGGGCCGCCGGCGATGTCGCCGTTCTTATCGACCGTACGGTATTTGACAGCCAGACAGCCTTCGGCGTATTTCGTGGCCATGCCGACAAAAGCAGCCATCCACATCCAGAAGATAGCCCCAGGACCACCAGCATGGACAGCCGTAGCAACACCGACGATGTTGCCCGTGCCGACGGTAGCGGCCAAAGCTGTGCACAAAGCCTTGAAGCTGTCTACGTCGCCTTCGCCTTGGTTCTTAGCCGTGAAGATGAGCTTCAGCGCTCTCGGCAGACGGAAGACTTGCAGCAAATGGAGACGGACAGTCAGCATCAGGCCGGTTCCGATGAGCAGGACCAGCAACGGCGGCCCCCAGACAAAACTATCAATGGCATTCAACGTTTCTAACATCTTTTCATACTCCCCTTTTGTTATGGTAATTATAATGACATGAAAAAAGACCTATCATCATCACTCTGAAGATAGGTCCTAAGGGTCGCAGAAAAAAAAGAAAGGTCATTCTGCCAGTCTGTCCTTTTGCCTGAGAGATTAGGAATCACTTCCTTGCACCTTCGGCGCCCAAACGGGACTCTCCAGAGTCGTGTCCACACACGGTCCCACCCCCTGAGGGGCACCTGAGAGTTTGACTCCGTCGGTAGGCCAGGCCTTCTCCCGTGTGTTTCGTTCACGCAATATGTATGATGTGATTGTTATTATAAACCGGCTTCTTAAAAATTGCAAGCCCTTTACGGAAATTTGTCCGTATTCAGCGCACTTTTTTTTATAAATCAGTGTCCGAAAAGGCATAGGGCAGGAGCTGGTCCAAAGTGACGACGCACCATTCCCCTTTCAGGTTGGCCATGATGACCTTGGGGATGTGAAATTCGGCCATAACCTGCCGGCAGGCGCCACAGGGTGAACAAGGGCCGGGCGTATCGGCGACGATGGCGATGGCCGCCAGGTCCCGCTCCCCTTCGGATACGGCCTTGAAAATAGCCGTCCGTTCGGCGCAGTTGCCAGGGGATAACTGGAATTTTCGATGTTGCAGCCGCCATAGACTTTCCCCGACGCCGTCAGGACGGCGGCGCCGACGGGAAAATGAGAATACGGGCTGTACGAATGAGCGCGATATTGTTTCGCAATTTCAATGAGGCTTCATCGGTCATACGGACAGACATCCTTTCAAGTGATCTATGACCCGGTCAGCCGTCTGCTGCCATTTGAGCGGTGTCAAGGCGATATGGCCCTGACGGATACAGGCGACGTCGCTATTCTCAGGGGCTGTCGTCATGTCGATATCGCCGACGATGTGATAGCAGACGCTGCCGTCGATATCGCGTTTCTCAGCGATGACGTTGTGATAGATCTGAACCGTCTGGGGCACGACGCGGACATTGTCCAGGCTGATATCGCCTTCAGGCGGCACGTTGACATTGACGATGCCCGGGAAGCGGCCTTTCACGATGAGCTTCTGGACCAGGTCCCAGACGAGGTGAGCCGTCTGGACACAGCGTTCGTCCGTCATGCCCAGCATGGATACGGCAAAGGCCGGCAGACCGTAGTAAGGCCCTTCCATGGCGGCCGAGACGGTACCGGAATAGAGGACGTCGCTGCCCAGGTTGTAGCCGTCGTTGATGCCGGAAATGATGAGGTCCGGCTTGTCGTCTTTGAGGAAGTATTCCATGGCCATCTTGACGCAGTGACAGGTGTACCGGACACGGCGATTTCCCGGATTCCCGGTACCGTCGATTCGTCACGGCAGTAGAGGGCCTTATTGATCGTCATGGAATGAGACGCCGCACTGCGCTGGCCATTGGGCGCAACGACAGTCAGGCGGCAGTCGTGGGATGCCAGCTCCCGTTTCAGCGTCTGAAGGCCCGGGGCCTTCAAACCGTCATCATTGGTCAACAAAATATGCATAGTCGAACTCCTTACTTCTTGTTTTCTTTCCGCAATAAGGCCGCGCTTTCATAAGACAGGGCCCGCGTATGCAGCGTGTGACTCCATTTCATCTTATGCCGGTCTTTGAAACCGAGGAAGTTGACGGGAATCCAGCTGTACATGAAAATCGGATAAATAATGAGATAAGCCCATGATTTCGGCGGCACTTTGATCTGCAAGAGGACGATGACCGGGATGAGGTACTGTCCGACGCCGATGATCGTCCAAATCTGGACGGGCACGATGGCATTGAGGATATTGGTGTAAAAAGGCAGGTAGGAATTGATTGAAGCCAGGACGGCATAAATCGTCGAAGCCATCATGAAGAACGGCTGGGACAAGGTAATGATGCCGTCGAGCATGCGGATGTTTCCGGTCTTGATGCCCCGGGCGAAGAGCTTGGGAATGAAGCGTTCGCCACAGTCACACTGGCCCTGGGCCCAGCGCTTGCGCTGGCGGCAGGACTGCATGAAGCCGACGACCTTTTCGTCATAAATGATGGCGTCGTGGGCCCAGCAGGTGCGGACGCCTTCCAGGAGGACTTTCATGGAAAATTCCATATCTTCCGTCAGGCAGTCACAGCCCCAGCCGTACTTGCGGACGATTTCCGTGGCGATGCACATGCCCGTGCCGCCCAGGGCCGTCGACAAGCCGATGTTGTACTTGGCCAAATGCCACATGTGGTTGATGAGCCAGAAGGCGATGGAAAAGGTACCGGCAATCCACGAGTCCGTCGGATTCTTAGAATCCATATAGCCCTGGATGACCTTTTCCCCCTTGCAGAGGTGGTTGTTCATTTCCCGCAGAAATTCCGGATGGACCAGATTATCCGCATCGAAGACGACGAAGGCGTCGTACTGCTTTTCCTGGGCCAGCATCTGCGAGAACATCCAGTCCAGGGCATAGCCCTTGCCGACTTGTTCCTTATTGGTCCGCACTTTGACGATGGCCCCGTGTTCACGGCAGATGTCGGCCGTATGGTCCGTGCAGTTATCGGCGACGACGTAGATGTCATACATATCCTTAGGATAGTTGAGCTGCTTCAGGTTGTCGATGAGCTGCCAGACGACTTTTTCTTCGTTATGCGCGCAAATAACGGCAGCGAAGGTGTTCTTAGGCGCTACCGTAATGCGTTCCCGCCGCTTCATGAGCCGAAGCAGGCCAGGATGAAATAATACAGGGAATAAAAAACGATGATGACCTGTATGGGTATCATGATGATATCCAAGATGTGTTCCATATGCGACTCTCCCTAAAGACTTAGCGAGCAGCTGCGACGTTCATGGCCGTATTGACTAACCCGAAGACGATGTACAGTAAGAAGGCATGGTGATGACCAGATGCCAGTCGACAAAGGCCAGGACCAGGGCACCGAAGACCAGGGCGATAGCCAGGGCCGATTTGTGGAGTACGTCCGGGCTGGCCCCTTTGAAATCGGGGTTGTGGACCTTGCTGACCAGATGATAGCCCAAGAGGACGACGAAAATGGCCAGCAGCCAGGCCGGCAGGACGGCTCCGGAAATGACATACGTCGCGATGAGGCAGCCGCCGTTCGGGATAGGCATGCCCTGGAAATAGCCATGGATGACGCCGGTATTCAAGTTGAACCGGGCCAGGCGGATACCGCCGAGGGCGGCATAGATGATGGCCGGGATGGCGCCGATCCAGCCAGGGACTGCAGCGAATAGGAATAAATCAAAAAGGCCGAAGCCGCCCCGAAGGATACGACATCGGACAAGGAATCGAGTTCCTTGCCAAAATCACCGGCGACGCCCAGAGCGCGGGCCGAACGGCCGTCGCAGGCGTCGCAGACCATGGCCAGCAGGATGCAGACACCGGCCCAGGTATAGAGCCCGTGGAGGGTCATGATCATACTCAGGACCCCGAAACTGAGGTTCCCTGAGGTAAACAGACACGGTATTACATTTTTCATTGGACAATCCTCCCTATGACTGATTCACCGCCGCGGACTTTATCGCCCTTCTTGACCGTGATTTCCACATTGTCGCGGACATAGATTTCCGCACAGGAACCGAATTTAATCATACCGTACAGCTGGCCGTGCTGCAGTTCGTCGCCCAAGGTGACCCAGGAGACGATGCGCCGCGCAGGATGCCGGCAATGATGGTGACCAGGATATCCGTATGGCTGAATGGATGCCGATGGAATAGCGTTCATTTTCATAGCCGACGCTTCTTTATAGGCCGGACGGAAGCGGCCGCAGGTATATTGCTGGAAATCGATGGTCCCGGCCAGCGGTGCCCGGTTGACATGGGCATCGAAGATAGACAGGAAAATGATGATTTTCCGGCACTTCTGGTTGAGGTACGAATCTTCTTCTACGTCTTCGACGCCGACGACAGTCCCATCTGCCGGCGACACCAGGAGCCGTTCATCAGCCGGTATGGTCCGGCTGGGATTTCGGAAGAAATAGGTAAAATACCCGGCCAGCAGCAACGGCAGGACCGCCACATAGGCATTGAGGAAATATCCGGCGGCGACAGCCAGCAACAGGGGCACGATAATGAAGGGGTATCCGTCTTCTACGATATAAGGTTTGTTCAAGACATCACTTTTCAACTCATCACCTCATCACTTAGCCCGGCCGCCCAGCTTGACAGCCGCGACGAATTTCGGCAGCGCCAGCATGCGCTTGAACCGGGTCGGCTCTTTCAACAGGCGATAGAGCCATTCCAGGCGGTTATCCTGCATCCACTTCGGAGCCCGGCCGGCTTTGCCAGCCAGGACGTCGAAAGTCCCGCCGACACCCATGCAGACGCAGGGGCCGAGTTCATAAAGATGCTCGGATATCCATTTTTCCTGTTTCGGCACGCCTAAGGCGACCAAGAGGATGCGCGTCCCCTGGCTGCGGATATCTTCGATGATATCCTTTTCTTCATCGGCCGAAAAGAATCCCGAATGAGTCCCGGCGATATGAAGGGACCCGACTTGCTGCTGCACATTGGCCGCAGCCTGTTCAGCGATGCCCGGAGCACCGCCAAAGAGGTAGACAGGAGTTTGGCGTGCGGCTGCTTCTTGGAGCAGACTGCACGCCAAATCGACACCTGTCACGCGTTCTTTAAATTTCTTGCCCTGCTGTTCTGCAGCCCACAGGACGCCGGCCCCGTCGGGAACTACCAGGTCGGCATGCTGGAGGATATGGGCCAGTTCGCGGTCCGTCTGGGCCCGCATGACCATTTCTGCATTGGCCGTCGCAATGGAAGCGGCCCGGCCTTCGTCGATGCACTTAAAGGCCAGGTTACGAGCTTCTTCCATAGTGACGTTCCATATAGGGATGGACAAGATATCGATGGTACTAATCAACGTATCCCTCCGCCCTGCTTAGTTTACGCTGTAGTTCGGAGCTTCTTTCGTGATATTGACATCATGCGGATGGCTTTCACGAAGACCAGCTGCGGTAATCTGGATGAACTGCGTATTTTCAATCATTTCTTTAATGTTGTGGCAGCCACAGTAACCCATGGATGCGCGGAGACCGCCGACCATCTGGTAAATCGTGTCAGCTGCCGGTCCTTTGTACGGTACACGGCCTTCGATGCCTTCGGGGACGAGCTTCTTAGCGTCTTCCTGGAAGTAACGGTCCTTACTGCCACATTCCATCGCAGCCAGGGAGCCCATGCCGCGGTATTCTTTGTAGCTGCGGCCCTGGTAGATGACCGTTTCGCCCGGGCTTTCTTCCGTGCCGGCCAGGAGGTTGCCCATCATGACGACGTTGCCGCCGGCAGCGATGGCTTTGGCCATATCACCGGAATATTTGATGCCGCCGTCGGCGATGATGGGGATACCATAGCGCTGAGCGACTTTAGCACATTCATAGACGGCTGTGATCTGCGGTACGCCGATACCAGCGACGATACGGGTCGTGCAGATGGAGCCAGGGCCGATGCCGACTTTGACAGCGTCGACGCCACATTCGATGAGCTTCCGTAGCGGCGCCCGTAGCGACGTTGCCGGCGATGACCGGGAGGTGCGGATACATCTTCTTGATTTCTTTCAGCGTATTGAGGACGCCCAGGGAATGGCCGTGAGCCGTATCGATGACGACGACGTCGACTTTGGCTGCGACGAGGGCATCGAGCGGTCCGTCATGTCATGGGTTACGCCGACAGCAGCGGCGACCAGGAGGCGGCCATTACCGTCTTTGGCCGAGTTCGGGTATTTCGTAGCTTTTTCGATATCCTTGATGGTAATGAGGCCCTGCAGGTTACCTTCTTTATCGACAAGGGGTAATTTTTCAATGCGGTGCTTGCGGAGAATTTCTTTAGCTTCTGCCAGGGATGTGCCGACAGGAGCGGTAATCAAGTTTTCTTTGGTCATGATGTCACCGATGCGGCGGCTCATGTCTTCTTCAAAGCGCATATCACGGTTGGTGATGATGCCGACGAGTTTGCCATCGACCGTGATGGGGACGCCGGAGATGCGGTACTTGCCATCAATTCATTGGCATCAGCCAGGAGATTATCGGATGAAGGAAAATCGGGTCGATGATGATGCCGTGTTCCGACCGTTTTACTTTGTCGACTTCCCGCGCCTGGGCGGCGATGGACATGTTCTTATGAATAACGCCGATACCACCTTCGCGGGCAACGGCAATAGCCATAGGAGCTTCTGTAACGGTATCCATACCAGAGCTCATAATAGGAATATTCAGTTTGATATCGCGCGTCAGGTTCGTCGAAACGTCGACTTCCTTCGGAAGTACGTCGGATTTTGCCGGAACCAGGAGAACGTCATCAAATGTCAAACCTCTCATACCAAATTTATCAGATCTCATATTTGCACCTCTGTTTTGAAAAATATAAGAAACTAAGGGGAAATACCCCTAAATAGCTTATCCCTTATTATAACTGAAATCAACTCGTATGTACATATATTACAGAAAAATTTCTGTCAGTTATTTAAAAGTCCGGCAAAAGTCTGGCCAAAACGCCGTTTCAAGGCCGCCTCGGCCTGGGCCGTATCCTCGTGGTCCAGCCACCACTGCCGGGCTGCATCGCGGGCTGCCGCCAGGATGGGCACATCGCTCAGGATGTCGGCGCCTTCAAATCGGGCAGGCCGTGCTGCATGTAGCCGAAGAGCTGGCCCGAACCGCGCAGGAGCAGATCTTTTTCGGCCAGGGTGAAGCCGTCGTGGATTTTCTCCATCCATTTCAGGCGCTGCCGCGTCTCGTCGCTGCCGCCCTTGGCCATGAGGATGCAATAGGCCTGCTGGTCGCCGCGGCCGACGCGGCCCCGCAGCTGATGGAGCTGGGCCAGGCCGAAGCGTTCGGCGCCGTCGATGAACATGACCGTCGCATTGGGCACATTGACGCCGACTTCGATGACACTCGTCGCGACCAGGAGCTGTATCTCCCCTTTCTGGAAGGCTTCCATGACGGCCTCTTTCTCTTTGCCGGCCATGCGGCCGTGGACGAGGCCGCATGCGCTTGGTAAAGACCTGGGTCCGCAGCTGTTCATAGAGTTCCGTCGCCGCCTGCAAGTCGACCGTCTCCGACGCTTCGACGAGGGGACAGACGACGTAACACTGCTGGCCCTGGGCCATGAGCTTGTCCATGAAGACATAGACCCGCCGGCGCAGGCTTCGCCGACGGCATAGGTCTTGACCCGTTTCCGGCCCGGCGGCATCTCGCGGATGGACGACACGTCCAGGTCACCATAAAGGGACAGGGTCAGCGTCCGGGGAATGGGCGTGGCCGTCATGAACAGGGCGTGCGGCTCTTTTCCCTTCTGTTCCAGGGCTGACCGCTGGCGGACGCCGAAGCGGTGCTGTTCGTCCGTGACGACCAGTCCCAGGTAGCGAAAGGCCACGTCGTCCTGGATGAGGCATGGGTCCCGATGAGGATGTCGATCCGGCCGTCAGCCAGGTCGGCTAGCAGCTGCTTCCTCTCTTTGGTCGTCGTCCGGCCGGTCAGCAAGGCGATGCGCACGTCCAGGCCCTGGAAGAGGCGGCAAAATTCATCGTAATGCTGGGCCGCCAGGATACCCGTCGGCGCCATGAGGCCCCTTGATAGCCATTCTCGACGATTTTCGCCAGGGCCAGGGCGGCGACGACGGTCTTGCCCGAGCCGACATCGCCCTGGACCAGGCGCTGCATGGGGACTTCGCTTTCCATGTCGGCCTGGATATCGAGGAAGGCCTGGGTCTGGCCTTTCGTCAGGGTAAAGGCAGGTGCTCATAAAAGGTCTTGAGCAGCTTGCCATTGGGACCGCATTTGAGGCCTTGGCGCTTGCTTCATGGCGCCGACGCAGGAGCAGGCCGAGCTGCATGTCGAAGAGCTCTTCAAAGGCCAGCTGGCGCCGGGCCTGTTCCCGTTTCTCCATAGAATCGGGAAAGTGTATCTGCTCATAGGCTTCGAGCGTCGGCATGGCGGCAAAGGGCGACTGGCGGCAGCGTCCCAGCCCGGCAGGATGTCCAGATGCTCCCTAGCCAGGTCCAGGGCCTGGCGCACGGCTTTGCGGATATCCTGCTGGCGCAGGCCATCGGTCAGGCCGTACAGGGGGACGAAGCCCTCGCCTTCGGCCCGCCCTTCTTCCGTGTCAGGCCCATTCATCTGGCGGCGGCCATAAGCCATTCCAGTTTGCCAAAAGCCGTCAAAGTCATGCCCACGCGGAACTGGCGTTTCTTGAAAGCTGGTTGAACCAGACCAGCTCAGCCGCGCCTGTACCGTCGCTGATCCTGACTTTCAACAGCGACAGCCCCCGGCGGGGCCGCATTTCCTGGACTGACGCGACGGTCCCGCAGAGGACCAGGGACTTCCCCGTCCCGCACAGGGCCTGGCCGATGGGCCAGATATGGCTGCGGTCTTCGTAGTCGCGGGGAAAATATTGCAGCAAGTCGGACACTGTCGCCAGATGAAGCCGGGCAAACAGGGCTTCTTTGCGCGGTCCGATGCCCTTGAGATCGCGAATAGAAAAATTCATACAAAAAAACTCCTTGTCAAATATTCGTTTTTATTGTATCATATTTCGTAGGCTTTTTTAAAAAAATAAAACTTGCTTTACCTAATAATCTGTGATAAGATTTATATGTTGTACTGTGATGGTGCAGGGAGGTGTAACCAATGGCAAACTTTTGCGAAATCTGTGGTAAAGGAACAATGAGCGGCATGAATGTCAGCCATTCCCACTTGAAAACGAAAAAAACCTGGAAACCGAATATCCAGCGTGTCCGCGCTGTCGTCGACGGCGAAGTAAAACGAGTTAATGTTTGCACTCGTTGCCTTCGTTCTGGTAAAGTCCAGCGTGATGTTTAAGGATGATAAAAAAAGCGTTGTCTGTGAAGACAACGCTTTTTAGTGGCTCGTGGCGTCCCCTACATGCATATGTATCTTGCCAGGCGGGCCGCCCGGTCTTCGATTCCTTCGTTCTGGAGGATGCTCTTGGGGGCATTGGCCGTTTCGATGAGGGCGAAGTACGGCGGCAGGATGAAGTTCTTGTTGCAGTTCATGGCGTCGATGACCTGTTCGGCTACGATGTCGCCGCCGCTGTAGCCGGAAACGACCAGGGCATAGACTTCCTTTCTGGCAAAGGCCGCTTCTTCCTTGCGGAACAAGGCCGTCAGCCTGTTGAAGAAAGCCATTATGTTGGCGCTGACGGCGTCGTTATAATTCGGGCAGACCAAGACGATGACGTCGCCCTTGCGGACAGCGGGATAGACTTTTTCCACCATGACGCCGCCGTAGAAACAGTCCCCTTTTTCACCGAAATGGAGGCACGTTTCATAGCTGCAGCCCCGGCAGTCGACGACGGTCCCGTTGCGCAGGGAAATCTCCGTGACCCGGGCCTTCCCCTGCAGATGGCGCTGCACCATTTCCCAGAGGAGGAGCGTGTTCGACGTGCGGCGGCTGCTGGCGTGGAGGACGACGACGTCCTTAGTCTTCCCGGTCCCGTCGGGCCGGGTGAAAACCAGCAGTTTACTGACCAGGCGGCCGGCACTGACGGCGTAGGCTTCCTCATTGGAAAGGCCCTGGATCTGAGCCTGGGTATTAAAATTATAAAGGGATCCCGTAGCCTCGACGAGAGGCTTGCCGGGAAAGATACAGCCGGCCTGATTGGCAAAGAAAATCAGCTCCCGGCCTATTTTTTTTGTAAAAAACTCCCCCTGCCCGTCGACGAGGACGGCACCGCGGCAGCCGGCCAGACAATGGCGGTGGCGGACCAGACAGGATACGAGGTGGACATAGGACAGGCTGACGCCGGCCTTGGGCAGGGCGACGGCGAAGAGGACGGCCGTCCCCTCTTTTTCGGCCCGCGTCCGGACGCACCAGCGCAAGAAGGCCTTTTCCCGTTCGATGACCTGATACGTCCGCCCTTCCAGGGCCCGGCTGAGGACGCGGCCGATGCGCTCCGTATGGCCGGCTTCGTCCCAGCCGACCTTCACGACTAACAGCATAGAACAGCCCCCTTCCTAGACGAGGCGGCTCAACGCCGTATAGGCCCGCTTCCAGCGTTCGTACAGGGCCGGGCAGGCGCAGACGTCTTCATAAGTCACCTGGCCGCCGGCGACGCGGTTCTGACGCCGAAAAAGGCTCCCTTCGACGCATCGCCGAGATAGACCGAGCCATAATGCCACTGGCCCCGCAGGGTCAGGATGATCGACAGGGCCGCTGACGACAGGGCCGGCGCGATATAGGCTTATAGCCCAGGTCGCGGACGGCGATGTTGGCATGGACGACGAGGTCCGTCAGCTCCCGCGACAAGGCGTCGTCGTAGTCTTCCAGGCTGTCGGCGATGACCAGGTCCGCCCCATGGGGGCCAAAGGCCCGGCCTTCCGTCAGGTAGTGGGCAAAACGCGGATTTTTCTTGGCGTAATAGCAGGCCCGGGCATGCATGACGCCCAGGCCATAGCCTGGAGCTGGGCCGGATGGAGGCCCGATTCCGTCAAGAAGGCCCGGCACAAGGGGTCGACCGGATCCGATACGATACAGACCTGGCCGCCGAAGCCCGCCTGGCGGGCCAGGCCGGCATAGTGGGCGATGAGGCTGCGGTTGGCTTCGAGCTGGGCCATGCGTACATCGCCGCCGGCTCCGACAGGCGGCACGCCCTTGCTGGCACAGAAGATAAAGACGTCGCAGTCGAAGACGTCTTCTTCCCCGACGACCGTCACGGCTGGCAGGACCGGGTCCGGACAGCCTTCCTGGCCGGCAAAGGGATAGCGAATCTGGTTCATTTCCATTTCCAGACGGGCCAGGTTCTTCTCATTGATGTCGCACATGCCGACGGAAGCGATGACGTCCTGCCCGGCCAGGAGCAGTCCGATGAGCATGGTCGTCCCCACATCGCCTAAGGCGACGATGTGGACACGGGCTTTCCGGGCCAGCTGCGGCGCCCTGTCGAGAGGCATGGCAGACGCCCGATGTCAGCGGGTAAATCGTGGATCCATTTATTCAAAGTCTTCATCTCCTTCTCCCCAGCGCAGGCGGATGAGCCGTTCGATATCGTTCTTGATGAACCGCGTCGGGTCCATGTTCTCATCGAACTTAACGCCGACGTCGATATCGGGGATGCGCGGGTACGTAATAACTTCGCCGAGCCGCTTCAGGGTCAGGCGCTTTTCAAACGTTTCCTGATAGACGTCCTGCAAGGTTTCCATGATGGACGCGGCGTTCTGCAGGCACGTCAGGGAATAGAGGTAATCGGCTTCGCTCTTCCCCTTGCCGATGAAGGCCGGCTTGACATAGGGCAGGACCAGGTTGATCGACGGGTTGCGGCCGTAACCGCTGTAGTTATGGGCATTGTCCAGGCTGTCGCCGCCGATGAAAGGATAGCAGTCCCTTTCATTGAGCCAGACTTCCAGGCTGGGCAGAAAATAGGCGCTTTCGGCACGGATGTTCTTTTCTTCCATCATATCCATGGCCTGACCGGTCATGACGCCGACCAGGACTTCTTTGATCTCTACGTCGTTCTGTTCCAGATAAGGCGTCAGCATGCGCATGCGATGGCCCTTGTGCAGGAGGTCGTCGATGAGGATGACCGGCCGATTGAAGGACTTGATGGTCTTGACCTGGTTGTCGACGGACGAATAATGCTGACACTCTGCAATGGTAAAGCCCTTGACGGTGCGGTTGAAATACTTGTCGATATGGAGGCCCTTAGTGACCGTATTGGGCACGAGGACATCGCTCAGGGCCTTGCCGAAGGGGACCGACATGTACGGCCCGCGGCGCTTCTTCTTATCTTCGACGATGGAGACGCCGTTGATTTCAGCCACCTTCTTGATGATCTTGTTGTAAAAGGCACTCATGTTGAACGACAAGATAAGCTGGCCCGGATAAATGTGGTTCATGACCGACAGTAAGTTGTTGTGGGCTCATAGATAGCCCGGCGGACGCGGGGATTCTTATTGAAGGGGTTCTTGATGGTCGTCTCGACGTCGCGGAAAATGACGATAGGCGACTTCATATTGACGGCGTAAATCGGCTGTTCCCCCGACGGAGCGATGTTGACGAAGCCCTGGCGGCGCAAGGCGTCGATGACCGTCGCTTCATAGCCGGCCGGGTCGACGGGATGGTAGACGGCATAGGCGAAGTCGCGGGCAATGAGTTCCGTCAGGATTTCCGTGATGATGATCTGGCTGACGTTGGCAATGCCGGCCATATCATCGGCATAGAGGAAGCCGATGCAGGCAATGCCACCGTCGGCCGCGTCGCGGATGTGGGAGGCAATGGCCGAGTCGTGAAATTCGCGCAGCAAATCGCGGGAGCCGACGCGATGGACGGCAGCATAGGCGATCATCTTCCGTTCCTGACTGGCGTCGTCGATGTACAAGGTCCAGACGTAATCCTTTTCGACATAACTGTCGACGGTTTCCGTATGGTAGCCTTGTCCCAGAGGGCACTGCAAATGGGCCACAAGCTTTCGGCGCGCGCGGCTTGAAGGAACCGATGCCGATTTCCCGGCTTCCAGGACGTGCTTATAGGCCGGTTCGCGCAGATAAAGGTTATTGTCGTAAATGAAATTCTGGGCCACGGCGTCGATGAGGTTGGAAATATCCCGGTTGAGGTCGATGTTCTCGCGTATCTTCGTCGAACTGATGTCTTCGTAGAATTTGTCCAGAGTCAGGCGGATGACCTTGCCTGGATGCCGTAAGTCTTTTCCGGCTGGTCCGTTTCCGGGTTTTCCCGGGTCTCCCGGGCAAAGGCGATGTGGTTCACCGTATGGATCGAATCGGGCGTCGGCACGGCCCGGTAGGCCGAGGCATTCTCGATGACGTCCGTCCCGACGGCGATGTACAGGTCCCGGCCGGCAAAGATTTCCTTGAGCTTCTTGATGTCCGCCGGATTGGCGATGTTGATGGGGATATCATCGGGGAAAGGATACATATTCTCTTCATCGGCGACGGACATATTCATGATCTTGCGGCGCATGAGCCGCGGCTGGGTATGCTTGGACCAGGAAAATTCATCGAGGGCCAGGTAAATATCGAAGCCCAGGTCGCGTATCTTGCAGGCCACGGCCTTATGGCCCAGGCTGAAGGGGTCGAAGGTCCCCGGATAGAAGCAGGGCTTGCGGCCCTTTTCGAAGGCAAAGGAACCGCAGGCAAATTCATGCTGGCTGATATAGCGGTAGATGTGGTTGAGCACGGCCGAATTGCTGTAGAAATCCAGGTTCTCTTCACTATTTTCATCGAGGAGGACCAGGAGCTTCTTATAGCAATGACTGAACAAGAAATCCTTCCGCTCTTCCGGCATGATCGGGCTGTGGAAGATGAATTTCCCCAAATCGCGGAAGGCGTCGCGGCTCAGCTCCTTATTGTAATGGGCGTAGGCCTTGATCATGATGTACAACAGCTGGCGCTGACGTTTGTCGTTGACTGCCGGGTCCTGGGAAAATTCCTTGGCAAATTCATCGAAATGTTCCAAAATGATGCCGACCGTCTGGACATGGACGAAGCCAGGGGGATATTGACATTGAGTATCTGCCTTCGATGGTCTTGACAAATTCGTCAAATTCCCGCGGCGGCAGCTTGAGGATCATCTTGCCCAGAAACTCCGGCACGTACTTGGATATCTGCGGGTCGCCGATTTCCAGGCCGTTGAACAGTTCCACCGTCAATTCATTCCGCTGGGCATAGGTCATGGTGGAAGCGATCTTGAGCAGGCTGTCGCCGGCGGCGCGGCGGACGAAAATGGATTCGCTGACCTTGAGGAGGTTGGTCAGATGCGTCCCCAGGTGCATGACGCTGCCGGCGTCGCTCTGGCCGTCGATATAGCGCAGCATGAGTTCCAGGTTGGCCACCTTGACGACCCAATGGGTCCCCATCTTGAGGTCGACCAGGAAGAGATTGCCTTCCCGTTCAAAAAAGGCATCCCGCCCTTCGGGCAGGTCCATGACCGTCAGCAGGTCTTTATAATACAAATCGTCGGAATAGTCGGCGAAGACGTGGCGGGCACAGTTGAGGGCAGCGACGCGCAGGTTAAAGGAATCGCTTTCCCTCGCCGTTTCGATGAAAGGCGCCGCTGCCGCCATGAATCCGTCATCCAGATAAATCCGGTCCATATCGGCCAGGACCTTCAAGAGGATGATATACTCTTCTTCACTGTAGTTGCGCCGCTCGTAGTACGGCCCCATGATGGCCGTATAGCGGCTGCACTGGGACGGGGCGCAGCGCTGCAGGACGGCTGAGATGAATGTACTCAGGCAATAGCCGATCCACAATTTATGCTGTTCTGTGAAGCGGATGTCCGGACAGATGATGCGGTCCAGGTAGGTCGTGAACAAGGACAGGTTGGTCACGGATTTCGCCGGCAGGGAGACGCTTCGGGCAGTTCCTTCGTATACGTATCGTTGAAATTGGCAATGATGCGCCCCATGAGAGCGGCTGCCTGCAGGCGGATATCCCCTTCGCGGTGGGACAAGAGCTCGTAGAGGAACTTCAAGGTCATGAGTTTCTGATGTTCCGTCATGTACGTCGAATATTCCTCGAAAATGCCGATATACGTGCGGACATTCTTCCACAGCCGTTCGCTGCGGGCCGCTTCGATGAGGTTGCCGAAATCGCTTTCATCGCGGAAGATGCTCATGAGGCGGATATTGTGGTCGATGGCGGCATATTTGAGCTGGTCAATGACGTCGTTGCCTTCGAGGAGGACCTTTTCCCGATGGACGGGCTGCGGCGGGTCGGCCGGCTGCCAGGCAAAGTCCGCCGGCAGTTCCGTGACGACGCCGTGTTCTTCCATAAAGGCTTCAAAATCCGCCAGTTTGGCATAGACTTTCTGGTAACGCTGGCGCTTGGCTTCATCGACATTATCCAGTTTGCCTAAGATGACATCGAAGGCTTCGGCCAGGGAATAGAAATGGACGATTTCCTTGCCCTTATCATTGCGGCTGCTCTTGACGCGGAAGTCGGCATAGATGAGGAGCAGCGATTCGACGGACAAGTTTTCCAGCTCCAGGTCCCATACCGAATGGTTCGCCGCGATGTGGCCGATAGCCGGCAGGCCCAGGCGGCGGCAGCACATGCCCGTATAATAATAATGTAAATAAGGGACGCGCTTTTCTTCATTCTTCTTGCAGCCATATTTGCCGATATCGTGGCAGGCGGCGGCGCCGGAAATGAGGGCCACGTCGACGGGGATGCCGTTCCGGGCCAGCTGGCGGGCCGCATAGACGGCGACGTAATGGACGCCGCGACATGACCGAGCGTATTGAACGGCGTAATATCGATGCCGATGCGCATAAATTCATAAATATAATCATCAGTGGCCAGCATCCGCAGGCGGAGGTATTCCTTGATGTAGCCTTTACGGGCGATTTCTTCCGCTGGAATGAGTGGCATGTCCTTTTTCGGATCAAAAGGCAATACGTTCCGTTCATAGTGATAGAGGCCGCGAAGGAGCTGCATAAAAATGAGGCAGCCCTGGCGATAGATATCCCCTTGGGCCCCGCGGCCTACAGCCGCTTCCAATTCCCGGTTCCCCTGACAGGACCCGGGGAACAGCCGGACCAGGACCCGCCGGTAGCAGCATTTCAGCCAACCTCCGGGCGGTTCCTGGCGAAGGCAATCCAAGTACGGCTGCGCTGCCGCCAGGACTGTGGCCGACAGGAAACGCCCATCTTCATCGCGGCATCCTTGCAGCTCATCGGCCAGGGCCCGCAGATGGCTGCGGCGGATCCAGCCGTCATTTCCTCTTTGTCCATTCCCAGCGTCGCTAAAAATGCCGGCTCTCCAAGGCCGCCGTCATGGACGTGAAAATGGCTGTCGTTGAATCTTTCATAACCTACCCCGCTTTCCTTATAGTCATAAAAAAGGCTCGTCGTCGAGCGACAAGCCTTTTTCCCGCTAGCCGCCATTGGCTAACTTTATTCTGGATACAGTTCTTTGTTCCGTTTTACGATTTCCATGACCAAGTTGGCCGTTTCTTCGATGGCCTTGGACGACACATCGATGATGGGACAATGGAGACGGCGCATGACGCCGCGGGCATATTCCAGTTCTTCATTGATCCGTTCGATGTTGGCATAGCTGGCATTGGCATCGAGGCCCATGCTGCGCAGGCGTTCAGACCGGATGAAGTTCAGCTTGAACGGGTCGATGATGAGCCGACGATCTTGCGGGCCGGGATCTGGAACAATTCCGGCGGCAGGCTGACTTCCGGTACCAGCGGCAGGTTGGCCGCTTTGATACGCTTATGAGCCAAGTACATAGAAAGGGGCGTCTTCGACGTACGCGATACGCCGACGATGACGATATCGGCCTTCAAGAAGCCCATGGGGTTCTTGCCATCGTCGTATTTGACGGCAAATTCAATGGCTTCGACGCGTTTGAAATACTCTTCGTCGAGCTGGTGGATCATGCCGGCTTTCAACGTCGGTTCCGTATCGGTCAAGGTGCCGACACCGGCCAGCATGGGGCCGATGATGTCGACGACGGTAACGTTGGCCGTCTTGGTCAGTTCCCGCAGCTTCCGGCGCAGATGGGGAAATGATCGTATAGCAGATCATGGCCTTGTTGGCTTCGGCTTTGCAGACCAGTTCTTCGATCTGCTGTTCCGACCGGATATACGGCACACGGATGATGTTAAATTCCTGTTTGTCATACTGGCTGGCTGCTGCCCGGGCCACGCGTTCGGCTGTTTCACCGAGCGAGTCAGAGCAAGCATAAATAATCGGTTTTTCCACGGTTATCTCCTCCCTAACCCACATTCTACAAAGAGACGGGTTATGTTCGTTTTTGATATTCTGCCCAGGACCTTCAATTCCTTCTTGTCATCTTCGTCAGTCCCTTTGACCTCGACGACGGGCAGGCAGTCGATTTCATATTCGATCAGGCGCTGAGCCGCGACGATCGCCTTTTCTTCAGGCTGGGCGTAAATCACCTTGCTCACAGGCGTCATGACCATGCGTACCGGCAGGGCCCGAAGGTCATTGCTGCCCATAGCGGTTTTCAATAAATCCTTTCGCGATACGACGCCGGCCAGGATATTGTCCGTCCCGACAAATACGGTCCCCACGTCTTCCGTAAACATGGCGATGATGGCATCGTAAGCACTCGTATGCTCGCCGACGATCACCGGCTGAGACAGGCAGGAATCAATGGTAATATCCGTAATAGCCCGTGAGAGCAGGTCTTTCTCTTTGTTGCCCGTAAAAAAATAGCCTAATTTCGGCCGCGCATCGATGAGCCCTAACATGGTCAAGATGGCCAGGTCCGAGCGCAAAGCTGCCCGCGTCACGTGGAGCCGGTTGGCAATATGCTGGCCCGTAATCGGACTGTTTTCCTTTACAATCTGTAAAATCGTTTCCTGACGTTCCGATAACATAGCGTCTTTTCACCCCCTATATAGCAAGCGTTCTCTTATTCACTTATTATCATAACATATATAAAAACATCCCGCGATATAAGATGTATAATATGCAAATAGTGTATAATACAAGGCCGTAGTATGAGAAAAAGGCGGCCCAAAAGTCTGCTTTTCTTTTGGGACCGCCTTTCTATTACTCATAAATCGGATATGCTATTACCAATTACCACGTATAGTCTTCCGTATCAGCACGGCCCTTGCCTGTCAGCGAATCGAGGAGGATACGCTGTTCGACTTGTGCTACGTGTTTCCGTGTCGATACGACAGCGTCGGGGTTGACCGAGATGGAATCGATGCCGCTCTTGACCAGAAATTCGGCGAAGTCGGATAGACGCTCGGCGCCTGGCCGCAGATGGAAACGGTCTTGCCGTCTTTGTGAGCAACCGTGATGAGATGGCGGATAGCCGTTTGACAGCAGGTTGCGTTCATCGAAGAGCGGTGCGACTGTATCGTTGTCGCGGTCGCAGCCCATGACGAGCATGGTCAGGTCGTTGGAGCCGATGGAATAGCCATCGACGAACTGATTGAACTGGTCAGCCAGGATGATGTTGGCCGGGATTTCAGCCATGAGCCATACTTTGAAGTCCGGACCGCGATGGAGGCCTTCCTGAGCCATGAGGTCGACGACTTTCTGCATTTCATCGACGCGGCGGCAGAAGGGAATCATGACGTTGAGGTTCTTGAAACCGTATTCTTCGCGGACTTTACGGACGGCTTTCAATTCCAGTTTGAACGCTTCGACGTATTTCGGGTCATAGTAACGGGAAGCACCGCGCCAGCCGAGGAGGGCGCTGCTTTCCTGAGGTTCGTATTTATCACCGCCCGTCAGGTTGCGGTATTCACTCGATTTGAAGTCGCTCAGGCGCAGCGTGACCGGACGCGGAGCCAGTGCCTGGCAGACCTTGCGGATGCCTTCGGACAGCTGATCGACGACGTGGTCAGCCCGGCCCGTTTCGATGAGATACAAAGGATGTTCGTGAATGAACGTCGTCCAGATAAATTCTTCACGCATGAGGCCGATGCCATCGCAAGGCAGTTTGCCGTATTTTTCAGCCAGATCCGGGTTGCCCAGGTTCATGTAGATTTTCGTGCCCGTAATCGGTGCGGCTTCGGCAGCGACGACTGTCGTTGCAGCCTGGCCGGCCGGAGCTTCGGCAGCTTCCGGTTTGACGATGTCGGCGACGATGCCTTCATAGACGATGCCGTTCGTCGCATCGACCGTGATTTCTGCGCCATCTTGGATGGTCGTCGTCGCTTCGACGCTGCGGCTCTTCGTGCCGACGATGCAGGGGATGCCCAGTTCACGGCTGACGATGGAAGCGTGACAGGTCATGCCGCCGGCATCGGTGACGATAGCTTTGGCCTTCTTCATGGCCGGAACCCAGTCCGGTGCCGTCATGGTCGTTACCAGGATTTCGCCGTCTTTGAATTCAGCGATCTTAGCCGGGTCGAGGATGACATGAGCTTTGCCAGCGGCACTGCCCGGGCTGGCCGGCAGGCCTTTGACGACGACTTTTCGGTCCGTCGTGACAGCACCTTAGCGGCAGCAGCTTCTTTCTTTTCTTTATTCTTCTTGGACCAGACTGTTTCCGGACGGGCCTGGAGGAGCCATACCTTATTGGTCCGTTCATCGACGCCCCATTCCATATCCATGTAGCAGCCGTAATGTTTTTCAATGGCTTTGGCATATGTAGCCAGTTCTTTGACCTGTTCGTCCGTAATGACCTGCTGTTTCTGCAGTTCCGGCGGAACGAGTTTTTCTTCGCAGTCACCGCCCGGTTTGCGGACCAGTTCAATCGGTTTGGTATTGATCATCTTGGAGAGGATGGTCAAGTCATCTTTGCGGACTTTGAAGTTATCCGGCGTAACCGTGCCCTGTACGACGTATTCGCCGAGGCCCCAGGCGCCTTCGATGGTAATCGTCGAATCGTCGCCCGTGACCAGGTCGACCGTGAACATGACGCCGGCGGCTTTGGAGAAGACCATCATCTGGATGGCGGCGCTCAAAGCGACGGAGAGATGATCGAAGCCCTGTTTCGTACGATAGTACGTAGCGCGGTCCGTAAAGGTCGATGCATAACATTCCTTGACCTTCTGGATGACCATGTCAGCGCCCTGGACGTTGAGGTACGTGTCCTGCTGGCCGGCAAAGCTGGCATCGGGCAAATCTTCTGCAGTCGCACTGGAACGGACAGCGACGAAGGGATTGGCTTCGCCGACTTTCTTGCCCAATTCTTCATAACTCTTGCGGATGTCTGCTGCCAAATCAGCCGGCATTTCAGCATCGCAGATTGCCTTGCGGATCTTAGCCGTGACATCGCGGAGCTGGACAGCGTCTTCGACGTCAGTCAGGCCTTTCAGCAATTCCGGGATGGTGACGTCCATGCCCGTTTCATGCATGAAATGACGATAGCCTTCTGCCGTCGTCGCAAACCCATAGGGAACGGGGACATCCGTCTGGGATGTCAATTCACCAAGGGAAGACGATTTCCCGCCTACGAGGGAAACATCAGCCCTGCGCAGTTCATCGAACCACAATACATATGCTTTTTCTCTGTCCTTTGCCATAATCCTTACCTCCTGCTGCTATACCCAAGCGTGTACGCTAAATTGTCTGCTTGTTACGTTTATAGTACGCTATTTATTTGTAAATGTCAATGGTCTTTCTTAAAAAGCTATGTGATACCTCTTTTAAGGGTATACTATATGTGAAATATTTTCAGAATCCGTATAGCGTAAAACGATTTAAGTCCCAAAAACGCTTTAAATTTTCTCAACCTGCCCTCCTATATAGGATAATAATGGCGGATGTGATATAATAAGAAATTAGTAATGTTTCATTACCTGCTCATCTTGAACGATTATGTCGTCACGTAGGAGGAAAATATGTATACACCCAGACGCAGAGCAAAAAAAGCCAAAAAAGCCGGTCCCCTTCGCCGCATCCGCCTTTTCATCGCCTTATGCCTTGTCGTTTTCGCAGGCCTAGGCTTTGGCTATATTTTTGCAGCCTATCAAAGTTTGCCTGCCGTAGGCAATAACATGCGGCCTGCCGTTTCATCGCAGGTCTTCGATTCCCACGGCCGGCTGATTACGACCCTTCATTCCGACCAGAACCGCTTGCCCATCGACATCAATAAAGTGCCGCAGAACCTGCAGAACGCCTTCATCGCTGCCGAAGACAACCGCTTCTATGAACACATCGGCATCGACCCCATCGGCATCTTCCGCGCCATCTTTGCCAACCTGACCAACCGCGGCATCGCCAGGGCGGCAGTACCATCACCCAGCAGCTGGCCAAGAATGCCTTCTTGTCCCAGGAACAGACATTGAAGCGTAAGATACAGGAAGCCATGCTGGCCCTGGAAATCGAACACAAATACAGTAAAAAAGAAATCCTGGAAATGTACATGAACCAGATCTACTTCGGCCAGGGCGCCTATGGCATCCAGACAGCGGCTAAGACGTATTTCAATAAAGACGTCAACGAACTGAGCCTGACGCAGTGTGCCATGCTGGCCGGCCTGCCCAAGAGCCCGAACTACTACTCGCCGTTCAACAACCTGAACGAAGCCAAGAAGCGCAAGAACGTCGTCCTCGACCAGATGGTCAAATATGGCTACGTATCGGCAGCAGAAGCGGAAGACGCCAAGAACCAGGACCTGGGCCTCTCCAAGAGCCAACAGGCGAAAGAAGCCGACGAATACGCGTCCTTCATCGACTACGTCTCCCAGCAGTCGCCAAGAAATACGGCGACGATGCCCTCTATAAAGAAGGCCTCAAGATCTACACGACCATGGACGTCGACAAACAACACGCCGCCGTCCGGGCCATGCGCAACCTGCCCAACAACTATACCGACGAAAACGGCCTGACCCAGCCGCAGGCGGCTCTCGTCTCCATCGACCCCAAGACGGGCCATATCCTGGCCATGGTCGGCGGCCGCGGACAGGACAGCTTCAACCGCGCCAGCATGGCCGTCCGCCAGCCGGGTTCGGCTTCAAGCCTTCGTCTACCTGACGGCACTGCAGCACGACATGACGCCGGATACGACCATGAAAGACCAGCCCGTCACCTACGGCGGCTGGAGTCCGAAGAACGCCGGCGGCTCCTACAGCGGCGCTATGAGCCTCAGCGATGCCCTGGCCCACTCGGTCAACACCATCGCCGTCCAACTGGCTGACGAAGTCGGCACCAAGAACATCATCGCCAACGCCAAGAAAATGGGCATCACCACCCTCGACGCCAAAGACGACAACCTGGCCATGGCCCTGGGCGGCCTGACCCGGGGCGTCACGCCTCTGGAAATGGCCAGTGCCTACGGCACCTTCGCCAATAAAGGCGTCCACGTCAAACCGACGGCCATCGTCAAGATTCTCGACCGCAACGGCAACGTCCTGGAAGATTCGTCGACGTTAGAAAAAGAAGAAACGAGACCCGCGTCATGTCCGAACGGGAAGCCTATGAAATGACGACCATGCTCGAAGGCGTCATCGACCACGGCACAGGGCGGGCTGCCGCCATCGGCCGTCCGGCAGCCGGCAAGACCGGAACGACGGACGACAACAAAGACGCCTGGTTCGTCGGCTACACGCCGGACATCGTCACGGCCGTCTGGATTGGCGACGATACAGGAGCCCACAGCTTAGGCGACATCTACGGTGGCACGGTCCCGGCCGAAATCTGGCGCGACTACATGTCGTCGGCCACGTCCGATGAATCGGGTGGCGACTTCTCCGCTCCGTCCGGCATGGAACGCCGCAAAGAGACGGCATCATCCAATAAAAGCTCGTCCCGCAGCGATGACCGGGAAGAACCAAAGAAAAAATCGGCAACGTCAGAAAAACCGACGACCAAAGAAAAATCCAACAACAGACCCAGCAGCCGGCCAAACAACAAGCCGACCGCAATAATAAGGAATAAGGAAAAAGGCGCTGTCTTACGACAGCGCCTTTTTAGTGGTTCGTAGTTAATGGCTCGTAGCTCGTGGTTCGTAGTTAATGGCTCGTAGCTCGTGGTTCGTAGGGGCCGTCCCAACGGGCGGCCCGCCTGAAATAATGATGCCCACGTTATACATGACGGGTGATGTATAAAAACATCCCCCTACGAGGTTAAACCTCTCCGGCCCATTCGGGCCACCTCTCCTAGCAGGAGAGGCTTACGAAGCCTTCGTGCGGCCTCCCCTCACTCGCCCATGACGGCGATGGTTTCGGGGACGATGAGGTCCGCTTCAGTGCAGGCCCGGATATCTTCTACGGTATAGCCTGGGGCCAGTTCCCGCAGGACCAGGCCTTGCGGCGTGGCTTCAAAGTAGCAGCGTTCGGTTACGATGTCGGTCACGCAACGGGCTCCCGTCAAGGCAGCGTGCATTTCTTCAGTATCTTGGAATGGCCGCTCTTTTCGCAATGGTCCGTGGCGACGATGATCTTCTTGACACCGGCACAGAGGTCCATGGCCCCGCCCATACCGGGCACGAATTTCCCGGGGATGGTCCAGTTGGCGATATTCCCTTCCTGGTCGACTTGCAGCGTCCCCAAGACAGTCGCGTCAATATGACCGCCGCGGATGAAAGCGAAGGACGTTTCGTGGTCGTAGACACTGCCGCCGGTAATGACCGAAGCCGGCTGGCCGCCAGCATCGATGACGTCGATATCGACATGATTCCAGTCCGGCGACGGGCCGCTGCCAACGGTGCCGATTTCAGCTTCCAGCCAGAGGGATACGCCTTCGGGCAGATAGTTGACGCACATCAGGGGCAGGCCGATCCCTAAGTTGACGAAGTCCCCATTTTTGAAGAATTGGGCACAACGCCAGGCAATCAAAGCTCTTCCTTTCCGTTCAACCATGACCTCATCCCCTTTCCTGCCGTTCCCGCGCCTTGGCTTCGGCACGGGCCCTGGCCTTTTTCCACATCGGCAGATAAACCGTTTTTCGCCCTGCCGTTCATAGACCATGTCGACGACAGGAGCCGGGATGGCGATTTCTTCCGGCAAGAGCTGGCCGACGGGGACGATTTCTTCGACTTCGGCGGCGACGAAATCAGCCGCATAAGCATGGTACTGTTCGTCGCCCGCGATTCATGCGGAAATAGAGGTTCCCTGCCGTATCGGCTTTGGTCGCCTTGACCAGGGCTACGTCGGCATGGAGCGGTAATTCCAGGAGATATTCCTTCCCATCGATGACCAGCTTCTGTTTCCCTTCTTCGACACTCGTACCGACACCGGTCGGCGTCAGGACGCCGCCCAGGCCGGCACCGCCACAGCGTACGCGTTCGGCCCAGGTCCCCTGGGGGACGAATTCGACGGCCAGTTCACCGGCCAGCATCTGTTTCAGCGCTTCCGGATTGAGGCCGATATGCGTCGTAACGATGGACGACACGCGATGAGCCACGATCAGCTTGCCTACGCCCTGGCCGGGATAGCCGGCCGATACGGCGATGGCTTTGATATCCTTGACGCCTTTTTCCAGCATGCCGTCGATGATTTCATCAGCCGCGAATTGGCCATGCCAGTCACCGAACATGATGGTCTGTCCGTCATGGATATGCTCCAGGATATCTTGGAGAGAAAATACCTTCGATAACACCGTACTCACTCCCTTTCAGAGGACAGCCTTACTGGCCGGTAAAATGGGGACGCCGTTTTTCCATGAACGCGCAGACGCCTTCGGCAAAGTCCTGGGTCCGGGCACATTCACGCTGGCATGGGACTTCGATGTTTTCCAGGTAGTGCTGATATTCAGCAAAAGCAGCGGCATAAATCTGGCGCTTGATGTTCTTATAGGAAATAATCGGTCCGGCAGCCAGTTTCTTGGCAAATTTCATCGTTTCTTCATCGAGGGCATCGTTGGACACAATGCGGTAGACAATGCCAGATTCTTGGCTTCCTGTGCGCTCACAGGCGTCCGGTAGCGCAGATGTCCATGGCCCGTTTCGGCCCCAGCTGTTTGACCAGGAGATAGGAACCGCCCGTATCGGGGACCAGGCCCAGATTGACGAAGGCCATGATGAACTTAGCATTTTCACTGCAAAAAAAGCCTATATCAGAAAGGCATAAAAAAGGCGCTGTCTTACGACAGCGCCTTTTTAGTGGTTCATGGTTCGTAGTTCGTGGCTCGTGTTCCCTACAAGGTTAAACCTCTCCGATCCATTTGGACCACTTTTCCTAGTAAGAGAATGAGTTTGCAATTTGCAGCGAATCCCTCAAATTTAAAACCATCCGCTAACAACTAGCCACTAACCACTGGCTTTTTTATCAATCTACGCAATACTGACAGAAGATGCCGCGGAGGTCGAAGCGGCGGCTTTCTTTTTCCTGACGGGCCGTTTCTTTCGGCTGGCCCATGGAAGCGACGAGTTCCTGGCCGCGGCAGTAGATACCTTCGCCGTTGGCAGCGCCGCTGACGGGCAGGGGCATCATGGTGTTAATCATATCATCAAAAGTAAAGTGTTTATCCATTTGAAAAGCCTCCTCTGAAGATGCTCAAGTTTTTATTATCTTGCTTGAGCATAAGTTTACGCTTTTCAATGTCTTTTTGTCAATGCTAATCACGAATTACTTTTGCATTTCATCCATTCAATATTAGAATCGTTCTACGCTTTATTCAATACCTTATGGACCAAAGCGCTGACGGCCATCAGGATGACGACGACAGGGACGGTGATGCCCACGGGCGTATCGACATTGAGCAGGAAGCGGTACAGGGCGACGCCCAAAACCCAGAGGACGAGGTTGAGCCAGTTGACGCTGTCTGCTGTATGGTCCTGCTTGAGGATGAAGAAGTCCGACAAGAGGATGGCCGTCATCGGCGCAAAGACGGAACCGATGAGGTAGAGGAAGTCCTGGAACTGGTCCGGTGCGGCGAAGATGGCCAGCAGGACGCCCAGGACCGTCGCGATAAGCGCTAAAATCTTATCCGATACCTTCGGGACCAGGCTCTGGCAGCTGACGCCGGCCGAAAAGGCATCGAGGAAGGTCGTCGTGACCGTCGACAAGAGGACGACGAGGATCCCGGCGACGCCCAGGCCGGCCTGGACCATGATGGCCGCAATGTCATCCTGGCCGGTGAACAGGGCCGCGCCCATGCCGATGAGGAACATCCACGAGCTGGCGATGAAATAGGCACTGCAGCTGGCCGCCGTAGCCAAGCCCGGCTTTTCAGCCGTCCGCGTATAGTCCGAAATAATGGGCAGCCATGACAAGGGCATGGCTACCGCCAGTTCGACGGCACCGCCAAAGGTGAGGTCGCCAGCCGGTACCTGGGCGCCCCGCCTTTGAAGACGACCAGGCTGAGGACAATCGTCAAGATGAACAGGCCGCCATGACGACGACGTTGATCTTGCTGAGGTTCTTCAGTCCCATGACGATCCACACGGCGATGAAGGCGCCGATGATGAGGCTCCACCAGGACACGCCGATGGCGGCGATGGTATTGGCAGCCAAAGCGGCACTGGCGACCATGACCGCCGTCCAGCCGACGAGCTGGATGACATTCAGGCCGGCAAAGAGCTTGGCCCCCCTGGGTCCCGAAGGAAATGCGGACCGTTTCCATGGCACTGCCGCCCGTCCGGCCTCCGATGAGGCCGGCCAGGTACATGACGACACCGCCGATGAGATGGCCCAGGATGATAGCCGCAAAGGCTTTGGCAAAGCCCAGCGGCGCCAGGAGCATACCCGTCAGGATTTCGGCGATAGAAATGCCGGCGCCGAACCATAACAGGCCGTTGGAAAAGACAGACGTCTTACGTTCATTCATAATAAAATACCAACCTTTCTTTTATAATGCTACATCAGTATAACACATTCTCCGGGAAAACCCTACGTACACAACATCTTTGTTACAATTCCAACTCACTTTACTAAGAAAAAATGGCTTTACCTTTATTGCTATAAAATGACATGCTATACTTAATGAATCAATGATAACTATACCTACTTATTTAACATCATGACTGGAGTGATACCATGCAAATTGACAAGCGCCTGAAAATCGTCATTGCCGCTGTATCGTGGCTGCCTGTGCCTTTGGCGGCTATAAATACTATGAATCCCAGCAAGCCGCAAAACAATCCAAGGCCATCGAAACAGCCGATGTCGTCCGCAAAGACCTGCGTTCGACCGTTTCCGCCACAGGGACCATCAGCCCTGTCGATTCCGTCGAAGTCTCGCCGAAAATCACGGCCCGCATCAGCCAGGTCCTGGTCAAAGAAAATGACCGGGTCACAGCCGGCCAGACCGTAGCCGTCCTCGACGGCAAAGATTATGAAGCCAAACGCGACCAGGCCCAGTATAAGGTCACCAACACCAAAGTCGAATACGACCGGGCCCAGCAGCTCTATGACCTCGGTGCCGGCACCAAACAGGCCTGGATACGGCGAAATTCAACTATGACACTGCCGTCAGTACTTTGACGGAAGCCGAATCGGACGTTGCCGAAACGGTCATCACGGCGCCCATGGACGGGCGTCGTCGTCGGCGAACCGAAGACTGTCGGCACCATGGCCGTCCAGGGCAATAGCAACCCGACGGTCATCATGCGCATTGCCGACACGTCGACCAAGCAGATTCTGGCCAAAGTCGATGAAACGGATATCGGCAAGATCAAGCTCGGCCAGGATGCGACCTTCACCGTCGATGCCTTCAACGACCAGACCTTTACGGCCCATGTCTCGAAAATCGCCAAGACCGATACGGGCAATACGTGGGATACGAACGGCTCCAGTTCGACGTCCAGCTCGTCGAATTCGTCGGCCAGCGTCATCTACTACTACGTCACCCTCGACGTCGACGACCCGGATGACGTCCTGAAACTGGGCATGACGGCCCGCGTCGACATTACGACCTCGCAAAAAGATGACGCCCTCGTCGTACCCATCGCCGCCTTGAAGACCAACGACTCCGGCTCTTACGTCATCCGCGTCGATGCCAATGGCCAGACGGAACAAGTACCAGTCACGACGGGCATCTACAGCGATGAATACGTGGAAATCCTTTCGGGCCTGACCCAGGGCGACAAGGTTTCCATCGCCTATACGGCCTCCAGTAAGTCGTCGTCCTCGTCGAACAGCAATAGACGCCAGGGCCCGCCGCCCATGTAAGGGGGCCTCGCCATGAAGCATGTCATCGAATTGAAAGATATCAAAAAAATCTACCACATCGGCGGTGAAGACTTCGCCGCTCTGGCCGGCATTACCTTAAACATCGAAGAAGGCGAATTTGCCGCTCTCATGGGGCCGTCGGGCTCAGGGAAATCGACGCTCATGAACATCCTGGGCTGCCTGGACCGGCCGACGTCGGGTTCGTATAAGCTCGGCGGCAAGGAAGTCGCCCACCTCGGCGACGATGAACTGGCCGTCGTCCGCAACCAGCACATCGGCTTCGTCTTCCAGAACTTCAACCTCTTGTCCCGCATCTCCGCCCTGGACAATGTCGCCCTGCCCCTGGTCTACGCCGGTGTCGGCCGCAGGGAACGGACGGAACGGGCCATGGAAAAGCTGAAATCCGTCGGCCTGGAAACGTGGGCCCACCACAAGCCCAACGAACTGTCCGGCGGCCAGCGCCAGCGCGTCGCCATCGCCCGGGCCCTGGTCAATAACCCGCATATCATCATGGCCCGACGAACCGACGGGCAACTTGGATACGAAATCGACGAAAGACATCATGCGCCTTTTCGAAGCGCTCCACGAAGAGCACAAGACGATCATCCTGGTCACGCATGAACCGGAAATCGCCGCCTGTGCCAACCGCCAGCTCCTGCTCTCAGACGGCAGGATCACAAAAGACGCCGGAAAGGGGGTCGTCATGGATGTTATTTAGTGAAAGCGTGCAGATCGCCATTACGGCCCTGCTGTCCAATAAACTGCGCTCCATCCTGACCATGCTGGGCATCATCATCGGCGTCGGCGCGTCATCGCCATGATTTCCATCGGCATGGGCGTCAA
>ENA-OQBT01000139-OQBT01000139.1-human-gut-metagenome-genome-assembly--contig:-NODE-139-length-49370-cov-7.409419_pt1 | contig 49370 bp, 65 predicted proteins | sample MGYA00242749_ERZ504557 | MGnify/ENA primary metagenome ERZ504557 (study PRJEB26092, sample SAMD00036243) | human gut metagenome | host: Homo sapiens | study: EMG produced TPA metagenomics assembly of...
ATAACAAAAGAAGAGGAACCGGCCGACAACCGGGGATAGCCCGCTAAAAATGGGAAGCCTCTGGATTCAGACGTATCGCCTGAATCCAAGCAAGCCCAGTTCGCAGGAATCCCGTGGTTTCAACCACGGGAGTGTCAAGGCCTATCGGTGCTGTTTTCTTGTCTCTGCTGATGGACTATCGGTGTAAAGCCTCCCGAGCGGAACCTTGAATGAGCGGGTTCTGCAGCTCTCGACCCCCTATAAAAGGCTTCGTATTCCATAGCTTCGAGGAAGATAGTGGCCTATCGGTGCAAAACACACTATTCCCAGTCCCAACGCATTGTTCTCCACCAGTTTCGGCCTTGTATACTGGCCCTATTCGACACTGTTGTGGATAGTGGCCTATCGGTGTAGCCAGTAGTGGCTTATCGGTGTAATCAGCCTTGGTAACAATCTTACGGCGTGGAGTATCCCTGCACTGATAGTGGACTATCGATGCTGTTTTAGTGGCCTATCAGTGTCGTTTCCGTGGAATATCACTGCCGAATCCGTGGACTATCGGTGTAATGAACCTGCTCAAACCGCTTCTCCTATAAGGGCTGACGGGCAGTGCTTATAGTCATACTACATACTGGACATACTCTTTTATAGCAGGAAGATCGAGAACGAACGATAGTGGCCTATCGGTGAATACATTTACGCTGATAGGCCACTACCTTGATCCCGGTGTTCCGTTCGAAACATACGGTTCTCGTGTTTCTGGGATCCCACCGGACAAAGGAAAACCTTGGACGAGGCCGTGGCCTATCGCTGTATTTTTTTGTGGATTGCCGCTCCTCTTCTACGACGATCCGCCTGTTTTTTGAGTGTTGGCTAATCGGTTTGTTTATTGGCTTCTTCGACCATGTGAATGCGTTCTCCAATCCATCGCATGACCGGTACGGCCATGCTGTTGCCTAACGCCTTGTACCGGGCGCCGTCTGGCGCGTGCTCCTTGTTGCGGTATGGGATATCGGTGTAATCGTCAGGGAATCCTTGCAAGCGTTCGCATTCTCGTGGGGTCAGGCGGCGGACGGTGAGACCTCTCTCCTCATTGTCGCCTGTTATCAGCGTTCGGGTGTTATGAGTGGACAATGTGGCGCTCATATCGTGCTGAATCAGCGCGCCTTTCCCGCCACCGGGTTTCCCACCGCGAATCTGCAACGTGACCGGTTTCATTTCCTCGGACTCATCGACTGGGTATATGAGCGGCGGATCCTTCTTAGCGTGCGAGGTCAACGTGGGAGCGAGATTTTCGCCTTCCATCGCGTTCGTCTGTCCGTCGGCCCGGCAGATGTACGTCTGCTGTTTGATGCCAGGCTGCGCGGCCAATGCGCCTGCGACTTCCAGTTCACGAACCTCGTCACGCTGATTTGAAGCGAATGCTACAACCAGATTATGGTCGGTTTTTAACGTAGGGCTTATTTCACTTATCCCTAGACTCCGGGCCTTCGCACCTTGGTTATACAGGAACGCGAGCGGCTGCACCTGCACCAATGGGACTTGGTTGCCTCCGGTTCCGGCCCGTGCGGTCAATGTCTGGCTGACATCATCATGCGCGTACCGAAGTCTGGCGTCGGTCGGATTGAAATCCAATGCCGCCACTGCGGTGCTGTTCGTCCGATCCAACGTGTTCATCACATCGTCCTGTTTGACGAGTTTCCCGTTGCTGCCGGTTTGCGCCGTCTGGCAAAGGAATACTTTATCCCGTTCGTCAACGACGGCGTTCGCTCCACGGTCAACGCAGGGGGAACTATCGTATCGTGCGGTGAGAGTACCGGCAATATCATCACCGAACTGGGTGAAAACGCTTTCCTGATTTTGCCCTGACTTTTCTCTCGTGGACAACGTCGGATACACGCCGGAAGTCGGATAAACCCTCCGACTCTGGTTTCACCGGGAGTCAAGCAGCCAGAATCATGATCTGCTTCTCCAACGCATCCCTGAGCCTCTTCGGCAAGGGCTTGCCTCTTCTGTCGGCTCGACTGATGATCCCACGACAGGCTTTCGCGCTCAAAAAGTACTTCCGCGCAACGCATGGTTCCAAGACTGCCAACAAGGAACACACGCTCGCGTCTTTGGGCCACACCGAAAAACTGCGCATCCAATACTCGCCATGCCAGACCATACCCGAGCGCATCCATCTCTGACAGGAGCTGGCGATAAGCCTCCCCCCGCTCGCTTGAGAACGCTCCTGGGACGTTCTCCCAGACAAACCAACGTGGACGGAGTTCACGTACCGCTCGAATGTATTCGAACATGAGTCCGGAAGCTCCCGCGAGTCCTTCACGCTTTCCTGCGACGCTGAAGGACTGGCAGTTGTGAACGGCAATTCCGGCTGCCACATAGCTGTGGTCATCTTCAACCTCCAAGTTGTATACGAGGACATTGGAACGTCCGACAGTTTTCTCATTCACACGACCCCAATATCCGTCATCATCGAAGTCGTCTGAATCAATAGGGGAAGTGTTGAACTTTATCCGGTAGGTTCCCGTGCTGTGAATCGATGGATTCTCTTCATAGAGAATGCTTGAACGGTAGCCTGCTCCTGCGGCGAGAATTTTCATTCCAACAAGGAGTTGCATTCCTGAGCATGGTTGAGCGTAACGGACTGAATCCATTCGTTGGAAGTAACCTTCCAATAGGGAGATTCGCAGGTTTTCGGACAGTCCATATACCCATGAGGGATATGTTTCTCTTTTCCTCCGAATTGCTTCATCACCCAACGATTGATGCTTTGACTATCAAACCGGAAGGCAGGCAAGGAACTTGATTGTCCCAAACTAAGCCAAGTACCGATTAATCGAAGGAACGGCTCCGTCAACGATACTCCATCAGGAAGCGCGGGGACGGGCAGTGGTTCTGTAGCGGCGTTCATATTCAGCCATTGTCGGCCAACCATGTCAGTCGCGGGAATCCACTCCTGCTTATATTCATAGCCATATCCGCTTTCACGATGCACTCTGGTTCTCGCATAGAAGGATGGTTCGGGGTGCATTCCAAAGAGGAGACACCGTTTCCCCTTAGAACGATCGTGTCAGCGATTTTGGAACCGGTGGCCGTGACGCGACGCCATCGGTTCCGATGGGTGAGCACCATGTCTCCGACTTTGATTTCCTCGATGGGTTTCAAGTGCTCCGAAGTCAATATGAGGGTGCCTGCGGGGAAACACGGTGAACCGCCTACAACCAGATCGGCTTGCCCTTTATATGGGTTCCAGTCGATTTTCGTAATATCCCCGAGATTCGGGATATCCGGGTAATGATGCTGCAATACGGTTGACGGGAATGGGTCGATTTCGCTGAAGGCCAGCGGTTCCCACCCCAATGGCTGCCATGCGACCGTGGCGGCTTCTATACCGCTGAAGATGCTGACGTATTTCACTGGCGTAGGAGTTTCCCGAGTTGGATTTCGGCGATGGCGGCGTTCATGTAGCCGTGTGTGTGGAAGTGTTTCGGGTTGAGGCAGCGATTGTCCATGTGATTCGGCCGGTGGAGTTGTCTACGTGGCGTTGTGCTTCCATCGGTTGCCCGCAGTTGGGGCAGAACCAGTTGTTTTTCATTGGTTGTTCCTTCTGTCGGAATCTGAGTGCGATGCTACTTGGCATAGGGCTGCGCTGAAGAAGCCAAGGGTGAAGCCCGTAAAGAGGCAGATGATGGCAATTAGCATGAGGTCTCCTGTTTCGTCAGATGGTTTTTGCGATGAGGCTGATCGAGACGATCAGCAAAACCCATAGGATCGCGATGCCGACCGTCCAACGGTTGAGGTTCTTCTCCGCGACCCCGGATGTGCCCGCGTTTGCGGTCAAGCCGCCGCCGAACATGTCGGACAATCCCCCGCCCTTGCCTTTGTGCAGAAGAATCAGCAGATAGCAGGACGCTCAGGACGGCGACGATGGTTTTCAAAACGATGATGAGAACGGCCATAGGGTTCCTTCGGAATAGAAGACGGCGATGAAGACGATCAGGGCTGTCAGGTATGCGACAGCCCAATGACGATAGGTGCTGCGATGCTGTGGATTATCCGTCCATACGCTCATGAGAAGAAACGTGAGCAGGGCGATACCCATCCATAGCAGCATGGCAAGGGTCACGGGATGTGTTACCGTCACCCGAACACCATGAGAGTGAGTTTGCCGAGCCCGAAATCCATGCCCGTGACCAATATCATGAGCAGGATGACGAACACGAATGCGGCAATACTCCAGGCCAACCATTCGCGGGCGGTTGGAGTCACCGTCTTACGGGTTTCATCGATTACCTGCCGAACATAGCGTCCGATGGTCAGGAAAGGATTACGGGACTGCTTGAGGGATGTTTTTTCAGTCAATGATCAGCTCCTTGGTCAGGAGCATGAGACCCAATGATCCGGCAATGACGCACAGGAACGTCAGGATGACGCACAGATAATATGCGATGTCCCAACAGCGGGCTTCCTTGATTCGGTCCAGAGAAGCGGCGTTCTTCGCGCCTTGCCCGAACAGCATGCCGACATGGAGGATAAGCCATGAACTGGCATATCCTCCGGTCATAACCATTACGTATTGGAGGATCAAGATTCTCACGTTCCGGGAATGGTCTTATTGGGCGTCAACAGGGGTCGCGGGTGCTGATGCGGTGTTCTTCGCACGGATTTGAGCGAAGGCGATGGTCCTATCGTCTTCAAGATCTGCCTCGTTCGGATTAGTGGCCTGGCCGGCGATGACCGGTGTTGGCGCATCCTTCGGAGCTGACTGGACTGTAGTGGCGTTAGGCTTGCGTCCGGACTGGTAGGCGTTGTCAAGCACTTTGCTTGCCTCCTCAAGACGGCCGAGAATCGCACGAACCCTTGCATCGGCCTGCTCCGCGATGTTTTGCCGTCCAGTGGCATACGAGTCGGCTTCCTTACGCAACTGTGCGGCGGACTGCTGCGCGGATTCGATGATCTGCTTCGACTTCGCTTGGGATTCCTTCACGTTCTTTTCGGCGACCTGCCGCGCGTCCACTATCGCTTTCTCCGCGGCGGACTGGCTCTGCTTGCGAATGTTTTCAGCTTCCTGCAGCGCCTTGTTCTTGATGTCGGCTGCGTTCTTTTCCGCAGCATGATAAACGGTCTGGGTGTCTTCGAGGAGTTTCCTCACATCGTCGCCCACGCTCGTGTACTTGTTCTTGAGTTTTGCTTCCAGATCGTCGTTCTGCTTTTCGAGTTCTTCGATCCGTTCGGAGAGCTTCTTGTTTTCGGCTTGCAGCTGATCGATGTCTTGGTTTGCCTGGGTGAACTGGTTGTTGACCGTATCCAGGGTTCTCTTCAGATCAGTGTTTGCTTGCGCATACTTGTTGATGGTGTCCTGGAAATTGGTTACGGCGTCATTGACTTGTTGGGGATCGTAGCCTCGCATCTTCGTGTCGAATTCGATGATGGGCATGGTGGATTTGGGTCTCCTGACTTCACTTTTTTCTATGTGGACAGATTCAGTATAACAGGTAAAATGCCGGGAAGTAAAAACCACCCGGCATTTTCCTAGAGTCAGCGATTCGGCAATTCCATGAGTGTTTATGGCGGGGTACCGCGATGCTTGTCGTCGCGGGTGAACGCCACTTTTCTTTCCACTAAGTTTATGATAATATTTGTCTTATTGGAGGTTTGATGGCTGAGTTGACGTTGACGATGTGCGTCCGTCTATCGCCCACACGGCGGCAAGCGGACGCTCTCGCAGCGTTGTGTTCGACGTTCGCCGACTGCTGCAACGACGTGGCTGACTACGTGGACTCCACGCACACGCTCAGCCAGAAGAAAATCAACAAGGCCATCTACCACCAGTTGCGCGAAACCCATGGGCTGCTCGCGCAGATGACCCAATCGGCGATACGCCGGGTCATCGCCAACTACAAGGCCATCCACACGCGAATCGCTAACCTCCGCGAGGAGAGCAAAGGTAAGAAGAACGGGAAGAGGCGCAAGAGGAGGAAAATCCCAGCATATTACAGTATCAAACCCCAGTATGCGCCGGACGGTGCCGACCTGTTGTGGAACAGGGACTACTCGTACTCCACCAAGACAGGCCTGTTCAGCCTCCCCGTCATGGATGGGCGCATCAAAGTGAAAGCCGAATGGGCCAGCATTCCCGACCAATACCGGCATGGGAGGTTCGGAACCGCACGCCTCATCCGCAAGCGGGACAAATGGCATCTGCTCATCCCCGTCACCATCCCAACGCCGGATGCCACGGAACATCCGAAGACCATCGTCGGCATCGACCTGGGTATCCGGTTCCTTGCTACCTCCTACGACGGGGAGCGCACCGTTTTCTACGATGGGAAGGAGGTGAAACACCGGCGCGGCAAATACAAGGAACTCCGCAAACAGTTGCAACACAGGGGCACGCGCAGCGCGAGAAAACGTCTCAAAGCCATAGGCAGTCGAGAAAACCGTTGGATGACCGACATCAACCATCAGGTCTCTAAGGCACTCGTCAACCAGTACGGCAAGGACACGCTCTTCACGCTCGAAGACCTCACAGGCATCCGCAATACGGCGGAAACCGTGAAAGTCCAACAACGTTACGTGCAAGTCTCGTGGGCGTTCAGCAACTCCGCTCGTTCATCGAATACAAGGCCGCCCGCAACGGGCAGGCACGATAGCAGTGGACCCAGCGTACACGAGCCAGACATGCCCCCGATGCGGATACGTGTCCCGCAAGAACCGCAACAAGGAAACGCACACGTTCCGCTGCCGCAACTGCGGCTACCGGTCGAACGACGACCGGATAGCCGCGATGAACCTGCGTCACAAAGGCTACGACCTTACCGTGATGCAGTGCGACGCCAACACGCCTGACGTCGCAGGGGTGCAGCCAACCATCCCATGATGTTCCGTCACCGCAACCCCTCGGGGAAACGGAATCAAAGGCGGGAGAGACAATCATCACGAATGTCTCGCTTTTACCGCTGGACAGGGACAAGCCGCGATGCTCGTCATCGCGGTAAGTTGACGAAATCTCCGGCCTCGTTGTAGCCGTAAAGTTTTCCGTTGCGGCTACGAGTCCCGCGGGTAGTGGACAGGGATGGCGTGTAGAACGTTTCCTGACCGTTTTTCCGGACGCGGAAATTACCATCCGACAAGACCTTCACGTTGTCGGCGGTGATACGATTGGCCGGACTCTTGCCGTTATTGAACATGGATGCGAAGCCCTCCGCGTCGGCCGGCTCCTTGCCGATGCAGACACCGTTCCCGTTGGACAGCATGCGGGCGTGTCCGCCGGGAGTATTGACGGCAAAGGCCACTCCCTCTTTGCCGTCGCGCATCTGGATGTCGCTGCTGTAGAACCGATTCGTTCCATACTTGGCTCGCAGCAGTTTCGCGGCTGCCTGTGGGGATTGCGGATCCACGTATGGTGCGGCCGCCCGTTCGCGGACTGCTTGCACCTTGCGCGTATAGTCTTGGAATTCCTCGTTGGTGGTGAACTCCCTGCGTGCCTTGACCGGCTGCGTCCCGTACTGTTTCGCTTCGATGGAACCCCATACGGTGATGTCGTCTCCGCTGTGGGGGTTCATGTAGTCGGTGCGGAAATGCAAGGCGTTCTGCAACGGTTTGCCGCTTTTTGCCGAGACCTTGGTGCCTCCGCTCACGGTGAAGTCGACGCTCTTGAGACCATCCTTCTGCATGGCCCTGGTCATGCGAGTGAGGTCACGGCCACGGAGACGGACGCTGCCGCTGCTCCATGCGTGTTGGGGCTCCGCTGGGGCACCATGGCGACGAGATTGTCCCCGTTCACATGGAAGCTTCCGGCACCGGGTCGCCTGGCTGCATTCCCAGTTCGCTCATGGGAACGCTTTCAGGCTTGTATGCGGGTTTCACGGTGACGTTGCCGTTCTTGTCCGCATACACGTAGACCGGCATTTCCCGGGCTTGGGATTCGCTGAGCCCGAACTCCTTCTCGTAGTAATGACGTGCCTGGACCGCAGCTTCGGCGAAGTCGCCGGGGTCAGCGGAATAGACGCGGTTGCTTGGGTCTGCGAACGCCGCGAGGTTGGCTTGTTCGGCTTTCTGGGCGTTCAACGTGTCATAGGTTTTCCCGTCCGGACGGCCGGTGATTTGAGCCGCTCTTCCCCCAAAGGATGTTTCCCCGTCCGGCAGGTTGGAGCCGACCGGTTGGAAATCGTGTCCGCGGTTGAGGCTGAACACGTCCGGTGGGGCGGCCTTGCTGTGTTGATCACGCCGAATGTGGTTTCCCCGGACGCCGCGACGGCCATCTGTTCCATATCGCTGTTGCCGATGATGTGGATGCGTTCGATGGGGTTCTGGGTCTTGAAACTGCCGAACACCTTGCCTTGGGCGCTCATGTGCAGGATGGTGGACCCGTCTGCCAGCTGGTTCATATCGTTGACATAGTATTTCTTGACGATGCCGCTGCGCGTGGTGTACGTGTATTCGCCGGGGACGAGATTGGTTTTACGGAATCTGCCAAGGGGGTCACGCGGCTGTGTTGCTGGAGTCCATACCATTATCGGCTCTTTCTCTGAGATTGTCGGATGTGCTTCCTGTCCAATCGTATGGTTGCGGTCGGTTCATTTCGAAGAATTTTCGGTTTTTGCCAAAGACCTGTTTTCGTCCCGGATTCGGCGTCGCGGATGATTCGTTGATCGATTCTCCGGCGTGTGAGATGACGGATATAACGGGCCCAGACCGTGATGATGTATCCGGTCGCGCAGATTATGACCGATATGGTGACGACTGATTCCCTGGAGTCGATGAACCAGTCCTGCGGGACGATGAACATCGCATATAGGACGGCTATGAGGATAGCGATGAGTCCTATCACGGTCTGGACTAGCACTTGTCTCAGGTTCAACGCATCCTCCGATCATGTTCGCCCCAAGCTCGATGGAGCTTTCGGCTATGCTCTGCGCCATCTGAAAATTCTCGGGCACCGGGAAAACAAAAAGTCTGACCATATGGTTTCCCGTCATGAGATTCGGCAGACGTACGAAAGCCACTCCCCTGCAATGCTGGCTGTTCACATCCGGCCAGGCTCCGATGCGGGTTCCCGAATGCAGTATGGTGTTCACCGTTTCCGCCGCATTGTCAGGGTCGGCGGTTTTCACCCCGTACGGGTATGCGATTCCGGCGATGATGGCGAATCTTTCATACGGACGGTAGGCTTGTCTTTTCCACTGTTGGAAGGCCAGTTCGATGAGTTGTGCGCGTACTCGTTCCCGAATGCCGAAGCTGCCTCCCCTCCCCCATGTGGCTGATTTCCGTTCGCCGTTCTGTCTGGCGATGAGGTCACTATCCGTATAGTTGCTGGTTATCCACTGTTTGTCGGGAATCGTGAATGACACCGAGTATCCGTCGTGCCATGCCGGCGGATTGGGATTATTTCGCCAATGCTGGTCGATGTTCGATGCGAGACGTGAGGTGATCTGGTATTTCGGCATTGATTCCGGCACCGGGATGATGAGCACGCTCAGCCTGTAATGGTTGGCTGGTGCCGGTGTTGGCAGTTGGATGTATACGGTGCTGTGCCGGTGCTGGCTGTCATCGTCGTCCCAGAGTCGGGCATCACTGCCACCGTCGATGATGGGTTTGATGGTTTCGGCCGCTCTCGCCGGGAAAATGTTTTTCTGGTTGGACAGCCTACGCCTATAAGGGCGATGAACCGTTCCACTTTCCAGGCTTTTCCTGTTTTCTTGAGGTTGCGCCATTCGTTTTTCGCATAGTCCCTCACCCATGCCCTTCGTCTGGCTCGCATGCGTTCCGTCTGTATGGTGTCGGTCGTACTCCACCATTCGATTGGGATGGTGAACTCGTGGGCGTAGCTCCGCGTTTGTAGTTGGCTGGTTTTCTTGGATTGCTGGATGTTGTCCGGCGTGTTCGAGGTGCTGATGGCATTGGCGTTGGTTCTGTCGTCTTTACTGTATGTGGACATATTCAGTATAACGACAAACGATAAAAAAGAAGAGAGGATCATCGTGCTGGATGGTCCTCTCCTGTCAAGCCTGATTTGCAGTTGTTGTGTTTGCGGTCGAATGCGGCTATAATTTATTTTACATATTATGATTGGAGGTGTTTGGTATGCGCACGTATCTTCGGAGGGCCGAGGCGGCGAACCGTCTGCACATATCGACCACCGCGTTCAAAACGCTCGTAGCCGAGGGGAAAATCAAATACGAGCTGTCGCCCGGCGGGCAGAAGGTGTATGACCCGAAGGAAATCGACCGTTTCGCCGCCCGCGTTCAGGGTAGGGAGCCGGCGGAAGGCGTTCTCGTGTTCTACGTGCGGGACAGCGAGGGCAACACGACGCGAATGAGAAATCAGGAGGAGCGGCTAGAGAAGGCGTATGGCGCTCCGTCAAAAGTGTACCGCGACCGCGCCTCCGGATTGAATGAGAACCGCAAGGGACTGGCACGACTGCTCGACGACGCGGAGGAGGGACGTTTTGACCGGGTGGCCGTCACCGCCAAAGACAGGTTGAGCAGGTTCGGCGCATCTTATCTACAACGGCATCTCGCGTTCCTCGGCATCGACCTGATTGTGTTGGACGGGGAACGGGAGAAGGGGATGATGGACGAACTCATGGACGACTTCATGGCTTTGCTCGCCTCGTTCTCCGGACGGTTCTACAAGCTGCGCAGCATCGAACATGAGAAACTGCTGCTCGACCGGGCGCGCGAAAGACTGGAGGAGCGTGGAGCATGAAAACCGGTGAAATCGCCTGCGCTGTTCCAGACCTGCACGACTACCGTCTATACGACCACAGGACAGGCGAACCGTTGGACCCGGTGGAGGCCGAAACGCTGCTCTGGCTGCACTTGGACCATTGCCGGCAATGCCAGAACCGGATGATTCACGACCCGAGGAACCGGAATCTCAAACGGGGCGGAAATGCTGGGAGAGGCAACGAATGGGCGAGGAAGAACGTCGCCTGCACAAGCCTGCCCTCCAAGTTCAGAAACCTCTCCCATCAGAACCGCGTCAATCAGACCGAGGCCGCCCGACTGCTCCTCGCATGGCGGGAACGCGAGGACATCGCCACCGCAATCGACGCCATCGGCTGGGAGAAGGCCACCTACGGGAACGTGCAGAAACGTTTGAGCCGGGACATCGACCGTGAACTGTTCACGAACGTGCTCAACAGCGGCGGTCATCCAAGCCTGCCCACCGTGGAGCGCACGCAGTTCCCCTACGCGTACTCGAACAACAACTCCTGCGGCATGTACGTCATCGACCAGCCCGCCGGGGTCATCCGATACGAGCGGATGGCCGTCTACGACAGGTTCGTGGACGTTGAGATATACGCGCCGCACATCATGCGCCTGCATCCGAACCTGACGAAGGTGTCCCGGCCCACGCTACGGTGGAACAGGGACTGCGTGACATGGGATGTCATCGTCTTCGAACCAAAACCCCGCAAAGAGGATGTGAACAAGGTGAGCCACGTCGTCGGCTTCGACCTGAACGCCGACTGGCATGGTGGCATCAGCGGGGCGCGACTCTCCTACAACGGGACGGTAAGCCGAGAACTCGTAGCCGGCATCGACACACGCCGCCAGCAAACCGTGTTGGAGGAGCTGTATGTCCAATACCAGCGGTGTTTGAAGAAGCTCGACCGGCTCATGCCATGGCAGCGGCCACACGACCCGGACGACCCGCAGCAAGTGGCAGCCCACCCCGAATGGCGGCGACTCTACGAACAGTCGCTCAACCTCCGGGATAAGATGTACCGCATCAAAACCCTGTTGGACTGGCGGTACGCGCACGACATCACCGACCATGCCAAACCCGGCGAACTCATCGCCGTGGAGAAACTTTCCCCGTTCGATGCGGCAGGACGCGTCGAGTTCCGGCACGGCAGCCAACTGGAAAAACTGGAACACGTCGCCTCCAAGACCGGACAGCGCGTGGTGCAGGTCAACCCGGCGCACACGTCCGCCACCTGCCGTGGTGCGATACCGTCAACAAGGTCGCAAAGCCAGACAATACCGGTGCGCAGGATGCAGACGTGACATCCCCCGCGACTACGGGTCTGGCGTCAACATCGCCAAACGCGGCGCACGCTATCTCGGACACAAAAACGTCCGACCTACCCCGCCGAAGGGACACGCCACACCCAAACGTCCACCGGTCAGACACAAACGACCGGACGAAAAAACACGAGAACTTCTCACACAGATAACGTCAGGAACCGGCAAGGGGCCGGAATCCTTATGGGCCAAGACCACTCCACTGGAATGGCACATCCCATCGACGGCGACTATCGAGAATACAAGGAACCGACTAGCCTCGCAAACCAGCGAGACCGGGCAGCAACGGGGTTACGGCAGAAACCGCAACCACCCCATTCTCGATAACCCTCAGGCAATCAGCTGGCGAGATCGCAGAGCATGTTTTCCGCAGTCAGCAGCTGCCAGTTCTGGAACGAAACCTCCTTGACCTTCTTGTTGAAACCATGTCGGAGCGCATACTTCGCGGCGGCGTCCACGGGGTCTGGAGTGTTCTCTGCGTAGCCTTCCTCCTTGGCTTTCTTGACCATCAAGGCGATGCCCAAGAGTGCTTGGCGGATGCTGGTCGCGGCAAGATTCGTGATCGGATTGTCATCGCTGATGCTGAAAGGCTGCCAGTCGCAGGCATCGGTTTTTTCGAATACCCAGAATTGCATGGTGCTGGGAGCCTTGGATCCACGGTCGAAGGCGTCCGGCTTGCATGCGGCTACCGCGGCACGGTAGAAAACGGTCTGAATGTGATAACCGTAGTTGATGACTTCCTTGGCGAATGATTCCGCGTCGGCCTTCTGGGCGGTTTTCAAATCGACCAGGTAATCGGTGCCGGCAGGAATCAGATCAGGCTTCGCCTTGAGCATCAGACCGGTTTGACGGTCCTTCCATTCGATGCACTGTTCCTTGGTTCCCTGTTCGATGATTTCCATGTAATCGGGGTATTCGGGCATGAGACTGGTCTGTTCGATGCCTTCTTTCATGCGTTTGAGCAGTTGCATGTCATTGTAGGAGACGATGATGTTTCCTGCTTCCAGCTGGTCTGCTCGCCACTTCTGGTTGTCTTTGCTCCTGAAGCTCTCTCCCTCAGGCAGGCTGACAACGTCGCTGGTGCCGAGCAGGTAAGCGTGGAACGCCGTACCGAACTTCATGCGTCGGTGGGCTTGTGGTCGTCGTTGAGACGGTGATATGCCAGTCGGCCGGGTTTTTCAGGAATTGTTTCAATTGGCTTTGGTCGATTGATTTCAACCGGAAGTAGCCGGGGTCGTCGATGTCGATGATTTTCGCGTAGGCCATTGGTGTCTTTCCTTCTTGGATTCAAGTTCCGGGCATGCCTATGGACGGAGCATGCCGGAACGGTATGTGGGGAGGCTACTTGTTGTTCACTGGATCGGATTCGGCGATTTCCTGGGCTGACATGTCAGCCTCGTCGACGTACACGCTGGTGTTGCCGCTTTCCGGATCCACGACGACGTGAGGCTCGTCGTAGGTGATGGGTTCTCCGGTCGTCTCGTCGAACTCCGGGCTGACGGGCACCGGGTCGGAGAGGTGGAGATATCCGCCATCGGCTTTCTGCTGGGCGCGGTTGACCTCTTCCCAAGCGTTCTCCCAGTTGAAGAATTCCTCCGAATAACCCGGGTATGGTTCCTTGTTCTTGGTTTCCCAGTCGAGGAGCTGCTTCGGTGTGACGGGTTGCGAGGGGTGGAATTCCTCGGTCAGTCCTTCGGGGATCGGCACTGTGTAGTCGCTGAGACGGTCCTCGTCGTCTTCGTCGGGTGCGACGAATCGGACTTTCGCTTTGATGGGGGTGTTCATAGGTTGCTCCTTTTCCAGTTTTTTCCTGATTTGGATTGCTGTTTCGAGATATTCGATGAGCTGATGGTATGCGGCGTAGGACAGGCTCATGGGGTTGTCCTCGTACTTGCTGTACGTGTTGACGCTCATGCCCAGCAGGTCGGCTATCTCGTTTTTGGTTTTTCCTGCTAGCTGGCGCAGGCGTCTGATTGATAGCTGGTTCATTCGCCTCTCCTGGATGCAGTGGTCGGACTGGTGTCGTCCAGTCTTCTGGTTGTGTTCACGCTCCCATTGTACAACATGCAGAAAACTGCGTTTTTCAGCATTCTCTAACAAGGAGAAACGCCTTGGAAATAAAGGCAACACGCCGAATAATATACATGTTCAGATAACTGCGTATATTTGAATATGTCCACATAGAAAAAAAGAAGAGAAGACGAAAACTCCCATCCTCAATGCACTGTGGAGCGATCGTCAAATCGTCAAGGAGGAACCATCATGGCAACAGAACTGCTAACTCACGCGAAAACCGGAGTCATCCAGATGGGATGGCCCAAGCTCTACGAGGCGGTCGCATTCAAGGGAAACAAGGACGATGACAAGTCCGCCAAGAAGGACGATAAGAAGAAAAACGAAAGCACGCCTGCATACGGGTTCCCTGTGCTTCTCGACAAGGATGACCCCGATCACATGCGAACCGTCCGAATCCTTCAGAAGCTGAGCAAGAATGCGGAAGCCAACGCCATCGCCTTGAAGAAATGGGGCAAGAAGGATCGTATCGTTTCCAATGACGGTCTCAAGGATGCCGACGAGGATGAAATCCTTGACGGTGATAAAACCGTCCTCATGACCGATAAATATCCGAATCGAGCCAACCATTTTTATGTGAACTTCAGTCGTAGCTCCAAGGCTGGTCGTCCCGGAATCCGCTACATCGACGATGAAGGAATCCTGCGTGAGCTCCCCGAACCGATTCTCGGGACAAAGGAGGACATTCAGGCCGCTCAAGCCAATCTTAATGATGCCCGAGCCGCTTACGCTACGGCTGATGAAGACGCTCGGGAGGAGGCGAAGACGCTCGTTCTGGAGGCGACGCGCAATCTTGAGGAGGCTCAGGAGCGTGATGCCAAGGCCAAGGAAGTCAAGGTCTTATGGGATAAGCTGGTGTATCCCGGTCAGAACGTGCAGGCTTCGGTTACGGCACGTGCGTGGAAGACTCAGACCGGTAGCGGTGTCAGCTATCGTTTGGATAATCTCACGATTGTTGGCGGAGGCGTGCGAGATGGAAGCTTCGAATACGATGAGGACTTCACCGATGAGGATATCGAGGCTCTTATCGCTTGGCGAGACAAGCATGTGAACGCAAAGCCTTCCAAGGCCGATGATGAGGCGGCCCTTCTTGCGGATACTGACTTCGATGAGGCTGATTCCGATGATGAGGTGGACGAGGATACCGGTGAAATCGCGGTCAAGCCACGTCGCAAGGCTGCCGTTTCCCGTCGTCGTCCGAAGCCTGTCGAGGTTGAAGATGATGACGTGGACGAGGACGAGGACGAGGACGAGGAGGAAGCTCCGCGCCATCGTCCGAAGAAGACCTCTTCGTGGGGCCGTCGTAAGCCGGCTCCTGTCGAGGTTGAAGATGATGACGTGGACGATGAGGATTATCCCGACATGTTCTGATGTTTGACGTCCTCCCCACGCCTAAAGGCGGGGGCACCCTCACGGCAAAACGATGGGATTAACGGGAAAGCCGAGGTCAATTGCCTCGGCTTTCCCGTTTTTTCAGCCGACGTTGCCGCCACTGTTGCCCTTGGGTGGCATCTCCTGCTGCGGTTGCGGGGATACCCCTCCCCCACTGTTGCCGGTTGATCCGCCGGTTGATCCACCAGTCGAACCATATCCCCCGCCCCAGTAGTACATGTTCCCGTATGGATTCTGCTGAGGCTGCTGCGCCTGCTGCTGCTCCTGTTGGGCTTGGGCCTGTCGTTCCGCTTCCGCTTTTGCCTTGGCCTCTTCCTCGGCTTTCTTCTTCGCGTCCGCATCCTTCTTGGCTTTATCCACTTTGGAGATGAGGTTCTTCAGCTCGGTCGAAGCCGAAATAGCGTCGGACAGGTTGTCAGACGTTATTTCCGTGCTTTTCCACTGGGATGCGAGGCTTTGCATCTGCTTCTTGTCGTTGCCGTCAGGAGCGTCAGCAAGACCATTTGCCTGCTGTACCAGACCGTCGAGTGTCGTTCTGGTTTCCTTGGCTTTTGCCTGCATTGCATCCGTGTAGGTTCTGTTGGTTTTCTCATATTCGCCGTCCAGTTTTTCCAGGGCCGATGTGATGTCTTTTTCAGTCATCGGATTCCCTGTGGTTGTTTTCTGGAGGGCTTCCATGGCTTTTTGCACGTCGCTGTTTTCCGCGACGGGACTGGCTTTGATCGTGGAGACCAGGTCATCGGCCTTCCGTTTCCTCCCGTCCCATTTGTTCTGTGCCTTCACCAGGGATTGTTGGCGCTGTTTGCGGTCGGCTTCGGCCTGCTGTTCCGCGACGTGAGTGGTGTATGCGTGATAGGTGTACGCTCCCCCGCCTATCAGTGCTCCGAGGCCTATGAGTATGGCGGCCGCGACTGCGATAATCTTTATCAGCGTTCCACCATTTCCCCTATTTTCTGTATCAGTGTTTTCCTGTGGGAATGGGGAATCATACTGGTGTTCAACTGGGAAGACATTTTCCTGTGGGAATGGCGGATTGTCGAATTGTTGCGGGGGCATGCCATTCGTTTGCTGGCCTGTATTCCACTGATCGTTCGATTCGTCGTCCGTCTGGCTCCAAAAGTCATCTCCCGTCTGGAATGTTTGCGTTGGGTAATCATCCGCGCCAAGGCTTCCGGCGGATGGGGACGATGTTTGTGGTCCCCCCTCCGGAGGTTCGGATGGGTCATCCCAAAGGTCGAATGGATCCGCAGAGTCCGTGTCCTTCGGGTATGTTTCGCCAGTGTCCTGTCTTACTGGGGAACTGTCTTCCTGTTGGAAGGACGAACTGTCATACTGTTCTTCTGTTTCGCTGTTCCATTGATTTTGCATAGGAACATTGGATGGGAAAACAGTTTCAATGTCTCCCTGTTCCTGCATATCAACGTTTTTCTTTGAATCTGCGGAACTGTCTTGAATGATGTTGTCGTCTCGACGTTCGTTCTGTTCCGTTGTCGGTTCGCTGGAATCGTCCGATTGCAGGTCGAATTGCTCGAACGGGTCGTATTCCTCCGGGCCTTTTCCTTGTTCCCGTGTTTCCTCATTGTTCTGCGGAAATGCGGAAACAGCAGACTGTTCTTCTGATTTCTTGTCGTTATGGTCTTCTGCTGAGTCGATGAATTCCTTGAACGGGTCGTAGCCGTTGGCGAGTAGGTCTATCTGATCGGGGTTTTTCGCATTCTCCTGTGGAGTCGTATCCGCAGTGTCCTGTTGAACTGGGTCGACAGTGTTCTGGGGGGCTGTCGTCCTGATGGGACGTGAAGCTGTGCCTTTGCTGTCCTGCGAATCTGTCGTTTTGTCGGACTGTGGAACTGTGTGTTCAGTGGAATGAGGAATCGTTTCCGCGTCTTCCTGTGAAAGTGATGCGCTGTTGGAACGTGAAACAGTGGAATCATTGGAACGTGAAAACGATTCCTCTTTCTCCTGTGTAGACAATTGACTGTCATCCTGTTGGAATGGGTCTACGTCTTCCTGTTGAAATGGGTTGCTGTCGGACTGATGGGTTGTGCTTTCGTCAGACTGTGGAAATGAGTCATCAAAATACTGTGGAAACGTGTTCGCATTTTCACCGGGAATGGATTCCCTGTTGGATTGCGGAACTGTGGGTACATTGGAACTACTTCCTGCACCATCGCCTTTCTGTGGAAGCGTTTCCGCATTGTCCTGTGGGAATGTGGAACCAGTGGAATGTGACGCTGTGCCTTTGTCATCCTGTGGAGCTGCATCATCATCCCACAAATCATCCATCAACAGGGAATCATCCAACTGATTCCCCGCCGTCAGCCAATCATCATCCTTCGCCAACATCAACACATCCTATGTCATAGACCTTTTTCGGCAGATAGGCGCCCGATATTCATAGCGGCATCGATGGCGCTCATGTGCGGCACATCAACGCCAGCCGCATACAGTTTGCTCGCATGCGCCGCAGCGGCGGCACCCTTCAACGGCTTGTCACGGTCTGCGACATCACGCCCGTCCTCGCCGAAACCGTCTGTGGGGAACCCGTCGTCCTCATCCCCGCCGGGGTCAATCATGCCGTCATCTGGTTTTTCTGCGGCGGTTGGCAGGGCATTTACGATTTCATCCCATGACCAGTGTCCCGAGTTCATGTCGCCTTCCGGCGGTCGGATTGCGGTCAGACGTTCACGCAGCAGATCGCTGTATGATTTCCTTTGCTTCTGGTTCTCCTCGTAGAAGCCCTTGTAGATGACGGGTTTCATGCCGGGAAGCCTGATAAGGCCGGCTCCTCTGGAGATTCCCGGTTGCATGATGTTTTCCGGTATCTCGGGGAAGTCCTTCGCTCCTCCCAGCAGCTCTTCGACAGCGGTGGAGGGTTGCAGTAGGGGAGATGACCGTGGTCAGATTGACTCGCATACCGGGGTCGAAACCGTCCTGCAGGCGGGTCGATTGTCCGCAGAACAGGAAGCAGACACCGGAGAACCGGGCTTTCTGGGTGATCTTCATCGCGTACGTGATATTCGCCGCATGGATGCTTGCCTCATACTCGGCTCGGATGCGCATCGGATTGTCCTTGCTGACCTTTGGAATGGTGACGCTTCCGGCCCATTGGGCCACCTCATCGCACACAAGCAGCAGCAGGGGGTTCTTTTCCTGTTCTTCCTTGGGAAGCCCCCACCAGTTTTCGACACCGTACTGTTTGATGAGTTTCGACCGGTAGGAGCAGATCTCAAGCACATGAATCAACGTCGCGGCAGCCGATTCGGGACTGTCACAACCCCAGCCGTGGGTGATGACCCATGGGCGGCACCATTGAAAATCGACGCTCTTGTCCTCGTCGTCGCAGATGGCAAGCTGGAATCCGGCTTCCAGTGCGGCGGCGATGAGCGTGTTGATGACAACGCTTTTCCCGCTGTTGGCTGCGGCGGCGACCATGATTCCCGGGCCGGACTTCCAGTCGAGTGACAGCCAGTCGCCGGTTTCGCGGCCTCGTTCGGGCAGCTTCATGCCCAGATAGGCGTGACGTAGGTCGTTTTTACCGATCAGCTGTTTCGGGCAGGTTATCATCGCAGGAAAAGTCGGGGGAGTGCCGGGATACACCATGATGACGCCTTTTTCGGGGTCGGCCTTGAAGAACCAGCCTTTTTTGCCGACCACTTCGACGGCTTCCTGCATTCGCTTGTCGTATACGGAGGCCTGATAGGTGACGGTGTTCTCCTTGATGCGGATTTTCCAACCGTTCTCAGGAGTACGTGAGATACGAATTTCCCAAGGCTTGACCTTGAGAACGTTCGCGAATATACGCCGGGTGGCTGCGGCCTTCTCGTCCAACTGTTGGAGCAACACAAGGAATTCGCTGGAACTGATTCGAACGAAATCGACGACGGAATAGCCTTCGTACTGGGGTTGGCTTTCCAGGTTCTGCACCGTCTTCTTCTGGGAAGCCGTGTCCGCGCATTCGCTGTTGCTGAGTCTGACGGCTTTGATTCCGTTGTTGATATCATCGGAATCCATATCCATCGGCGCGATGATCGCGTACCGGTTGTCGGAATCGACGCTGAATACGCTGTAGCCTTCAAACTCAGGGTTCTTTGCGGCTTTCTCTTGGATGAGGACGGTGAGTTTGATCATGTCGTCCGGATTGGTTTTATCAAAACCATTGGGGAAGAATTTTTCGAGAGGGATTTTCTTTCGACGGTCGGCCATCAGTTTTCCTTTCTCTTGTAGATGGGGGTATGGAAAGCCCGGAGTGGCCTGTCTGATGTTTCGTACAGGCAATTGCGGGCCTGTTTGAAGTCCAAATGCCGGTTGAGATAGGTGAGGGTTTCGGCTTCACGGGTGTTTTCGGCGTGGAAAAGAGGTTGCGTGTGCGGGCCGAGCTGTCCGGCCGGATGGAATAGCACATGGTTGCCGGCGATAAGCCGGTCGTAGAGCTTTTGACCCACTGTGGATGGGTGAATGCTGCTGCGGACCATGACCACGTTGACGTTCGTTCCGGGTGCCATTTCGATGATTCGGCTGAGTTCGTCGGAGATTTGACTGCCGACGTTTAGCAGATTCATGTCCGGGGAGCCGTTGTGTACGTCATAGTCATCGAAGGCGAGCAGTATCGGCTTGATCGGCTTGATCGGCTCGGGTTCGCCCTTGATGCGCCGTCGCTGTTCCATGCTGACCCGTTGCACTATTTCCAGTAGCTCATAGGGTTGCCGGTAGCGTCCGCACATGATGGTGGGGGAGGGTGGGATGCTGTCCCGCTGGTCGGTGAAGGTTACGAGCGTGCCGTCCTGATCTGCCTGTCGGATGATGCTGTCAAGCAGTATGGTTTTCCCGCTTCCGTCGGGCCCGGTGATGGTGAGTGGCGTTCCCGCGGACGTGTCCCATCCAAGGTTTTTCCCGTGAACGTCTGTTCCTAGGTTGATGAGCATGTTGTTTCCCCTTTTTGTGTTTGGCTACCAGTCGACTTCTTCGATGTCGTCCCCGTCTTCGGAATCGGCATCGTTGTTGTCTGGGTGGTGGAGCATGTCGTGGAGTTCGTCCATGTCGTTGATTTCCTCGCCGGCTGTCTGTGGATCCGTTCCTTGGCTGAGCAGCTTGGAAAGTTCGTCTTCGGACACTTCGCCGTAGGTTTCCGCTTCGGATGGCATGAACCGCGAATAGTCGATGGGTTGCGGGGGAGTGCGGTCGGCGAACAGTTCCGCCAACTTTTCTTGGCCTCCCGACCACCATGTTTGGACGGCCAGCAGTTCGCCTTGCGCGGTTTCGAAGATTCCGCGGCCCTGCGGGATTTTCCCGCCTTCGCCCTTCAACGACTGTTGGAGCCGGTTCGCCTCTCTGAGGTTCTGCGCGCTGATGATGCCCGCCGTGGAGTCCATACCCAACAGGATTCGGCCGAGCGAACGGAAGAAGGCGTTCGCGTTGTACGGCTTCATGTCGTCCATGGTCAGACGCTGGGCGCCGAGGATGACGCTGATGCCTGCGGTACGCCCCTGCACGACGATTTTGCCGAGAGCGCTCATGGTGCGTCGTATCGAATTGTTCGTCGCGCTGACGGCCGCATTGTCGTTGGCCAGCTGGATGTCCCTGTTCGGGTTCTGCGTGGTCTTGCCGGCCTCTTGCAGGTAGCTGTTGAATTCGTCGAACACGATGTCGATGGGTTTCGTGTGGGCAAGCTCTTCCTCATTGAGCTGGCTTTTGTCGAGATCGTAGATGCTGCCGACACCATACCGGCTGAACAGTTTCACCCGTTGTGCCATCTCGTCGCGCAGCCAGGCGATGACGGCTTCGGTCTCACGCATCTGCCCCAAGCCGACGAACGCCAACGCCAACGGTTTCGCCCATTGAGTGAAGTCGATGCAACCCTTGGATGGTCGATGAGGATGATGTCATGGCCTTTGAGCAGCGCTTCGGCGACCACGATCTGCGCGATGGAGGATTTACCGGTTCCGGATTTTCCGCTGATGAGCAGGTGGAACGTGTCCTTCATGCTCCAGTAGACCGGTTTGCCCATATCGTCCACGCCCAACGGGAACATGCGTGGTTTCGACTGGCGGGCGAAATCCCAGTCCGCGTTGACCATGGTGGGGAACGGGCTGCGTTTCGCCAGCACCATGTCGTACAGGTTCGAACCGTGTTCCTCGCCGCGCGGGAGGATACGCCCGTAGCGTAGTCTGCGCTGGTCAGGAATTTGCCGATGTTCCGTGAGGGCTTGTCCACGTCCAACCCGGCCGGAATCTGGAATCGTGCCAACAACACGTCATGGTTGCTGGGCAACGCGCCGAGACTGACACATCGGGGGTGCGCCCGCTGGGATCGCTGACTCCGGCCACGCCCCACGAGTCGCTTAAGGCGAGTTCGATGAGATGCTTTTGCTTTGATCTGCGATTCCAGTGGCTGATGTCCCTGACATCCAGGCACGGGTCGTCGCACAGCCATACGGTCGCGCTGTCGGCTGACCGCCATTCCCAGTAAATATGTTTCGCCCCGACCGACGATTGGATTCTGGCGGACTGTTTGCGGGCGTCTTCCACGGTCGCGCCGTTGCCTAATTGGAATTGGATGCTCCAAATCGGCTTGTCTTTGCTTTGCGGAGTGCAGGCCGTGATGTTCACGGACGCTTTTGCGGGAAGCACGTCGATGAGGGTTTTGAATATCAGCGCTTCCGCGTACTTGCGGTGAAGGGGGGTGTTGCCGGTCAGCTGGTCGATGCGTACGGGCGCGCTTCCGGTGGACCAGATCAGTCCGGCCATGTCGGAGCCTTCGTCCACGAGTCCGATGAACCGTGCCTCCGGCTGCAATGGGCCAAGGTCGCAACGCTCGTAGTCGGCCGGCGTGGCTGGTGCGGTGAGTACCAATGGCAGGTAATGCAGTTGCCAGCGTCGCAGTCCTGGGTTTTCTCATAGTCGTAGATGGGTGCCGGTGGATTGAGTTTCGACGGGAGGCATTTGACCCAAGCGGACTGGTCGCTTTTGAACCGTTTGGAAATGGTGATGTAATCGTCAAAGGCTTTCTTGTGGGTCATGCCGTCCGGCCGCCACTTGTTGCCCTTGTCGGATAGTTTCACATCGTCGAATGCGACCAGGTGGAACTTGTCCTGCAGGTCGGCGAACACCGGCATCCGCAGAGTCTCGGCAGGCGATCCTTCTCCCTCCAGCCAGTCGAAGCTGATGCGGTCGATGGAATCCCCGCCCTGCGGTGGGGTGATGATCTCCAACAGCCAGGCGGCTTTGCTCTCGTCGGCGCTCACATCATGAGCCAACGTCAACGGGGCGCGTTTATGCCAGATGAAAGCGGTTTGCGCATAGCGATGTCGGCGACGAGAGAGGCAAGACCTTCGCCGGCCTTTCTCTCCACGATGGAGGGGATGCAGGATTCGTCCATGCCAAGCGCCAGACGGACACTGGACGGGTCGAACTGTTCCGCCCCTTTCTTCTTCTGCTTGGCGGACAGTAGACACACGAAACGGTATCCGTCCGCCAATGCCGGCGACCGCAACGCTTCCACGCCGAGCTTGAAAACTCCTTCGTTCGAGCGAGGCTTACCGTCCGACCCCTGCAGACGAATCCGGTAGACGATCAGAGGATTATCCGAAGAACCGATTTTGTTGACCTGCGTCAGATAGGCTCCCGACCATGCCTTCTGCAAATCGTCCCCGGCAAGCCAACCATCAAGCAGCTGTTGCCCTTCGACCAGCTCACGCCAATATCGGGACTGCGGTTTGCATCCCAACATCCATACGAGTAGCAGGAACACGAACCCCGGAAGCGTCACAGCGCTCAGCCAGCTCATGTATCCCGCCAACACGAAAACCAGGACCCCGGCGAAAACCAGCAACGCCATGGAGACGGACAAAAGCCGCGCCCAGGCGGGCGATTTGGTCAGGAACGCCGGAATACTGACGCCCTTGTAGACATGCCTACGGTCAACGCGCCGATTCCTGTAATGCGACCAGCCTTGGGCGAGCATGAAACCGAACAGGCCATTCACCAGGGCAATCCAGACGGCACTGTTCAATCCCAGCAGCATGCCGGCCATCCAGCCCATCCACCAGGAAACACGTCGAATCTCCAGCCAATCCGCGTTCGGAATAAGACCGGCAAGCATGTCCTTCCAACGGTGGTAGACCATCATCTGCTTGTCGGATGGGGAATCCTTGCGGCTTCCGGAAGCGTTGACCGGATACTGTTGTGTGATTCCTCCGGCGAGCATGCCAAGCCAAAGGAACGGGACCAAGGGCAGGCGCCAAAAGAACCAGAGGATAATTCCAAAGACAAGAAACAGCGAAAACCAGACGCCGCTCGATATAGGACGGGTCTGTGTTCTGCTCCTGCTGTTTCTGCTTGCCATGATTGTCAATCTATCTTCGAGTTTTGTTATTAACCGAAGATTTATTGAAATTAACCGATACTAGAAAGAACGAGTACGGCAATCCTGTTCGTCCGAGATTCAGTCTTTTTTTGTTTGCTCTGAGGTTCGCTGCCAAGCGAACCGACTGGATTCTTCTTTTCCGAGGTCGAAACAGGTGCAGGAGAGCGTGTGGCATTTGCCGTGTCAGCGGCATCCCGGTGGATCGCGGGTCGAAGTGGGGAGAGAGATTAAGAGAGAGTTTGTATATTCACTTGTAATATCACTTGTAATATCACTTGGGGGTGCCGCTTGGCCCTACTGCCATAAGGCTGAGAGGCCATGTCGGTGTCAAAATTCTAAGCGAGGGTGTCAAAATTCTAAGAGTCGGTGTCAAAATTCTAAGAACGGGTGTCAAAATTCTAAGGCTGTGACCGCTCTGGTCGCAGGCAATCGGGGTATGGTTCGATGGCATTCGCAAAGATGGTGTCAAAATTCTAAGAAAGGTGTCAGAATTCTAAATATGGTGTCAGAATTCTAAATATGGTGTCAGAATTCTAAGAAAGGTGTCAGAATTCTAAGAAAAACGCGATAAAATAACGACGAAAAGAAAAAGATACCCGCACCGTTCGTACCGGCCGGGTATCTGGCAACCGCTGAAACGGAGCGATTACATGACCAATAATAACGCCATCGCCACAACGAAAATGAACACCGGAGCACCGCCGCTCATGGCGAAACTCTCCCTCTTCCCCGTATCGAAACCCAACGCCTCATACATAGAGAGAACAAACGGTCGGGAAACAGTCCGCATAACCCCCAGTCGCCCCGAGGAATGGGTCTACGGGAAAACCCCGCGACTGATATTCCTCTACGTGCAGTCCATGATTCGCATGAAGAACAATCCCGACGTGGATCAGGACACCCACACTGTTGTCTTTCGTGGCAGCTTCCAGGAATTCTGCGACAACACCGGAATATCCAACCACTCCGGATGCCAGAAAGAGACGGAGGACATGCTGATGAACCTGGCGCGAACATCGATCTCCATCATGAACACCGACGAGAATCGCGAGAACAAGGGCGAATGCACGCCGTCACCGTCGCCAGAAAAGGCCGTACACAGTTCAGTCCGGAACAGGACATCATTGCATCAATCCAGTTCACCGACGAGATGTGGGCCGAGCTGTCGAAGCCGAGCGTCCCACTCAGCATGGATGTCATCTCGCGTCTGGGCAAATCGGCGCGGGCGTTGGACGTCTATATATGGTTGACATACCGCACATACCGGCTCGACCACGTCGCCTACGTTTCATGGCGTCAACTGTATGACCAGTTCGAGGGCACCGGCCTGCCGGTGAAGGACTTCCGGCGCAGGTTCAAGCAGGCGTTGTCGAATGTCTTGGAGGCGGCTCCGAATTTGAAGGCCGAACCGTTCAGGCATGGGATCAAGTATTATCCTCGCACCGATGTCCCGATTCGACCGGTCAAGCAGAACGAGACCGGGGATATGCCGCTTGAGGCCGAGGTGGTGGACGAGGGCAAGGGGGCTGCGCGTCACTCGCATTCCGCCGACTGCGAGCATGTTCGGAGGCTGATGTCCGATTGGATGGATGGCATGTTTATTGGTGTTGAGGCTGATCGTGTCGCTTCTCGTTTGGCTGGGTTGTTGGATTCCGGGTTGTCTGGTGAGGATGCTGTGTCTCGGGTTTTGTTGGGTTGACACACTGATTCGCTAATGTATCGCAAAAGATATAATATAGGTATATTAGCGAAAGGAAGCCATCATGAAAACCCTCGACGAGATGATCAGGGAATACCGGATCGAACTGTACAAAGCCTGCGACGGCCGTATAGGACTCCAAGCATGGAAATACAAAGGCAAGCCAGGTGCCGAAGAAGAGATTCGCGCCAACAAGGACGCCTTGGTAGCCGAACTCGTACGTCGAGAACGGGAGCGGAAAACAAACGAGGAACGCAAACACCGCGAACATATCCTCAATCTGCAGATTGAATACCCGGTCAACCTGCCCGACCTCAACGTGGGTGACCTGGTCGCGTGGTATGACCAGCGAATGCCGTTCAGCTATGGGATCAGGCGCGCCGACTCCATCTGCACAGGCGAGGCATTCGACTGGGATCCGGAATACGTGATTATCCTGAGCTTGGACCACGGGGAATCGCTGGCCGAAGAACTAAGCGTGGAACGCTGGCAGCTTGACGCATTCCAGGCTGGCGAACCACTGGGGCTGGGACATGATGATTACGAGTTGCAAATACACAAGGTCATTCGCGACTGGATCGAAGCGCACAAGGAACGTCGAATTTCCGCAAGCCACCCCACCACCACCTACTATCACATCGAACGCGACGAGGCGATTGCACTGGCAGGCAAGGTACGTGAGGCCGTCGCAGTGAAAGCCCAAAGCATTCTCGACAACAACATCAAACGCCATATCGATGTCATCAGCCGATACAACCACCAAAACGAGAAACCGCTGACCGAAGCCGAGGCCCGCAAGCTTTGGAAGCGCGACAACGATATGTACAACGAGGGTGGCTCCGGATACGTATACGACTATGTGAGCCGCGAACGGGCCGAGGAATGCGTGGCTTGGCTGCAGGAGCATGATGTGGCCGATATTCCGGCCATCAAGGATTGAAAGGCAGAGGAAAGATGAGCCAGTACATCACGGTCAACGAATACGCCGCCCTCCACCACAAGCAGCCCGTCAGCGTGAGAAAACTCGCTCAACGAGGTTCCCTGAAAAGCGCCAAGAAAATCGGCGGCGTCTGGCTGATTGACAAGGAGGAGCAGTATCCCGACCATCGGCGCAGCGGAAGCGTCAAATCGTTCGAAATGGTTCGTGGCATGTACCTCGTGGATGAAATCGCCTACGTTGAGGGACTGCCATCACCTATGTGCGGATAGGCGACCAATGGTGCAAGAAGGACGTGTTCAGGCGCCAGTTGGACAAGACCAATCCGGAACCGACGCCGGTGCCGTATGATCCGTTCGCGGGGGAGGACTCGGAACGCAAGATGAATGCCGGCTGGTTCGAGGCAGCCCAGAATTTCGGATGTTTGCCGCGTGACACGGATTTCGTGCGCAAGGAGCTTAAGCGTGCGGCGACCCCGGACGAGCTTGCCGCTGTCGCGGCGAAGTTCGATGCGGTCAAGAAAAGCGAGCGTACGAACGTGCTCGGCAGGTTCTATGGGCCGAATACGAGTACACGGTTCGTGAAGCGGTGCTTGGGTTGCCTGATGGGGTTAACGCGATGTCCGTCGAGCATGAGTTTCGTCGGATGGGTATCGAAGCAGATAATTACGCTCCGGGAGTTGTCGCCGTGCGTATCGGTTGAACAGTTGCGGTCGCAATCCCCTTCCGTGAGGGAGGGGGGTCAAGACCGCCTCACATACTTTCTGTTTGGCTTCTGCTGGTCCTGTATATATCGCTTGATGATTTCCAGTGGCGCTCCGCCACAGCTCACGATGCAGTAGCTTGGCGACCAGAAGTGGTCACCCCACAAGGCTTGCCTGACCTCGGGCCAGTCATGTTCCCGGACGCGTTTGCTGCCGTTGGTCTTCAGGCTCATGACGAGTTTGCTGAGCTGGACTTTCGGTGGATAGGCCACGAGGAGATGCGCATGGTCCTTGTCGGTCTCGAACTCCTCCAATTCGCATTCGAAGCGTTCGCAGACCTCCCGGAACGTGTCGCCCAGCAGTTTCGTCACCCTTGGGGACATCACCTTGCGGCGGTATTTGGTGACGAGGACGATGTGGGCATGCAATTCATGGACCACATGCCTACCGGTACGCCAATCATGTGTGTTTTCAGTCATAACAGAATCATAGACCATGTGATAGAATGAGAGTCATGAAACGAAGCGCCAGAACCAAAGACAGTGAGACGTGGAGGGTCGCCATCGTGCCCATCCGTCTCTCCGGCGCCGACTATCGCCGTGCCCATGAGGCGTGCCATAAGGCGGCGTCGCTGTGGAATTTCTTCCTTGCTTCGATTCAGGAATATTGGAAGGAAAACGAGACCGACCCCACCGAAAAGGAGATGCGGCACTTCCTTTACGAGCAACGCCCCGACCTGCGTGACGGACTCCACGCGCACACGGTGCAGCTAATCCTCGGCGACTTGATGGACGCCGTTTCGACGTATCGTTCGAACCGTGACTCCGGTGACAAAAACGCCAGAGCGCCACATCGGGAGAAGAACTATCGACCTCTGGAGTTCACCGCTGGCTTTGGTTGGCGGGTGACGCCGGATGGGCGGCGCATCGCTTTGAGTTTCGGCAAAGGCCACAAGCGCATCGCACTTCCCCTCCCCGAGATCGCGGACCCCAAGACCGGCGAGATTCTTCCGTCTGAACGCTGGGGTTCCATGCAACTGTGCTGGGACCGCAACGCCCGCAAGTGGAGCCTCCATATCAGCGTGCCGACCCGAAGCCGCCACAGGGCAATCCGGACATCATCGCCGCGATAGACGAGGGCATCATCAATCCGATGACCGTCGCCATCGAGACCGAGGACTCCTACGACGTGCTGGTGGTCAACGGGCGTCACGCCCGCGCCGTCAAGCACTATAGGAACACTCGCATCGCCACGCTTCAGGAGAAACTGTCACGCTGCGTCAAAGGTCGAAGCGTTGGCGCAAGCTCAACGCGAAACGCAAGCGCATCGAGGCCATGACCGATTCCGCCCTGCACAACGCCAACCACCAGACCACGCGCAAGGTCGCGGACTTCATGCAGGCGCATGACGCCGGACGCATCGTCACGGGAGACGTGCGCGGCATCGAGAAGAGCACCCGCAAGGACGAGGCCAAGCGCGTCAGGAACACCAAGAACCAACGCCGCAGGTTGTCCCAATGGTCACGCGGCAGACAAGAGACTTTGCTCGAACACAAGACCGGCATGGCAATCGAGCATATCGACGAATCTTGGTCGTCCAAGACCTGCCCCGCGTGCCAAACACGCAACCACCCCAATGGGCGTGGATACCACTGCCATAATTGCGGTTTCACCTGCAACCGTGACGCGGTAGGCGCAATCAACATTCTGATTCGCGCGAAAAACGGCTCCTACCAGCCGATGGACACGAACAAAACGGTTCATGTCAAATATCTCCGGGCCACGCCAATCTTCCAACCGAAGGCCGGCGTCGAGCATGGAGTAATCCCCGGAACCGGGGCATGACCTCGTATGAGTCATGTAGCCATGCCGGAAGCAATCATCTCTGCGAAAGGCACGGAAGCCCCGACCGTAAGGTCGGGGAGGTTCACTGCGCATACTGCGTATATGGATCTGGCCCCGGAACTGCAGGCCAAGCTGTTGGACAAGATTCGTGTCGCGAACAGTGGCATGCCAAGCCCGCAACGCTTCATCCTGCCCGACAACGGCATGGTGCATGTCGTCTCCCATGATCGTGATGGGTATCCGGTGCATGACTATTGGCGGCGCAAACCATCCAGATAGGACAATGCGGCCACTGCTGGTGTTGATTTGCTTGTCGGTGAATTCTGTCACAGAATAAGGTCAGGCAAACGAAGCAATGCAACTGCATATAACAGAACGCTGAGCATGGATTGGAGGTGGTCGCAATGCTTACCTTGCTGGCAATGATTGGACTTTTTCTTCTCGTTCTTGGATTGGTGATAGTCCTGTTGATGGGAATGTTCTTCAGCAGCGACATGGGCGGCATATTCGTGAACGTGTTCAACTATGCGACTTCCACTGGGATCGCTGATCTGGTGACCGTTGGGGTCATGCTCATCATCCTGTTTGCGGCTTTCGCGGTACAAGCCGTTATCTGGTTCTTCGTCACCGAGAGGATGTTGGATTCTGCGCTCCCGCTGATCGTCCAAATGATCATCGAACTGATTGTTTTCATCCCGATTCCTACGTTCTTCTTCATGGCTTGGGGCTTGGAGTATCGTTGGGCTGGTGTCCTATGTGTTCTTATCTTCGCATTGCCGGCCGTGTACGACCTGGGTTCGAACGTGTACATCAAACTTGAGGAGATCAAGGAAAACAAGAACTCGAAGGTTGATTGATCCTTCGCCCGAAAAACCTTTCTCTCAGTGGACAGAATGCCTCCGATTCGGATAATCGGAGGCATTCGCTTTCCTGGGAAGGATACGCTGGAACCACACGTTTTTTTGGATTAGGAGTCGAGGATGCACGGAACATTCAGCAGGCCTATGAAAATACTCGCCAGTGTTATTACAGTGGCGGTTCTCGTCGCTGGCATCCTGGCTTGGAGTACGTGGCGTAAAAAAGTCACTGCCGCGGAACACCAGCAGGCGCAAGCCCAACAGTTGAAAAAACATAAGTCGGAGGAACGCAAGAAAGCCGCTGAGGCTGCCGCAAATCAGCTGACCGATGAGGAGAAACAACAGTACACGGATCTGGCCATCCAATTCGAACAGGCAGCCCGCAACTGGGGGAGTGACCCCACGATCAATTTGGACTCACTCAACCAACATGATGCTCAACAGGTAATCGACCAGTTGCGGACACCGGACATCGGAAGCAATCCTCTACCCGCTCTGAGCGCTATCCCAGCGGATAAGAACGATGGGCCTGATGCCGTCAGCTATCCATGCGAAGAGGAATATGAAAACGCATGTAAAGCGTATCCGACAATGAAAGCATGGTGGAACAGTGAGGCGTTGGCGACCGGCAGCCGGTGGACGGACGGACCTCACGTGACAGTCAACGAAGACCGAACGGTCACGGTCACAGGAAAGGTCGAATCCATGCTTTTGCAGGACGGTGATTCCTTCAACAATGGGAGCATCTGGGCATTGACTCCACTTGGAGAGACTACGACATCAACGATGAACTCACCATGCAAACGGGAAAATCAGCGGCATGAACATCAACGGCGACAACCCTTGGTGGATTAATCCTTGGCTGACACGCTGGGACAATAACATGGCCGACGATTTGAGCGAGGGAACCAGAATAGCCATCCCAGTGAAAGGCGATCCCGAGATGGGCCTCGCCCATTCCAGCATGACGCCCATCCTTAAGGGACCTGTCACGCAGTCGGACTTGGATGGCAAGGTTGACTGGCATCTTTGGGATAGCGTTCCCATGGCATCGGTTGGGGGAGGCTGCCAGAATCCGGGATACTGCGGCTAGTTCTTCCAGCTTTTCTTCCGGAAGAACACGTTGCCGGCGCCATCGAACTGCTTTTGCGTGAGCCAGCGACTGTTGTACCCCTCCCATGGGCCGCTTCCGTTCGTGCCGTAGTTTCCCTCGCTGATTCGGATTCTCCATCCGTTTGCGTCCTTCTTGACTTCTTCGACCACGGCGATATGCCCGGAGCTCATATCACCTCCCAAAGCACCGCCGAACTGACTGACGCCATCCCCCGGGTGTGGACTGGAATCGACTGTGTATGCAGGGTCGGAGGCGAGATGCACATGGACGTCACCACCCACGGGGGTGTTCCAGTTTGCCACGTCATGATGGTGAATCACCCATAGTCTGACAAGTGCATACCAGTAGCACTGGTAATGTCCGCCGCTGGCGAAGGAAGTGAATGGCCCGTAGTCCCCGTCGTGACACACTTTTGCATCCGTATCGCACAGCCAGCCAAAATTACGGGTTTTGCCTATAGGAGCCCCGCCCACAGAACCTACGACGGCACTGCTCCATCACCATCGTCGTCGGATGAGCAGGAAGCTTGAACGACATTGTCGGAACCACTGGAATCGTCGCTTGCCTTCCCAGTGAACTCGATCGCACTAATCTCCGGTGAATCATAGTAGGAGCGCGCGTATTTCTTACGTTCCTCTTCATGCCGATCGTTCCACGCTCCGCGCCCATACCCGGCAAGCCATGCGATTGAGGCGTCCTCCGGATTATCCGCATGCAGCACCATTTGTGCAGGTCATGGTCGGTGACGTTGTACCCCTCGGCCTCGATGTTATCCAGATAGAAGTTGTTCCAATCGGATTTGGACGTGTCAACCAGCATTTTTATCTGCACGTCGGCATCAGAGTCTTTGCCAGACACGTTATGCTGATCCATCCATGCTTGGATTTTGCTGCGCGGTGTCCACTGATTCAGGCCGAAGCCACGCAATGCGGGATTGGTCTCGCCTATCTGCTCCTGTTCCGGATTCATCCCAGATTCGAATTGGATCACACCAAGAGCGCCTGCCGTACTGGCTTTCGAATACCCGGCTTTGGCGAATGCCTCGGCTATGGCCACCGCGACCTTGTTGGGGGCTATCGATGTGGTCCCGGTTGTCGAATCATCATCTGATGAGGTGCCGCAATCATATTCTGCGGCTGATAATGACTTTCCGACGTTGCTGGTAAGGGCCGCGACACTGCCGGAAACGGCACTCACCACGTTCATGACGATAAGACCGTTCAACCCCACCAGCAATGCGGCTCCCGCAGCCATGAGTTTTGTACTGGTTTTCAAAGGATGACCCCCTTACGGAAGGCAAAAGTCGGTAAAAATTTACCGACTTTGAATGATTCGGTGAATTACCGTTCTTGGAATGGTCGGAATTCCACGTCGACGAACACGTTGTAATCGTCTCGAAGAAGATTCGCGGCATGTTTCCCCGCCTTGATGATCTCACCTGAAGAACGATTCTCATCCCATGATTCAAACAAAGCCCTCAAAGCATCGGTTTCCTCGTTGGGACTCTTCAACGCGAATCCCAAAAGCCGTGCGGTGTTCAGATCCTTCAACAGCGGAGCCGCTTCGGAAGCCCAATCGGATGCCGCATTCCAAAGCTCGTCTGCAACGGAGAGGGGATATTCGACATCGAATGCAAGCACATCACCGTCTACATCCTCATGCAGGATGCCCGCTGAAGTATATGCGGCGATGATGGTGAGCATGTACACGCTGATGTCGCTTCCATCCCAAGCGTGATTCAGTGGAGGATTCAGCAAAGGATACTTGAGCACGTCATGATTCGCGAACAGCTCATTCCCCTGAAGCAGAAATACGGGGAGGCTGATCACGGGGGAGTACAGGATACGGTTTTCCACTCCTCCGTATGGGTCTCCGTCAGGTACCGTATACACTTTGGATGCGGTATCGCTGAGACGTTGGATATATCTGCTGGGGCGTTCCAATAGGAGAGGACGTCCGCTACCGAAACCAGGGAACAGCAATGGTTTCGACTGCTGCTGTTCCTCCGGCTCCGGGGTCAAAGGGGTAACGGCAGATGATTCCTCCGACTTGTCGGAAGCCGGTGTGGAAAATGAGTCATCGAATATGTCTTTGTATCCCATAAGGGGTCACTGCTCCTTGTTCTTTCGTTGTTCTCGTGCGATCTTGTCCGTGGCAGTGGTGCTGATTTCCTTCAACAATGCCGGAGGAATCACGATTTCCACTGGAATAGGCTGCTTGGATCCGTCTTTGAAATAGGCGACGGCTCCGCGAACGGTCTTCCTCGTCGATGCGCTTACCAGGCGCTTCAGACTGTTCGGGTTCGGCTGACCGTTGTCCAAAGTATCATCGGCTCCCATGCGCTGCAAGATCCGACCATTGGGGTCTTCGATGCCTAGGAGTCGTTCCGCTGATTTGGCCGGACTGACCGTGCCATTGGCTTCTTCCGGGTTGTCCAACGCCAGAAGGAGGGCGCGGCTGATACCTCCGGTCAAGTCGGCATCGATGAACTCCTGCACTTTCTGGCTGATGATGACAGGCGTGAATCGTTGCGAACGGGCCATACGCACCCATTGTTCGAAGGTTCGGGAAGCTCCCTTGTCCTTGCCCATGAACACCCATGCCTCATCGACACCTACCATGCCATCGCGGCCTCGAACGGCGGTACCGGCTCCCATGACGACCATTCGCAACGTCCACTGGCGGATGCGAGCGGTCATGGAATCATCTTGGCCTCGGGGATGAGTGAACGGTCTCCGGCGTTGATGAGGGTCAGGTTTTGGCTGATCGTCAACGGCTTGGTGTCATTATCGGTGCCGAAGATAAGACGTAGTCCCTGGTTCGCCTTCAGGTTCATGCTGATTGTCGAAAACACCTCGAGGGTGTTGGAAGGCAATCCAATGGACTCCGCCGTGTTCCCCGCTTTGATGGTCTTCGCAACAGCTTGGGCGGCGACAAGCAGAGCCCGGCCTACGCAACGCGCCCCGTGTTTGACGCCGTAATCCAGCATGGCTGTCATGGCGGATTCCATCTTTGTGTCACCGCCAAGAATGTTCGTCATCATCAGGACGGCGATTTCCTTGGCCTCCTCCACATTCGGAATCACGTTGAACGGGTCGAACGTGCCGTTAGCCACATCGGAATCCAACCGGATGACCGTACCACCCTGCGAACGGGTCGCATCCTCCAAATCATTACCGGCCTTCGGATTGATGTAAATGCACGGGGTCTTGCCTTTACCGTCACGCGCGTCAATCTTCGACCATTGCAGAAACAGGCTGAACGCCGCCATCGTATTATGGGTCGGCACGTAATCAGCGATGAGGAACGAATGGTCAGGGCTCCCAACGGTCAGACAACGATGAGGCGCGTTGGATATCTTCCTGATGTCTTTGACGTATAGCCATTGCTGGGTTTGTCTCAACGTCGTAGGAATTAAAGCCGCTTTGCGTTGCAAAGAGAATACCGGCAGATCCGTCGTGAAGGTGATGCGATAACGATCCTGAGCCTCATGACGCACACCATCAGCCGTGTATCCTGCTTTGTTGAGATGGGGTTCGTGAACGACGATTCCCAGAGATCTCAGCAGGCGCACCATTCCTCGGACAATCGGCAGATGATCGGCGGACTGGGTGAACTCTATATTCCCATTTGAGAGATGGTCCCATCCTGATCCAGCAACCCCTGCACGAGGGAGAGTCTTTGCTCGATGCTCGCCGAGAAGTAGATCTCAGGAATGCGTTTTTCGCGGAGTATCCCCATATCGCGAAGAATGGAGACAAGCCCCTTCACATTCACGACCATCGGCGTATTGATGCTTCCTAGAGAAAATCCCGCAGAGGTGAGACAGGACTTCACATGCTGCAAATCACCATTCCTGTTATCTGAAGCGATGATTCCAGTGCCGATACTACCGTCGGCTAACCAAGCCCCTAAAACCCATGGGTCAAGTGGCAGGTCGGCTTGCGGGTTGGCAACAGGCATCGCGGCTCGGATTGCCCATTGCGCACGATTGCCTGAATCCTTTAGACCAGACGCAAGCATGTCTCGCGTAGTCACAACCTGTTCACAATATCCAAGGGAATTGGTCTCGTTGAAGGCCCCCTCATAACGAAGCATCATGCGTTGCCCTATGGCTCTGCATGCTTCTCGAACGTTGTATACGGATACCGAATCATGACGCATTCTGTCGGAGTGAATTCGTTCTTCCGTATCCCACTCACTGATTGGATTGAGCGTTTTTGTGACAGATGCGATAGAGGAACGGCTTGGTGAACGATCCTCGAGCATCTTCTGTATGTCAGTGATGCTGATGCCCTTCGGATAGTTATCTTCCAAATGCTTTCTTAGGACATCCGCACGCTCCCTGGCGAGATCGTTCCATCTTTTCGCATGCTGCGCCACGCCATCATAATGTGCAATCAAAGCCCGAAGAGCTTCCTGCGTGTTATAGCGCCTACAGTTCTGCCGAGTCTTAAAAGGTTTTTTTGTATCCGCTATCGCGCGGTCTCGCTGTTCTTGATGAGATTCAACTCCCATAAATCGCAGCGCTGCGGCAATGGTCTTGGCATTGCTCTCTCCGCTCCACCAACGACTCGTTACTGGATGGACAAACTCTGCAAGCTCGTTCACGCTCATGGTTGATTGGGCCGGTAGCGCATCAGACATCCGACATAGCTCATCGTATGTCTCCGACAGCATGTTCTTACGCTGTTGGGATTTCAAATGTTTTGGTTTTCTGAATTTGTTTCGATCTTTGAAATCGGAGACGATCCACTGGTGGTTCCCGCTGGCTTTTATCGTTTGACCGTCACTGAGGGTGACTTCGTAAAGATCTTCCGTGTGAATCGGATGAAGCTTGAGGAGTGGATAAGGTTTTCCGTCCCGCCCGTAGACGAGGTCTCCCTCATGCAAATCGCTGATCTTAGCCATTTTTCCATGGGGGAAGCTAGCCTGAGGGGGAACCGGAATTGTGGAGGAAATGTGAACGGCCTTCCCGCTTCCTGTATCTCCGATAATAGCCAAAATTGGACGCCTGTCCTTGTCCTGCACGGTTGTTGTCCCGATATACACCGGTTGCCTGTTGGCTTCGGACAATCCGACAAGAGCTCCGTCCCTGTCGCCTGCTTTGGCGAAACTGCTCACGCCTCCTCCCGCGACGCATGTTGCGGCCCAGTGGATCTCATAGGGGGTCATGCGTACGTTCGAACAGGCCTGCATGCTTTTGAACGCCATCAACTGTTCGCTAGCCGTCGTCAGATTGACGAACTCGATGTTGGGGATACACCCCAAAGCGTCGATGGCCATCTGCTCGTTGCCCGCCACGCAGGTGGCGACGCTCAGATCAATGATGCTGGGCGGCATGTCCGGAGTATTGTAGATTGCCTTCTTATAATCCAAACGCTCCTTGATTTCGGTCATATCACCGGGGGCTTCATGGCCTTTCTCGTACCGTTCCTTAATGCTTTCGTCGATGGTGCGGCTGTTGCGTCGAATCTGGTCGGCGGTGACTTTCGCCGGTTCGACTTTGCCTCGGATGCTTGTGGCGACCGCATTGGCTCCGCCGGCTCGTCCGACTTCCATGAGTCTAGCAATCCACAGGTTGTTTGGATCCGTGATGCTGCTTTGGTTGAAATCCGCCGTGCGTGCGAAGCAGATGCTGGCCGGGTATTCTTCGTCGATATTCCACTCGGTGCAGTCCACGCCATTGTCGTACAGGTTTTTGGCGTGGGCGCAGGTCGCGTTATCCGGGAAGAAATGCACGTGTGCGTTCTCCGCCAGGATAGGCAGGGCCGACGAGTTGGCGCGCCCCACCCACCATGATTCCATCATGCGACCAGCTGTTCGCGTTCCTGCTCATCCATGATGGTGAATGGTTCCAGCCCGGCGTTGAGCATGATTCGTTCGATATTATGCGCGTCTGGCAGATACTCTTCGAACATTGGGCATCCGTTTGCCACCGAATAGCACATGCGGTCGTACCATGTCAGGGCGCGTTGCAGCATGCCGGGCTTGCGATTGTTGCTATGATCCCCGACCAGTTTCAAAGGAACGCCGATGACCGCGAACTGCTTGCATACCTTCTGGCTACGGTAGTACTGCGCCTGGTATCGTCCGAGGTCGGTGTCCCTCATGCTGGCCGGCGGACTGTATCGGACGGGCATGGATCCGGTGAGTAGATGGAATTCGCGATATTCGCTTTGAAGCATGTAACGGTAGCGCATACCGGCAACCGTGACCTGATTGGCGAGGCCGTCGAAGAACGCCATCAGCTGTTGCGCGGCATCGTTGCGTTTCCGGTCGTTGGCTCCATCCAGCAATGCAGTGCTCCAGGGGATGCGCGCGTACAGCCATACGGTGCGATCCGGCGTGGCAGAACGGAGCAGCCCGTATTCGCTGGCCGGGCTTATAAAGCTTTCTGGACGGTAGAAGTTTCCTCGTGGCATATATTCCACGATAGATTTTGATGTTGTTATTAACCGATATTCTATTGAAAATACCCGTTTTTCGGTTGGTGGCGATATCCAAAAAAATATCCCGACCGCAATGGTCGGGAGATTAGGAAAGGTTGCCGGTTAGTCGTCCACGCCGACGCAGTCCTGGTTGACTAGTTCACGCACGTGATCGACGGCCCGCTGCAGTTCCGGTGTCATGTCGAAGTCATCGGTACGGTAGAAGGCCGAGTTGCCGTTGGATTTACGACTGGCGCTGACCGCGACGTTGGTCACCGTCATCTTGCCCTTGTCGTCACGGTCCAAGTGGACGAACAGGGTCCTTGCGGTCAGCTCGCGACGTCCCCCCGCATATTTCAGTGTCCCTTGGACGGTGATGTTTGGTTCCAACTGATATGCCACGTCTGCCGTGTATCGGATGCTTGGGATGCTGGATATGATTTTCGACATGATTAACCCTCGTTTCGGGTGATGTACATGCAATTCATGTGAGTGGTTTTCAGGATTTCGCGCAGAGGGGTTTCTTTGACGACGCCTCCGCCCTTATATGCTTGGATGCTGTAATCGTCGATGGGGAACTTGGTTTTTATTTTCGATACGTGCTCGAGTTTCACCCAGCACCGCGCTTCGGGGATGGTGAGGCTTGGCGGCGCTGTGAACCCGTCATAGTCATTCATGCCGTAAGCGTAGTATGCGCCTGAATCATGAATGTCGGCCTCAATGTAAGTGTCATCCGTCATCCATAAGAACGCTTTTTTACATGTGTTGACGGTCAAATCGGACACGTTGAACTTGAGAGGGAACAGCACTTTCCCGTCGGATTTCTCGGCATGCTCCTCTATGTAATCCAGAATGGTTTTATCCAGATCCAGTTATACCGGCAGGTGATTCCGTCGGCGAGTTTGACCGATTGCCGTCCTGGATAGGATGACTGTTTCTTGTAGCGCACGAAGAGCGCTCGTCGATCGTATAGTGTTGCCATAAGCTCTTCCTTTTATGTAGATGTTTTCAGTATAACAGCCACGACAGAGGCTAAATAGGGCGGATTATGAACGTGGCCGCATTTGTTCCATCTCATCCGCCAGCGATATCTTTTTGGCGTTGTAGCCAATCTCTCGAACTTGTCCGGATCGAAATCTCCCAATTGCTGCACATTGTCCAACGCCAACCAGTAGTTGGCAGGCGTTCTTCCCCATGGGAATGGTGCCTGATAGTGGGATTTCGGATTCCAGGTTTTTGGATTGTATGCCTCTCCGAAATTGGTCACCGTTCCAACGAGTTTGATTGCGCTTTGGGGTGACCAGAGCAGCAAATAATTAAAGCCTATTTTGTTTCGCAATGATTTAAAGTTGCCGACGAACAGCAGTCTTCCCTCGTGCTCGGCGGCATGACGGAGGAATTCCTCGATGGTGGTTTGCGGGCTAAAATAGGAGATTCGCCCTCGTGGGGCGTGGCCTATTCGTAGCATCAAGGTAAGTCCGTCTATCTTGAAGGGTTCAGTCTGCGATGTCATGGAACAATCTTATCACATGCGGATATATTCAGTATGTCAGATAAGTGTCTTCAGCTCGTACACAACCAATTCAGGCGCCTCACGAACCCGACCGAAAAGCTCATGACCACGCTTCGACCGCTCGATCGCACGCATCACCACCTCCGGAGCGGAACGGATATCCAATCGAGCTTTCCCGACCCTATCCGCCCACAAATTCTGTATCACCGTCAACTCGACACGATTAACACTGCGAATCTGCAAAGACTGCCGCTCGACCCGATGCAATCGTACATATTCAGCGGCCACATCAGCCAACCCGACACCCAACTAATTCTTCCTTTCTCGACGAAACGCATATACCAAAGAGGGGACCATGGACACGGCCGCAAAAACAAGCGAAGACACCGCCAGTACAAGCCTCCACATCAAAGGCACCCCAACCGCAAGCCAGGAAACCAACTGCATCCCCAACAACCAGAACACCGCGAAAACCAGCATTCCCAGCACGAGCGCCCAGCTCAAACGTCGTTCCTTCCGACGCTTTCTCGCTATTTCGCGCCGCGACGGTTCGACGGTACTGCCACTGATTCGAGCCGGTTCCAGAATGATCGTCGTAGTCGCCCCGATGGTTTCGCCGGCGCTGTTTTCCTTACTCACTCGGGCTCCTTTTCTGGATTCTGGATTCTTTTCTGACGTTCGCATTCATGTCTCAATGGCGGATACGTGTCGGCTATGGCGTTCAATGTCGCCGTCCGAAGCTCGACATACCTCTCCTGATCCAAGTCATGGCGCTGCTGGTCGTAATCGGTCAACGCATGCCGGGCATAATTGACCATCCAGCGTTCCAAGACGAATGGATTTGGCTCCTTACCGGCATCCCTGACCATGTTTCTGCGACGTAGCTCGTAATGGTGGAGCTTTGCCGCGTCTCGCAGGTTACCGTAGGGAATGAGTCGCACGTGTACTGTTAGTTTTTCGCACACTTCAAGGTCATGCCTTTCTGCTCTGGTGTTATGTGGATATATTCAGTTTAACAAGCAAAATATCAGGAAAGAATAGAATCCAGTATGCCCGGGATTAGGCTCCGAGGAAATACTCCTTGCACATAATCTGGTACAAGGCTTGCTCTTGCATTGCGTCGGAAAGAGCTCGATGCTGTTCCACGTCTGCCACGTGATAGCGTTTGATCAGATCCGCGACCTTGTGATGGCGAATTTCCGGATGGATGTCACGGCTCATTTCCAAGGTATCCAGGAATGGGTGGTCGAACAGGGGGCGATTCGGCCAGGTTTCCGCCGTGGCCCAGTCGAGGAATTTCAAATCGAACGTCGCGTTGTGTGCGAGGAAGGGCGTTTCGAATCCCAGCCACCGTTCGAACTCTTTCATCGCATGCTTGACAGTCGGTTTGCCGCTCACGTCGTAAGTGGTGATTCCCGTCAATTGCGTGATGTGTGGCGGGACAATCATTTGCGGGTTGATGAGTTGGCTGTAGGTGTCGACGATTCGTCCGTTCTTGACTTTCGCGGCGCCGATTTCGATGAGTTTCGCGCCATCTTCCGGGTTGAGGCCGGTGGTTTCGGTGTCTACCACGACGTAGTCAAGCAATGGCGCCTCCAGCGGCGGGATGCGTCGTGGATCGTCGCTTCGGTATTTGTCCCAGTAGCTCATTGGGTGTTCCTGTGTTCTCTAAGATTATGTGGACATATTCAGTATAGCAGACAAATCGATGTCAGGCAGGAACCTTCCGACCGCGACCGTCGCCAAACAACGTGAAAAGCAGACTCGCGCGATTCGGGCCAACCTGTTTGTCGGACAACACGCATTCCATGCAAACCGGATCATACATGCTCGGCACCAAACCCATCGTGCTTCCGCAAAGAAAGCATCCAGCGGGCTTGGCCAACACATCATCATTCAGCTCGACAATCAATTGTCCTGACCTTTCAACGATTCCTTAATCCGTTTCTCCTCTTCGTCCGCAGCCTTCTCGCTCAACTGTCGTACGGACGGAGGGCGTTTGTCCCGGTTGACGTCCTCCCCTCGGCTGAAGCCGGGGGATTCCCCCCATCCTGACGATGGGAGAGGTTCTGGTCTCTAAGAGAGTGCCACGGATTCGCGTGTAGCGTTTCCGTTGGTCTTACGTCCCTGTTCGACCGGGGTGCCGTCCGCGCCCCACAGGTTTTCCGACGTGACGGCGAGCGTGTCCAATCCTCGTTTGAGAATGTTTTTCGCCGCGTTCACGTCGGCGTTCGCCGTGTACGAGCATTTTTTGCAAATGAACACCGCTTGGCTCTCGCGGTTTTCTTTCGCCACATACCCGCATTGACTGCATGTCTGGCTTGTGTAGGCCGGGTTGACGAGTATCATGCCCACGCCGTCGGCAAGCTTGGTCTTGTATGCGAGCATGGACGACAGTCTTCCCATGCTCGCCTGTCGGAGACTACGGTTGAGTCCGTGTTTCGCCGCCTGACCGTTGGGCAGGTATCTGCCTTCATGCAACGGGTCGGGAACAGGCTTGCTGCGTCGGCCCATGTTCGCTAATCGTAGGTTCTCCAACACAATCAAATCATTGCCACGCACGAGTCGGGTCGTGTATTTTTGGTACACGTCATCCAATATACGTTTGGATTTCGCATGCAGTTTTGTGATTTCCAGCCGGGTCTTCCAATATGCGCGGCTGGTTCTGCCACTATTCGCGTATTCTTTCTCACTGGAATATCCGGCTGTCTTGACCCTACGGGCTTGGCTTTTCTGACGCTTCCGGATTTCACGGTCGATGGCCTTCAACCTGTTCTTGGGTAAGTCCATGAATCGACCGTTGGAGTCGGAGGCGGCATGCGCGCATCCACGGTCTATGCCGATGGCCTTTCCGGTGGGCTTGCGTCTGATGGGGAGGGGAATGTTGTTGAATACTACGGTACGGTTCGTCCAATCCACTTGGATGGCCGTGTATTCGCGTATCGGCTGGCTGACGCGCACGTGCAGGAGGATGCGGTAGCGTAACGGTTCGCCCGGCAATGACATGCCTTTGGGGTTCTGTCCGGTGATGGTTATGATGCCGTGGTTGCGGTTGACCTGACGGTATACGGCGTTGCGCCCACCGTTATACCAGCAGATGAAACGCTGCCTGTCACGCTTGTACGATTTGAACCGGGGCATTCGTCCCGGCTTCAACCGTTTGCCTAATAGGGTCTTGCGTCGTTGCACAGCGGTGAACCATTCGACCCGTTCGATTCGTGTCGGTGACTCCAATATAAGGGATGGCACCGCCGCCAGCCAAGAACATTCCTTGCGTGACCGGCTGACGCTACGAGTGTCGGGTTCGCCTCCAATGGGGACGAGGGTTTTGTCCTTGCCGTATTTGCAACGGTTGGAACGCAATTGGTTGAACCGGTAACGCCAAGCGTCACAAAGCCATTCCATTGCCTGACTGCCGGTATTCGCGTAAAGCTTTTCGGAACATGGGTCATGCTGGTCGGTATAACCGATGAACGGTTTGGCACCGTCCAACGTCACACGTTCCAACACGACTTTCTGACTCATATTTCCAATAATACCACATTACGCGCAATATGGAAAAAGAAAGCTGTGATTCCTCCCCGCGCCTAAAGGCGGGGGCACCCTCACAGCAAAACGGTGGACGGCGCGCAACATCGCGGAGGCCATCTGCCGGTATCCGCATCTCAGCCAGACGGGAGTCTGCTGCCAGCAGCGGCCGACAGTCGCACTGTCCTCGACGAGATTCCACAGGCGCATTTGCTGGGCACGTAGCGCCATAGCCGCGGTCTCCACTTGCGTGTCCTCGGGCTGCCAGTCTTTTCGGTTAGGCATCAGCCGTAATCCCGTCTCCGAAACCATGCAGGGCATGTATCAGATTCTTGACGGAAAATGATTCCGCCTCGCGGTTGACGATTCGACGATTCAATCCGAGAACTACGTCTTCGACCTGTCTGCGGACATAAGGCTCCAACGGGGGGAGAGGGGGCGTTTTGCGGGTATCTGCAAGAAGGCCATAGTCTCTTTCCAGATCGGCAAGATTCATTCCATGCAATCGGATGCGACGGAGCAACGTGATCTCATCCGCATCCAGCAGACACGGCCAGGCTTCCGTTCCTGACTGGATATGACGTACTCCGTTCAGCAATCGTGCGGTCTCGGCCATGGATTTATTGCGTTTCGCGCTCTTCATGCCCGGCCAGTGCCGCAAAACGGACAGGTTCCCGCGAGCGTCATCCAAAGCCGTCTTGACGACATTGCTGGTGGTCAACCGATGGGCGAAAGGCTCGATGGCGCGAATGAAGCCGGCGTCCAGCAGAAAGCATTCGGTTGGCAATGTCAACGATTCCAACAGGCTACGATGGCCGTCGAGCAGTCCGTCGATATAAGAAAGAGGTGTGAGGATTCTGATATCGAGATCACGCATGTTCTGAGTCGTTCGAGCTTCGCCGAGCAGTATCTCCCAAGGCTGCGGCATCGTGATGACGCAAAGCGAGGGCTTGTTGTCCTTCGCTGCTAAACCATGCGCGTAGTCTCCTTCTATCCATGCGGAAATGATGCGTTGCTGGGGAAAATGCTCCAGTGCTTTTTCGATGCAGTCGATGTTGTTCACGCCGCCAGTTCCATTCGCTTGGCAATCTCATTGCGCCATGTCTGCACCAGCAGTCGGATATGCCATCCCGTACCGAGGTCGGCATTTTCCAAGTCGAATGGATCCCAATTTTTCGCAACGATGCGAATGTCCCCTGATGTGCAATCATAGGAGTAGTCGATGGACGTGGTTCCGAGCTGAATTTTCGTCGTATAGTAGGTTTTCGGGTTATCCACGAAGACTTGGACGACACTCCCGGGCAGTTTTGTGTCTGCCTTGTTTTGGACGATTCCGGTGTTGTTTGGGTTTGGGATTTTATATGTGGCTTCGTGGACGATGGAGATCAGTGCGGAGAGGAACCTCTGTTTTAGGGAGAGGTTGTCGCAGTAGGCGCACTTGGTGATGGGCTTGCCGGATCTTTCGAGTCGCAGGCTTCCGCATTTTTCACACTCGTATAGGGTGTAGGTCTTTCGTGCGTCTGTGACGTCTTGTATGGGTTGCATTTTCCTTTGGTTTTCTCTTTCAATCTTTTTATGTGGACATATTCAGTATAACATGTAAAATACAATATGGTTGTTATACTGAAGAAGTCCACATAAAAAGAGGAGGAGCGTTGACCAATCCGAAGAAAAACGGAGACCTAATGCTGCGGGTCCGGTATGACAGCGGAGCCGAACTCGCGGGTCCGGCTGTCATCACCGACGAGGGAGCCTTGCTTGTTTCGTTGGGCGGCGCCGCTTCCATGCTTGTGCAACGCGCGGATGGTAGTCTGCCGCCGCACATCACCTTCGTGGATATACGGCCTAGTCATGTGGGATACGGGCTGCCGCTGACCGACGACATGGCGTACATGGCGGTGACCGCCATGCTGCGTGATGCGGTGGGCCTGCCGTTGAACGAGGCCGCCGACCGGTACGAATCCTGGCTGAACCGGGTGAGGCGGGCCGCGATCGAGAAGTGGGTGGACTCCCTGTCCATGCGCGAATCGACCCAATTGCATGTGAAATACCTGGACCGTGACGGTGCGGGCCATCCGAAGGAAGAGGAGGACGCATGACGCTGATCGAGCATGAGGCGCGCGAATACTCCGATATGCGGTACATCATGCGCAAAGCCGAAATGAGCATCAAATGAGCGTAAGAGTGGAAACAACCTACTTGGCGACATGCGACTACCCGGACTGTCACATGACTTACGACTTCTGGGAGTTAACCGAGGAAGACGCAATCCTTGAAGTTATAGACAATGGAGAATGGCTATGCCTGTTCGCCGGTGACAATAAGCCGAGATTCTTCTGTCCCGCGCACTTGCGATACGTGCAAAACTCGCGGAATGTCTGGTCGAACGTATTTTACGATTCCAACAGTCCATACACGCAAACGACCTCGCACGCCTTGAACAGGTTCTACGAGGATATGAGCACACCGCAACCACTGCCAAAACTGCAATGCGATGACACCATACTCGCCGTTCTGCAAAACGAAAACTAGGAGTGAAACCATGACTACGAACGTGATTGATGCAATCCGCGAGAAAGAAGCTGATGCGCACGCAGAGCGGGAAGAGGCGTTTGCAGAGAGGAATCGGTTAAACCAAGCGTTTTTTGACGGGAAGCTTATCGCATACGCGGAAATACTCAGGCTGCTCGGGGAAGACTTGGAGGAAAACGATGGCTACGAACGTAACTGAAAAAGACAAGACCCTGAACGACGTAATCGAATGGTGCGGGGAACAGGTGTCCGGAATCGAAAAAAAGATTCCCACGGCGTCGGACGCGGATTTCCTCAACGGCGAACGATGCACACTGCTGGCCGTCGCGGCGTATTGCGGAATAGGCGTCTGTACGGGCATGCACCGGAATGCGTGCACTGCACGGTCCGCCAGTTGGAGCAGGCGCAGGCCGAAGGCCCGGCGACTCCCGACGTCTCGCCGAGCGACGCATACCGTCGGACGCACGCAAAGGGACGGAGGCTCGATGGCAAGAATCAAAGAAACGTTTGACAGCCGCGCTTGGTTCATGCTCGAATGCGACGACCACAACTGCGAACAACGGTTCGACGACAGCCAATGGTATGCGTACGAGGACGATCTGCTGGCCGACGCGAAGGACGACGGCTGGCAGATCCTGTACAAGGACGAGCATCCCGAACTGGAACGCGACATGCACTACTGCCCGGCGCACCGGCTGCCCGAATGCTCGACCTGCACGAACATCATGATCGATCCGGCCGGCTGGAAGGACGGGCAATGCCCCGAATGCATCAAGGAGGAGATCCCGAATGAACGGTCATGATTCCACGCGCGAACAGAACACGGAGGCGAGGATGACGCTGGCGGCCGCCCGCCGCGGGCTCGCCGCCGCCATCAACGACGCGGAGAACGGGATAGGCCATCTGTCCTGCGACGATCCGAAGATTATGGAACAGGTTCGCGCCCATTGGCGACGCCTGTACGCCACGTACATGAACGCGGACGCGATCATCGCGGACCTGGAATCCTGCGCACGTCATCTCACGGATGGCGACAAGTGGGAGCCGAACCCGATCGCCGACGGCCTGAAACCCATGGAGATGGCCGAAGAGCTTGACGACGATTCCGGGGAACCGTCCGCGCACGGCCCGTACACCCGGTATTCGCTCCAAACCGTCGAAGAGGTCCCATGGAAGCCGGAATCCGGCGATTCCACTCCGATCCATGAGGGGAACCGCACCGTGCATCTCCCGGATGTCCGATCGTTCGGCCGTCTGGAACGGGACAAGTGGCTGGCCGTGAAGAACCTTGAGGAATCAGCCGAGCTCGTGGAGGCGTGCAAACAGTATCTGAAGGCCTGTGATCCGACGGATCCGAGCGGCATCGGCCGGGAGTTCGACGACCATGCGAACTGTCTCGCCTGCTACGGGGTGAACGTGGGCGGCGAGCTCGGCGACGACCGGGACAAGGCGAAGACCGGCTGGATAGGCCACGTGCGCGACCAGCGTCGCCAAGCCATGCTCGACGAGCTCGCCGACGTGCTGCAGACGGTCGGCAACCTGATCACGGCGTTCGGCATCACGGATGAGGAGGTCGAACGGGCGATGAGCGACTGTCTGGAACGCAACAGGCGGAAAGGCAGGCTCTGATGGGAACCACAAGAATCTGGGATTCCCGCAACAACAGGCATGCGACGATTGAACACGAGACGTTGAGACCATGCCCGTTCTGCGGCGGCATGCCACGAATCTACGATGATGTGGACGATACGACGGAACGGTACACGGTGCGCTGCGACTGCGGCGGGAGCATGCCGGGCCGGTACGTTCCGATCGACCATCGTTCCAGACCCGTGTCACCTGCCTGTATTCGGCGGTCGAGAAATGGAACAGGAGAGGCTGATGGACTACATGGGCAGCGGCTTCAGGGCCGGTTTCCGACGTGGATTGCGTGTCGCATGGGATGCGATGTGCTTCCGCCCGTTCCGGTTTGAACCGTGGCCGGCTCCGCCCATGCCGTCCCTGCGCGAGCATTTGGAAGCGTACGGCGGCACCCGTATGAGCCCGGCCGATTTCGACCGGTGCGAAGATGCTTGGTGCCGGATGCTCGACGAACGGAACCGCATGTTCGACCGGTATCTGACGGGCATGCGCTGCGCCCTGTACGTGCTGTTCGCCGCATGGATTCTCGCGTTTGCGATTGCCGGGCTGATTCTGGTCGAAGTGTCGTCGTGAACCGGTCAGAAGTTCTTTCCTCCACGGCCGAACAAGGCATCGTGCGAGCCGGTGCGGGTGAGCGCGAGGCACAGTTCGCCATCGTTTTTGAGTGAGGGTACACCGTCCTTCAGGGCGGTGGTGAATCACTCGGGCCGGTTCTGGTTTTCGATGTACCGTTTCAACGTGTCCAATGGCGCACCGCCCGCCGTGCCCGCGTAGTAGCTGGGGGACCAGAGGCGTTGCGCCCTCCAGTAGTGTCGGGCGAGTTCGGGGTAGTCGCGGCGCATGATACGGCTTGACACGCCTTTGAGACTGTTGACCAGACGGCTGAGTTCTACGGTCGGCGGGAATGATATGAGCAGGTGGACGTGGTCGGTTTCGCCGTTGAACTCTTCCAGCCGGCAGTCGAATGACCGGCATACGTCCGCGAACACGTGTTCCAGTGCGGTCAGGTGTTCGCTGGTGAATACGTCGTGCCGGTATTTGGTGACGAATACCAAGTGGACGTGCAAGTCGTAAACGCAATGCCTGCCTTTGCGGATATCATCGTTTTCGTTCATAAGACCGAGTATAATACCAAGTATGAGCATGTACAGGCGATACAACTATCGCGCCTACCCCACACGGGGTCAGCGCGAAGCGTTGTCACGCCTGTACGGCGCATGCCGGTATGCGTACAATTGGACGCTCGACCAGCGGGAGCTTATGCGTCGCCGACATGGGCGAATGCAGTCCTGCACGCAGTTGAGCAACATGTTCACCCTATGGAAGCGAGAACCCGGCATGGAATGGCTTCTGGCCGTATCATCCACGCCTTTACAGCAGTCGATACGCCACGCGGACATGGCCTACCGGAACTTCCTTCGCCTCTACAAGGCGGGCAGGACGCATATTGTGACCAACCGCCGTACCGGGAAGAAGCGTCGCACGGGGCTGCCCCGGTACAAGAGCCGCAGGGACGGGGAGCAGTCGGCCGAGTTCACCAAGTCCGCGCGATTCAAGGTCGGGCATGCGGACGGATGCAAGTGGGCGTTCCTCACGCTCCCGAAAATCGGGCGGGTCAAGCTCCGTTGGACTCGCGAACTGCCGTCCAAGCCGAACACCGTCACCATCATGAGGCATGCGGACGGCTCTTACGAGGCGAGCTTCACCGTGCAAGTCGATGACAAGCCGACGCGCCCGAGCCGCTGCATGAGGCGTGCGGCATCGACATGGGGCTTGACTCGCTCATGAGCATCGTCTATACGGACGGCACACGCGAGAAGATACCCCACCCGCGCACCCTGAACCGCAAGATGCGCAGACTGCGCAAACTCGACAAACAACTGGCAAGGGAAACGAAAGGCTCGAACAACCATGCGAAGACACGACTTCTGAAGGCCAAGACCTACGGTCGGATACGGAACCAACGCCGGGACGTGGCGTACAAGCTGGCATTCCGGGTGGCGGGCGAGAACCAAGCCGTCGCCTTGGAGACCCTGAACGTCAAAGGACTTGCCCGCACCTGCATGGCGAAGAGCCTGTTGGATGCGAACTGGACGCGTATCATCGACCGCATCCAACAATTGGGCGTCCAATATGGCAGAACCGTCAAACGCATCGACCGCTGGTATCCCAGCAGCCAAATCTGCTCCCAATGCGGACGCCGCGACGGACGGAAACCGTTGGACATACGCGAATGGGAATGCCCGCAATGCGGCATACGGCTCGACCGTGATTGGAACGCCGCACTGAACATCCTCGACGCCGCGGGACTCGCCGAGTCGCTAAACGCCCGTGGAGGCGACGTAAGACGGAGACTGGCGCAAACCGGTCGCAACGCAGACGCCCGTGAAGCGGGAACCCGCCGAACCGCAAGGCTTCATTAAGCCGACCGGAGTAGGAATCCCCCGCCTTCAGGCAGGGAGGAAGTCAACAGATCGTCCACGCTGCCGAACCTTTTGCCGATACCGTTCAGCGCCTCGTGTCTCGCCTGCCTGTTTTCGGCAGCTATGACCGCTTGCCGGTAGATGCGGTAGTCGTGCGCGTTGATGATGAAATAGGTGGGTTCTCCGTTGCGGAGCACGGTGACCGGCGTATCGTCCTCGACCTTGGCGAACTCGCCTGCTTGCCCCCGCGCGTCCGAATTGCTGATCGGAACGTCGTGTCCAATGGGACGGTGATCGTTTCT